>Ga0136636_10001249_pt1 | contig 14650 bp, 8 predicted proteins | sample AntDrymUQ8522106_2_FD_104653 | JGI IMG/M metagenome (GOLD analysis project Ga0136636, IMG submission 104653) | Polar desert sand microbial communities from Dry Valleys, Antarctica - metaG UQ852 (21.06) | ecosystem: Environmental > Terrestrial > Soil > Desert | place: Antarctica: Dry Valley... | reverse complement strand
TAGGCGCGGGCGCTTGCTGGCAGAGGCACCCGCATCAGAGAGCCGGTTGTTTCTGGCTGGCCGGCCGGGGCAGACTTCCTGGATGCGCCAAGCCAGGTAGGCTTGTCACAAAAGGAAGCCAGACAACAAAGTCTATTGCGCCATACGCTTGGCGCGGCTGGCCAGCTCTTCGGCCAGACGGGCTTTGGCTTCTGGGTAAATCAGCGTTTCTTCCAGCACGATGTGGTCGTGGCACAGGTTTAAAAACACCTCTGTGTTGTGCTTGAGTTCATCCATGTCAACCCAGTCTTCGCCTTGCGCAATGGCGCGCAGCATGGGGGCCAGTTCAATCCAGTTCTGCTCGATCCAGCCATGGTCCTGCTTCAGAGTTTGTACCGCCTGCACGATCTCCGGGTTGTCGCTGAGCAAGAGGTTGGGGAACACATGTCGTTCTTCTTCAGCATGGTGCGCGCGCGCCGTTTCTGAGAAAAAAGCCTCAATGGTTTTGGCCTTTTGACGACTGTGTACCGAGCTGCTGCTGCTATCGAGTCGCTCCAACAACTCAGCCAGCTCAGCCAGATGTTCGTGAATTTGATGGTGGCAGGCATCCAGTGCCTTGAACGGGTCGGCCTTCATTTTGGGTTCTCCTTGGTGATGTGTGTCGATTTTGGCAAGCGTTAAGTTTACAAGTTTGAGATAGATCAAAAATCAGGTCTTTTGAAACAGACCAGTTTTTTGACTTGGATCAGTAAATTCAGAGATTTCAGGGAAACACCCGTATTCAAGCGCCAGACAAGCGCGTACGATGCCCCCCACCCGCGGCGTTGCAACGCATTCACAGCGGCAATGAGGAGACCAACTTTGCAAGCTACCAACACTTTGAACCCGGCCTATTTTCACAAGGTTGTGGACTGTCAATGGGCCTGTCCGGCTCACACCCCTGTGCCTGAATACATCCGTCTGATTGGTCAGGGTCGCTACAGCGACGCCTACATGATCAACTGGGTGAGCAACGTGTTTCCGGGAATTCTCGGACGCGTTTGCGACCGCCCCTGCGAACCGGCCTGTCGGCGCGGTCGGGTGGAAGAGAACAACGGTAGCAAGCCCGAAGCGGTGGCCATCTGCCGCCTGAAACGCGTGGCGGCAGACTTCAAGGACGATGTGTCAGCCCGTATGCCAGCCATTGCACCAAGCAACGGTAAACGAATCGCCTGCGTGGGGGCAGGACCAGCGTCCCTGACCGTGGCGCGAGATCTGGCGCCGCTGGGTTATGAGATCACGGTGATTGAAGGCGAGGTCAAGGCAGGCGGGTTTATCCGCTCACAAATTCCGCGTTTTCGGCTGCCAGAAGAAGTGATTGACGAGGAAACTGGCTACATCCTGAACATGGGGGTCAAGTTTTTGAACAACCAGCGCGTCAACTCTATGCAGGCGCTGCTGGCGCAAGACTTTGATGCGGTATTTGTCGGCTGCGGTGCGCCACGCGGACGTGAACTCGATGTGCCCGGGCGCACCGAGGCGGCGGCCCACATCCACATTGGCATTGACTGGCTGGCCAACGTGTCGTTTGGCCACACCAAGAGTGTGGCGGAACGTGTCATTGTGCTTGGCGGCGGCAACACCGCCATGGACTGCTGTCGTTCGGCCCGCCGCTTGGGTGGCAAGGATGTGAAAGTGGTGGTACGCAGCGGCTTTGAGGAAATGAAAGCCTCGCCCTGGGAAAAAGAGGACGCGCAACACGAAGGCATACCGATCCTGAACTACCACGTACCCAAGTCGGTCGAACATGTGAATGGCAAGCTCACCGGCATGACGTTCGAGATCGTGCGCGCTGAATACGACGCCAAAGGCCGGCGCAGCCTGGTGCCCACTGGCGAGCCTGATGTGCTGCTTGAATGTGACACGGTGCTGGTGGCCATTGGCCAAGAAAACTCTTTCCCTTGGATTGAGCGCGACTGCGGCATTGAGTTTGACAAATGGGGCCTGCCAGTGCTGGGTGAGGGCACCTTCCAGTCGACCGTGCCCAAGGTCTTTTTTGGCGGTGATGCTGCCTATGGCCCAAAAAATATCATCACCGCCGTGGCCCACGGGCACGAGGCGGCGGTGTCGATCGACCGCCTGCTCAACTGCGAGGACATCAAGCGACGCCCGGCACCCATGACCAACCTGATGTCGCAAAAGATGGGCATCCATGAGTGGAGTTACCGCAACGACGTGTCCAACGACATACGTTTTGTGGTGCCGTGGGCCGCAGCAGAAATGGCGCTGGCCAGCATCAAGGTGGAGGTTGAGTTAGGTTTTGATGCCGCCACCGCCTTCAAGGAGGCCAGCCGCTGCCTGAACTGCGATGTGCAGACCGTGTTCAACCGCAACACCTGCATTGAGTGCGACGCCTGCGTTGACATCTGCCCGATGGACTGCATCACCTTCACCACCAATGGCGAAGAGGCTGACTTGCGCACCCGCCTGAAAGCCCCAGCGACGCACACCGACCAAGACCTGTATGTGTCGGCCGAGCTCAAGACCAACCGCGTCATGGTGAAAGACGAAGACGTGTGCCTGCACTGCGGTCTGTGTGCCGAACGCTGCCCCACCGGTGCCTGGGACATGCAGAAATTCCTGCTCAACACCACCCAAGCCGGGCCACGCTGCCGCGACGCCAAAGCCGCTGCCCCCCACGCTATTGCCCCCCTGGAGATTGCATGAAGCGCATCGAAGCCATCAACGATTTCGTCATCAAATTTGCCAATGTCAACGGTTCGGGTTCAGCCTCCGCCAACGAGTTGTTTGCCAAAGCCGTGATGCGCATGGGCGTGCCGGTCAGCCCGCGCAACATCTTCCCCAGCAACATCCAGGGCATGCCAACATGGTACGAAGCCCGTGTGTGTGAGCAGGGTTACCACGGTCGCCGTGGGGGGGTCGACATGATGGTCGCCATGAACCCCCAAACCTGGGATGCCGACATTGCCGAAATCGAGTCCGGCGGTTACCTGTTTTATGACAGCACCCGCCCCATGCCAGCCAACAAGTTTCGCGACGACGTGCACAACATGGGCGTGCCACTGACCGAAATTGCCAACAACGCCTACACCGACCCGCGCCAGCGCCAGTTGTTCAAGAACATCATTTATGTCGGGGCGATCTCGGTGCTGCTTGATGTAGAAGCCGAAGTGTTCGAGAAACTGTTTGCCGAGCAGTTCAAGGGCAAGGAGCGCCTGCTGGAATCCAACATTACGGCACTGCACTTGGGGCGTGATTACGTCAAACAACACATGCAGGCGCCGTTGGGCATTCGGGTGCAACGCGCCGACAACGTGGGTGACCAGATTTTTACCGACGGCAACAGCGCGGCCGGTCTGGGCCTGGTGTATGGCGGCGCCACTGTGGCGGCCTGGTACCCGATCACACCGTCCACCTCGATCCCGGAGGCTTTCCAGAAATACTGCGAAAAGTACCGTGTTGATCCCGCCACCGGGCAACACAGATTTGCCATCGTGCAAGCTGAAGACGAACTGGCTTCCATTGGTATGGTGGTCGGTGCCGGCTGGAACGGTGCCCGTGCCTTCACTGCCACCTCGGGCCCCGGCATTTCATTGATGACCGAATTCATTGGCCTGGCCTACTTTGCCGAGATTCCGGTGACCATCGTCAACGTGCAGCGCGGCGGGCCATCCACCGGCATGCCCACGCGCACCCAGCAGTCTGACTTGTTGAGCTGCGCCTACGCATCGCACGGCGACACCAAACACGTGCTGCTGTTCCCGCAAGACCCGCACGAGTGTTTTACCCATTCTGCCGCTGCGCTGGACTTGGCCGAACGTCTGCAGACGCCAATTTTTGTCATGACCGACCTCGACATCGGCATGAACCAGCGTCTGTGCAAACCCTTTGTGTGGGACGACGCCAAAGAATACGACCGCGGCAAAGTCATGACCGCCGAAGAACTGGAAGCTGGCAAACCCTTTGGCCGCTACCGCGATGTCGACGGCGATGGCATTCCGTGGCGCACCCTGCCCGGCACCCATCCCAGCAAGGGGGCTTTCTTTACCCGGGGCACCACCCGCAACCCGCAGGCCATGTACTCAGAGGCCGGGCCGGACTACATCTACAACATGGAGCGCCTGCTGCGCAAGTTCAAGACTGCCGCCGACCTGGTGCCGCAGCCGGTGTTCCGCAAGGCCGCCGAGCCGACCAAACTGGGCATCATCTATTACGGCTCCACCACCCCGGCCATGCGTGAGGCGCTGGATGTGCTGGACCGCAATGGCGACCATGTCGACGCCATGCGCCTGTGCGCTTTCCCATTTCCGCGATCGGTGTCAGACTTCATTGCCGCGCACGACAAGGTGTTTGTGGTGGAGCAAAACCGCGACGCACAAATGCGCGCCATGCTCATCAACGAACTTGAGGTGAACCCCGCCAAGCTGGTGCGTGTGCTGCATTACGACGGCACCCCCATCACCGCGCGCTTCATCATTCGCAATATTCACGACAGCGTGCAAAAGGAGCTGGCATGACTTTTATCGCCAAACCAAGGCTGCATCACCCCACCCTGCACACCAACAAGGTGGGTTACACCCGGCGCGACTATGAAGGCCGCATTTCGACCCTGTGTGCCGGTTGCGGCCATGACTCGATCTCGGCCGCCATCATCCAGGCCTGCTGGGAGCTTGACATTGAGCCGCACCGGGTCGCCAAGCTCTCGGGCATCGGTTGCAGCTCCAAAACGCCAGACTACTTTTTGGGCGCCTCCCATGGCTTCAACACCGTGCATGGCCGCATGCCTTCGGTGCTGACCGGTGCCAACATGGCCAACCGCGAATTGCTGTACCTCGGTATTTCGGGGGATGGCGACTCGGCCTCCATTGGTCTGGGCCAGTTTGCCAACGCCATGCGCCGCGGCGTGCGCATGGCCTACATCGTGGAAAACAACGGCGTTTACGGCCTGACCAAAGGCCAGTTCTCGGCCACTGCCGACCGCGGTTCCAAAAGCAAAAAAGGGGTGATCAACAGTGACAGCCCGGTCGATCTGGTCGGCATCGCGTTGCAATTGGGTGCCACCTACGTGGCACGCAGTTTTTCGGGCGACAAGGCACAACTGGTGCCACTCATCAAAGGCGCCATGGCGCATGGCGGCGCGGCCTTCATTGATGTCATCAGCCCCTGCGTCACCTTCAACAACCACGGCGGCAGCACCAAGAGCTACGACTATGTGCGCCAACACAACGAGGCTGTGAGCCGGATCGACTTCATCACCCCCGGTCACGAGATCACCACTGACTACGCCCCCGGCGAAGTGGTGGAGGTGGAGCAACATGACGGCTCGGTGCTGCATCTGCGCAAATTACACACCGACTACGACCCCACCGACCGCTACGCCGCCATGGGTTACATGCAGCAGCACCAGGCACGCGGTGAGGTGGTGACCGGCCTGCTTTATGTGGACCCATTGGCCACCGACCTGCACACGTCTCTTAATACCTGCGCCGTTCCACTGAACACCTTGAATGCCAAACAACTCAACCCGGGCGCACAAGCGCTGGAAAAAATCAACGCGGCATTGCGTTGATTTATATAGTAAATATGGCTGCAGCCCAGGTATATAAAGCATGAGCTGCTATTATTTTTTAATTGAATTTGAGGCGACTTGACATGACCGAACGCACCGTATTTCAATCAATGGCGCAGCGCCACGTGGTCAGCGTGTTACCCACCGCCACGGTTTACTCTGCCGCCTGTGTCATGACCCGTGCCAACTGTGGCAGTGTGCTGATCATCGACAGCAACAACACGCTGTTGGGCATCGTCACCGAGCGTGACCTGATGACCCGCCTGATTGCGAAGGCACTCGACCCCGCCACCACCACGGTGGCGGAGATCATGACGCGCAGCCCTTATTGCGTGGTGCCCGAGACCAAGGTGGCCGATGCGGTATTGATCATGATTGAGCGTGGCTTCAGGCACCTGCCCATCGTCACCGATGCCAACAAGATCCTGGGCGTGTTCTCGGTGCGCGACGCCATGCCACGCGAGGTGCAAACAGCAGAAAGCCTGGCGGAATTCAACGAACAGGTGAACGACGCGCTGGGTTGACTCACGGCGAAGCGGCGGCGCACCACCCGCAGGGGTGGCACGGTCAGTGTGGCTTGGCGTAAGCCCGCAGGCAGGTCAGCAGCGCCTGGGCGGCTTTGGCATCGGCACTGCCACCACCGCTGAAATGCCGCAGCACAAAACCCAACTGGTCAGCCACAGAGGCCCATAACCAAGGTGTGCCGGCGCGCTCATGCAGGTCTTCAAATGCGCGCAAAATGTTGGGCAGGTGTGCGGCCAGTTGTCGGTTGGCAAGGGCCTCATACACACCCAGTTCGGGCAAACCGGCCACGCTCCAGAAATCCGGGTCGTCACGCCGCTTGGCCTGTAGGCTTTCACGCACACACCGGGTCAGCTCCGGGTCCAGCCCCTGCCGTTGCTTGGCGTGCGCCTGACCAATCAGCTCGGCAGCCAACAAGTTCAGCGCCGGGTAAAAATAATCCGGGTGGCCAAGTCGCTCTGCCAGTTGCTCAGCCTGCCGGTAATGCGTCGCCATCTGCGCAATGGCTTGCGCCTCGGCATCAACCTGCTTTGCGTGTGCCTCAATCAGTGCGAGGCGCTTGTAGGCCGAACCCAGCAGGCTCTCGCGCTCCAGCGTGGGGGCAAGCGCCACCAGCGCCGTGAGCATGGCCAACGCCTCTGCAATGTCTGCACGTCCAAGTGCCTGCAATTTCACAAGCTCGGCGGCTGCCACGCCTTTGCCCTGCGCCTTATTCAGCCGGCTCCAAGCGCGGCGTGCGCGCAGGTTGGCGAGCTGTTCGCTGGCTTTCAGTGAGGCGCTGCCATCGTTGGCCGCCACGGCCCTGGTATACCAAGCGATCGCCCGCTCGCTGTCATTTGCGGCCGCCCAGGCGACGCCGAACGCTTCCGCCACCGCACCCATGCCACCCCAGTCGGACTCGAAACGGGATTCCAGATAGCGAATTTTTTCGCGCTGCGTGGCGGCCGTCGCGCCTTGGGTGGTGCTTTGCACCGCAAGCGTTTCCAGCGCCAGGGTCAGTGCCACGGGCGAGGCAAGGCCAGCATACTTTGACCCCACCGATTCGGCTTCCCGATGGACGTCGCGCTGGTCACGTTGCCAGACCCAATCGGGGTCGCCATAACATTGGTAAGCGGCCCAGGTATTGCCGAGCGGGTTGGCCTCATATGCCGCCACCCGTGCGGTGTGCACGGCGTCCATGAATCGGTCGCCGCTCAACAACGCCTGGTAAAAAGCCACCGCAAAACGGTTGGCAGCGGCATCTTCCACGGCCCAGCCAGCCGCCACCACACAACGCACACCAATGCGTATCAGTTGTTTGGCCACACCTGCGGCAAAGCTGGCGCGGTCATAACCTTTGAGCAGTTGGCGCGGGTCAGCGGCCAGGTGACAACAGTTCAAAAACACCAGTTCTGGCACGACCCGCATGGCCTCCACTTCGCGTGGTCCAAGAAAGGTGCCGTCGCTCAGCACGACACCGCGAATGACGGGGTGTTGCCCTTCTTGAAGCAGTTCGGGTTCGCCATGGCCTGCAATGTGCACCATACGGTAGGGGCGGGCGAGCAGCGCGTTGGTCACCGTCGCCGCGTCAGGCCCGAGGTTGTCAGCGGATGAAATGAACGCGTGCACACGGTCAGCCGCCAGCCCCAACGGGCCGCTCAACGCTTCGCGCACCGCCTCTGCCTCCGCACGGGCAGCAGGCAAGGGCGGGTACAGGGTCGCATCACACAGGGGTTCGCCAATCACCAGCACGGCATCTTCAACACGTGCGTCACTGACCTGGCCGCGAAACTGCACGGTACGCAGCTTACGCAACAACTTGTTGCGTATTGCCCAGGGTTTGGTCGGGCCACCGCGTCCATCCTGCGGCGCATCCAGCAGCTCCCACGGAATGGCAGCGGTACCGTCATTGAGTTCCAGCAGCAGTTCGGTGCTGCCACGCAGGCTGGCTTCCAGCTCGACCGGCACCAGCAATTGGAACAGGGTGCGACCAATCTGGGTGTCACGGTTGGCGTCGTTGGAGGCGCGCTGCACCAGGTCTTTCACCAGCCGCGCCTGTGTCGCCTGCACACGCGCTTCCGAGCGGGCGCGCTGGGTGTCAAGGGTGTAGGTAATGGTGGGTTCACCATTCTCGTCAATCGCCGAGATGGCACTGACGAAATCATGGCCGGTACCGCGGTAGCCACTGTCGAGCCGCTTGCGCAAGGCACCCAAGCCGGGAATCAGACAGGGAGACAAGCGGTAATGTTCGGGTGCTGTCAGACAAAGCAGCTGCAAGGCCGCCCAGGCCTCGGTGGCACGGTCCAGGTACATTTCAATCAGACGCAGATGACCCACCTGTGGCCATCCACCCGCCGCCAGTTTTTCATTGGCCTCGCGCACACCTTGCGCCACCGCCTGGGCTGCCGTGGCGACATTCACAGAAACGCCGCCGCTGCCGATCAGGGTGGCGAACAATTCAAACTCGGCCACACTGCTGCCTGGTGCTTCGGCCATACGCTGGGCCCAGGCCAGCGTCCCCTGGCGCACCGTGTGAACCAGATCCGGGCTGCATAACTTGCCTTCTTCACCCAGTCCCACGACCACCACATGGGGCGGGCGCGGCAGCGCCAGTGGGCTGTCTGGGTCTTGTCGGCAGTTCAAGAAGATCTGGTGTGTACCAGGTGCCTCGGGGTAAAGGCCCGCCCCCAATGAGGCTGACATCGCGCCCCCAATGAACTGGTCAACGATGCGCTCGGTTCCGGTCACGGTCGATGCGCCGTAATGGCCGACCATCAGGGTGGCGCTGACAAACTTGAGGTTGCCGTTGTGGACGCTGATATGCAAGGCGGCGCCCAGTGTCTGTGACGTGGGCGGCACCAGTTCTGCCAAACGAAACACATCTGTCAACTCGGTGGGCGGCTGCAGGGCGGACACACGCTGGTGCGCCGGGCGACTGCGCACCAACGGCCTGGCGGCGCTGCCCGCCCGGGCACGCACCACCGCCGGAAGGCGCTGGGTGTCGCCGTGCTCGAGCAAGTCGCGGTAGGCATCGAAGGCGCTTTCTGCGGCCGCCAGGTCGCCATGTTCACAGTCCACGCGCCAGGCTTTCACACCAGGCAGCAAGGCATTGGCAGTTGTCACACGGCCGTCGCCTTCATCCGGCGCATCCAGGTAGAGCAGGCCCTCCTGTGCCGACTCTTCAAAGCTGGCGGGGGTGAAGTGGGCATGGCCCACCACCATCACCACGCGTTCGCGAAATTGCGCAAGCGTCTCGGTGCACTGCTGGTCCAGCCGCTGGCGCAGGGCAATGGCTTGGTCCAGCACGGCCTGCGACGGCACACCCCAGCGGTACACGTTGCGCTGGTTGTCGCCGTTGTGCCACCAGTTGGCCTGGTCCAGCAGGGCCATGTCCTGATCCGCCAGGGCCTGCCAGCGCGCGCTGCGATGCAGCCCCAGCGAGGGGTCGAGCAGTCCGGCCTGCATCTGGATGAAGCCAGGCATCTCGGCCATCAGTTGCCGCGCCTTTTGGTCCTGAAACGGCAGGCCAAAGGCCGCCAGCGCATTGCCCATGCGGTCATCGCCAGAGAGCACTTGCATGGGTGCAAACGACCCGCCATTGGGTGTGCCCAGCATCAACAGGCGCGAGCCTGAGCGCTCCAGCCAACGCTGCCACACCTCCGGACGTTCGAGCTGCACCGTGCGCGCCACCAAGCCGCCCATGGAGTGGGCCAGCAAGTGAACTGGCTGGCAAGTGGCTGCACGCAGCTGCAGCGCCTGGTCCATCACCTGGGCCAAACGCCTCGCCTCCTGCTCTATCGGACGGCGCCAGTCAAATGAAAATTCAATCACCTCGTGGCTCGCTGACAGAAAACTTGCCAGATCATCGTAGGCTCGCCCGATCGGACCATCAGGCTGCACGTTACTGGCGTCTTCACGGTAAGCCAAGCGGCCCAGGCCACCCAGGATGCGCAGACTCAGCCAGACGCGTTTGCCGTCCACGCTAAGGTGGCTGCCCAAGATGCCCGGCAGTAAGATCACCGCCGGCCGCTGGGCATCGGGTGTTGCCGCACGTGTGGAAGGCATGCCGCGCAAACCATCGCTGGCGCTGCCAGCCCAAGACATCGGACCAATCACCTGGAAGCCTGTTGGCGCGTCCTGCATCAGCCCATGGCAGACGGCGTCGGCGGTGCGCGGGTTGCTGAAGTAATTGAAATGGGTGACCTGACCGCCCCGGTCAAGCACAAAGGTGGCGACCGTGTCAGCTCCAGCCGACACCCGGGGCGCACCGCCATACATGGAACGGGTTTGCACCACCAGGTCGTTGTCAGTCCAGTAGAACGCATCGGCCAGCAGTGTTTTGACCCAGCTGGTGATGGAGTCGCCCTGAATGTCACCCGCCACCACGCGCAACTGGCCAGGCAGGGCACCCGCGCCCAGGCTGTCGGTGGTGTGCAGCCACTGCACCAGGGGGCTGTCGGGCATCATCGCCGCCAGGCCTGGCATCAGGCCCGGGTCGGTGCGCTGGCTGGCGACTTCGCCAATGAAGTCAATCAGGGCTGGCGCCACCGGCACACCGGCCAGTTCAAGCGACCACTTCAGCACCGAGACATAGGCATCCAGCCGTTTGGACGCCAGCAAGGTACCACGCGCCGGGCACGCCACGCGCACCACACGTTCGATGCGGATGTCACGCCCCTTTAAATTGGCAGCGATTTCCTGCAGGGCCTTGCGCTGGTTTTTGTAGGCCGGGTCATCAAACGCCGCCAGCGCGCCCGCATCAAGGGTAGTCTGGGCGCAGACACGCGCCAGCACTTCGGCCACCAGACCACCCCGTGAATGCGTCAGCAAATGCACCCGCGCGCCGTCGGGCAGCGCACGCGCCAGCATCAACGCGTTGTCAATCGGGCTGGCGGTAAGGGTTGGGTGGTCGAAGCCATAAACGCAGTTGTCGTAATGCAAAAACAGGTCGCGAACTTTGCCGGGATGGTGTTGCCACAGTTTCCCAAATGTGCCCTGCGTTTCGGAAAACGTGCCATGCAGCAGCAGCAGCAGCGGCGCACCTGCTGTGCCACGCGCTGGCACGCGCGCAAGCAGGAGACCGTTGCCGATGAGTGGCGTCGCAAATGCCTGGGCCGACAACTGGTACACGCCTGGCACCACCTGACAGTCCACCTTCTCGGCAATCCTGGCGGCGGTCAGACGCGCTGCGGGTTCGCCCAGCAGACCGGTGACCACCTCAATGGCTGACAGCAACACCTGACCCATGCGTCCGCGGGTGGCGCCTTTGGGCGTGCCAGCCTCTTCCAGGCCCTGCCAGACTAACTGCGTAGGCACGCTGATTTCATCTGGCATGGCCGCTGGGTTGCTGGCGCCACGTCCGCGCAGCCCAGCGGCGACTGTACGCCGCGTCAGGCCGGACTGCGCCAGCATCAGATCCCGCGCCGTTTCGGGGTGCAACATCAATGATGGGCCGTTGCTGATGTGCAGCACCACCGCATCCAGCCCGGGCCGCGCGGTGACGCGTACGGTGTCGCTGCTGCCACGCAGCGCGCCCACCTGCACCCGTTGCATGACCTTGCCGCACCCGCCAAACGCCGCAGACTTGCCCGTAGACGCCGCCCCGCGTGTGGTCACAGGCGGCGCCACGGACTGGCCCCGTACAACAAAGGTGATGGCCTTGGCCGAGGGAACAAGCTTCATGGGTTACCTTTCTGCAAGGGTGCAGGGCCTGTCGCCCGGGTGATGCGCGGCCGCCGCGGTTGAACCGTGTCAATCCTTGATACGTCTGGCGCGCTTGGCCGCCGGCGCGGTGCTGGCTTGCGCTCGTGACAACACCGCTGGTGCACCGCGCGCAGCTGGCTGGCGTGCCACAAAGTCATTGCAGACCCAGCCTTCCAAGTCGGTCACACCCACCACAGCCACGCGGCTCCAGCGGTCCTGTGGCGACAGCAAAACCAACTCGGCACCTTTTTTTAGCGCCGGGGCCACTTTGTCAAAGCCCGCGCCAGGCCCACTGCGGATGTTCAGGCTGGTGGAAGTCACTACCAGCCGGGGCTGCACGTCTGCTGCACGCCCGAGTGCGCGGCTGCATACAGCCGCCAGCGGAAACGCCGGGCCGGGGTCAGACTTGCGCCCCCGGGCCACATCTTCGTGGCCCAGAATGTCTTCCAGACCGTAGTGCGCCACCAGCAGCTCGCACAGTTCCAGCGCACAGGCGATCTGCACCTCGGTGTAGCTATGCCAGGGTTTCACACCGCCACCAAAACGGTGCTCGGCCAGCATCACTTCGTTGGCTGGATAGCTCTTGCCAAACCACGACACAAACAGTTCGCCCTGCTGGTGCAACTGGCCTGCGTTATCCATCTCGATGCCAATGGCGTGGTGGTTCAGGCCGTCCAGGTCACACCACTGGCTGACGCCCGCATGCCAGGTCACGACGTTAAAAGGCGCCAACTGCACAATGCTGCCGTCGCGACCGAGAGCCAGGTGCGCCGACGCATTGCCCTGCGGCTTTTTACAGCACAGCGATTCGACCGAGCTTTCCAAATTACGCCCAGCGGTGTAGTGCAGCAACACAAAACGCGGGCGCAACATGCCGCCCACATTGGGTGTCTGGCGAAAGGTCACATGAGGGCCGATCAGGCGGTGGTTTTGAATGCTCAACATGTAAGTTCTCCCCGCGTCAGAAAAAACCGGAAAAGCCAGAACCTGAACGGTTCAGAGGGTGAAGGGCACCTGCTTCAGAAAGGCCGCCGCCGGGCCCAGCGTGAACAGATTGGGTGACTGCGTGGGCGGCAGATTGGACCGGATATGCGCATGAAAACTTGCGTAGTTGCCGGCAAAGGCGCCCAGGTTCCAGACCCGCAGCAACTGCTCGGTAAAAGCACCGTTATGGTTGCCATCCATCGAAAACTGGTTGTCCTGGCAACCCGAGATCAGAATCACCGCCGGATTGAATTTTTTGACAATGGTGGTCAGCCGCGTGCTCACCGCCACATTCGCCAGAGCGCTGTCGGGGTCGGTCACCGCAGCCCCAGCCGCCTTGGCCACCTCACGCTGCAGTTTGTCGTAAAACGCCTTGTGTTCTGCGTACACACGCATGCCGACCGACGGCGGCATGATCTTGGGGCGCTGCTCCGGCGAGGTCGGTTGTGGGCGCGCAGCCCGCACCACCGAGCCACTGTGACAACTGTCTGAAAGCACCAGAATGCGCACACCGGTCTTGAACCGGCTGAACTCGTAATACAGTTCATCGTCAATCAATTGACCGTCAAACAGGCACCAGGTTTCATCGAGCTTGTCAGGCTCTTCGCCGCTCACATCCGGCACCTGTCCACCATGGCCCGAATAACTCAATAAAAAAAGATCACCGGCGACCAAGGTTTTGGCGGCCCGTTTGAGCGCCGCAAGCACGTTGGCGCGAGTGCCCTTTTTGGTCAGCAACACGGTCGGCTTCATGCCCTTTTGCCGGGCGATAGCCGCCATGTCGTTGGCATCAAATTCACAGGCTGCCAGTGGGCCGGTCCAGCCTGCGTAAGCAGCAGCGCTGACTTCGTTGATGCCAATATGCAGTGATTGGGCTTGCGGAACTTTTTGCGCGGTCAATGGTGCTTTGCTGGCCATGTTGTGCTCCCGGGTTGGTTATGTCAAAAATGACAATTTGAAGTTCTCCAACACTTTTAAAATGTTATGACAGTTTGACCCGACGTGCAAGCGGCTCGTGTAGCGGCACGAAATAGGCCAAGCATTTCAGCATCGCTGCCATGCCCCAGGCTGATCAGTTGCAGACCGGATGCCGGGGAACCTGCCGCCTCTACCTCCTGCCAGACGGCTTCAATTTCTCTCTGAATCTGCGCAGCATCATCCTTGGCGCTCACCAACACCAATACCTTGTACAACGGCGCACGGCACAACAACTCGCCCAGCTCAAATCGTGTGCCGGCACGCTGGTGGGTGTATTCACGCAGGTCCAGCAGCACCACCCCTGCCGTGTCAATCAGGGCCCGCACGGCGGGCTGCCAGGTGGTGTTGGCGCAAAACAGTTCATTGACACGAAACCGGCCATCCGGGTCCCGCGCGTTGTCCATCTGCGCCATCTTGTCCGGCAAGCTGGCGGGATCGGTGATGAACCGCTCATGGAGGCGGCGACGCAGGTAGGCAAAAAACTCATCCGGCTCCATGTAGGCGCCGGCCAAGTCGGGGCCAGCAATCATCCACACCGGACCGGCAAAGCGCCAGCGCGCCAAAAAGCGGTCGGTAAACTCTTCCGAACGCTCCGACGGTTTGAACACACGCAACAACAACAACCCGCCCAGAGGTTCGTGTGCACCGCGCCGGGCAAGCCACAGCGCCACACGCTGCAGCCAACGCCAGACCAACCAGAAAATCAGAATGGCCAACCCGATCCATTCCATGCTGTACGCCGTGCGTTGTTCAAATGACAGCAGCAACACCAGCGCCAGCGTGAAAGAAGTGATGAGCGCCCAATAGGCACCCAAGGCCAGTTGCTGCTCACTGAAACATTTGTTGTTGTAACGGCGCGCCAAACGCATCAGCATCCGCCACGCGGCAAACCCGGCCACGATCATCATCACGGCCAAAGTGGTCAGCCCCCAAAAC
>Ga0136636_10001248_pt1 | contig 14652 bp, 16 predicted proteins | sample AntDrymUQ8522106_2_FD_104653 | JGI IMG/M metagenome (GOLD analysis project Ga0136636, IMG submission 104653) | Polar desert sand microbial communities from Dry Valleys, Antarctica - metaG UQ852 (21.06) | ecosystem: Environmental > Terrestrial > Soil > Desert | place: Antarctica: Dry Valley... | reverse complement strand
TGCTAATAGACTCAAGATAACCATCAAACCATTTCAAATCTACAGCTACGCCATTTTGTTTGAATATGCCTTCATCTTGACTCACCTGCCAAGGAAACCAACCCGGCCAAGCACTAAATCCTAAACGAACTTGAACTTCTTTTGGTGTGTTTGGTGTAATAGATGCAGGAGTATTGGTTTGCACATTACTAGCTGGATTAGTACAACTGACTGTGAGCGTCAAGGTTACTAAAAACAGCAAAATAGTCGAGACAAATGATCGTGATTTCATAGAAAATTTGATGTTGGTGATTGGCATGGAGTAAGTGATATATAGCAACAAGAAAGCCCAGAAGAAACATTCAGCCATGCTGCTGAAGCTCCTCCCGGGCTTTTATCCCGCCGTGTATTTAACTAATCCTTAGATATCAATAGATAGACAATCTTTAGAAAGGTTAAACTGCTTCTCTCGGACCAGCATTTGATGCAATGTTCAAATCGGAACCCTAGAAGCAATTAAATTTTGACAATTTATCCTGAAAACTTATAAACTTTAATTTGATTTACGAATTCAACCTATCAATTATGCATAAAAAAATTTGTGCTAAAAGATACTAAATTTTTTGTGGTTTGTAAATTTTATAAATTGTTTTAAAGAGTAAATATCTTTATCTAATGTAGGTGGGCAAAAGAAACCTTAAAGCCCAAAAAGCTGTAGCGCACGCACAGCGTGCGCTACAGCTTTTTGGGCTTTGGGTTTAATTATGCTTGCCTACTCAACAAAGATTAGTTTCAACTATAATATTAAAAAATTAGCTTCTAGGGTTCCGATTTGATATTAAGATCAAATGCTGGTCCGAGAGAAGCAGCTATTTCGATAGGAGTGATTAAACTTCAGAGATATAGTCACACGGAGGGATAAAAGCCCGGGAGAGTCAAAAAACAGCAAGCTCAATGGCGAGTTACTGTTCAGGGACTTCCTGGGCTTTCGCTATTGTAGATATGCATCGCATCGTTATTTCTTCAGGAGTAAATCATGCTTATAGAACCAAATCTTAATCTCGATCCAGAACTAATAATCTTGGATGAAACCGTTCCTGGTGGAACTTACTGGTCTCGAATTATCAAAAAAGGAACGACCCTGAGAATTGTTGTGCCAGAAGGCTCCAGAGGGATTTCTTTTCTTTGTTACAATGCTGACAATGTGATTGAACGCTACAACGCTGCTGATACAGCTAAGATTCAGTTCAATGCTTTCTTAAAAAAAGGGAAGTTGCTATATTCGGACATGGGGAAAGTACTATTTTCCATTACTGAGGATACATGCAGTAGTCACGATACCCTGTCGGGTTGTAGTAATGTCGCCACTAATTCGGCAAAATATGGTGAAGACAGTTTTTATCGCAGTTCCCGCGATAACTTTTTGTTAGCCTTGGCAAAACGGAACATGGGCAAGCGCGACATTATGCCGAATGTGAATTGGTTCGCTCATGTTGCTGTTGATGCTACGGGCAATTTAGTTTGGGCAGAGAAGGTTGCTCAAGCTAAAGATTTTATTGATTTACGGGCAGAAATGAATATTTTAGCGGTGATCTCCAATACTCCGCACGTACTTGATCCCCATCCTGCTTACGACCCGAAACCGATTCAGGTTATAGTTTGGGATTCTCCTAATCCAGATGCTGATGACCTTTGCCGTACTAGTTGTCCAGAAGCAGTTCGGGGATTTCAGAATACCGATACTTATTTCACCGAGTTGTCAGTCTTGAGTAGATAGACGGAATAAAAACCAAAACCCAAAAAGCTGTGGCGCACGCACAGCGTGCGCCACAGCTTTTTGGGTTTTAAGTTTTCTTTTGCCTGTCTACTTAGTATGAAGGGTTTCTCTTTCACCCTGACCTAAATGGAAGAATTGTAGATTTTGTACTTTATTTAGAGAATAATATTATGTTGGCAACCTCAATTGAACTCGATCCCGCAAAGGCGACATATAATCAAGTGTTACCTGCCCGTCGCCCTTGGATGCAGCTAATTAAAAAAGGTCAAATCCTGCGAATTGTAGACTTGGGTGGCAATCAGGCGGTAGATGTATTAGTCTATAGTGCTGCGGATACAAGCGATCGCTATAGTGCTCCAGATACGATTCGGATGCAGGGCAATATTTTTATTACTACAGGCACAAAGCTCTATTCGAGTGATGGCAATGTGTTGATGACAGTTTTAAATGATACTTGTGGCAAGCATGATACGAGTGGTGGAGCTTGCAGCCGCGAAAGTAACTCTGTGCGCTATGGATTAGATAAGAAGTGGCTACATGCCTGTGTCGAGAACTATCTCTATGCTCTGAAGGATTACAATATGGGCAAAAGAGATTTGGTGAGCAACATCAACTTCTTTATGAATGTACCCGTGAGTGAAGATGGAACTTTGCAAATCGTCGATGGAATCTCTGAGGCAGGTAGCACGGTAGACCTTCAGGCGGAGATGGATGTTTTATTTCTGATCTCCAATTGTCCCCAGATTAATAATCCTTGTAATGCTTATAATCCTACGCCCATTCAGTTAATGATTTGGGATGTATAGCTAGTAGAAGCTCAAAAAGATGTAGCGAACGCTGCGCGTTCGCTACATCTTTTTGGCTTTGAGTTTGATTACTGATGTTACGTGGAAGCTCTTAAAAACCTCACCCCCTTCGACAGGCTCAGGGCAACGCCTAGCCCCTCTCCTTGCAAAGGAGAGGGGAACAATAAAAAACTCTGGCTCCCCTTCTCCTTGCAAGGAGAAGGGGTTGGGGGATGTGGTGCATTTTCTTTCCACGTAACATCAGTGATTATGATTGCCTAATTATCAATTTGCTGTAAATCACTAACTAAAGACTACTTAAATACTCATAACTATGTTCTCTAAAGTATTAATTGCTAATCGTGGTGAAATTGCTTGTCGGATTATTCGTACTTGCGATCGCATTGGCATCAAGTCTGTTGCCGTCTATTCTGAAGCAGATACCTACGCACTCCATGTGTCAATGGCGACTGAGGCAGTTGCCATCGGTAGCGCGGTGGCATCAGAGAGTTATTTGTGCTGGGAAAAGATTTTAGAAGCCGCACAACAAACAGGAGCAGAGGCGATCCATCCTGGTTATGGGTTTTTAAGTGAAAATGCCGAATTTGCTGAGGCTTGTGCGGAGGCAGGAATTGTTTTTATCGCGCCCACGCCTGAGCAAATGCGAAGTTTTGGATTGAAGCATACCGCTAGAGAATTAGCCGCCCAAAATCAAGTACCTTTATTGTCTGGAACAGGGCTTTTAGCGAATGTGGAATCAGCCTTACAGGAGGCGGAGCGGATTGGCTATCCAGTGATGTTGAAAAGTACGGCGGGTGGTGGCGGCATTGGCTTACAGCTTTGTCGGCAGGCGGAACAGTTGCCAGATTTATTTGCAACCGTGCAACGCTTGAGTCAGAATAATTTTAAGCAAAGTGGTATTTATTTAGAACGGTTTGTGGAGACGGCTCGTCATATTGAAGTCCAAATTTTTGGCGATGGTCAGGGAAGGGTTTTGGCATTGGGCGATCGCGATTGTTCGGTGCAACGTCGTAATCAAAAAGTGATTGAAGAAACTCCTGCGCCCAATATTAGTGAATCACTGCGGCAACAGCTTTATGAAGCGGCGTTAAGATTAGGGAAGTCAGTCAATTATCAATCGGCAGGAACCGTAGAATTTGTCTTTGATGGTGATCGGCAAGAGTTTTATTTTTTAGAAGTAAATACACGTTTACAAGTTGAGCATGGAGTTACAGAATCGGTCACAGGTGTTGATTTAGTTGAGTGGATGATTCGCTTAGCCTCAGGAGATTCTAGCTTTTTTGATACCTATCAACATTGTCCGAAAGGACATTCGCTCCAAGTTCGGATTTATGCCGAAGATCCGACTAAAAACTTTCAGCCGAGTTCTGGAGTTTTAACTAATGTAAGTTTTCCCGAAGATGTGCGGTGCGATCGCTGGATTGAAACAGGCACAGAGATTACGCCATATTACGACCCATTAATGGCGAAGTTAATTGTCCATGGGGAAAACAGAGAAAATGCGATCGCTAAAATGCAGTTTGCGATCGCACATTCACAAATTACAGGAATTGAAACTAATTTAGATTACTTACACCAAATCTTAGGCGATCCCAACTTCTGTTCTGGGAATGTCAGCACTCGCTTCCTTAACTCATTTGCATATTTACCTCATACCATTGATGTCCTAGAAGCGGGAACCTTCAGCACGATACAAGATTCAGGGCGGATCGGTTACTGGAATGTGGGAGTACCACCATCAGGAGCGATGGATACGCTTGCCTTGAGCTACGCAAATCGTTTAGTCGGAAATCCTGAATCTTCGGCGGCTCTTGAGTTTACAGTTAATGGAGCCACATTGCGATTCAATCGGGATAGCATAATTTGTCTGACGGGCGCAGATATGCAAGCAGAATTGGATCACCATCCAGTTCCACTTTGGCAAGCCATATCGGTTAAGTCAGGCAGCGTTTTGCGGATGAAGGGCATTGTCGGCAATGGGCTGCGTACTTATTTAGCAGTCCAGAATGGGTTTGACATACCTGACTATTTGGGAAGTAAATCGACATTCACTTTGGGCAAATTTGGTGGACATTGTGGGCGAACTCTGCGAGTTGGCGATGTGTTAAAGCTTAATGCTGTTAACAATTCGGCTTCACAACTCCATTCATTATCAAGTGAGCTAATTCCCCAATATCCTAGTCATTGGGAAATTAGTGTATTGTATGGCCCTCATGGCGCACCAGATTTCTTTACTGATGCCGATATGGAGATGTTTTTCTCTACAGATTGGGAAGTGCATTACAATTCGGCTCGTACAGGTATCCGTTTGATTGGCGCTAAGCCGCAATGGGCAAGGAAAGATGGTGGGGAAGCAGGTTTACATCCTTCCAATATCCATGATAATGCCTATGCCGTAGGAGCCATTGACTTCACTGGCGACATGCCGATTATTCTCGGTGTGGATGGACCTAGTTTAGGAGGATTTGTTTGTCCTGCCACGATCGCCCTTGCGGAACTTTGGAAGATTGGACAACTAAAGCCCAGTGATACTGTGCGATTTATTCGCATCACTCACGAAGAAGCTTTACAACAAAAGCTTATCCAAGACCAGCAAATTGCTAATTTGCAGATTTCTAATTTGCAGGTTGGCAATCCAACTTCAATTATCTCTTTAGGTAATGACTCGACCCTAAATCTCCAATCATTGAACTATGCAGCCGTACTACATCAAATCGCGGCTAGTCCTAACCAAATCGCGGTGAATTATCGTCGTTCTGGCGATGACAACGTGTTGATTGAGTATGGCGAGATGGTGCTGGATTTAAATCTACGCTTTCGGGTTCATGCCTTGATGGAATGGGTGCAGGCAAATATATTGCAAGGAATTCTCGATCTCACACCTGGTATCCGATCGCTTCAGATTCACTATGACAATCATGTCTTAGCCCTAGAAGAATTACTAGAAAGATTGATTATTGCTGAAAATCAACTGCCTGCGATCGCAGATATGCAAGTGCCGACCCGCATTGTCCACTTACCTCTATCTTGGGACGATGCCTCCACCCAGTTGGCGATCAAAAAATATATGCGATCGGTAAACCCCAAAGCTCCTTGGTGTCCTAGCAATATTGAATTTATTCGTCGCATCAATGGCTTAGAAAGTATCGAAGAAGTCAAAGAGATTATCTTTAATGCTAGCTATTTAGTTCTAGGGCTAGGAGATGTTTATCTGGGTGCACCAGTCGCAACTCCCATCGATCCCCGCCATCGTCTCGTCACTACTAAATACAATCCCGCCCGTACTTGGACTCCTGAAAATGCTGTGGGAATCGGTGGAGCCTATATGTGTGTCTACGGGATGGAGGGGCCAGGCGGATATCAGTTTGTGGGGCGCACAGTGCAAATGTGGAATAACTATCGTCAAACGACTGACTTTGAAGCGGGTAAACCTTGGCTATTGCGCTTCTTCGATCAAATTCGGTTCTATCCAGTATCAGCAGCAGAATTACGACAACACCGCAATGATTTCCTTCAAGGGAAGTTCAAATTACAGATCGAAGAAGAAGTTTTTAGCCTCAAAAAATATAATCAGTTTCTCCAATCTATTTCTGAATCAGCAATTAGTTTTAAGAACAAGCAACAGGCTGCATTTGAAGCAGAGCGCGATCGCTGGGCAGCCAACAATCTTTTAGTCGAAGAATTAGATGTCCTTCCTGCGATCGATGATTCAGAATTTGAACTCCCACCCAATAGCCAAGTTGTGCCATCACCGATTCCTGCCAATGTCTGGCAAATTCTTGTAGAAAAAGGAGATGAAGTCAAAGAAGGCGATCGGTTAGTTATCTTGGAATCAATGAAAATGGAAATTACAATTACCACGCCAATTTCAGGTAAGGTGATTGAAATCTTTTGTAACCTCGGACAAATGGTTTCGTCTGGGCAAACTCTCTTTGCGATCCAAAGCTTGGCAGCCGATAGCTAGAAAACCCAGATATTAAAAGGCGGCGCGAAGTGCCACCTTTTAATATTAAGTCAGGCTACTCCCTTCCCAGTGAAAGATTAGCGGTGCGGCGCGAAGCGCCGCTAATTCTTGGGTTTTAATATTTATTCTTATACTGGGAAGGAAGTAGGCAACAGAAGCAGAATATGTATAACGATGAATGGAAACAAAGCATTCAAACTAGTTGAGCAGTTGATCGATACTGTGACAAGATTGGGGCGATGCGATCGCTAAAATCTCCACAAACATCAATCATCAAAATAATTTTAAGAGCGATCGCAATATCTCTCAATCTCTAACAAAATTAGCGATCGCATTTCTGCAAATTACTGAATATTGCGATCGCAAGGTTAGCTTAGTGCTTACCATTGCCGATTAACTCCATACAGGTCAAACTTTTTATCAATGCTAATAATTGGGACATCTTCGGCGATCGCTTGAGCAATGAGTATGCGATCGAATGGATCTCGATGGTGTAATAGAAGTTTTGTAAGAGCTATCAAATGTTGAAGGTTTATAGGTAGGATTTCGATCCCGTTTACGGCTATTTGATGAGGAATGAATCGGTCAAAGTCATCGGGTAAATCTAATTTATTGAGATTAACCTTAATTGAGATTTCCCAAAGGCTAGCAATACTAATCCATAAATCTACATCTGATTCTATTAATTCGGCGGCACTATTGCTCAGTTCTGGACTGTCATTGACAAACCAGAGGAAGGTATGAGTATCAAGGATTATTTTCATGCCATGTATTCTTGAAAGTCTGCGAGTGGAGCTTTAAAATCAGGAGCAATTTTTATTTGTCCTCTGGCGCTACCTCTTTGTCTACGTTTGCCTGTGGGGGAGATTTGGGTTAGTTTGAGGATGGGTTGATTGTTGCGAGTAATGATAATTTCTTCGCCTTGTAATGCTATTTGCATAAGATGCGGTAGTTGGGTTTGCGCGTTGGCAATGTCTATCTGTTGCATTTTTTTAAGGAAAAGGAAAAACAAGATTCAGGTTTATTTTATCATTTAGTTTTATACTTTTGATTGCTTATTTGGTGGCGATCGCAATATCCATCAATCTCTAACAAAATCAGCGATCGCATTTTTGCAAATTGGTGAGTATAGCGATCGCAATAGCAATTATTGCTAGAATACTGAAAGATTTAGAGAAATTATAGGTGCAGCCAATGGTGACAGCAATTAAGCAAATGGGGACTGTCGGTAAAGATGGAAAAATTGAACTTTATGCGCCTGAGTTGCTTGAAGGTACACAGGTTGAAGTAATTCTATTGGTTAATAGTCAAGATGAAACAGAATATTTGCTTTCTAATTCTGTAAATCGCGAAAGGTTGTTAGATGCGGTTTCTAATTTGGAAAAAGGTGAAGGTTTGGTTACGATTTCGGCTGAGGAATGGCATGAGAAATATTGTATTTGAACCGCAAGCTTTTCAAGATTTCAATAATTGGGCAAGAGAGGATAAGAAAATTTATGGCAAAATCGTTAATCTGATTACTGATATATTACGCAGCCCTTTTGATGGAATTGGTAAGCCTGAACCTCTGAAATATGAGCTAAATGGATACTGGTCAAGGCGAATTACTGATGAACATCGCTTAGTTTACAAAGTTAGTGATGATGCTGTGACCATCGTGGGTTGTAGATTTCATTATGAGAAATAGCGAGACAAATCCGCGATCGCATTTTACAAGTTCCTGAGTATTGCGATCGCGATCGCAATTATTGCTAGAATAGGCTAAATAATGAATATTTACAAAAAATATAGATAATAAATGCCCCTGATTTCAATGTTTTACGGAATAATCATCCGTATGTATCTACTAGATAATCAGCATCATAATTTGCCCCATATTCATGCAAAATATGCTGAATTTGAAGTTTCTATTAGCATCGAAAGTGGTGAAATTTTGGCTGGAGAACTGCCTCGAAAGCAATTGCGTCTAGTACAGGCATGGATAGAACTTCATCGTGATGAGTTGATGGCTGATTGGGAATTGGCGAGCGCTGGTGAACTTCCTTATAAAATTGCTCCTTTGTGAGGTTGGTATGTATTGGGATGTGAAAGTTGTTAAGCCTTTGTCAAATTATTATATTTATGTGGAAATTGAGAATGGACAGAAGGGGATATTCGATCTAAAGCCTTATCTCGATCGTGGGGTTTTTCGAGAACTTAAGGATGTGAACTATTTTAATCAGGTTTATACACTTTTTGGTGCTGTAACTTGGCTTAATGAGCAGGATATCGCGCCTGAAACTTTGCTTGCTAATTTAATTAGTCTGGAGACAATATCAGAGAAAATGGCAAGTGAGTTAGGTTTAAAAAATGCGATCGCAATATCTCTCAATCTCTAACAAAATTAGCGATCGCATTTTGACAAATTTCTGAGCATGGCGATCGCAATTAATCAGGATTATCATCTAAATCTTCTTCGAGAAATTCGCCTTCAACAGTTTCACTCCAAGCCCACTGGTTTAGATAATTATCAAGCAGTTGATTAAGTAAAGGATGAGCATTTGCATAGTTTTCTTCGACGCTGCGAGATGGACGGCGATTATGAGCTATACAGTTACGCATTGCTTCGATTGCTTCCATTTTAGGCTTCAGCCCTGCCAGTAAACTTGCATCATCTTCATACTCAATGGGAATACGCTTTATCTCTTTACGAAAGATGTCATAGGTTTCTGCATTTTGGATATTTTCTAGCATAAGTGGAAGTTTAAATTCAGGGCGTTGATTAAGATTGACATACTGACTAAATACCAAATGGAAAAATTGATTCTCTAGTGCTTTTTCCATTTGATCGGTATTCGGCTTATCCTTTGACATTGGCTGCACTTTTTCTTCCTTGAGCAATTGATAAGGATCTTCTTCTTCTTTTTGATATCTGTACAAGTAGATGAATGTGAGGACGCGCCGTAATTTCATTTCAATGGCAAATATCTCTTCTGACCATTGAGCAAGCTCGGCTTTTAAAAGGGGATCTTCAAATTTGACTATGTGAGAAATTGAGTTTTCCTCTCTTAAGGCTTTAGCAACTTCGTCAACTACGGTTTGAGCCTCATCGATATCTTCTGGTAAATCTACATTAAAGCCAAGAATTACTGTATGCCCAAGATTATCATCTTTATCGATTGACTCTTCGCCGATACGTTCGGTTTTTAAGATAATCATTTGCTCGACTGTTTCGGAGTCGAACTCATCATAGTTATCTTGTAGAGCGATAGTTAACGTGTCTTTTAAAGTTATGCGAATGTCTGTGCCAACTTCTTTTCGATAAACAATCAGAAACTCAAATATCATAGTTAGCCCACTCCAAGCAGTTGTTCTTCAAACCATTGTTTAGCTTCTTGCCAGCCTGTTTCGGCTTCGGAGCGTAAACGTCGGGCTTCATCTCGGCGACGTTGTACTTCGTTTGAGATATCTTCTTGAAGATCAATATTAGGAATAGGAATTAAAAGGTTAATCACATCATCATTAGTGAGTCTTGGGTGGGTGTTTCCAGTCATCATGTGTATAGTTTGAGAAAGAATCAATCGACTTCGCAGAATAACCGCTAGATAGTCAGGCAGAAGCATATTATCATCACGAATCCGAAGCACATGAAATTCGGGAGAACAACAACCATCCATTTCAGCCCGATATACTTTATTCAAATATGGTCTTAGCCTTGCAAATAGAACGTCTTGATTCTGGAATGTAAAACAGTCTCCAGTGGCTATGTCATCCGCATTTGTAAGCTCACCTGTATTGCTCTGAACATGAGCAAGTCCTAAATAATTGTTTTCAGGTTTTTTAATTTTGTCTCGCACGAAACTTACAATATCTTCAAGCTTTTGGCAGTTAATTGTTTGAGCAGCAGTAGTCATTGCTCGCAAGGCTAAGATTCTTTCAGGATGAAAGTAATCTGAGTTTAGTCGCCCTTGTGATTGAGTGTCCTGAAGACGCATAGCAAAGACTTTGCGCTCATCTTTAACAGGGCGCTCAAGTCCAAGAGCGTTTATCAAGTAATCATCAAGGCTAGAGAGGAGAGCATCGGCTTCAGCTAGTTTTTGTTTTCGTTGCGATCGCGCCTCATCCATAGCGAAGACTAGCTCAATCTGCCTCTGTAAAGGAGGTCTAGGAATAAGAATTTGTCGTATTTCCTCAGCATTAATATTGGTCATTCCAATAATTTGTCTTGAGAAACGATCTATCTGCAACCTGCCTGTAAATGTACTTAAGAAATCTGAAGCAAATTGAGGATTGAGCCGCATTTCATCAGTGTGAACACGAATGAGATAAGAGGCAAATACCCAATCTCCAACCTCACGAAAGACCTCACATTTACCAACAAGCTCCTTGGAATTTGTACGGTTAAATATAATGTCTCCAACGTTTAACTTATAGATGCCTAACTGGTTTTCAGTCAGTTCAATATACTTTAGATTGCTTAAATCCCAGCCATCATTTTGAAGATTATTCATTCGCAAGATGGGGACACCAAGAGGCTCTAATTTTGCCAATTCTGAACAGCCATATTGGACAGTCACAGCTAACTCACCAAATCTTGATAATGGGAAGAGTGCGCGTGAAAATCGCTCTTCCAGAAATGGTGTTATTCTCCAGAAATTTACATCAGCTCTTTGTCGAATTTTGCCCTGCTCAACACCAAAACATCGAGCGTCGATTTGTTCAGCAGGGCTTAGACGAAAAAAGGGGTGGAGTCTCTTTGAAACTCCCGCCATTGAGCAACCAACCCAGTATCAGGAATAATTTCACGATGACGTTCACTCCATCCTGATTCCTTCGGATTAACCGTACTCCATTCAAAATAAACGCGATAGTCAAACAAATCACAACTATGACGTTCAACCTTTTCCCGTTCTGGAGTTTCTTCTTCAACTGTCACATTAAAAGTTTTCCTTCCCGTAGCGTCATAACCAATATTTTCCGCAAGAGCCATAAATATCGGTTGATCGTCAGGCACTATTTCTCCTTCCTTCAATCGCCGCAGAAAAACGATACTAGCCTTCACACCTGCATCGTAATAGGCAAAAGCAAACTGAGGTAAACTTACAACCGCAAGAATTTGAAAATGCGACAGCATCCAATCGCGTACCCCTTGCAGAGATGAATTAGTAAGAATCCCATCGGGTAACACAATCGCAGCGCGTCCTGTAGCTGGTTTCAGATATGACCAAACACGCTCAATAAATAAAATTTCTGTTTTAACGCTAGTCCGAGCCTTTACCGCCTTTGCGCCACGCTTGGCATTGCGTTCGCTTTGAGTAGATTCATCTGGCTCCGTATCGGTTGTAGCCTTATTCAGATAACGCCGTAGATCGAACTGTTCTAAATATTTATCACCTTTTTCTGTTTGCTTGATTACAGAACCAAAAGGAGGATTTGTCAGAATCAAATCAAATTTATCCGCAACCAACTCAGGCTTGAGCGCAGTAATTTTGTCTAAGAAATCAAGAGCATCACTACCCACAATATTGGTATGACCATCATCATGAATGATCATATTCATCTTCGCAACGCGGGCTAACTCTTCATTAATTTCAATCCCAAAAAGATTATCCGAAGCAAAGTCATGCCAATGCTTGTAATGACTTACCCCTTGACGAGCATTAGTCTTATAGTTGGGATAACGGCGATTTGCCTCACGGCGAATATGATCTAGCGCATAAAGCAAAAATCCTCCCGAACCACAAGCAGGATCGAGTACTAAATGCTTACGTTCTGGATTTAAAACTTCAATAGAAAAAGCAATCAGTTCTCGCGGTGTAAAGTATTGACCAAAATCACCCTTAAAGAATCCACCCATAAACTCTTCAAAAGCAACCCCTTTCGTATCAAGTTCGGTACGATCTAACGAGAGAGCTTCCAAATGTTCAACAACCTGAGAAAGTACAGGCGGATCAACATTAATCTGTTCTGTAAAAACCCCCGGTTCGCTTTCCTGTTCAGTCGCATAGAGTTTGAGAATACGCTTAGACAAATCCTCGCTACTCTCTCCATCACGACGCTGAAACGCATAGGGTTGCTCATCTTCAAGATCGGGATTCTTTTCATCTCGATATTTGACAAAGACAAGCTTGCAAAACTCACCAAAAGCAGCAATAGGACTACGGCGACCACCTTCCCAAAGCGTCTGATGACATTTCCGAATCGCAGAACGCAACTCTTCACGCGGAACAGCCGAAAGATCTTGCCCCTGTTTGTTTTTATAAAAACGCCATTCAGGGGGCTTGCCAAACCGTTTAGGAATATCAGTTAAATGATTACGATCGCGCTCACTAGGAGGATATTTTTTCCTATCATCAAAGCTTAATAGGCGACGAGTTAACCCAGCGATAGAACCACAAAAAGGCGCACCCAAACTAGCTCGATTACCACAAGCCTGTTCAATTGATTGAGCAAATTCTGCATCACTAATATCAGACCGTTTCAACTCAAAGACAAAATACGGATCTTTGCACTCCTCATCCTTGTAAATGACCAAATCCGCTATGTCATGAGGAGTACGGCGAGGTACTCTTACCTCAAATTTGATCAGCTTAGGATCGTAATCATACTTATAAATTAATTCAGCCCAAAATTCAGCCCTAACCTTCTCTTCAGGATCAGACCATCGCTCATCATGATCGGCAACAATGTAGTAAATACGTTCTTTCTTGCCTTCACCTCTGATCTCTGCCTGTCCATCTGCGATCGCTTGTTCGAGGTAAGTTTTAAAATTTGGAGCCGACATTTTTGGATATAACTTAATTTTTCTATATACAATGTAGTTCTTTATGTACAAATTTTCTTAGATATACATAATTCTTTTGTTTCAAGAAATCAATCATAGCGCATATATTGAGGTAGGTTATATGATAAAAGATCGCCTTCTACTTGATATTTGGCTTGATATTGGAAATAGGCGATCGCAGGTTGATAGACTTTTAGCGATCGCATCAACTCAAAATCCGTGAAATCAAATAATCCATTTAATCCGCGCTTCAGACTCTTTGATTATCCCCTTTTAACCAGTCACGATTGAACATCTCGACTTCCCATTAGCCAAAGCCCAATATCTACTTAGCTATAGCGGCGAACAAGGCAAAGGCGGCGATAAAAGTCGATTTTGGCAAAACGTCATGGGGTACGATCGCCCCGAAGCGATCCGTGATGCAATTTTGCAACAAATTACACCCCAAGATCTAGTGTTTCAGCGTCAAGATGCTTATGGTAAGAGATATACAGCCGTAATTCTAATTGCTGGACAACTCAAGCGATCGCGGGAAATTCTTACAGCTTGGATTGTACTTAATGATGAAAATATTGCTAGATTTGTAACAGCAGTACCACAACGCAAGAGGTAAAAGCAATGACTAAATTTCAAATGTTTGATTCAGTCACCTTAAATCAAGATATCCAACTTAGTCGAGGTGAAACTGCTCTCAGAGGAACAGATGGCGCGATCGTTGAAATATTCAAAGATGGAGAAGCTTACTTAGTTGAGCTATTTGACGGCTGGTTAAAATTCAATCCTGAAGGCGATATCGTAGAAACTGCTCAAGACGATCCTGAAGCATTTCGCGACACTCTAGATGTAGAAGTGGTTTATCCCCATCAACTTGAATTAGTTTCCAAAGAACACACAGCAGAGCAAACTGCCAAAATCCAACTTTTTACACTAATCAACTCATTATCAGACGACAAAATCCTTCAAGTCAAAGAATTTGCCGAATTTCTCCACCAAAAACAAACAGGATTAGTTAGAACGCCAAAATCGTAAGGTGCATCTATGAAAGTTAACTATGATGCAGAAGCAGATATTCTCATTTTCATCTTGAAAGATGACTTTCCATACAACGCCATATCTGAAGAGGGCGGCGTAATTGTCAGCTATAGCCAAGCAAATGAACCCATTAGCATTGAATTTTTAAATGCTTCCAAACGTCAATTATTCAATCCCAGCGAGACAAACCTCGTTATTACATCAACTGCTGCTTAATTCATTGCGGATTTGCGCGATCGCAGCTTGAATATGCTTTGCGATCGCACTCTAGCTGTGGTGATATGCGATCGCTATAAACTATTCAGATAAAAACTATCAATAAGGTTCTTAC
>Ga0136636_10001247_pt1 | contig 14658 bp, 2 predicted proteins | sample AntDrymUQ8522106_2_FD_104653 | JGI IMG/M metagenome (GOLD analysis project Ga0136636, IMG submission 104653) | Polar desert sand microbial communities from Dry Valleys, Antarctica - metaG UQ852 (21.06) | ecosystem: Environmental > Terrestrial > Soil > Desert | place: Antarctica: Dry Valley... | reverse complement strand
CGTTAAAATTGGCATTCGGTGTATAGGTATAAGTGCCGTCAACGTTCATGGTAACGGTGCCGTTGGTTGCTCCGCCATTTACGCCGACCAAATTCCAGGTATTTCCTTCGTCGCCACTTGGCGTGTCGTTTGTTGAAACATCACCCGTTACAGCAGTATCCTCGTTGGTGGAATTTCCATCCATAACTGCTACCGGAACATCATTTACAGGTATTACCGTTATAGTAACCGTAGCTGTTGAACAGTCGTTATCCACATCGCACACCTGGTAGGTAAATACATCTGATCCGTTAAAATTGGCATTTGGGGTATAAGTATATGTGCCATCAAGGTTCATTGTAACAATTCCGTTTGCAGCTCCGCCGTTTGCTCCGACAAGTGTCCAAATGTTGCCGTCGTCACCGCTGGGGCTGTCGTTTGTGCTTGTATTTCCATTTACAGGAGTGTCTTCAGCGGTTATGTTTACATCGTCATCAGCTACTGCTATATCATTTACAGATACTATTGTAATGGTTACCACTGCTGTTACGCAATCGGCGTCAACATCGCATAGCTGGTAGGTAAACACATCAGTACCATTGAAGTTGGCATTAGGGGTGTATGTATATGTGCCGTCAGTATTCATGGTAACCGTGCCGTTGGCGGCACCGCCATGTGAACCTACAAGTGTCCAGATGTTGCCTCCGTCGCCGCTGGCGGTGTCATTAGAACCCGCGTTGCCAAATACAGGAGTATCTTCGGCGGTTGTGTTTGCATCATTAACAGCTATTACCAGATCGTTTACCGATACAATTGTTATTGTTACTGAAGCTGTTATACAATCACCGTCGATATCGCAAACCTCGTAAGTGAAAACATCAGTACTGTAAAAGTTGGCATTGGGCGTATAGGTGTATGTGCCGTCCGGATTCATGGAAACAATGCCGTTGGCAGCACCGCCGTTTGAACCGACAAGTGTCCATGTATTTCCGCCATCACCGCTTGGGGTGTCGTTGGAGCTCACATTGCCGTTCACAGGTGTGTCCTCATTGGTGGTATTTATATCGTTAACTGCAACCGGAGCATCATCAACCGGGTTAACCATGATTGTAACAGTAGCGGTTGAACAGTCGTTGTCAACATCGCAAATCTGGTAGGTAAACGTATCCGTGCCGTTGTAGTTGGCATCTGGAGTATATGTATAGCTTCCGTCAGTATTAATAGTCAGGGTGCCATGAGCCGGATCAATATGCGAAGTAACCAATACCGGCGCATCACATAATCCCAGGTCATTTGTCATCACATTTCCATTGAGTGGCACATCTTCCGGTGTAGCTTCCAGGTCGTTGTTAGCCAGCGGTAAACCATTTACTGTAACAATAAAACTGCAATTTGCAGTATTGCCGCAATCATCGGTAGCCGTCCAGGTTACAGTAGTAATGCCTGCATTGAAAGTAGCTCCGTTGAGGGTGCTGCTTCCGCTTGCAGTGGTTGATCCTGCTAAAACAAAGGTTGCACTTTGTACTCCACAATTGTCGGTTACCGAAAGCGGATCAAGTCCTGTTCCGGTATAAGTATATGTACAAACTCCGGGGCTGGCATTTATTGCATGGTTGCCCACGCAGCTTATCTGTGGAGCCGTATTATCAACAATTGTTATGGTTTGTAAATGCGTGGTTACATTCCCGCAACCATCATTTAATGACCAGGAACGCGTAATAAAACCTGTTCCGTTGCATCCTCCAAGGCTTGTAAAAACATCGGTGTAAACGGCTTGCAGTCCGGAGGAAGCGCAGTTATCTGCTTCATTAGTAACATCGCCCGTTAAAGCCAGGTCGGAATAATCCTTATCACAGCTTAATGTAAGGTTAGCCGGAGCAGTGAAAGTTGGAGCTATATCGTCACTAACTGTAATTGTTTGAATGCAGGTGGCTGAATTCCCACAATCGTCCGTGGCTCTGTAGGTACGATTTATTGTAAAGGAGTTTGTACAGCTTTGATTCAAAACATCATCATTAACATGTATTACAGTGATAACCCCGGTATTGCAGTTGTCAGTAACGGCGGCACCGGCAAGCGCAACGAAACCGGCATAATCAGCTACCGGTAACGGTAAAGCGGATGCACACTTCACTGTAACGGGATCAGGGCTGGTAATGGAAGGAGGTGTTTGATCTTTTACCGTAATGATTTGCGAACATTCTGCCCAGTTGCCACTTACGTCAGTAGCTCGATAAGTACGTGTTAACGTATAATTATTGGCACAGGTCTGGTTACTTACAACATCACCCATAAAGGAAACAATGGGAACAGAACAATTATCAGATGCAGTAACTGCAGATAAATCCACTGCTGGTATTTCGGAGGTACAATTCACAGTAACGGGTGCGGGGCAACTGATAGACGGGACAGTTTGATCAAGTACGATGCCGGGACCAGCCGTAGAATTGTTATTGCCTGGAGCGGGATCGGACGTGGTTGACAAAACCGATGCTGTATTGCTGACAGGTCCGCAATTGGCAATGTCAACATTTGCTCTTACCTTTACTATAGTCGTTTGATTGTAAGCCAGGCTACCCAACGATATCTGGTTGCCAACCGGCCAGGCTGTCCAAAGGAATCCGCCATCAGTGGAAAATTGTGCTGTATTTAATCCCGATGGAAGAACATCTGTTTCTATAACACTTATTGCATTGCTTGGACCAAAGTTTTTTACAGTTATATCCCATGCAATTTGTTGTCCGCCGATTATAGGTATTGAAGTGAGGGTTTTAGTAATCTGAAGGTCAGCTGAAGTAGTTACAGGAGTAGAAATGCTGACTGTATTGTTTCCCGGTGCAGGATCGGGAGTATCAGTGCTTACGATAGCAGTATTGGGTATATTTGCAGTAACATCGGGCAATACTGTTCCCCTGATCATGATAGAAGCGGATGAATTTGCAGTTAATGTTCCGATTGTATAGGAGTTTGCCCAGGCATTCCAGGTGCTTCCGCCATCCGTTGAGTATTGGGGACTGGAAATCAGGGAAGTATTAATTTCATCAGTAATAACTACATTATTTGCATTAAAGTTGTTATCGTTGTTGGTAACGGTTATTGTATAAGTAATCTGATTTCCGGCTATTACTGAAACCGGGCCTGTTTTGACGACAGACAGGTCGGCTGATTCATCAAGAGGAGTATTAACCGTAGCTGTATTATTGCCCGGTACCGGGTCGGGGGTTGATGTTGAAACCGAAGCTGAATTACTTAAAGGCGAAGGCGTAACATTTGTTACATTTCCGCGTAACAGCAGCGTATATACTGCATCGGAAGCCAATGTGCCTATATTCAGCGAATTGGTCCATGCACTCCAGTTGGCTCCCCCGTCGGTCGAATATTCAGGGCTTGAAACAAAGGTTGTATTGATTACATCAGAAATTGATACAGATAAGGCATCGCTATGGCCGTTGTTATGAACGTTGATGGTGTAATTAACCGGGAAATTCTTTTTGAGGGGTGTCGTAGTACAAATTTTCGCGATATCAAGGTCTGCAGAAGTTGTTACCGGAGCAGTCTCCGTTGCGCTGTTATTAATTAAATTGTTATCGAAAACATCAGAACTCACACTCGCAGTATTGCTAAGGGTTCCGGTTGTATTACCCAGCAGTTTCCCACGGATATAAGAGGTTGTAAAGGTTCCCGGAAGCAAGCTTCCTTCGTTGTACAATCCTGTAAAGGGTATCCATGTTGATCCGTTAAAGGAATACTCCAGCGTGGCAAGGGATGCGTTTACATCAGTTACCGTAACATTGGTGGCTGCACCCGGGCCGTTATTACCGATCAGAAGTGTATATTGAACCCAATCTCCGGCTACAATCGGTAACGTGGTGATTGTTTTGGTTATATACACATCAGCCTGCTTATTAATAGCAGTAGTTGCTGTTGCCGTATTGTTGGCCAAATTGTCGTCAGGCAACAAACCTGTTACGGTTGCCGTATTGGTAACATCGCTTCCTGTAATAGCGGCATCCACCGTTGTATTCAGAGTGAGTGTAGCTGTTGCCCCGGCTGTGAGGCTTCCAATATTCCACGAAGGAGCCATCCATGTTCCGGTAACAGTTGATGCGGCAAATGCCGATAATCCTGTAGGAAGCACATCATTTACAACAATATCCGGAGCCGTGATGATGCCATTATTGGTAACCGTAATAGTATATGTAAGTGTATTACCTGCCAGCACCGGATCGGGACTGGCGGTTTTGGTGATTGAAAGATCGGTGGAACACTGGTAAATCTCCACCGGCATGCATGTAGCCTCACTGGTACCGCAGGTGTTAGTGGCAGTTACACATAGCTGATACGTGCCGATGGAAACACCCGACCAGTCAACGGCAAGAGTATTTGTACCTTGTCCCGATACAATTGCAGCTCCTGTGGGAATTGTCCAGGTGTAGCTGGTTGCTCCCGCTACCATTGGAACAGTATAAGTTACCGGAGATGAAAATGATGCACAAACCTTTTCATTATAGGCAGTTACCGTAAGGTATTTCGAAAATTCGGAGGTTTGATTGGTGGCACTTCGCGAAAAAGCGACAATATTATCACCATAATTGGCCTGCCCTTCACCATCAACCGTGGATGCAGAATATGTCGCCGTAAAGGTGGCATTGCCGGTTATGTCGGTGTTAACAGCAATAAGACCAATTCGCACATAGCATTCGCCATAACCACTTGGTTCGGGAACAATTATTCCTTTAGGATTGTTGAAAAAAACTACGATATAATTCGCATTGGGTTTATCCGTATTCAGATGTCCTTTGATAATAAGATCCCCGTTTTTAACATAAGCAGAATCAATGACGGGGAAATTCTGGAAGCCATTAGGCCCCACATCCGGGTCATTAAGGTCATTTAAGGTTACTCCATCAGGAGTGAGGGTGGCTGCGTTTCCACTAAGATCAATACCCAGGTTATCGTTATTATATATACGGTTATAGGTGATTACTACATCATACGTATGATTTAAGGTTCCGGCGGGATAGTCGAGTACCAGCACACCGTTTTCGTTGTAAGCAATTATATTTGCATTGGCAACCGATGATCCGATAATAATATTATTGGCATTGATTACCATGATGCCGGCATTGCCATTACCAAGGTCTTCGCCGTTGAGTCCGATGCCGATGCGATTGCGCATAATGGTAACATCATGAATCATAGGAGGGTTAGCAGCATAGGTTGCATCACAGCCAATTCCATACACCACATTTCCTCCAATCACATTATCTAAAATAAAACTATTATTTGCTCCGTCTAAATCGATACCATGCAATTGATTTCCTGTTGCCTGGCTTAGCGGGCCGCTGCTAAGGCTGGTTCCGGTTACATCAGTACCAACGTAGTTATTCTGAATGGTATGCCCGGTTGAGAAATTGTCCTGTAAAACTCCCGCAGGCACAAAAGTCACACCTTCTAAATTGTTACCCGAAATTACGTTTCTCGATTCGGCTGTTGGCCCGCCAATAATAGTATTATCGCTGCCAATACAATAAATTCCTACCGCATTGGGCACAACCGTTCCATCGGGAAGTAACCCTATAAGGTTACCCTCTACCGTCATATTACCGGCATTGATATAAATTGCGGCATCCGTTGAAAGACTTCCGAATCCTACAATGGAAAGGCCTTTTACACTGCTGCTCACCGCCAGGGGATTAAACTGAAGTCCGTTACCAATGCTATGACCCTGTAATACTATCATTATTTTTGCCGGCCAGCTTACACCAGGCTTGATGCTTCCTGACTGCGTGTAGCCGTCAATATTTGTTGTGCCGGTAATCGCCGGCAGCGGGATAACCGGCGCTATAACATACGAACCGCCTCCGGGGATGGCAAATACAATGTTATCAGCACCGCCCGAAGCATTGGCATCGAGAATTGCCTGCCGCAATGAACCCAAACCACTGTCATTTACATTGTTAACAGTAAATGTAGCAGCTCCGGCAATTTTACCCAGCAGCAGCATCGCAATTACAATTGTGTACATCCTTTTCATAAAACTCTCCTTATATTATTAATCCCTTTATAAGCTGATACCGGTTTTGGGCCGGTTGCAATGATTTTACTCTTGTTAATGGTTGATTTCGTTCCAAAAAAAGGAACCGAAATTAGGCCGTCATTATCTTTTACATGCGTGGAAAAAGTCGCGTTTTCTCATCCATTATTTATCTATACCCCTATTTAGAGTTTCCGTATAATTACCGGTGCAATTGGCGCGGCAATACATGGATTAACAACGATGGTAACCAGGCCGGAAATGCATGCCCCGCAGGCATCACACATGGTATAGCTGAAGCTTATGCTTCCCATAAACGCGGTTGCCGGAACATACGTAAACACACCGCTGGCATTTGTTGAAAGGGTTCCGCTGGCGGGCGCTCCCCAACTGCTTACGGTAAGCGACTGACCCTCGGGATCGGTATCGTTTATCAAAACATTACCGCTTACGGTTGTAGGTGATGTAATTGTACTTTGCAGAACCGTATATGAATCATCAATTACTGTGGGAGCAGAATTGGTGACGGTCACTTTTTGGATACAAGTGCTTGTATTATTGCTTGCATCTTTAGCTGTCCAGGTTACAGTGTTCACGCCAGACGCAAATGCATACGGAGCATCGTTACTCAGGGAAACCGCTGAGCAGTTATCGCTCGTTACAGGTGTCCCCAGGTTAATTGCAGCTGATGTGCATCCATTATTTACTGATGTTGTGATATCAGGCGGACACGAAATTGTTGGTTGCTGTTTGTCCATTACAGTTATTGTAAAGCTGCAATCATTTGTTCCGCAACCACTCATAGCTGTGATTACAACATTTGTAACACCTGGGTTTAAAGTAGAGCCAGTTCCGGATCCTATACCTGTTGCTGTTGTTGCTCCGGTATAACTATAAGTAAGTGTTGGAACAGGTGTACCGATAACCGCAGAAGTATAGGACGAAGTTCCTGTACACTGATTTAAATCTGTATTTTGTGTAAAACTTACCGGACAATTCGTAAATGCCGGAAGGGAATTGACAGTTACCACAAGTGTAAAATTACTTCCGGTACAACTCCCCGAAGTCGGCGTTACCGTGTATGTAGCCGTTACAGCCCCAGTTGTAATATTAACAAGAGTTCCACTGATGGATGACGGTGTTCCGGTACTCGCAGCGCCTCCGGTAAAGCCTGATCCGGTTGGTGCTGACCAACTGTAAGTAGTTCCTGCGGGTACTTTGCCGTCGGTAATATTTACAGGAGCATACGTAAAAGTGCTGCCGCTGCATATGCTGGTGGTTATGGGTGTAATTGCTGGTTTCGGGTTTACTGTTACAGTAAACGCTGTTCCGCTACTGGTACAGCCATTCGCATTTTTCACTGTGATTGTTCCCGTATAGGTTCCTGCCGCTGCACCTGCCGGTACAGTTATAGTTATCGGGCTTACCGGTAACGCAGCATTAGCCACAGTGGCAAAACTGTTAGCCGGCAAGGCATTCCAGTTTATACTGTATGAAACAGGCGTGCCGGTTGTTGAACTGTAAGTTAAGGGTACGGTCTGGCTGACTGCACTTTCACAAACACCTGCTGTGCTTGCTGCTATAGTAATTGCCGGCAATGTATTCACCGTTAACGTAAATGTAGTACCGGTACTTGCGCAGCCATTTGCATTTTTTACTGTAACGGCTCCTGTATAAGTACCTGGTGCTGTGCCTGCCGGTACTGCGATGCTGATAGGGCTGGCTGGCAAAGATGCATCGGTTACAGTTGCAAAGCTATTGGCAGGCAGGGCATTCCAGCTTATACTATATGTAGTTGGTGAAACTGTTGTGGAGGTATAAGCTATTGAAGTAGTTTGACTACCGGCACTGAAACAAACATTTGTTGCATTTGCGGCTGTAGTAATGGTCGGATTTCTGTTAAAGGTAACAATAACATTATCAGCAGACAAAGTACAAGGACTGTTGCTGATGGTCCATCGCAAGGTATAGCTGTTGCCCGCAGTGCCGCTAAAGGTTGACAGCGGATTTGCAGGTATGGTTACTGTTCCTCCTGTGCCGCTGACAATACTCCAAACTCCAGCCCCAACCAATGGTGTATTTGCCGAAAGTGTTACCGAAGTAAGGCCACAGGTTGAGCCGCCAATCTGATCTGCGCCGGCATTGGCTGTGGTAGGCAACTGGTTGAATTTAACAAGTATATCATCAGTTGTCGAACAAACACCATTGGTAACTGTCCACGTTAATGTATATGAGCTTCCCGCTGTGCCGTTGAACGCTGAATTAAATAAACCGGCATTGGCAAAACTGCCGCCCGTTCCACTTACAATGTTCCATTGACCTGTTCCCAAAGCCGGATTATTGCCTGCAAGTGTCAGAGTGGTAAGATTACATGTAGTAGCTCCTGTTTTATCGGGTCCAGCCTGCGCCAGGTCAGCCAGAGCATCAATGGTAATCTGAACCTGATCGGAACTTGAAGTACATGTGCCGTTTGCTATGGTCCATTGAAATACATACGTTCCCGGGATGGTTCCCAATACTGTACTTGAAGGAGAATTCAAATTAGTGAAAGTAACTGATGTTGGCCCGCTGATACGTGTCCATGTGCCACTGCCAACTACCGGAATGTTACCGGAAAGTGTGAGCGGGGCTGAATAACAAATTGTACGGTCAAACCCTGCATCAGCCACGGTTGGCAGGGCAAATATGGTTACCTGCACCTGGTCAGAAGTTGAACAGGGAGCGTTTGTTGACGTCCAAAGGAAGTCGTAAACACCGGGAATTAGCCCGGTAAGCCCGCTGACGGGTGATGCTGTATTTGATATCACAGCTATATTGGGTGTATTGCCTACCTGGGTCCATAAACCGGTACCTGTAGTTATTGTATTGCCTGCCAGGGTAGTTGCTGCAACATTGCATAGCAATTGATCTGCACCTGCATCGGCCGTAGTGGGAGGGGTAAAAACCGTTACAGAAACGGTTGAAGAACTTGTTGCGCAGGGACCGTTTGAAATTGTCCATTGAAAAACATATGTACCTGCAACCAGGTTTGTTATCGTGGTATTTGGCATAATAGTGGACGTAATACTGGCTGTATTCGGACCTGATACTTGCGACCATGCTCCTACACCAGCAGCAGGCGCATTGGCAGCCATGGTAGTTGAAGTTCCGCAAACCTGGGCTTGTGCAGCACCTGCACTGGAGATACTTGGCGAGGCAAATACATTGATTCTTACCTGGTCGGCTACAGAACAGGAGCCATTGGTAACGGTCCATACATAAACCGAAACGCCAGGTGTAGTGGTCGAAATAGTGGCTGCGGGGGTATTGGCATTGGGCAAAAATGTTGTTCCTCCCGATCCGCTTAATCTGGTCCAGGTTCCGATACCCATAACCGGAGTGTTACCGTTAAGTGTGATGGTAACCGAAGCACCCGGCCTACAGATTTCCTGGTCGGTGCCGGCATCTGCGGTATTAGCGAGTCCTGAAACTGTAACCGTTACATTATCAGTAGTGGCTGCACACCCTCCGTTGGCAGCTATCGAGTATTGAAATGTGTAAACTCCTGCGATGAGTCCTGAAACAAGAGCCGTATTTGAACCGGAAGGTGCAATTGCTGCAACATTGGGAGTTGAGCCTACCTGCAACCATGTTCCGGTACTTCCGGTATTCCCTGTTAATTCAGTGGATGTAAGGCCACAAAGATTCTGATTAGTATTTGCATTGGCCAGCGGCACTACAGTTATAATCACATCATCAGCATCCGGCGGGCAGAATGGACCGGCAGTAATAGTCCACCTCAAAATATATGTACCTTGAATCAACCCTGTAACACCCGATATAGGTGAACTTATACTTGTAATGGCTGGAATATTAGGCCCGGAAATAACAGACCATGTACCCGATCCGTAGCTCGGGGCAGTTGCTGCAAGAGTTGCAGAGGCTACGCCACACAAGCTTTGGCCAGAACCTGCAACGGCAACCGAAGGAGGAGATGATACATTGAAAATAACATCATCGCTACTTGAGGGACAAGATCCATAGCTTACAGTCCAGGTGAAAGTGTAAACTCCCTCCACCAGTCCGCTGACTGAGGAGGTTGGCGAATTTAGGTTTGCAATTGAATACCCGGTCGGGGCGGTTACTTCTGACCACATTCCGCTACCAACTACAGGCGTGTTTGCTGCAAAACCGGTACTACCAGCACATAAGGTCTGATCGGATCCGGCGTTTGAGACTGTTACCGGCGCCGAAACAGTAATCATTACGGTATCACGTGAAACTGCACAGGTTCCATAACTTATTGCCCATTGAAAGGTGTAAATGCCGTTTGACATCCCTGTTACTGTAGAATTTAAAGACGTTGGAGCAGTTATTGTTGCCGATCCTCCTGTTAGTTTGGTCCAGGTTCCGGTACCCGGTGAGGGATTATTTCCAACAAGGGTTATCATTGTAGTTCCTGCGGGCTGACACTGATCAGTACCTGCAATTGACTGCACAGGTCCTTGATTAGAGGAGGTTGTAAAGATTGCTGCATCTGATGAAGTGCCACATCCATTAACGATGGTCCATGTTAAAGTATAGGCAGTATTCGGATTTGGGAATGTAACTATTGCTTTGGGATCATTTACATTTGAAATGGCAACACCAGTTGGAGGCGAGGCCGTCCACGTTCCGGTTTCATTTAATACAGGGATACTGGCAGCCATACTTACCGGAGTGTTGAAACAAACCGTCAGATCTGGACCGGCAGCGGCAGTTGAGGGAACAACACTGGCAACTAATACCTTGGTAAGACCCTGATTAATCGGACAAGCTGGTCCGCCGTTTATCAGCCACTTGAAAACATATAACCCGTTGATGAGTCCGCTGACGGTGGTGTTCGCCAGAAGCGGATTCGTTAAATTTGCGATATTTGGCCCGCTAACCTGATACCAGGTGCCCGTACCCGAAACAGGAACATTACCTGCCAGAGCTGTACTGGTAACATTGCATGCCAGCACTTGCCTTGACCCTGCATTACTGGCTGTTGGCGATTTGGAGGTTGTAATATTTATTTGTGCGGTAACCGGTGGACAAGTATTGGTTGCATTGCTTACAAGACGCTGAAACTGCACAACATAAGTTCCGATATTGTTAAGACCGGTTATATTTGCAGGACTGGCTGCAACGTTGTTCCAGGCCCCGGGAGATGCCAGGCCCGGACCACTTAGCAACCGCCATTGTGTTTGAGTTCCACCGATTACTGTGTAGGAAACGCCGACGGTATTCGCATTGCATGCCGCAATAGTGTTGCCTCCGACAATACTTAACGATGCAGATGAATTGGCAAAGGTAATATTGGTAGTTACATTGGCTGTGCAACCAAAGCTGTTGGTTATGGTATAGCGGTATCTGTAGGTTGATCCGGATACTCCGTTAAGGCCGGTTACAGTTGTTGAGGGACTTGCAGGACTTGCAATTACCGATCCTGCCGGTCCGCTGACATAGGTCCACGAAACAGTTTCACCGGCATATAATGGAGTTGTCGCAGTTAATATGGCCGAATTCCGGTTATCGCAAAATATCTGGTTCCCGGAAGCTATAGTGGTTAACGTGGCGGTCGGAGGTGGAATAGTAATGGTCATTTCATCAAATCCGTTTACACAGGAACCACTGACCGTCCAACGCATTGTGTAGGTTCCCTGGATCAGGTTACTGACGGTAGTAGTATTTGAGTTTACATTGGCGATGGTTGGCATGTTAGGCCCGCTGATAACAGTCCATGTTCCTTGTTGGCCGCCAATATTGCTGCCGCCAAAAGAGGCAGCCATGGTAACCGATGCTGTAGAACTATAACAGGGTATGGCCGAAGCAAGTTTATCAGACCCCGCGTTTACAGGTGATACACCTCCCTGGTTGGTAATTGCTACAACATCCGATGAAGAGCATCCATTGGAGTTGGTAATTGTCCAGGTTAAATTAGCTGTGCCGGCAGATGTGCCTGCGGCGTTGATATTACTGCTTGCACTTGTTGCACTTACTACGGAAATACCACTCCCGCTGCCGCTCCATGTACCTGTTTCATTAACACCCGGAGCATTTGCCGTTAATATGCCTGTGGGTGAAGCCGGACAAACTGTTAGGTCGGCACCTGCATTTGCAACAGAAATTGATCTTACGGTAATTAATACTTCATCATATATCCGGGAACCATCCACGCAGGTTGTACTTAACCGGAATTTATAGATATTTCCAGGACTGATGCCTGTTACCGTACTTACAAGTAATTCTGGTGATGTAATAACGGCTGTTGGTCCGCTTACCTGCGACCAGGAGGTCGGACCGGCTATAAGACCAGCTTTACTGCCTGTTAGTGTTAATGTGTTGTTAACGCAAATATTCTGATCAACATCAGCATTAACTGTACAGTTCTGTGCCGAAACCTGAACTGTATTTAACAAAAATACCAGTGTGAACAATGCTGTAAAAAGTGGTAAAAACCAGTTTGTATTTTTGCGATGGCATTTTGTCAATTTGATGCGTTGGTTTTTTATCATGACCAGGTAATTATAAGGTAAGTTTTGAATAAAATATCGTTGGCAATGCTTCAATTAATGACGTTGAAACGTGTTTCAGTTTATATGTTTGATAGAATCTGAGCTGTATGAGTATATTTAGAAATAGGCTGAAGTTAGTTTTTATAAGACTAAAAATCGAATTTATGCTTTAAGTATGCAGAGCATCTCAAAAAATTTATTCCTACCTCCAACAGCTATTCCGACAAGAAACTCACATTTATTAAAGAAATATTTCCTGAAATCAGTACAGAAAAAATAGCTTTAAACACATGTTTCCATACTTCTCTCTTGTATATTTGCCGGAATATACAAATTGAAAGATTCTTTGTATAAGTTCAAATAGGTATCCCGATACTTTATTAGCATTTGGGTGTTAATATCCGGAACGTCGAATTTTGCTTTTTCTTACAGATTAACTTAAGTTGCGTTTTATCTACCGGCTTTTACTTTAAAAAAATTGCGAAAAATTGCAAAATCATCACTGGCATTCTAATTCCATTTTTAATTAAATCCGAACAACTGTTTGAGTGATGCAGGCAATGAAACAAAAATAGATTTTATTGGCAGACTTGTCTGTAATTAAAAGCACTTATATTGTGTAGCGGAAGTATGATAAATTCTGTAGTTGAATGCACAGAAGTAGTGTAGCTGAAAATACGACATACAATCATATCAGGCTGACAGCCAACTTATAAGGCCACATCATTGCTATAATTTTTGTCTGAACCTGAATCGTCTGCGGCAGCATTATTTTTTTGACAGTGTTGTTTTATTCATACCTGAATTTGCAGAAAAGCATTCATTTGAAATTAATCTGACCACAAAACCTTAAAACTCTGTTATCCGGAACTGCTGCTGAAAGGTCATCACTAACGTATCTAAATTTTTGAAGTTGGCAGGTTGACGCCGATATCCAAAATAGTAAAAAATACAAAAGGGTAAGAATAAAAGTAAAAACCTCCCGTAATATCAGAGAGGTTGTTATAGTGATACAAGAAAGGGAGAGTGATTATTTGAGTTGTAATTTTTCTAAAATATTCTTTGCTTCCTGCCTGTGGAAATTATCAGGGTTTGAAGCTACAATCCTGAACTGTGTCAGAGCCTTCTCTTTCTGGTTGTTTTTCAGGTAGCAAAGTCCCAGGAACCATTCGGCATGTTCTATATAAAGGTTATCGTTTTGTAATATTATCGTTTTAAATGCACTTATCGAATTGTTATAGTTTTTGGTTTCAATAGTTGATATGCCATAATAAAACCAAACTGCAATGTTCGAATTATCCTTATACAAAATGTTTTTAAACAATACTGATGCTTTCGCGAAATCCTTTTGCTGGAACTTGATCACACCTTCCACTATATTCTGATCACCACGGGTTTGATCCACAATGTTTTCCGAATTATAGTATTGGGTGAAAAGTGCATCATCCGACAGGTTTCGGTTTGTTTGTAAAAACAGAGTAGCAGCAACAGCGCACAGCACCAGCAAGGATGCGGCAGCGTACCACCATTTGCGTGTATAAAGTTTAACTACAGGGACTTCGGCCTTGATTTCACGGCCGGCATTAACTGCTGCGATCAACTTCTTGGTTAAATCTATCACATCTTCCCTCACCAGCGCTTTATCAATATGCTGTGTGAGTTTCAATTCCTGAGCCAGGTCGGGATTTTTCTGCAACTCCTTTCGGAAAGCAACTCTTTCGTGCGGAGCCATTTCATTGGCAAGATATTGCTCAATGCTGGCGGAATGGTGTAGGTTTTTTGTCATAGTAAATAGTCTTATCTGGCTTTGTTTTTGAATATTAATGAATGTGTTAACCTCCTGATTATGTGTGATAATGCGAATCAAAGGATTGAAATCCGGAATTACTGATTCTCAACCATCAAGGATTTAAAACCCTTGATTCGCATGATTAGTTATTACTTACACTTACTGAAAAAATCTGCCGGTAGCATTTTAGCATTCAGTTCTTGTCCCTTGGTGTAAATTGACGGATCGAACTGATCAGGATTTACTACAGCAGTGGTTAATCCTGTAATTTTGAATTCGGTACGGCGGTTGGCCTGGTGTTCGGCGTCGGAGCAGTTCGCCCCATCGGAGCATTT
>Ga0136636_10001246_pt1 | contig 14659 bp, 14 predicted proteins | sample AntDrymUQ8522106_2_FD_104653 | JGI IMG/M metagenome (GOLD analysis project Ga0136636, IMG submission 104653) | Polar desert sand microbial communities from Dry Valleys, Antarctica - metaG UQ852 (21.06) | ecosystem: Environmental > Terrestrial > Soil > Desert | place: Antarctica: Dry Valley... | reverse complement strand
GATGGTGTTCATGGCTTAGACCTTTTTAGCTTTTTCGAAGGCTTCGTCAATCGTGCCAACCATGTAGAAGGCCTGTTCTGGCAGGTGATCGCACTCGCCAGCCACAATCATCTTGAAACCACGAATGGTCTCAGCCAATGACACGTATTTACCAGGCGAGCCAGTGAACACTTCCGCCACGTGGAACGGTTGCGACAGAAAACGTTGAATTTTCCGTGCACGAGCCACAGTCAACTTGTCTTCAGGCGCCAACTCGTCCATACCCAGAATCGCAATGATGTCACGCAATTCCTTGTAGCGCTGCAAGGTACCTTGCACCGCACGGGCGGTTTCGTAGTGATCGGCACCGACCACCAATGGGTCAAGCTGGCGGCTGGTGGAGTCAAGTGGGTCAACCGCTGGGTAAATACCCAATGAGGCGATGTCACGGCTCAGCACCACGGTGGAGTCCAAGTGAGCAAAGGTGGTGGCAGGTGAAGGGTCAGTCAAGTCATCGGCAGGCACGTAAACGGCCTGGATGGAAGTGATGGAGCCCACTTTGGTAGAGGTAATACGCTCTTGCAGGCGGCCCATTTCTTCTGCCAGCGTTGGCTGGTAACCCACAGCAGAAGGCATACGACCCAACAACGCGGACACTTCGGTACCGGCCAGTGTAAAGCGATAGATGTTGTCCACAAAGAACAACACGTCCTTGCCTTCGTCACGGAAAGACTCAGCGATGGTCAGGCCAGTCAAAGCAACACGCAGACGGTTGCCTGGGGGCTCATTCATCTGACCGTAGACCATAGCCACCTTGGAGTCTTCAAGCTTCTCAAGATTCACAACGCCTGAGTCTGCCATTTCGTGATAGAAGTCATTGCCTTCACGGGTGCGCTCACCCACGCCGGCAAACACAGACAAGCCGCTGTGCGCCTTGGCAATGTTGTTGATCAGTTCCATCATGTTCACGGTCTTGCCCACGCCAGCACCACCGAACAGACCCACCTTGCCGCCCTTGGCGAACGGACACACCAAGTCAATCACTTTGATGCCGGTTTCCAACAACTCTTGTGAAGGACTCAGTTCGTCGTAAGTGGGGGCTTTGCGGTGGATTGATGAGAGTTTTGCCGAGTTGACAGGGCCACGCTCGTCAATCGGGTTGCCCAACACGTCCATGATGCGACCCAGTGTGGCAGTACCCACCGGCACTGAAATCGGGTTGTGGGTGTTGGTCACCATCAAACCACGGCGCAAACCGTCGCTTGAGCCGAGCGCAATCGTGCGAACGATGCCGTCGCCGAGTTGCTGCTGAACTTCCAGTGTCAATGAGGTGCCTTCAAGTTTGAGGGCGTCATAGATTCGGGGCATCTGGTCACGCGGAAACTCCACGTCAACCACAGCGCCAATGCACTGAACAATCTTGCCTTGAACGTTTGCGTTCGTTTGGTTCTCTTGAGCCATTTGGTTCTGCTCCAATTAATTTGAATCTTGCTAGCGGTTTGCTGTGGCTTAGGCGCTGATCGCGGCTGCACCGGAGACGATTTCTGACAACTCTTTGGTGATGGCTGCCTGGCGGGTTTTGTTGTAAACCAACTTCAGTTCACTAATCACATTGCCTGCGTTGTCAGTAGCCGCCTTCATGGCGACCATGCGGGCCGCATGCTCGGATGCCATGTTTTCGGCCACGGCCTGAAACACCAGTGCTTCAACGTAACGCACCAACAGTTCATCAATGACCGCTTGGGCATCCGGCTCGTAAATGTAATCCCAGCCATGTTTGGCACCACTTGAGGCCTCACTGGCGCGAGCTTCTTCCTGCATCTGCACAGCCGACAGTGGCAGCAGTTGATCCATCACCACTTCCTGCTTCATCGTGTTGATAAAGCGGGTGTAAGCCAGATAAACTGCGTTGACTTCGCCCTTGGCGTAGGCATCCAGCAACACCTTGACTGGACCGATCAGCCGCTCAAGATGCGGTCGATCACCTAGTTGGGTCACGTTGGCCACAACACTTGCGCCTATGCGGTTGAGAAAGCCCAGCCCCTTGTTACCAATGGCCACCGCTTGCGTGGTCATGCCTGCCGCCTGGGTTTCTCGCAGCAACTGGGTCACACTGCGCAGCACATTGGTGTTGAGACCGCCGCACAATCCCTTGTCAGTTGTGACCACAATGAGACCAACTTTTTTGGCCTCATTGGGTTTCATGAACGCATGGACGTACTCGGGATTGGCGTGGCCCAAGTGGGCCGCGATGTTACGCACCTTATCTGAATAAGGCCGGGCCGCGCGCATGCGCTCTTGAGCCCTACGCATTTTGGAGACAGAAATCATCTCCATGGCTTTGGTGATCTTCTTCGTGCTTTCGAAGTTCTTGATCTTGCCGCGTATTTCCTTGCCAGTTGCCATATCAGTCTCCTATCAGTTACGAGGTGACCTTAAGCAAACGACTTTTTGAAGGCAGCAATGGCGGTGTTCAATTCAGCCTCAGCGTCCTTGTCCATCGCGCGTGCGGCTTCCAGTTTGGCCAGCAATGCTGCGTTTTTATCTTTCAAGTAGCCATGCAGGCCGTGCTCGAATGCCAGCACCTTGTTCACTGCGATGTCGTCAAGGTATCCTTTGTTCACTGCGAACAATGTGGCACCCATCAGGGAGATCGGCAGTGGGCTGTACTGGGCTTGCTTGAGCAACTCAGTCACGCGGGCACCGCGGTCAAGTTGCTTGCGAGTGGCTTCGTCCAGGTCGGAAGCAAACTGCGCAAACGCAGCCAACTCACGGTACTGGGCCAAGTCGGTTCGGATACCGCCAGACAGGTTCTTGATCAACTTGGTTTGCGCAGCGCCGCCAACGCGGGACACGGAAATACCCGCGTTAATCGCTGGCCGGACACCCGCATTGAACAGGGATGTTTCCAAGAAAATCTGACCATCGGTGATGGAAATCACGTTGGTGGGCACGAACGCAGACACGTCACCGGCCTGGGTTTCAATAATTGGTAACGCAGTCAGTGAGCCCGTCTTGCCGGTCACAGCACCTTTGGTGAAGTCTTCAACGTACTTGGCGTTCACGCGAGCAGCGCGCTCGAGCAGACGGCTGTGGAGGTAAAACACGTCGCCAGGGTAGGCTTCACGTCCGGGTGGACGACGCAACAACAAGGACACTTGACGGTAGGCGACGGCTTGCTTGGAGAGGTCGTCGTAAACGATCAACGCATCTTCGCCACGGTCACGAAAATATTCGCCCATTGAGCAACCAGAATAGGCAGCCACATATTGCATGGCGGCAGATTCGGATGCAGTGGCAGCCACCACAATGGTGTACTCCATGGCGCCGGCTTGTTCAAGTGAGCGCACCACGTTTTTCACGCTGGAGGCTTTCTGACCGATGGCCACATACACGCAGGTCATGTTCTGACCTTTTTGGTTGATGATGGCGTCAATGGCCACAGCAGTCTTGCCGGTTTGACGGTCACCAATGATCAACTCGCGCTGGCCGCGGCCGACCGGCACCATGGAGTCAATGGACTTCAGGCCGGTTTGCATGGGTTGGTCAACAGATTGACGGGCAATCACACCAGGTGCTACCTTTTCGATCACATCGGTCATTTTTGCGTTGATCGGGCCTTTGCCATCAATCGGCTGACCCAGGGCATTGACCACGCGGCCTTTGAGCTCGGGACCCACGGGCACTTCCAGAATGCGGCCGGTGCACTTGACCGTGTCGCCTTCGGAGATGTGCTCGTAGGAGCCCAAAATCACGGAGCCGACGGAATCACGTTCCAGATTGAGTGCCAAGCCGTAGCTGGGTTGACCCTCGGCGTCCGCCGGGAATTCAAGCATTTCGCCCTGCATCACGTCAGACAGGCCATGGATGCGGCAAATACCGTCGGTTACGGACACGACCGTTCCCTGATTGCGGATGTCTGCACTGGCAGACAGTCCTTCAATACGGCTCTTGATCAGTTCAGAAATTTCTGCGGGATTGAGTTGCATGACTCTTTCCTTCTTTCGTTAAATAGGCCTGAGACATAAGGCAAAGCCTCAAGTCGTCAGTGCCATTTTCATTTGTTCCAAACGGGCCTTGACAGATGTGTCAAGAACTTCGTCACCCACCACCACACGAATGCCGCCAATCAATTCTGGCTGCAATTCGACAGACAAGTTGAGCTTGCGTGCAAAACGCTTCTCCAGCGTTGCCGCCAGGTCAGTCAAGGCGTCGCTGTTGATCGCAAACGCGCTGTACACCACCGCGTCGGACGAACCACATTGGGCATTGCTCAACACGCGAAACTGCTCGGCGATTTCTGGCAAAACGTTCAAACGCCCGTTGTCGATGACGGTGCGCAAGAAATTTTTTGCCATGTCCGGCAAAGCCACTTTGGCGACACCAACCATCAGATCAAACACTTGCGTGTTGGTGACGTTGGGGTTGCCTGCAAACTGCTGCAGCTGAGGATCTTTTGCAATTTCCTGCAGCGCAGCAACCCAGACAGCCACGCCATTCAAGTCGGATGAAGAAGCCTTGAATAAGGCTTCGGCGTAAGGTCGGGCAATGGTGGCAAGTTCAGCCATGATTGTCCTCTTACAGCTCGGTCTTCAAACGGCCAAGCAGATCAGCGTGCACGTTCGCATTGACTTCCTTGCGGAGAATCTGCTCGGCACCTTTGACTGCCAACGCTGCCACTTGCTCACGCAGTGCCTCGCGTGCCTTGACAGTTTGCTGTTCGGCTTCAACTTTGGCGGCAGCAATGATCTTGTTACCTTCCTCGGTTGCCTTTGATTTTGCTTCTTCGACGATGGCCTGGCCACGGCGCTCGGCATCTGCCAAACGCGCGGCGGTTTCGGTGCGTGACGTGGCCAGTTCAGCTTCTACACGCTTGTTGGCGCTGGAGAGTTCAGACTTGGCTTTGTCAGCGGCAGCGAGGCCATCGGCAATTTTGCTGGCACGTTCATCCAATGCGGCTGCGATAGGCGGCCACACGAATTTCATGGTGAACAGCACCAGCAATGCGAAGACGATAGCTTGCGCTACCAGAGTTCCATTAATGTTCACAGTAAGTCTCCTTCAACGAGAAGTTGCAGGAAAGGCTTACTTGACCAAGCGTGCAATTTGAGCCAGGAACGGGTTGGCAGTGGCAAACCACAGAGCAATACCAGTACCGATAATGAACGCAGCGTCGATCAGACCAGCCAACACGAACATCTTGGTTTGCAACTCGCCCATGAGTTCAGGCTGACGGGCAGCAGCTTCAAGGTATTTGCTACCCATGATGCCGATACCAATACAAGCACCCAAGGCGCCCAGGCCAATGATCAAACCAGCGGCCAGAGCAGCAAAACTAATAACTTCCATGATTGACTCCTAAATAAAAAACAAAAACAAAAACAAAAAACCAAACCGAAATTAATGCCTGATGTCAATGTGCATCATGCGCTTGCCCGATGTAGACCAAGGTCAACATCATGAACACGAAAGCCTGCAGCAAGATGATGATGATGTGGAATACCGCCCACGCCCATCCAGCAATCACGTGCAGAAGCAAAAGCATCAGGCTGCCGGGCTCTGCAGAGAAAGCCCAGGAACCACCCAGCAAAGCGATCAGCATGAACACCAACTCGCCAGCATACATGTTGCCAAACAGCCGCATGCCGTGTGACACGGTCTTGGCGGTGAACGAAATCAGCTGTTCAGCCACGTTGATGATGCCCAGAATGATGGCAAACACAGGGTTTTTGCTGGTGCCAAACGGAGCTGACACGAGTTCGTGCGCCCAACCGCCCAGGCCTTTGATCTTGATGTTGTAGTACAAGCAGATGAATAGCACCGACACCGACAAGCCCATGGTGATTGATAAATCAGCAGTAGGCACCACGCGCAAATAAGCGTGGCTTGGGTCGTGCCCTGCGGCGCCGTAGATGAATCCCCAAATTGTTGGCAGCAAATCCAGCGGCAGCAAGTCCATGGCGTTAAGCAAGAAGATCCAGACAAACACGGTCAGCGCCAAAGGACCCACCAGTTTGCGACTGTTCGCGTTGTGAACGATTGATTTGGCCTGGTTGTCAACCATTTCCATCAGTATTTCAACGGCGGCCTGAAAACGACCTGGCACGCCAGCAGTTGCCTTGCTGGCAGCCTTCCATAGAAAGAATGTACCCAGAATACCCAGGGTGATCGAGAAAAACAGGGAGTCGATATTGAAGACAGAGAAGTCAACGATTTCGGTCTGGGGCTTGTTTTGCCAATGGGTCAGGTGGTGAACAATATAGTCACTGGCTGATGGCGCGTTTGCTTCTGCGGACATTGTTAACTCTTATTCATCTGTTTTAGTTTAGGACGCATCAACAGCGCCACCCAATAAACCTTCATGGTCACCACCAAACCAATCAGCATAGCCAACCAGTTCAACTCGGCGATCAACTTTGGTGCTGCAAAAAGCATCGCAACACTTACACCAATCTTCACAGCTTCCCACACAAAAAATCCAAAACCAGCTGTCATCGCGTTGATGGAAGAGAACTGGCTCATCAACCCCCGCGCAAACAACATGGCCGGTATCACCACCGCCATGGCACCGTAAGCCACTGACCATGCGACTGAAGACTTCATGGTGAAAGCCCAAGCCAGCAAGGTGACTGCCAACCCAACCACTGCTTGCAACCGGATCACGCGCCAAGGCGAAATCGGAGGCTGAAGTTCCCGCAGTGCCTGGGCTTCTTGTCGTGTCAAACGCTTGAATGTGGATGCCTCATTTTCTTCAGCATCAAAATCATTCTGTGGCGCCATGGTCGCAATTATCGGCATCTCAAATTACACGCAGGTTACACGCGCTGACAGTCAATTAGCCTTGCATTATATGGGCGGAATGTGGCGCTTTTGAAGCGCCGGGCAGCGCTGCGATAATTGGTTAATGATGCTGTCCCACGTCAAACCAACAGGCACCAAACACACCATGTCAACAGTCGACACCCCCCCAGGCAACGCGTCACTGATCATTTACCCGTGTGCTTTTCCGATTAAGGTCATGGGCACCAAGGTGGATGGGCTGGTGCACGCCATCACCCACATTGCCTTGCAGTTTGACCCACAATTTGATGCCAGCACCATCGAACTGCGTGAAAGCAAAGGTGGCAAATACCTGGGGGTGACCATTACCGTCAACGCCACCAGCCGCGCGCAACTGGATGAGATTTACCGCACGCTCTCGACCCATCCGATGGTCAAGGTGGTGTTGTAGCCATGACGCTCAGTGCTGAGGTTTTGGGTCGGGTGGACTACCCGCTGACTTACGCTGCCATGCAGGCATTCACTGCCGAGCGGATTGCCGATACGCCGGATGCGCTGTGGGTTTGTGAACATGCGCCGGTCTACACACAAGGCCTGGCCGGCAAAAAAGAGCACATCATCAACCCCGAAGCAATTCCCGTGGTGCAAACCAACCGTGGCGGGCAGGTGACTTACCACGGCCCGGGCCAGGTGGTGGCTTACCCGTTGCTGGACTTGAAGCGCGCCGGTTATTTCGTCAAGGAATACGTGTACCGGATTGAAGAAGCGGTAATTCGCACGCTGATGCACTTTGGCGTGACCGGGCATCGAATGGCAGGTGCGCCAGGCATTTATGTGCGGCTGGACGACCCGACTTCACATGCGCTTTTGCCGCAGCGGCCTCAAAAAAAAGTCAACATTGCACCAGAAATGGGGTCAGAGCCGTTCCGCTTCGCGGCCGGATCCGGCCCCAATGCTTCTACCGCCAATCCTGCTGCGCATGCCAACACCCCAAACTTCACCGGCCTGGGAAAAATCGCCGCCTTGGGCATCAAGGTCAGCCGCAATTGCACCTACCACGGGGTCGCGTTGAATGTGGCGATGGACCTTGAACCCTACACGCGTATCAACCCCTGCGGTTACCAAGGGCTGCAGACGGTGGATCTTTTTACAATCGGCGTTTCTGCCGGATGGGATGAAGCTGCCCAGGTTTTAGGCCAAAAGCTCGCCACCTACCTTGCCCCCTGAGATCGCACTGGACCCGTATGAATCAAGACACCACCCAAACCCGCATGGACACCACCCAAACAACGGATGCAACAGCTGGTGCCCACCCGACCGTGCGCGAAGCACAGTCGCAGCAAGACTACAACCCATTGGCCAAACAAAAATCGGCGGCCAAGCTGTCGCGCATTCCGGTCAAGGTGGTGCAGGGCGAAGTGCTGCGCAAACCGGACTGGATTCGCGTCAAGGCCGGCAGCCCGACCACCCGTTTTTATGAGATCAAGGACGTGTTGCGCAGCAACAAACTGGTGACGGTCTGTGAGGAAGCCAGTTGTCCCAACATTGGCGAGTGTTTTGGCAAAGGCACCGCCACCTTCATGATCATGGGCGACAAATGCACCCGGCGCTGCCCATTTTGCGACGTCGGCCATGGCCGCCCAGACCCGCTGGATGTGAACGAGCCAGTCAACCTGGCGCAGACCATTGCCCAGCTCAAGCTCAAATACGTGGTGATCACCAGCGTTGACCGTGACGACCTGCGTGACGGTGGCGCCGGCCACTTTGTTGCCTGCATCCAGAACATCCGTGAAAAATCACCCAACACCCAGATTGAGGTGCTGGTGCCCGACTTTCGCGGCCGCGACGACCGCGCGCTGGAGATACTCAAGGCGGCACCGCCAGATGTGATGAACCACAACCTGGAAACCATCCCGCGCCTTTACAAAGAAGCTCGGCCCGGCTCGGATTACCAGTTCAGCCTGAACCTGTTGAAGAAATTCAAGGCCATGCACCCTGATGTGCCCACCAAAAGCGGCCTGATGGTCGGCCTGGGCGAGACAGACGACGAGATTCTGGAGGTGATGCGTGACATGCGTGCACACGGCATCAACATGCTCACCATTGGCCAATATCTGGCGCCCTCGACTTCGCACCTGACCGTGAAACGTTACGTGCACCCAGATGTCTTCAAGATGTTCGAGGCCAAGGCGTATGAGATGGGGTTCAGTCACGCAGCCGTGGGTGCCATGGTGCGATCCAGCTACCACGCAGACCAGCAAGCAGGTCATGCCATGGGCCACAGCGCGGCTTAGTTGCTATTAAGTAAGTAGCTGCTTATGCATATTAAGTAAGGGCTAGAGGTCAATTTCATGCATAGTTTTTCGCATACATCCAGCCTCTGGCTCGATCTGGCTTCTCTGGTTCAGCAATGCGACGCATCGACCTACACCCGCGGTCTGGAGCTCTACCGCAACCAGCGTGTGCTGGACCTGTCGATCGAGCCTTTGAAAGATGTGTGGCTGGTGATGGGTGATGTGCAGGGCACGGCGCGCTACCCCTACGAGGTCTCGATTGAAGTCCGGCGCAGTCCGCAGGGGCAGGTGCTCGAATGGGACAGTGACTGCACCTGCCCGGTGGGTTACCAGTGCAAACACGGCGTGGCCCTGATGATCAAGGCGGCCTACAAAGGTCAGCAGGTGCTGGGCGGGGTTGCCTTCACACACCAGGCGAAACCGCTGACCGCAAAAGAGCTTGAAGCCCTGCGTCTGGCCGAGCTGGCCAAACGCCAGGCTGCCGCGCAGCTCGAAGCTGAAAACCAGGTGCTCCGCTGGCTTGGGGAGCTGGAGCGCAGCGGCCCCAAAACAGCCCAAGCCCTGGCACCCATGGCAAGCCCCAAAAGTTCGCCTGCTGCAGCGCTCAAGCATGAGGAATATTTGTACCTGCTGAACGTGTCCAACCCGGGCGGACCCAATCCGCACCTTGACCTGGAGGTGGTGCTGTCGTACCGCAAGCTAAACGGCGACTGGGCCAAAGCCAAAACCATCAAGTACCAGCCCGAGCGCGGCCAAAGCGCCTTTGACCTGGCCACCGAGGCCGACCATAACGTGCTGCAACTCATGCGCGCCATGCCCAGCAGTTCCAGCAGTTACTACCACAGCTACGGTGTCAGAACCAAGGTCATGATAGAAGGCAAATACGGCATTCAAGCGCTGGAACAAGCAGCCAGCACAGGCCGGCTGTTTGTGGGCGACCTCAAAAGCCAGCCCGTCATCCCAGCCAAGTGGGGACCTCCGCTGGCCGTGCACTGGCAGTGGCATGAGGTCACCCAGACACAGTCAGATGAAAGCGCCTGGGTGCTGCGCGCCAAGCTGGACGGGGCACAAACCAGGCTGTGCCTGAACAACCCGCCGCTGTACCTTGACAGCCAGCACGGCGTGTGTGGCCTGGCAGAAGTCAAGGGCATGAGCATGGGCCAGGTGGCGGTGTTGCTGAAAGCACCCCCCTTAAAAGCCGCCGCACTGAAAAAGCACCAGGCGGCGCTGGCCGAGCGCCTTGGGCCCGTGCCTTTGCCCCCGGTACTGGAGCAGCTCAAGACCCTCAGCGGCATCACGCCCAAACCCTGTCTGCACCTGACCCCCGTGGCACCGGCGGAGGTGGCAAGCACCGGCCTGATGCAGGCCCGGCTGCGTTTTGATTACGCCGGCCACCGCGGCTGGTGGGTTGGCCAGGGCACCACGGTGTTGATAGACGACGCGCAGGGTCGCCTGCTGCTGCACCGTGATCCGCAAGCTGAGCTTGAAGCCATCACCACGCTGGTGCAATTGGGTCTGACAGTCGCCAGCGGAGGTATGTTTGGCATACCCGGCAAAGACCCGCAGCAAACCTGGCTGCACTGGGCCGACACCGACTACGCAGCATTGCGCGGGGCCGGTTTTGAGCTGACGCTGGACGACGCGCTGAACGACTGGATTCAACACGGTGAGGCATTGAACGCCAGCCTGCAGGCGCAAGGCGACGACGAAGCCACCTCACCCTGGTTTGACCTGTCGCTGGGCATGGAAATCAATGGCCAGCGGCACAACATCCTGCCGTTTTTGCCTGAACTCATCAAAGTTGCAGCACAAAGCCCGCGTGATGAGGCCACCGGCCTGCCCGACATTCCGCCCTTCATCTACCTGCCGGCGCCCACAGGTGGTTTTGTGCGCCTGCCCACCGACAACCTGAAGGCCTGGCTCGGCGCCTTGCTGGAACTGGTGGGTGACCGCGACCATGACTTCACCGGTGAGAGCCTGAAACTCTCGCGCATGGATGCGATGCGAACCACCGCCTCGCTGGGCGAAGGTGCGGTATGGGAAGGTGCTCAGCACCTGCGCGAGTTGGTGCAGCGCTTGAGCGGACGCGCCGAACTTCCGGAAATTACGCTACCAACAACTGTGCACGCCACCTTGCGCCCTTACCAGCAACAAGGTGTGAACTGGCTGCAGTTTTTGCGTGAATACGGTCTGGCCGGCATTTTGGCTGACGACATGGGCCTGGGCAAAACGCTGCAAGCCCTGGCCCACATCCAGATCGAAAAAGACGCAGGCCGCCTGACGCATCCGGCCCTGATCATTGCGCCGGTGAGCCTGATGGGCAACTGGAAACGCGAGGCTGAGCGCTTTTGTCCCGGCCTGCGCAGCCTGGTGCACCACGGGCTGGACCGTCATGAAACAGCCGACAGCATGGCCGAGCACGACATCGTGATTGCGCCGTATTCCCTGTTGCACCGCGACCGTGAGCGCTGGCTGGAGGCGCAGTGGCACCTGGTGGTACTGGATGAGGCGCAAAACATCAAAAACGCCGCCACCAATGCAGCCCAGGTGGCCAGTGAAATCAAGACCAAACACCGTCTTTGCCTGTCTGGCACACCGATGGAAAACAACCTGGGTGAAATCTGGAGCCTGTTCCACTTCCTGATGCCCGGCTTTCTGGGCAGCCAGAAGCGTTTTCAGGAACTGTTTCGCACCCCGATTGAAAAACAGGGCGACCCCGAAGCACTGCACCAGTTGCGCGCCCGTGTCACCCCCTTCATGCTGCGCCGTACCAAAGCGCTGGTGGCCAATGAGCTGCCGCCCAAGGTGGAAACCGTGATGCGTGTCGAGCTTTTGGGCAAGCAGGCCGATCTGTACGAAACCATTCGCCTGGGGATGGAAAAAACCGTGCGTGAGGCCTTGAACACCAAAGGCCTGGCAAAGTCACAAATCACCATTCTGGATGCGCTGCTGAAATTGCGCCAGGTCTGCTGCGACCCGCATTTGCTCAAGCTCGATGCCGCCAAAAAAGTCAAATCTTCCGCCAAGCTGGAGCAGTTGATGGAGATGCTGCCCGAGATGCTGGCGGAGGGGCGACGCATCTTGTTGTTCTCGCAATTCACCAGCATGTTGACGCTGATCGAAGCCGAGCTGCAAAAACGCGGCATCAAGTGGGTCAAACTCACCGGCCAGAGCCAAAAGCGTGATGAACTCATCAGCCGCTTTACCACCGGTGAAGTGCCCCTGTTTTTGATCAGCCTGAAAGCCGGTGGCGTGGGCCTGAACCTGCCGCAAGCCGACACCGTGATCCATTACGACCCGTGGTGGAACCCGGCGGTGGAAGCACAGGCCACTGGCCGCGCCCACCGCATTGGCCAGACGCAAAGTGTCTGGGTGGTGAAACTGGTGGCGCAAGGAACGATTGAAGAGCGTATTCTGGCGCTGCAAGACCGCAAAGCCGCGCTGGCCGAGAGCATGTACAGCGGCTCGGTTGGGCGCAAACAGCCGCTGTTTTCTGAGAGTGATCTGGCGGAGTTGCTCAAGCCCTTATCGGCTTGATTTTGCTACATTTATTGCAGCTTTAGACCTTTTATTTATAAGGGCTTGAGGCTGATTTTTTGTGTAACAGAGGTGTTGTCTGCCGATGTCTGCCAATGGCAGAAGACGCACGGCGGGCAGCGGTTGTGTGAGGCAAAAGCTGGCGTAAATTCAAGTCAGGTTGAACTTGAAAACAGGCATATTGGTATTGCTGGCTTGAGTAAGACCACTCACCCAATCCACACGGTCAGTCTACTCACTTAGTTTTTGAGCAATGGAAACAACACTCACCCTGATACAGATTCTTGCCGTCCTTGCCATTGGCGTCATCAGTCCCGGCCCAAGTTTCATTCTTGTTGCACGCACGGCGGTGGCAGTATCCCGCGCCGCTGCAATGTCGGCGGCGTTTGGCATGGCAACCGGCGCCACCCTTCTCGGCATAGCTGCGTTGCTTGGGCTCAATGCTCTGTTGCATCAAATCCCGTCAGCCTACTTGACCCTCAAGGTCGTTGGCGGCATCTATCTTCATCCTGGGTATCTTGGGCATCAAGCTGTTAATTTCATCCAAGTAGCAGCAACGCTTTGCAAGCGGATGAGTCCGCCATTAACGATCGCCCCTTTACACATGTTTACAGATTTTTCGGTCTCGATTTTTGAGAGAACCCGCTTTAATTTTCCTTGCATCCCGATCATTCCCAAACCACATCTCCACCCATCGTTAACCAATTGATTTTGTTTGACTTTTAATCGGATAGTCGTGGTCTTTTTACTTCCTCAACCGAAATGGAAACTCCGTTGAAACACGTGCCGGCGTTGCGTGGCGGTGCACTGGCGTTGCTGGCTGCTGGACTTTTCGGCATCAGCACGCCGCTGGTGCAATTTTTTGGTGTTGGCTTGGGGGCCTTCACCACCGCCGCCCTGCTGTATGCCGGGGCTGCTGCCATTGGGGCTGTGCTGAGGCTGCCGGTGGCGCTTGAAGCGCGTCTGCAGCGGCGTGATTTGGGGCGCTTGCTGGCCATGGCAGGCTTTGGCGCGGTCATTGGTCCGGTGGCACTGGCATGGGGACTGCAACGCACCAGTGGCACCAGTGCGTCGCTGATGCTGACGCTGGAGGCGCTTTTCACGGCCGTACTGGCGTGGAAGTTGTACCACGAGACGATGGACCGCCGGGTGTGGTCCGCCATGATGTTGTTGCTGGCTGGTGGCGTGGTCCTGGTTCTGGATCAGGGGCGCCAGGGCGGTGTCCAATTGGCGGGCATGATGGCGGTGCTGTTGGCCACTGCAGCCTGGGGGGTGGACAACACGCTGTCGCGAGGTGTGGCTGATCGCGATCCTGGACAAGTGGTCCTGGTCAAGGCGACGTTGGGCTCATTCGCCACCACTGCGCTGGCTGCGGTTATGGGCGAACCGCTCCCATCTGTCACTGCTGCTTTGGGCCTCCTTGCCGTGGGCGCAACAGGTTATGGGCTTAGCTTGCGGTTTTATTTGCTCGCACAACGGGCTTTTGGTGCTGCCCGCACCGGATCGGTATTTGCATTCGCACCGTTCATTGGCGCCTTGTTGGCCTTTGCACTTGGGGAGCGGTCAGCCAGCGCTCTGATGGGCTTGGGCGGTTTGTTGATGCTGGTGGGCGTGATGTTGCATCTAATGGAAACCCACGAACACCCTCACTCACATGAAGTCATGCAGCACGAACATGCCCACAGGCATGACGATGGACATCACAACCATTTGCATGATCCGATGCCTGTAGGCACGCACAGCCATGGCCATCAACACGAACCCATGCGCCACGCCCATGCGCACGTTCCGGATTCACATCATCCACATCCGCATTGAACCAAAATTGGGTGGTGCTCACCTCACACCTTGTCAGCCATGAGTCAATATGCCCTGCGCCTGCCAGAATCCTCAAAACAAGCCGCCAAACGCATCGCCGCTGCGGACAACACCACCCTGAGCCAGGTCTTGGTGGGTGCGATTTGAAGTGGTGTGTGCTTCAATTGGGTCTTGGCTGACATCACTGTGGTGGGTGAATCAGTCGGGCGATGCGCTTTGCTACGTGTCCCCCGTCCGCTGCGCGGTCTCCT
>Ga0136636_10001245_pt1 | contig 14665 bp, 13 predicted proteins | sample AntDrymUQ8522106_2_FD_104653 | JGI IMG/M metagenome (GOLD analysis project Ga0136636, IMG submission 104653) | Polar desert sand microbial communities from Dry Valleys, Antarctica - metaG UQ852 (21.06) | ecosystem: Environmental > Terrestrial > Soil > Desert | place: Antarctica: Dry Valley... | reverse complement strand
TCAAAGCCCCGGCCGATGGTGTCATCGCCAACACCGGCGACTATTTCTTCAACGGCAACACCGTCTTTATCGATCACGGCCAGGGCCTGATCACCGCCTACATGCATATGTCGCGTACCGATGTCCGCCCCGGTCAGCCGGTCAAAAAAGGCGAAACCATCGGTGCCGTTGGCGCTACCGGCCGCGTTACTGGCCCACATTTACATTGGGCCGTCATCCTCAACAACACGCCGGTCGACCCGGAACTTTTCCTGACCCGACCGTAGACGGAAAAAAGCAGCCGAAGCTGCCTTTTCAATCTCTGCCAGACAAACTCAAACCTTTGGCTTCGATGGCGTACTCATTTGTTTTTCATCCTTCGCCTTGTCGCCGCAAGCAATCGCGGAAACACTACCGATAGTGAACACGGCAGCGACAAGTACTGAAAGTATTTTTTTCATGCACGTCTCCTTAGTTGAACAGTTGCAGTTAGAACAAGTTACCTGATCATGGTTCAAAATTCCAGCGGGCAAGAGCAAACCATCCACCTCCATCTCAGTGCCCCTGACAAACCGGCTGAAGGGCAGCCCTGCAACGGCTGCGGTGTCTGCTGCACCCTGGAAACCTGTCCGGCTGGCCGCGTCCGCTTCCGGCAAAAACCAGGCCCTTGCCCCGCCCTCGAATGGTCCGCGCCTGAAAGCCGTTATCTCTGCGGCTTGCTGGTTCGTCCCAGTCATTACCTCGGCTGGCTGCCCAGTGCGGCCGAAAGTTTCACCCGGCAACTATTAACCCGGTGGATTGCCGCCGGTAGCGGTTGCGACTGTAGCGCCGAAACTAAACTGGACACCTGAACCTCAGACCGGAGCGATTGCTGCGGTCAACACCATTTCAACGCGAAAATCCGGATTAGCCAATTTAGCCTGCACGCAAGCCCGGGCGGGAGCACATCCGGCTGGCAGCCAGACATCCCAAACCGCATTCATCGCCGCGTAATCAGCCATATCGGCGAGATAAATCGTCACCATCAGCAAGCGGGACTTGTCGCTGCCCGCCTGGCCCAGCAGGCGCTCAATGCTGGCCAGCAGGTTTTCGCTTTGACCAGTGATATCGGCAGCAAGATTGGCCGGCACTTCGACCAGATAAACCGTGCCGTTATGTACAACACTGTCGGAATAACGGCGGGTGGTACCGTGACGTTGAATTTGCATTTTGATTCCCTGAAAGCAGGAAGCCCATGCGTTTGAGGCATGGGCTTCGGTACTGCACCCTGGCACAGTGGCTGGGGTATTCGGCTTTTCGCCGTTATGGAGTACTACACAGTAATCTCAAGAAAAAATCTTTTGACAACAACCATAGAATCTCCTGCAACGCAGCGGGTACTACCAATACTTACCGGGGCTCACTGCTAACCTCAGCACAAATCCAGATTACACCTCTGGAGAAAAAACACCAGCGATTTCGCTACTTCATTTTACTGATTTAAAAATCACATTCCCACCCGGCGGGACTTTCGATGCTGGCACATAACCAACTGCGCCAGGCGTACTGATAACGTATTTGACTACCTCTTCAAACGTCGCCAATTCTTGCGGTGGCGCGCCCTTGCCGACATAGCGTCGGACCAGCCAGTAGCCGGTATATTGCTCTTCGCTCTGCCCCATGACGACATTGAGAAATTGCTGTCGCAGCGGATCGCCGGCGGGCAAATTGATGGGAATGGCGGTTTGCTGATTGATTGCGGTAACGCGCCCGGTATACAGCCTTTGCAGTGTGGAAAGATCGGCTTTCGGCAGCGTGCCGTGGCCAATGACGACAATCAATTCGTCAGCCGCCAGCACCGGGTTGATCAGCCAGAACAACGACAGGTAACTTAAAAAGTAGCGCATCTCGTCACCTCAAAATGTGAAGTTATACGAGAGTGAAAACACATTGATGTGCTGCTCGGCACTATCGCCGCCGGACGGCGCATCAACAAAAGAAGAAACAACCCCGGTCCGAGTATGTGACCACTCCCCCTTGATCAGGCTGTTGGCGGCGACGCGATATGAAGTGCCCAGTGCTACAGTTGATTGGTCGTAAGGAGAAAGCACATCAGCCGTAAATTTTTGCGATGCGTTGATCCGGCTGGCTTGGGGAAAACTGAGCGGCACGGTATTACCATTGATCGCCTTGTATTGTTCCAGCGTCGCATCCGGCGATTTCACCTTGGCGTAATACACATAAGGCGTCCAATCACCAAAACGACGCGAAAGGGCAAGATAGGCGCCCCAGCGAGTCAGTCCTTTACTGGAACTATCAACCTTAATGCGGGCGTATTCAGCCGTCACCCTGACACTGGCTGGCAGCATTACGCTGGCGCCAAGTGTCTGTACCGGGATATTTACTTTATCGACCCGCGCACTCGCCATCAGATCATAGAAACCGACCCCCGGGGCAATTTGACGATAAGGAATATCAGCATGGATTTTGGGGTCGCCGCGTGACGCTTCCCCCTGGTGAATACCGATCCGGAAGGTGTTGTCGATACCCTTCGTCGTCAGGACCAAGCCTGTACTCTTCATGTCGATCGGCAAAAACCAGCTACCGGGGGATGGCTCGGTGTCGCGAATTTCTCGCCCGTAGAAGCGCGAGTAAGTCTCGGCCTTGCCGGTATACGCCTCCAGCGTCCAGTCATAACGCTCGGTCAGCCAGGTTTTGCTGACACTCACGCCCGTGACATCAGTAGTCGGCGCGATGGAATAGACCTCAATCGGCAAACGCGCCAGATCGAAAGTGGCACCGACGTCGGTATTTTCCGTATTCAACATCAGTGGCAAGCGAAACTTGCCGACGCGGACCAACCAGTCATCAAGCGGCCGCCAGGAAACGAAGGCCCAGCTCAAGGTCGGCGTCCACTGCGAATCACTATCCTCCGCAGGGGCCAGCTTGGCTTGCAAGGTGGCACCCCACTGCGGGTTCAGTTTGAGATCCAGTTGCGCCCCGAGAATGCTGTCTCGCTTGAACGTTCCTTGGTTATTAATGAACCGCTGGTACATATAAGGCTGATCAGACAGGGCATAACCGAGCGTACCGAAACCTGACCAGGTCATTTCAACGGCGCTAGCCGACAGTGGCAAGGCCAGCGCCAAGTAAAGAAGCTTATTTTTTTTCATACTGACCTTAAGCCTGAGCCGCGCAGTCCGGCGTATCGTCAGCCAGTTGCGTCGCAATCCGACAAAATTCGCCTTGCAGGGCAACAAATGCATCAATCAGTAACGGGTCGAATTGCTTGCCGCGCTGATCAACCAGCATCGGCACAGCCTCTTCGTGGCTGAACTCTTTTTTGTAGGGGCGGCGCGAGCGCAGCGCGTCATAAACGTCCGCAACAGCCATCAAGCGGGCCGACAAGGGAATCGCCTCACCCTTTAATCCATCCGGATAACCGCTGCCATCCCAACGCTCGTGATGATGCCGGGCAATCTGGCTGGCGAAATTCAGCATCATGTTGTCTTCACCCATTTCATGCCGGGTCCGGGCCAGCATGCTCTCGCCTTTAACCGCATGCGTTTTCATGATTTCAAACTCTTCCGGCGTGTGCTTGCCCGGCTTGAGCAGGATGTGATCGGGAATCGCAATCTTGCCAATATCGTGCAGCGGCGCGGCTTTGGCAATATAGTCGATGTGCAGCGGCGTGAGGTACTCGCGGTCACGCTCCTGTTTGCTCAGGTATTCGGCCAATAGACGAACGTAAGTCTGGGTGCGGCGAATATGGTTGCCGGTGCATTCATCGCGGAATTCGGCGAGGGAAACCATCACTCGAATTGACGCCTCCTGCAGATGCAGCACTTCATTGACCTGTCGATTGACCTCGCGCTGCAGCCAGGCGCTCTTGTCTTCCAGAAAAGTTTGCCAGGCCATAATCTGCAAATGTGTCCGGACGCGGGCCAGCACAATGGATGGCGCAATTGGCTTATGAATGAAGTCGACCGCACCCAACTCGAAGCCAAGCTCCTCATCCGCGGTTTCAATCTTTGCCGTCAGGAAAATGACCGGCACCCTTGCTGTGGCAGGCGCGGCTTTCAGGCGTCGGCATACCTCATAGCCATCCATCTCCGGCATCATGATGTCGAGCAGAATCAGGTCCGGCAGCGCCGTTGTCGCCAGCGCCAGCCCCTTGAAACCAGTATTGGCCAGTTTGACCCGGTAATGCTCGCGCAACAGCTGGTTGAGCAAACTCAGATTGGCCGGCGTATCGTCAATCACCAGAATTGTGGGGCGTTCGTCCGTATTCATCATTTACTCTCGTTTTCCGATTTTTTGTTCAGGGCAGTAAGCGCCTCGTCAAAGTTCCACTGACCAATCGCTCGCTCGATACGCGCCAACTCCAATGGGGTGTAGAGGCCGGCCAAGCTCTCCCGATGCGTATTCCAGAGTTCCACAGCCTCGCCATCGCCTTCGCTGAGATATTGCCGCAACAAGATAAGGAACGCGGCGGGGTGATTGCGTACGGGCGGCACATCCTCGCTCCGCTGGGTCAACTTTAGCGTCGCCAGCTTGTCAAGAAGCGGCGGGAGCATCGCTTCGAGCGTGGCAATTTCTTTGCTCGGCGCAACACACCCTGATTTGATTGCGGCCTCAAGATCAGTCGCCGCCTGCTGCAAAAGGGGAAGGGCAAAAGTACCGACCAACCCCTTCAAAGTGTGCGCCTGACGATGCGCCGTCAGCAGATCGCCCTCGGCCAGCGTCACCTTCAGCCGGGTAACAAAGACCTGGGCATCCTCAACAAAACGCTGCAAAGCACGCGCCAGAGATGGAATTCGCCCTTGGAAGCGACGCAACAACACCGGCGCATCAATTTCCGGCAGGTCAGTCAGCGCATTGATAAACCGGTTCTCGGCCGCCGAATGCACCGGCAAACGTAGCGCAACTGGTGGTGGCAAGTCTTGCCGTAAATAGGGCCGTAGTTTGGCGAGCAGATCGTCCGGTTCAAACGGTTTGACGACATGGCCGTTCATCCCCTCATCCAGCGCTCTCAGCAGATCCGGACCAACCGCATGGGCCGTCATGGCAATGATCGGCAATTGAGCAAAGCGACTATCCGCCCGCAAATGCAGCGTCGCCTCGTGACCATTCATCACTGGCATTTCCAGATCCATCAAAACCACGGCATACCAATCCGGCGCCTTTGCCAGCACTAGATCCAATGCCAGACGGCCATTGACGGCGACATCAACACTGGCGCCCCAGCCTTCGAGTATTTCACTGGCCACTTGCTGATTGATTTCATTGTCTTCAACCAGCAATATCTTCATGCCGCTGAGCAAGCCGGCGTGGGGCATCGTCGGTACCGGGACGACATGGGCCGGGTGATCAGAAAAACCGGCACAAATCCGCCGCAAGACATTCGGCAAAAGGGGCTTCTGGATGACTTCACAGACTTCCGGATGCGACACCTCGGCGCGCAGCAAGGAAATATCGGCGGCCGAGACCACGACAGTTTTTGCCGGCAAGGCCATACCAAGCCGGCGCATCGTTTCAATCAGTTCGCCACCGGATTGACCAGGCATCATCCAGTCGAGCAGCAACAGATCGTAAGGCAAGCCGCTTTCCTGCGCCGCCTGAAATTTCACCAGCGCAGCCGGCCCACTCGCGGTCTCATCGACCACTTCGCAACCGAGCAGCCGCAGCATTCCGGCCATGCCTTCTCGCGCCGCCGGGTAATCATCCACCACCAAGGCGCGTCGACAGGCAATCGGCCAAGGGTCGACCGCCAACTCAGCGTGACTAGCCAGCGGTAATTGAACCGTCAATTGGAAGCAACTGCCACGGTCGACCTCACTTTTGACCGTAATTTCACCGCCCATCGCCTGCGCCAGGCGCTTTGAGATACTTAGCCCGAGGCCAGTGCCGCCATATTTCCGGGTGGTTGAACCATCGGCCTGGGAGAACTCCTGGAAAAGCCGATCAACCTGGTCGCCAGTCATACCAATCCCGGTATCTTCAATCCGGCAACTCAGGCTTGATGCCCCGGCGTCACGCGCCAACTCATGAATATAGAGGCGGACATGACCCGCTTCGGTAAATTTCACCGCGTTTGACAACAGGTTGATCAATATCTGGCCAAGGCGCAGCTGATCACCATTCAACATCGGAAAATTGGCCGGCAAGGCATAGTCGAGCACCAGCTCGATGCGTTTCTCCTCAGCCCGTTGCTGCACCATGAAAAGCGAGTTCTGTACTACTGACTCGATATCGAATGGCGCCGCTTCCAGTACCACCTTGCCAGCTTCGATCTTGGAAAAGTCGAGAATGTCGTTGAGGATGCCGAGCAGAGAGCGCGCCGCAGCATGAATTTTTGCCACGTAATCGTGCTGGCGCGGTGGCAAGTTGGACTTCATGGCGAGATAAGCCATGCCGAGAATGGCGTTCATTGGTGTGCGAATCTCATGGCTCATGTTGGCGAGAAAGATCGATTTCGCCTCCGTCGCCACCTCGGCCTTGGCGCGTGCATCGCGCAAGGCGTGCGCCGCCAGTTCGCGTTGTGCCAGATCGGCCTCGATCGCCTCGGCCATGCCATCAATCGTCAACGCCAAGGATTGCACTTCGGCCACACCATGCACATTGCCCACCCGCTCGCCATAAGATTTCGCCGACAGCGCCTTGGCTGTCCGGTGCAACATGCTTAGCGGATCAAGCAAATGTTTTTGCAAATAGCGATAGCTGACCACCAGCACGACACAGGTCGCCAGCAACAAGATCAAACCAAGGAAAATCGAGTCTCGCAAGGCCTGCGCCACCTCGGCCAAACCGCGCGCCGTGCGCTGATCAACCATTATCGAGAGTGATTCCACCGCAATCGCCAGCTCAGCGCGCAACTTCAGATAGGGCGGTTGATTCAACAAACGACTGGCAAACTCGCGTTGCGGTTCAGTCTCAGAAACAAACTCCTGCTTTTCCGGGTCATAAAGCCCTTGTGTTGCGGCAAAGGCTATCTGCTCGGTTTGCTTCATTTTTTCAGTAATCTGATGAATCTGCCGCACCAGTGCCTGCTCGCCGATTTCGAAACCTAGCTGACTGGTGCGCTCGACCAACGGCAGCAATGTGCCAGAGCTCGCTGCAACATAGACTTGGGCACCGGCAATCACCTGCTCCCAATAAGCCGGCGGCAAATTTTCCGGATGCGGTTTGACGCCTTCTCGAATCGCCAGAATGTCGTAGTAATAAAGCAGAAAACGCGGGTTGGCTGTATTGACGTACGAACTGACGAGGCGCCCAAGAAGATCGACCTCATGGCGAATCTCATTCATCAGCAGCATCGATTGCTGGCGCTGCTTGGCCACTGCGACGGACTGATTAAAGGCGGACAGTGAGCCAAGCGTCACCGCACCGATCAACACCAACATGGCGGTGATCGACAGGGAAACAAATAGAAATGCCTTGCGTAGTTTCATCCGCCTCGCTCAACAGCTTGCGCACTGCAAGACAAAACTCGGCTTCAACCTTGTCTCTGACTTGCTGTTTGAATTATGTAAGTGAAATCATATGCCATTTCATTCCCGGAAACATTGGGAATCGCAGACAATTCAAGCATTCATTGGCCAAAAAGCAGCAATCAGTCAGAATACCGACATGCCCTCTTACCTTTTCGGTTCATGGATAACCTGATCAAGGACAGTGCCACCCTTGAGCTCTTCTGCTGGCTGGAACCCGGCTCAGAGTTGCCGGGTTGGGACATTCTGAAAGGCGGGCCTTTTGGCGCCACGCTGGCCTCACCGGAGGGTGGCGAACCGACACCGGGCGACCAGTTGATTTCGGTGCAAAACTACTTTGCCGAATATCATCTCGAATACTTCCGCCAGCGCCGCTACAACGCCTTCCCCAGCCGCTTGCACGCGCTGCTGCTTTTTGCGACGCGTACCGACGCGATGACTTTCCGCAGCAAACATCCGCAACGCGTCTTCGGCAAAAACCTGACCTGCGCTCGAACGACCGGCACCTACACCTGCTCCTTCCACGATGCCAGCTGGCTCGACTATCTGCGTTTGCCGCACAGCCTGTCGCTCAGCGCCCTCGATGAAGTGGCCGAATATTACTGGTCAGGCAAGACCGTTGAGGAAGTTGGCCTGACTTTCATGAACGAACCTTGGCGCGACCCGGCCGTTATTGAATCGCTCTACCAGGGCGCCCTGCTGGCCGACCAGAGTCACGCCCAATCCGGGTGGTTACCCGGTTTTCGTTAGGAATTTCGTATGCGCCGCATTGTTATCGCCCTTGTCATCATTGCCCTGCTTGGCTTCGGCTTCTACTGGTTCAGTCGGCCCAAGCCGATTCCTGTGGTGCTGAAGGAAGTGACCGCCGGCAAGGTGGAGGCGACCTTGGCCAACACCCGCGCCGGCACGGTTGAGGCCTGCCAGCGCACCAAGCTATCCACCATCGTTGGCGGTCGCATCGAATTTCTTGGCGTCAAGGAAGGCGACAAGGTGAAGAAGGGGCAACTCCTGCTCAAGCTCTGGAATGATGACCAGCAGGCGCAAGCAGCACTTTCCCAATCGCAGATTGTCCTCGCCAGCAAGCGCAGTGAGGAAGTTTGCATTGCTGCGGTCAACGCCGAAAAAGAGGCAAAAAGACAAAGCGAGTTGCGCGCCAAAGGTTTCGTTTCGACCAGCAAGGAAGAAGCCGCCCGCACTGATGCCGAAGTTCGCCGCGCCAGTTGCAATACCGCCAAAGCAGATGTCGCGCAGGCCGAAGCCAAGTTCAAGGCAACCAAGGTGGAACAAGGCCGCGTTTCTCTCTACGCGCCGTTTGACGGCACGGTGGCCAAAATTGTCGGTGAATTGGGCGAGTACTCAACACCTTCGCCACCGGGCGTGCCGACGCCGCCCGCCATCGATCTAATCGATGATTCCTGCCTGTACGTCAAAGCGCCGATGGATGAAGTTGATGCGCCAAAAATCGTCGCCGGCCAACCCGTGCGCGTTACGCTCGATGCGCTGCCCGGCAAAATCCTGCCGGGCAAAGTAAGGCGCGTCGCCCCTTACGTTTCGGCGGTTGAAAAGCAGGCGCGCACGGTTGATATCGAAGTTGATTTCGACAATCCGGAAGCCACCGGCAAGCTGCTGGTCGGTTACAGCGCTGATGTCGAAATTATCCTGAATGGCCGCGATCAAGTGCTGCGCATCCCGACGGCAGCGATTCAGGAAGGTGGCCGCGTCCTCCGTTTCAATGCCGAGAGTGGCAAGCTGGAAGAACAGAAGATCAAAACCGGTATCGCCAATTGGGAATACACCGAAGTCCTTGAAGGCCTGGCCGCCGGTGATCGCATTGTCACCTCGCTCGAAAAAGAGGGCGTCAAGGCCGGCGCCAGCGTCACGCCCGACGACAAAGCGAAAGCCAAATAAGCGATGGCGTTGATCGAACTTTCCGGCATCGAACGGCACTTCCAACTCGGCGATACGACGGTCCACGCCCTTGCCGACCTGAATTTGCAAATTGAAGCTGGCGAGTATGTTGCGGTAATGGGCCCGTCCGGTTCCGGGAAATCAACCTTGCTCAACCTGCTCGGCTTGCTCGATCACCCGAATGCTGGCAGCTACCGACTGGAAGGGCGCGATGTCACCACGCTTTCGCCGGACGAACAGGCGCGCGTGCGCAGCGAGCGGATCGGCTTCGTCTTCCAGAGTTTTCACCTCGTCCCGCGCCTGACCGCGGCCGAAAACATCGCGCTACCGATGACGCTGGCCGGCATTCCGCTCAAGGAACGCAACAGCCGCGTCGCCCAGGCGCTGGCCAATTTTGGCCTGGAAAACCGCGCCGACCACCGCCCGGACCAACTCTCTGGCGGTCAGCGCCAGCGCGTCGCCATCGCCCGCGCCACCATCATGCAACCGGCTCTGATCCTCGCCGACGAACCGACCGGCAACCTCGACCGCCATACCGGGGAGGAAGTGGTCAAACTGCTCGAAGGCCTCAACGCCAGCGGCGTCACGCTAATTGTCGTCACCCACGACCAAGCGATGGGCGCCCGCGCCAAGCGGCAATTGGTGATGGAAGACGGGCGGCTGCAGCATGATTCGAAGCAAGTACCGTGACCACTTCTGCGCTACCGCACAACCCAAACAGGTCATCCCCGCGTCGGCGGGGATCCATGCCCACGCACAAAGGCTGGATTCCCGTTTTCACGGGAATGACTGGTGGCCCCCATGCGCTTCGCTGACACCCTCCGTTTCGCCCGCGATGCCGCCACCGGCTACCCGATGCGCACGACGCTATCGGTCCTCGCCATGTCGATTGGCGTTGCCGCCGTCGTCATCCTCACCGCCCTTGGCGATGGTGCCCGGCGCTATGTCGTCGGCCAGTTTTCCTCGATCGGCACCAATCTCGTCATCGTCCTGCCCGGCCGCTCCGGCACCGGCGGTTTCAATCCAGCCAACGCCATCACCACCACGCCGCGCGACCTGACTCTCGACGATGCCGGCTCGCTGCGCCGCGCCCCTGCCGTCAGCCGCGTCGCCCCACTCATTGTTGGCACCTCGGAAAGCAGCTTTGGCGGCAAGTTGCGCGAAGTCATGGTCGCCGGCTCAACCCGCGACTTCATCCCAATCCGCAACTTCGAGCTTGCCCAAGGCAGCGGCCTGCCCGACGACGACTGGAACCGGGGCGCTTCCGTCGCCGTCATTGGCCAGACTATTCGCGCCGAACTGTTCGGCAGCGGGCCGGCCGTCGGCCAACTGATCCGCGTTGGCGACCGCCGTTTGCGAGTGATTGGCGTATTGAAGTCGGTTGGTCAGGGCCTCGGCATGAATACCGACGAACTGGTCATCGTGCCGGCGGCGCTAGCACAAGCCATGTTCAACACCAACACTCTGTTCCGTATCCTGGTCGAGGCGAAAAGCCGCGAAGCAATTCCCGAGGCCAAAGAACAAGTGATGGAAATCCTCAAGCAACGCCATCGCGGCGAAGAGGACGTCACCGTCATCACCCAGGACGCCATCCTCGCCACTTTCGACAAACTGCTCAGCACGCTCACCCTCGGCGTCGCCGGCATCGCCGCGATCAGTCTCGCCGTCGCCGGCATTCTGGTGATGAACGTCATGCTCGTCGCCGTCACCCAGCGCACCGGCGAAATCGGCCTGCTCAAGGCGCTCGGCGCCACCGCCCAGACCATCCGCCTCGCCTTCCTGGCCGAAGCCGCCATGCTCTCCACCGTCGGCGCCCTGCTCGGCTACCTGCTCGGCCAACTCGGCGCCTTCGCCCTGCGCCAAGCCTTTCCCGTCTTCCCCGCCTACCCGCCGGATTGGGCGGTAATCGCCGGGCTATCGACAGCATTGATCACTGGCCTGCTCTTCGGCGTCATGCCGGCCCGTCGCGCCGCCCAGCTCGACCCGGTGCAAGCATTGATGAAGCATTAAGATGCTGATCGCCGACGCCCTCCAACTCGCCATGCGCGCCATCACTGCCCAGCGCCTGCGCAGCTTTTTGACCCTGCTCGGCATCGCCGTCGGCATCGCCGCCGTTATCCTGCTCACTTCCATCGGCGAAGGTATCCACCGCTTCGTTCTGGGCGAATTCACCCAATTCGGCACCAACGTCATCACCACCACGCCGGGAAAAACCAAGACTGGCGGCTCACCTTCCGGCCTGCCTTCGAGCGCCCGGCCGCTGTCGCTGGAAGACGCCAAGTCGCTCGAACGCCTGCCCCATGTCGTCGCCGTCACCCCCAATGTGCGCGGCAATGCCGAACTGGTTGGCAACGGCCGCACCCGGCGCACTTTGATCTATGGCGTCAATGCCAATTTACCCAAAATATTCCGGTCGACCGTGCAAAGTGGCCAATTCTTGCCGGCCGACGATGAAACCAGCGCCCGCGCCTTCGTCGTTCTCGGCGCCAAGATCAAAGATGAATTGTTTGGCAGCGAAAACCCGCTCGGCCAGCGCCTGCGCATTGGCGGCCTGCATTTCCGGATCATCGGCGTCATGGCGCCGAAAGGTCAGTTTCTCGGCATTGACCTCGACGACACCGCCTTCATCCCCACCGCCCGCGCTCAGGAATTATTCAACCGCGAAGGCGTCGATGAAATCAATGTTGCCGCCGAAGAAGGCATCCCCTCCGCCGTGGTTGCCGCCGCCATCAAGGAACGCCTGATCGCCCGCCACGGCCGCGAAGATTTCACCATCATCTCGCAGGAAGAGATGCTGAAAACCCTCTCCAATATCCTCAACGTACTGACCCTGGCGGTCGGCGCGCTCGGCGGCATTTCCTTGCTGGTTGGCGGCGTCGGCATCGTCACCATCATGACCATCGCCGTCACCGAACGCACCGGTGAAATCGGCCTGCTCGTTGCCCTCGGCGCCCCGCGCCGCACCATTCTGCTGCTCTTTCTTGGCGAAGCGGTGGCGCTTTCCGCCCTCGGCGGCTTTCTCGGGCTGGTTTTAGGCTTCGGCCTGGCGCAAATTATTCACCTCGCCCTGCCTGCCCTGCCGGTGCACACGCCCATTGCCTTTGTCGTGCTGGCTGAAACCGTTGCCATTGTTATCGGCCTCGCCGCTGGCGTTCTCCCCGCCCGCCGCGCTGCCCGTCTCGACCCGGTGGAGGCGCTGCGCACCGAATGACGTGCTAAAGTTCTACCCACAAATTTCATAACCTAGAGGAAAACAGCCATGACTTTTTATATTGAAGACCTGCAACCCGGCATGAGCCACACCATGGGCAAGACGATTACCGATGCCGACATCGTCCTGTTCGCCGGTGTTTCAACCGACACCAACGCCGTCCACCTCGACGAAGAATTCGGCAAAACCACTCCCTTCGGTGGCCGTATCGCCCACGGCATGCTCTCCGCCAGCTTCATCTCCGCCGTCCTTGGTGCGCATTTGCCCGGCCCCGGCACCATCTATCTGGCGCAAACCCTGAAATTCAAGGCCCCGGTTCGCCCCGGTGACACCGTCAAGACCACCGTCACCGTCAAGGAAGTCATCGCCGCCAAAAAGCGCGTCATTCTGGAAACCATCTGCAAGGTTGGCGAAACCGTTGTGATCGAAGGCGAAGCCACTGTGATGATCGGCAACAAGCCAGTCTGATCAAAGCATTTTCCGGAGCAACTTCCGGATTACCCAATGCCAGCCCCGCGCTGGCGTTTTTTTGGGATTTACCCCTTTTTCCCGGTAGACCGTAAGGCCAGCATCTGCTTCTGTGGCAAAAGGGCCAGCCTTTGTTTTCATGGTCACAGCAATCCGGGCAAGCGGCCATTCCCCAATTCCAACAGCATCCCCATACTCAGCGCTTGCCCCAAAAGCCGACTGCCACCATGCCCCCCGAAGCCTTCATCGCCCTCTGGAAGAACAACCCGCTGACCGAGCGCGCTGGCGCCCAGGCCCATTTTGACGACCTTTGCGACCTGCTCGGCGTCGCCAAGCCGCGCGACCCGGAAAATTACTGCTTCGAGCGCGGCGCTAAAAAATCCGCCGGCGGCGACGGCTGGGCCGATGTCTGGAAGCGCGGCTGTTTCGGCTGGGAAAACAAGAAACCCGGCCGTGACCTCAATGCCGCCCTCAAGCAACTCACCGACTACGCCCTGCAACTCGACAACCCGCCGTTGCTCGTCGTCTGCGACCGCGAACGCATCGTTATCCACACCGCCTTCACTGGCTATCCGGACGAAGCACGCGAAATCCGCATCGAGCAACTCGTCGAGCCGGAAGCCCGGCAAGTGCTCAAATGGGTGTTCACCGACCCGGAAAAACTGCGCCCCGAGAAGTCGACCGCAGCAATCACCGCCCAAGCCGCCGGCCAGTTCGCCCAGCTTGCTGCCGCCATGCGCAGCCGTGGCGCATTTGCCGAAAACTGCGGGCCAGACGTTGGCCAACTCGTCGCCCACTTCCTCGTCCAGTGCCTGTTCTGCATGTTCGCCGAAGACGAGCAACTACTGCCGGCCGGCATCTTCACCGACCTGCTCAAAAACGCCGGCAGCGATACCGACAAAGCCGCCCGGCGCATCGAAAAACTGTTCACCGCCATGCAGAAAAAAGGCGGTGACTATGGCGACCACGACATCGCCTGGTTCAACGGCGGCCTATTCAAAAATATCGAAATTCCGCCGTTGACCGCAGCCGACCTCGCCGCGCTCCACCGCGCCGCCGCCGAGATGGACTGGCGCGCCATCGACCCGACCATCTTCGGCACCCTGTTTGAACGCGGCCTCGACCCGGCTGCCCGCGCCCCGCTCGGCGCCCACTACACCGACACCGGCACGATCGATAAGCTCATCCGGCCGCTGGTCAGCGAACCGCTCGCCGCCGAATGGGCCGCGCTGCAACCCACCCTCGCCGCCGGCCACGGCAAGGCTCTTAGAAGCAAGGAAGGCAAAGCCGCCCGCGCCGCCTACCAAGGCTTTCTGCTCCGCCTCAACCATTACCGCGTCCTCGACCCCGCCTGCGGCAGCGGCAACTTTCTGTATCTCGCCCTCAAAGCCCTGCGCGACATCGAAAAACAAGCCCACATCGTCGCCCAAGAACACGGCTTCGGCGCCGAACTTTCGATGCAGACCGGCCCGCACAACATTCTTGGCCTCGAAATTAACGAATTCGCTGCCGAACTCGCCCGCGTCACCGTCTGGATCGGCGACATTCAATGGTGCCGCCGCAACGGCTACCCGCACGCCATCAACCCGATCTTGAAACCGCTCGACGGCATCGAACACCGCGACGCCCT
>Ga0136636_10001244_pt1 | contig 14679 bp, 15 predicted proteins | sample AntDrymUQ8522106_2_FD_104653 | JGI IMG/M metagenome (GOLD analysis project Ga0136636, IMG submission 104653) | Polar desert sand microbial communities from Dry Valleys, Antarctica - metaG UQ852 (21.06) | ecosystem: Environmental > Terrestrial > Soil > Desert | place: Antarctica: Dry Valley... | reverse complement strand
TTCGTTTCCTGCGGATCCATTATCTCGACAAGCCAGGTGAAATGTTTGATCTTGAGCACCGGTTTACCGACGAAAATTTTTATCTGGCTAGTATTGGTGTCTCTTCCCGAAAATTTGTTCAGGACAAATACATTTTCAAATTTGGCATAACAGAAGATGTTCCCATTGGTAAGGTTTTCAACCTGACCGGTGGCTACCAGTTAAAAAACCAAACCGAGCGGGCATATATGGGAGCAAGGGTTTCAATGGGTTATTATTATCCCTGGGGATACATGAGTTCAAATTTCGAATTGGGAACTTTCATACATGCCTCAAAAGTGGAGGAAGGAGTTATAACTGCAGGTGTAGATTATTTTACCGGATTAATTGAAATTGGTCAATGGAAATTCAGGCAATTTATTAAACCGCAGTTAACGATAGGGATAAATCGCTTTCCATCTGATAGTTTAACGCTCAATGAGGACTATGGACTGAATGGATTCCGCACAACCGCACTGCAAGGTACAAGACGTTTGTTGGTTAAAATCCAATCGCAGTTTTATGCGCCATGGAATTTTATTGGATTTCGTTTTGGGCCATTTCTGAGCTGTTCATTTGGTATGCTTGGCAATGAAATTAGTGGGCTTAAAAAAAGCAGGGTATATTCTCAGATTGGATTTGGGGTATTAGTTAAGAACGAAAGCCTTGTTTTAAATACTTTTCAAATCTCTATTTCATTTTATCCTCAAATTCCGGGTGTTGGGCAAAATGTGTTTAAGATAAATTCATTTTCAACGGGAGATTTTGGCTTTCGCGATTTTGAAATTGGGAAACCTTCACCAGTTGAATTTCGTTAAGCAGGTTAAATCTCAGATCATGATGCAATTTAAAACCACGGCAAAAAAAATTGGTTATCTATTGTCAGAATCCTTCAAGGGATTTATCAATGATAGTGCGTTGAGGTTAAGTGCAGCCTTGTCATATTATACAATCTTCTCATTGCCTCCTTTGCTCATCATCATTATTTCGCTGAGCGGAATATTTTTTGGCGAAGATGCTGTTAGGGGTCAGATTTTCGGTCAGATTAGTGGTCTGGTTGGGTCTGAGGCAGCATTGCAAATTCAGGAAATAATCAAAAACGTAAAACTCTCCAACAGCAATACTTATGCAGCAGTTTTCGGTGTAATCATCCTGTTAATTGGGGCTTCCGGAGTATTTGCCGAAATTCAGGACTCCATCAATTACATCTGGGGTATTGAGGCAAAACCGAAACGTGGCTTCATTAAATACCTGTATAACCGCCTCATGTCATTTTCCATGATTGGCTCAGTTGGATTTTTATTGCTGGTAGGTTTAATCGTAAATTCGGTAGTTGATGTTCTTATCAATCGATTGGTTACTATCTTTCCACAAGATAGCGTTTATCTGTTTTATGGAGTTAATATACTGTTAGTATACAGCATTATAACAATTTTATTTACCATTATCTTTAAGACACTTCCGGATGGAAGGATAGCTTTACGGGATTGTATAATCGGGGCCTCGTTTACCGCCATCCTTTTCATGATTGGCAAATTTGCCATCGGATATTACCTCGGAAGGTACAATATGGCTTCCATTTATGGCGCTGCTGGCTCAGTCATAATTATTCTGGTGTGGGTTTATTATTCTGCCATTATACTTTATTATGGTGCCGAATTTACCAAAGTGTTTGCATATACCCACGGAAAAAAAATAATTCCAAACCGGTATTCCATCCAAATTCAGAAGGGAAATCCGATTCAGGCACCTGCAAGTAAGAACCTGAAATAAATCCAACAAAAAAAGCCGTCTCAAATTAAATTGAGGCGGCTTTTCATTAGCAAATGTCTTGTTTAGTCATCTAAACTTATCCAATAAATGCGGATGTAGTTCAATATTATTTGATTAGGTTATATTCGTCTTTCAGAAAAATTACTTTTTCACCATCAACAATTACTGGCATATATACGATAAACACAGGTACTTTCTGAGCCAACTTTATTTTCTTTGACTCAGTATCTTTTTGTCCGGTTCTTAAATCCCAACCACTGATTTTTCCTTTTGTCAAATTTTCAGCAAGTTCAATTGGGTTTTCAAGTCGGACACAACCGTGACTTAAGAATCTTTTATCTTTTGCAAATGCGCCTTTCGAATTGGTATCGTGCAAATAGATGCTGAACGGATTTCCAAGATTGAACTTCAAAACACCCAGTGAATTATTTGGGCCGGTTGATTCGCGAAAGAAATAGGGAAAGTTCTTTTCTGTATAATTGTCCCAGTTGAGGTCTGAGTCGTCAATAACTTTACCTTTTCCATCAACTACTTCAAAGTTATTCCGTTCCAGGTAGCTTTCGTCTTTTTGAATTTTCGGTAAAAGTTCCTTGGATGCAATCGAAAAAGGTACATTCCAATATGGAAAAGTCACAATGTTGGTGATGTACGATGCAATAGTAGGAGTGGGGTTTTTCTTCTTACCAACAACCGATTTCATTTTAAGCGTTAACTGATTATTTCTGTAATAACGGACTTCGGTTTCGGGAATATTTGCAACAATGTATTCCGATTGATGATACATGGAGAGATACTTCAAATAATTCAGGGATAGCATTACTTCCTTATATTTCAGTGAATTCCGGTCGGCGATTGAATCTTTCATAAATTTTCTCAAGACCTGGTAATCATGATCCTGGCAATCGAGATCTGAAACAATTTTCGAAACAGGACCTTTGTTTTTGGAGTTTATCAATTGGTAAACGTAAACCGAATCGCTTTTTGGAGAACTAACTTCATCATAGTCAAAATGTACGTTAACCTCCTGAAGCTCTTTGATGAAATCCAATACTACTTTGGTAATCATCTGGTCGGTATGCTTTTTAGCAATTTTGTTTCGGGTGTTTTTGCTAAGCATTGCAGTGCGAACCTCGCCGGTCATGAGTTTTTTGGAAATTAAACCGGCATCTTTTGCTGCCTCAATTTCAGTAAGCCATTCGGTCGCTCTTTTGGTATCTTTACGCGACGAAAACCAATAAAGTGGTTCGTGATTGATGGCGTAAAATGTTTGCACCATCGAATCTTTTCTGATGATGTCCGATTGCGAATAACTGCATGTTATGAAGCAACTTACGATGAATGTGGTAAATAATTTTTTCTTTAAAAAAAGCATATCAGTATTTTATTTTGATTTGAATTTCAGATATTAAAGATGATTCCTTTTATGGGGAAAAAGATTACATGATTTCAGTAAAAAGTTACATTTTTACCACAGGTGGATATTAGATTTTAAACGCCAGTGTGATACTTTGAATCTACATTTACTTATTCATACAGGCGAAGCCTGTTTCGGAGGGCAATAATTTCATTTTGCATCGAATTTACCCGAAACAACAAATGAGTGATGGTTTCAATTCCTTCGAGGTTAATATCCAGATCGTAATAGAACCGAATGTACTTTTCTAATTGCTGAAGTTGTTCCAGATTCAAAAAACTGACTTCTTCAATCAGTGTAATATCAACCAATCCGGTTTCGTGCAACGATCGGATAAACGAAACTTCAATATTGTGACTGGCACAGAAATCATCAAGGGAAATTAAATATTCAGTTTTCATACCTTATGATTTTGACAGTTGAATGAATAATTCTTTTTGGTGATCAGTCAGATTTGTAGGGACTTTAACCGACCAGGTTACCAACAAATCTCCGAACTGTCCGTCGTGCTTGTAAACCGGAAATCCTTTACCTTTCAGCTTAACTTTACTTTCGTTTTGGGTTTCAGGTTTTACTTTAAGTTTTACCTGTCCGTCTAATGTATTGATGGTGATTTCGCCACCCAGCACTGCCGTGTACAGGTTCAGTTCAATGGTGGCATAAAGATTAATTCCTGAACGTTTAAATATGGAATGGTTGGCAATGGCGAAAGTGATGTATAAATCGCCATTTGGTCCTCCATTAATGCCCGGGCTTCCGTGTCCTGAAATTTTTATGGTTTGTCCGTTTTCAATTCCGGCAGGAATTGTAATCCTGATTTTTTTATCGTTGACAGAAACCGTTTGCTGATGGGTTTTGTATGCATCGATGAGCTCGAGCCTGATTTCAGCATTGTAATCTTCACCCCGGTATTTTACTTGCCGGCCTCTGTTGCCACCACCACCAAAAATTGATTCAAAGAAATCAGAATAGTCTCCACCTGAAGTTCCTCCGGAATATCCGGCTCCCCGCGAACCGGATGATTTTTCCCGATAATGTTTTTGTTTTTCGAATTCCTCGGCATGTTGCCAGTCTTTTCCGTACTGATCGTATTTTTTCCGTTTTTCGGGATCGCTCAGCACTTCATTGGCTTCGTTAATCTGCTGAAAATTCTTTTTCGCATCCGCATTATCCGGATTCAAATCCGGATGAAACTTCCGGGCCAGTTTCCGGTAGGCATTTTTAATGTCTTTGGGAGCTGCCGATTTATCTATTCCCAGAATTTTATAATAGTCAACGAAGGTCATGGCTGATTGAATTTTGAAAGAGCTAAATTAGCTTCTTGCAAACAGTCATTGTTACATGAATATTGAAAAGAGTTACATAATTCACACTTGTATACCCTGAAAGGTGGCTGTTAAAAATTTGGCATTGAGTTTTTAGTACGTTTTTATCAAAATGCATGACAAGTAAGCTGCATAGCACACCAGCCGCAAAAATCATTAATTTGTTTAACAACAATGATTTATAAATTTGTTCAGCCCACTTTGGGCTGGAGTTGATTTTCGCATTTCAACCCCCGGTTCCGTAAACTCCACTGGGGGCTATTCAGATTTGGCCACTTCGTGGCATCAACATTAATTTCCTGAATAACTTCTTCGATTGATTTGGAAAACCACATTTTACATAATTTAATACCTGATTTTTAGAGCAATGTTTCCAATCGATTTAAATTCTTCCTGATTGGTAAAAATGGCACGTCCTTTTTTCGAAATCACTTCCCAGGCAATTTCGCTGGTGATGTCGTCAATTACTCCCGGCTGGGTAACATCGGTCACCAGATCGAAAGTATTCTTTCCGGTCATTTTTACGGCCTGATGATAATTATCGTGTGTAATTAATAAATCTCCCCGGCCTTCTTTTACTGCAAACAAAATGTGCGATAAATCGGTAATCATTTTACCACGACCTGCCGCTTCTTTCATCTCCTGAATGGCCGTTAGCCTTCCTTTTTCCTGTATGGTATTTACAATTTTAAAGGCCTGAACTGCAATTGGCAGACTGGCTGCATCGTTTAAATTTATGCTGACATTTCCGTAATAAATGGAAGGATTGTCGGCAACCTGAATCAGTTTACTCCAGTTATTATCCGTGCAGATCACTACAACATTCATTTCGGTTTTATTATGAATTTTCAATACTGCCTTGTCGATACTATTGAAAAAATCACGAATATAATTATCGGTTTGGGAGCTATTGCCTGATTTTTCCTGACCGGGTAAAAAATGTGGATTTTGACTGAATGGAAATTCAACATCAGTTATTTCTCCTTCAATAGTATCGTTTATGGCATGTAACAGCCGCACATTTGTCTGGGAAAGAATCAAAATAAGGTAGTCTTCAATGCGGTTTAAGTCTTTGATTAATGGCTTAATTACAAAGTTTTCAGCCACAGAAACAACATTTCTCACTGTCGGCCACGATGATTTTACGATTTCTTTGGTCGAATCAGAAAGAAACAAGTGTATACTGCTTAGATTAAAACTAAAGTCAATTTCCTGTTCCAGATTATCAATCTTTTCGAGCAAATTATTCACCGGATATTGGCTAAATTCATTTTCAACATGCGCATGTGCTTCATTTAATAGTTTCTTAAATTCGGCAATATCTTGCTGATTCGCTGGAAATGTCTGTTTCGTGTTCATCGAAATCGTAACACAAGGGAAACTTCTTTCTGTCGCAAGTTTCTCTAATTTATCTTTTTGCATTTTTTCTTTTTTTTGAATTTTCCGCATCTGGCGGTGCAGCTTTGTGTAAATTATAAACGATTTAAGTAGTGAGGGCAACTCTTAATGATTCCTGATTTTTCATTTTATTTGAAGATTGTTTTAATTTTTAAAATAGGAGGCATGGTATCGCCCAATAAAAATCCCCAGGGTTTCAAGTGGTCTATATTGTCACAAATAAGTTTTATAATTGCAAGAAGCGGAATGGAAAGAAACATGCCGGGTATACCCCATAAGGCATTTCCTATAAAAACTGCCAGAATTGAGAACAGCGCATTAATTTTGACTTTCGATGCAACTATCTTAGGAACAATAAAGTTATTGTCAATTAGCTGAATAATATAATAAATGATCAGAACATAGATGGCTGTCCACCCGTTTGTTTTGGTTACCATGGAAACCATCATGGGTAAAGCTACTGCGACTAAACCGCCGATATATGGGATCAAATTGAGTAATGCCCCAATGATGCCAAGCAGTATAGCATAATCAATACCAAGTATCAGAAGAGTAAGAATTTCAAGCGTAGCAATTATTATAACCTCTATAATTAGCCCGGTAAGGTAGCGTTGAATAACAGTTTTTGTCTGAGTTACGATATTACTTACCTGAACTTTATCGCTATTTATGAAGAGTCTGTGAATGAATTCAATAATAATGGGCTGATAATACAAGAGCAAAAAGATGTATAACGGAAGTAGCAGAATAATCATGATTGCAGTTCCCACGGTTACCAGAGTTTTCCCTATTGCATTGGTACTGGTATTGATAAATTCACTTTTTGTTTCTGTAATCCACTCATGAATTTTTTGTGGATTAATATCAAAATATGATGAGCCACCTGCAATGAATTGATTGATGAGGTCAGTAAATTTATCGACCAGGATTGGCCACGATTCGCTGAACCGACTTGCCTGCGAGAATAAAAGTACTACAAAGGCGACAATAATTAGAAATGTAGTCAGCAGGCTTATAATAATAGCTAAAACCCTGTTAATTTTCTTTTTAACCAGAAAATTTACCAGCGGATGAAGTAATATTGCAATAATGATTGAGAAAACGAAAGGCACAATAATCCCTTTAGCGATATACAGTATCGCCAGTAAGGCAACTAAGCCCATAAAAAAGATGCTTGCCTTGGCAAAAAAAGGCCATTCAAATTCTTTTTTGATCATGATACTTTATGATTTTCCTTTTTTTTTAGGAAATGCTGATAGATAAACTGACCAACTGATTTAATCGTATTTGAGTTCTGTGCTACAATATTGGTAACTCCAAATTGTAGAATTGTGCCTAAAAGCTTTCTGATAATACTGGACGAACTGCCTACAGCAATCCTTTTTGATACATATCCTGATGCCAGGCCTACGGTTGCACCTAAAATATCATCAATCAAATAAGGTGAAGAAGCTACTTCGGCTAAAGTGTTCCTGATCAGATTAACCGGCTTTAAATTTTCGTAGATAAAATAGACTTGTTCTTTTAGCAGTTGCTCTTTCTCTGCTTGTTCAAATTCTAAAATTTGAATGGCATTTTTAAGGTCGGCTATAGAATTTATAGATTCCATGGAGTTTGTTTTAGTATCTGTTTGACTAAATTATTCCCGACACATTTTTTAATCGATTCATGAAAAAAATAATGGATTATAATTCCGGTAACTCCATAAAATGCTGCTACAAGAAAGAATCCGAGATAGATTTTTTCAAGCATTTCGCCAAGCCACAAAGCCAGGCCCATTGAAAGGAAAAACAAAAATGATGATGCAATGACCAGCACCAACAAATGGGAAAGGAGAGTAGAAATAACATCACAAGTCTTGTCAATCGCATTTAGTTTGGCTAATTCAAGGCTTGTTTTGCCATATTCTGTTGCTTTTTCAATTAATGATTCTATCGGGTTTGTATTTTCTTCCATAGCTTTAGTCTTATACTTGTTCATTAAATATCCGAATTTGGATTTTTGCCGGAAATGGGCGATGAGAGACTATAAAATGAAAGGACCTTTAGTCAGTTCCAAAAAAACTGAACATGAAAAATTTCAAATAGAATTTTTCCGGAACTGGCTCTTCGGTCGATTTACTTTAGCTTGCTTCCGTTTCAAACGGTTTTTGCAGTTTTCTTAGGTTCATTGTCTTTCCCCATTTTTTCCTCTGCGTAATCACGAACTTCATCTTTCACTTTCGCAAATTCTGCGGAAATATTGTCCACAAACTCGCCGAACTTTCCTTTTACCTGATCGGCTAAATAACCGCTATTTCTGGATATTTTTTTACGTGTAATTGTACCTTTATGAGGTGCAAATAAAACGCCAAGTAATGCTCCTGTGGCTGCGCCAGCCAAAACTCCCAGTAATACTTTTCCTGAATTCATGATTTCTTTTTTTAGTGATTGTTAATTGTTAAGTGATCTGAATGATTTTTAATTAATAAATCATCCTAAAATTCACTATTCAAAGTTGCCTCAACATTTACACAAATGCTTTACATCTTTCCTGTTAAGAGTTACATCATTCACACATTACAGGCTTGTTAATTTCTGTTCAACGCACAAGAGTCCACTCCAAAACTGGCGCGGACTCTTGCATTAATCGGAACTGCAAATTCAGCTGATCTGCTCTACCGTTTATGCGGGGTCATTTGTTTTAATGAATGAGTTGCAACCTGCATTATACATGTACACTCATTAGGTTGTCAAGTAGCCCGAACGCTTTAAGAAGCCATACAATCAGAACAATCACAACCACAACATTTAAAATGGTTTTGATTTTGCTGTCCATCGGAATGTATGAATTGATAAGCCATAGCAAAACTCCCACAGCAATTATTACAATTAAAATAGTGAATAGTGGCATAATATTGAATTTAGATGTTTAGTTTCAAAGGTAATATGCTTACCTGCTTATCGTGTTATATAATTTTAGCTTGATTTTACAACATTCACACTTTTACTTGCAACCTACTTTTCAGCAAACTGCATGTAAATAAGAGTCCCGGCCGCAACAGACATTAATACCAGTGAGGCAAAGCCAAGAATATTGGAAGTTCTTCCATTGGTAAATTTGCCCATTATCTTCTTGTTATTCGAAATATGCAGGATTATCGCAATTAATACAGGTGCTGTCATTCCATATAAAATGGCTGAATAAATAAGCGCCTTGACAGGTGATATTCCAACGTGATTCATCAACAAGCCCAGAACCAGTGAAATGGCAATTATCAGGTAAAATATTTTTGCCTGATAGAATTTCTCATTCAATCCATTTTTCCAGCCAAATGTTTCGGTAACAATGTACGAAAGCGACCCGCTTAAAACAGGTATAGCCAGCAATCCGGTGCCAATTACACCAACTGCAAAAAGCAGGTAGGCCGAATTTCCGGCCAGTGGTTTCAATGCCTGAGCCGCTTGTTCTACCGTGTCAATCTGATTAATACCACCGTTGAATAAAACAGTGCCGGTGGTAAGGATGAGGAAAAACATAACCATATTTGAAAACAGCATCCCAAAATCGACATCTTTCCTCATCTCAGAAATGATTCTTTTATTCACCACCAAATGCTTTGCCTTATGCTGTTCAACCTCCATAGTAGCCTGCCAAAAGAAAAGATAGGGCGAAATAGTTGTTCCCAGAATCGCTACTAAAATGCTTATGAAATCTTTATTAAACTTGATGGTTGGGATAAAAGTGGCTTTTGCGATTGCCAGCAGATCCTGTTTATACAAAAACGGAATAATCAGGTAAACCAACAGAACAATACAGAGATATTTCAGTACTGCTGCAATTTTTTGATAAGGTAGAAAAACAATCAACACTAAAAGCAGAATGGTAAAAAAAAGACTGAAAAATGAAGCTGGTATCGATGGAAACAACAAACATCCCACCGCGCCCATACCGGCAATATCGGCACCAATATTCATTACAATGGCCGGAAAGCTAAACAGCAGCATCAGATACAAAACAGGTCGTGAATAATTAGCCCGAAGTGTTCCGGCCAAACCATGTGAGGTTACCAGTCCAATTCGGGCACACATTTCCTGAATGGAAGCCATGAGCGGAAAAGTGATCAAAGCTGTCCATAGTGTTGAAAGTCCATAGGCTGCACCTGCTTGCGAGTAAGTAGCAATGCCCGAAGGATCATCGTCACTTGCTCCGGTAACAAGACCAGGACCAAGAATCTTCCAAAAGCGCGATAACCTGATGGAAATCTTGTTCATAAAAGTTATAAAATAAGAATCAGGATTAATACAATTATTAATACGCTTCCAATACCAATATAAGTTCCTCTGTGATTGTTACGTCCATCAACGTAAACTCCATCTTGTAGTTGCTTTGCAGGGGCGACTTCAGAATTTTTTCCACTGTTTAATGCCTCGTACCTGCTATTATTTACGGCCCCGGATTCTTTAAGTGTTTCCTTGTTTCCCGGTGTGCTTAGTGAAGAGAATTCGATCGCTTTAATTTCGTTTAAGCTATTGTCGTTAGTGTTGGTCTCAGCAGATTTTATGGTGGCCGTTGCATTTGCGGGGGCTACACTATTTTCTGTACTTGCTTTAATTTGGGTTGGACTAACTAAAAACACGAAGGATGATGCCAAAAAACAAAACGTAAGTTTTTTCATGATAAGATATTTAAATGGTGAAAACATTTTCACAGTTCAAAGATCATCAACCTAATAGTGCAGTTTGTTATAGAATTCGTTTATAATGTTACAACATTCACACATGTGATGGTGGAGTAGGGTATCATTGCATTCAATTTCCTCATAATAAACTGAGTTCGATTTAAACGGGGTTGTCAGATTTTAGGAACAAATCCCCTAATTGCCACATTCCCAGACCTTCGCCTACGAAGGGAAGGGAGTCTCAACACAGAAGTTCTGAAAAGATATTCTTTAATGAGCATGTGTCCTGATTTTGCAGGATCCAAAGTCACCCGTTTGGGGGATTAGGGGGCAATATGCAGTAACTTGTTTATCCATACACCTGATATAAGAAACTATTATTTCGAACTCAGATTAATAGAAAAATCAGATAACTCAGAGGTTTCTAGCCTTAATTCTACGAACAAAATGTGAGATTTTTGCAAAAAACTTCCATAATTGTGTAATGTATATGGATTAAATAGCTCAAATTTTGTGAAGGAAAGAATTTATTCAGAATTTAATTTGAAAACGATGGACACAATAGGATTACTTGGGAATTGGAACGAGCAAAAAGGAAGACTCAAACAGAAATTTGCTGCTTTAACTGACAATGATCTTCTATTTGCTGAATGCAAAGAAGAGGAAGTGGTTGGAATGCTGGAAGAAAAATTAGGTAAGACAAAGGAAGAACTGCGTAATATTATTTCGTCAATCTGAATAACTACACACCATGAAATCATCAGATAAAGAACACCTTAAAAAGGAGAGGGAAATGATTCAAACTCAGATTGAAGAATTATACCCTGATTATCCTGTTTATCCTCCCGAAGATGATATTTACAATCGATACAAGGAAGAAACAGAAGTGAATCCTGAATACACCTCGATGTTTAAGATACCCAATGAAAAGACCAAATTGATGAATAATAAGGATTTGGTTGAAAGTAGTTTGGGAGACAATCTCGATATTCCAGGTTCTGAACTGGATGATGAACAGGAGAAAATTGGAAGTGAAGACGAAGAAAATAATTATTACAGTCTTGGGGGCGATAGTCACGACGATTTGGATGAAGAAAATGAGGATTTGCTTTAGCTTGGTAGATAACTGATTCTGATTCCAAATAAGTAAATTGCCGGGGAAACAACTCTATATTCCACATCGAGTCGCCACAATTCCAAAAAAGTGTGATTTATGTAACTTATTCCTGAAGTTGTGTAACGTTTCAATCTGAAAAGTTGCGCAACATTGTGAGATTCAGCTTTAACACTATTCAATTGAAACTATACATAAAATACATGGTAAGTACCCGCTGCAAACTGGCGGTGAAAGACGTACTCAAAAAGCTCGGGTTACATTTCGTGGTAGTCGATTTGGGCGAAGTTGAAATCATGGAAGATATTTCGGATGAGCAGCGGCGGCAGTTAAGAACTGAACTTTTAAAAACAGGACTTGAATTAATGGACAACAAAAGAGCTGTTCTGATTGAGAAAATAAAAAATGTTATCATAGAAATGGTTCATTATTCTGAAGAAATGCCCAAAATCAACTATTCAGATTACCTCAGTGAAAAATTGCAGCACGATTACACCTACCTTTCAAACGTATTTTCAGAAGTAAAGGGTATTACTATTCAACAATTTATCATTGTTCATAAGGTTGAGCGGATTAAGGAATTATTGTTGTACGATGAACTTAACCTTACTGAAATTTCTTACCGGATGAATTACAGCAGTGTGGCTCATCTTTCGAACCAGTTCAAGAAAATAACCGGTTTAACACCTTCACATTTTAAACAACTGAAAATTCAAAGGAGTGCGATTGAAGAAATTGGAAATTAGCTTATTATAATTTAAGCACTATGGCAATAAACGTATCAAAACAAAAGGCAGATTTCGATCGACTCACAAAATATGAAAATGAAGGATCGCTTGCTGCATTAATCATCGAATCCTCCGATTTAGCTATAAAAACTAAAACATTGGAAGGAATTATTACTTCATGGAACCGCGGTGCCGAAAAAATATATGGGTATAAAGGATCTGAGATAATCGGGAAACACATTAATCTACTTATTCCACCCAATCATTACGATGAGATTCCGGAAATTCTGAAACGAATAAGCAATGGTGAAATAATTCCTCATTTCGAGACTCAACGAATAGGAAAAGAAGGTATTGTGATTAACGTCTCGCTTTCTGTTTCGCCAATAAAGGATGAAAATGGAGAGATTATTGGAGCCGCGACTTTGTCAAGAAATATATCCGACTTTATTGTTGTTAATGATGAATATTCTTTCGCAAACGTCGAAAAAGAAAAACGTGCAGCAGAACTGGTGCTTGCCAACAAGGAACTCGCCTTTCAAAACAGAGTGAAAGAAAAACGTGCGGCTGAACTGGTTATAGCCAACAAGGAACTTGCTTTTCAGAATGATGAAAAGGGAAAACGTGCAGCTGAACTGGTGCTTGCCAACAAAGAGCTCGCTTTTCAGAATAAAGTGAAAGAAAAACGTGCAGCTGAATTAGTGCTTGCCAATAAAGAACTGGCTTACCAGAACGACGAAAAGGAAAAACGTGCAGCCGAACTGGTCATAGCTAACAAAGAACTTGCTTTTCAGAATAATGAAAAGGAAAAACGTGCAGCAGAACTGGTAATTGCCAACGAAGAGCTCGCTTTTCAGAATACAGTGAAAGAAGAACGGGCTGACGAATTAGTGGTTGCCAATAAAGAACTTGCATTTCAAAACAATGAAAAGGAAAAACGTGCAGCCGAATTAGTGCTTGCCAATAAAGAACTTGCTTACCAGAACAATGAGAAGGAAGAACGGGCAGCAGAGCTATCCATTGCCAACAAAGAACTTGCATTTCAGAACGCTGAAAAGGAAAAACGTGCCGCGGAACTATTCATTGCTGACGAAGAGCTGGTGTTTCAAAACATGGAAAAGGAGAAGCTGAAAAGTGCATATCGGCAACTTGAAGACCTCAGTTATTCGGCAAAATTAGCCGCACAGTATGCCCGTAGCATCATCGAAGCAAGTCTCGATCCTTTGTTTGCCATCAACTCGGTTGGAAAAATAATCGACATGAATGAGGCAACACTCAATGCAACCGAAAGTACGAGGGAAAAACTTACCGGTACCGACTTCTTTAAATATTTTACCGAACCACAAAAGGCGCAAAAGGCCTATCAGCAGATATTCGAGCTGGGATCTATCACCGATTATCCACTTACCATAAAAGATGGAACATATACTGATGTATTGTGCAACGGATCAGGCTATAAGGATGATCAGGGAAAGGTATTGGGCGTAGTTATTGTTATACGTGATATTACCGAACAAAAAAGAGTAGAAACAGAATTGATTGAGGCAAAGGTCTTTGCCGAATTGGCCACCAGCATTGCCGAAGACGCACAAACCAAAGCAGAGAGCGCAACGCTCCAGGCAGAAAATGCGGTGAAATCGAAACAGCAGTTTTTGTCGAATATGAGCCACGAAATCCGTACGCCAATGAATGCGATTATCGGATTTACAAAAGTGCTGCTAAAAACAGATTTTACGGTCAAACAAAAAGAATATTTAACGGCTATTAAGATGAGTGGTGATGCTCTGATTGTGTTGATTAACGACATACTCGATTTGGCCAAGGTCGATGCCGGGAAAATGGTTTTTGAACAAATTCCATTCAAAATGGCTTTGTCGGTATCGGCCATGCTACATATTTTCGCAACCAAGATTCAGGAAAAGAACTTAAAGCTGGTTTCATTTTACGATCCTAACATTCCAAAGGTATTGCTCGGCGACCCGGTTCGTTTGCACCAGATTATTTTAAACCTGGTGAGCAATGCAGTAAAGTTTACCTCAAAAGGAAAAATTACGGTAAGTATAAGTTTATTGCATGAAGATGAAGAAAAAGTAACTGTCGAATTTGCAGTTAAAGATACCGGAATCGGAATTGCAGAGAGTAAGATAAGCCGGATTTTTGAAAACTTTCACCAGGCATCGAGCAATACTTCAAGGTTATACGGGGGAACCGGCCTGGGACTCGCCATTGTAAAACAACTGGTTGAATCA
>Ga0136636_10001243_pt1 | contig 14680 bp, 17 predicted proteins | sample AntDrymUQ8522106_2_FD_104653 | JGI IMG/M metagenome (GOLD analysis project Ga0136636, IMG submission 104653) | Polar desert sand microbial communities from Dry Valleys, Antarctica - metaG UQ852 (21.06) | ecosystem: Environmental > Terrestrial > Soil > Desert | place: Antarctica: Dry Valley... | reverse complement strand
TCAACAATGATCACGTCAATACCGGCTTCAGCCAGCAACGCGACGCGCTCTTCGGTACCAGCCCCCGTACCAACCGCCGCGCCAGCGCGCAGATGGCCGGAGCTATCCTTGTTGGCCAGCGGATGTTCGGTCGACTTGAGAATGTCTTTAACTGTAATCAGGCCGCGCAAATGATATTCATCGTCGATGACTAGCACACGCTCAAGACGGTGCTTGCGGATGAGTTCCTGAGCATCCGCGACACTAGCTTCTTCATTAACCGTGACCAGGCGCTTGCGCGGTGTCATGATCAGTTTGACTGGCTGATCGAGATTGGTTTCAAAACGCAGATCGCGGTTGGTGACAATGCCAACCACCTTGCCTGCTTTGTCGATCACTGGCAGGCCGGAAATACGGTGCTGGCGGGTGATTTCAATGACATCGCGCACCGTCATCATCGGTGAAACGGTAATCGGGTCACGTAAAATGCCAGATTCAAAACGCTTGACCTTGGCCACTTCGGCCGCTTGGGCTTTAGGAGAAAGGTTCTTGTGAATGATGCCAATGCCGCCTTCCTGAGCCAGCGCAATGGCGAGACGACCTTCCGTCACGGTATCCATGGCGGCAGAAAGCAGCGGCATGTTCAGGGAAATGTTGCGGGTCAGCCGAGTCGCGAGGCTCGCATCACGCGGTAAAATCGAGGAATGAGCGGGGACGAGAAGTACGTCGTCGAAAGTTAGGGCTTTTTGCAAAAGTCGCATGGCCTTTAATCCAAGGTCACAAAATCGTATTATACAGAAAACCCACAGAAACCCTGAAAACCATGAAACTCAGCCTCGTTTTTGCCCTTGGAATCGCGTCGACCGCAGCATTCGTCTCGGCCCATGCCGAAACCTATCAATGGAAAGACGGTAGTGGCCGAACGGTGATTTCCGACACCGCGCCACCACACACTACCAAGTCACCCCGTGCCGTCGGCGCCGCCCAAGCGAATGCTGAAGAAAGCGAAAAACCGGCCGAAAAGTTAGCGGATACGCCGAAGACCAACGCCGAAAAAGACATGGAATTCAAAAAGCGCCAACAAGAAGCGAAGGAAAAAGCCGACAAGGATGCCAAGGAGCAAGCGGCGATGGCTGACAAGCGGGAAAACTGCGAAAAGGCTCGCCGCAACCTGACCGCACTTGAATCCAATCAGCCAATGGCAACCCTTGATGACAAGGGTGAACGCCAATTAATGAATACCAGCCAGCGTGATCAGGAAATGGAACGGGCGCGGCGTTTCATGGCTGAAACCTGCAAATAAGCGACAGGCTTTTAATCAGGCCTCAGCGGCGTCGGCATCACCGGCGCCTTTTTTCATAACCTTGCCTTCAGCCGCCCGCTGTTTGCGAACCTCCTTCGGGTCGGCAATCAGCGGCCGGTAAATTTCCACCCGGTCACCCTCACGCAAAACGCCTTCCGGCTTGGTGAGTTTGGCGAAGACACCAAACTTGTTCTTCTTCAGGTCAATTTCCGGATATTTCAACAGCAAGCCAGAAGCTTCGAGCGCCTGTTGCAGCGTCGCACCTAATGGCAAATTGACGCGAATCAGCGCCTGCTTTTCCGGCAGGGCATAGCAAACTTCAACATTGATCATTTCAGCCATGGCTGACTCCATAAACTTTCGCAGCCCGGTGCACGAATGCATCGACAAAAGAGTTTGCAATGTGGCTGAACACCGGGCCGATGACTTTTTCAAACAGTTTGCTGGAAAATTCGTAGTGCAACTGGAATTCAATCTTGCAGGCATTTTCGGCCAGAGCCTTGAAGTGCCATGAACCTTCCAGCCGGCGAAACGGGCCATCGACCAAGCGAATTTTCATCAGCTTCGGATATTCCTTAAGATTTTCCGTTGTGAAGCAAGATTTGACCGAATGGTAATTGATATGCAGCGTCGCCACTGTTTTCAGGGCATCGCGGAATTTGACCTCAGTTTCGCTGCACCAGGGCAAGAAGGCTGGATAATCTTCGCAGCAATCAACCAGTTCGAACATGCGCTCGGCTGATTGCTCGATCAGTACTGTTTTTTCAACCAGAGCCATACGGCGGCAGCGTTCCTGTATCCTGTAATATTGCGATTTTAATGGATCAGTAGCAGCATGAGCATCACGGTCAACAAAAAAGCCTTTCACGACTACTTCGTTGAAGAGAAGTTCGAGGCCGGCATGGTTCTCGAAGGTTGGGAAGTCAAGGCAATTCGCGCCGGCCGGATGAATATCAAGGAATCCTACGTCATCATTAAAGGTGGCGAAATTTTCCTGATTGGCATGCACATTTCCCCGCTGGCGATGGCCTCATCGCACAACAGCCACGATCCGGTCCGGACACGGAAATTGCTGCTGAATGCCAAGGAAATCATGAAGTTGATCGGCAAGGTTGAGCGCTCGGGCTACGCCTTGGTGCCGATCGACCTGCACTATGTACGCGGCCGGATCAAACTTGAAATTGGCTTGGCCAAGGGTAAAAAACAATACGACAAGCGTCAGGACGAGCAGGAAAAATCGGGCAAGCGTGAAGCGGCGCGCGCCATGAAGGATCATCAGCGCTAAAGTGAGCATGGACGCCCTGCTCTACTGGGTTGGTATGGCGGCAGTTGCCGTCAGCGCAATAACTGGCGTACTCGACTCCAGCCGCAAACAGATGGATTTGATCGGCGCGCTGCTCGTCGGCTTTGCCACCGCTTTGGGTGGCGGCACAATTCGCGATCTCTTGCTTGATCGTAATGTTTTCTGGGTAGTCGATCAGGCCTATTTGATCACCGCGCTCGGCACCGGCCTGGTCACCTTTTTCCTGGCCCGCACCCTGCCCCTGCCACCCCGCCTTTTCCTGATTCCCGATGCAATTGGTCTCGCTCTGTTCACTATTGTTGGCACACAGGTTTCTTTGCAATGGCACGCCCCATGGTTAGTCGCCAGCCTGATGGGCGTGATCACCGGCATTGTCGGCGGAGTATTGCGTGACATTTTGTGCAATGACGTGCCACTAGTATTTCTCAAAGGCGAGTTGTACGCAACCGCTGCCTGGGTTGGTGCCTTGGCTTTAATTGGTCTGCAGGAGATTGGCCTTTCGTCGGTTATCGCCAGTTGGCTGGCGATGGGTATCGTGCTCAGCCTCCGCCTGCTCGCCATGCGTTTCCACATCACTTTGCCGGCCTTTGGCCAATCGCGTAGTTAGTAAGGTTGAGGAACGATTGCGGCGAAAATCAGTCTTTCTTCCACTGATAATTTTTGAACTGATGCCATGCTGAACATTGATATCGTTGCCGACATCGTTTGCCCTTGGTGCTTCATCGGCAAACGCCGTCTCGAAACCGCAGTGGCCATCGTCCGCCAGACGCACCCGAAATTTGAATACCAAACACGCTGGCGCCCCTTCTTTCTGAACCCCGACACACCGCCTGAGGGTGAGCCCTACCTGCCTTTTCTTGAGCAGAAATTTGGCGGCCATGCACCGGTGGAAGCGCTATTCGAACGGGTCCGCGAGGCTGGTCAAGCCTATGGACTGAGCTATGTGTTTGAAAAAATACAAGTGCGCGCCAACACATTGCAAGCCCATCGCCTGCTTTACTGGGCACAACAACAAGGCACCGCCGATGCGCTTATTGAACGGTTGTTTGTTGCTCAATTTCAGCAAGGTGAAAATGTGGGCGACATTTCGACGCTGTGCAAAATCGCCGCTGAATGCGGCTTGCCGGCGCAGGCGGTCAAGAATTATCTCCACTCAGACCAAGACAGCAATACCGTCCGCGCAGATGAGCGGCAAATTCGCCAAATGGGCATCCGCATGGTGCCAACCTTTATACTGAATCAACAAAAGGTCATTGTCGGCGCGGAAGACCCCACGGTACTTGCTGAAGCCATAATGCAGGCACTGGCAAATCGATGACGCTGCAGTTCGGCTTTAGCCACCTGACAGACAGCCGAAACCACCCTCAACGTTGCCTCAAGAGAGCGTGCTGATTGCCCCGCGAATCAGCCCGACGGCAATACCCTCAATGGCGAACTCAACCTCGGCCGGGTTCACGATAATTGGCTCAAAATCAGGATTCTCGGCGATCAGTTCGATCAAGCCATTTCGCCGCTTCAAACGTTTGACCGTGACATCATCAGCCACACGCGCAATGACGATCTGGCCATCGCGGGCTTCTGTCGTTTTATGCACGGCGAGCAAATCGCCTTCGAAAATACCGGCGTCGATCATCGACAGCCCGCGCACCTTGAGCAAATAGTCAGCCCGTGGATTGAATAACTGGGCATCCAGTGCATAGCGACCTTGGACATTTTCTACCGCGAGAATTGGCGAACCAGCGGCGACCATGCCGATCAGTGGCAAACCGAGTTGCTCGACCAGCCGAATCCCGCGTGCCGAACCGGGTTCGAGGACAATCGCCCCTTTTTTGGCGAGCGCCTTGAGATGATCCTCCGCCGCATTGGCGGAAGCAAAACCGAAGGCCTGGGAAATTTCCATACGGGTCGGTGGCGCGCCCAGCACTTCAAGCGTACTGCGGATGAAGTCGAGAATTTCTTGCTGCCGTGGGGTGAGTTTCATGGCTTGCTCCACTAAAAACTAATGGCTGTATTTTTGTACAGTATTTGTATTTTAGCAAGCGAAGAATCAGCGAAAATCGGCTGATTCAAGCAAACCCTGATCGCGGGGTAGCGGCCGGTCGAAATCGGCCAGCCGCCAAGTACTATTTAACCGATTGGCGGTTAACCGCAAATGCTGCGGTCAACAGTCAAATACAGCCAAAAATAGCTAATTTCAGTGTTTGTGTTCCATTGGCGGCATAGCGGCTGCCGTCGGACGAACCACCTTGGCATCAACCTGCTTGCTGCTACCGTCGTCAAAGGTCAGCGTGATCGGCACGACATCGCCCTCTTTCATCGGCGCCTTCAGATCAATCATCATCACATGCAGACCACCCGGTTGCAGGACGGCCTGGCCCTTGGCTTTAACCTCAATTGCTGGCACCGGACGCATTTTCATGACGCCGCCTTCGTTCAGGTGCGTATGCAACTCAGTCACCTTTGACACCGGATTGTCGGCCTTGAGCACCTTCACATCCTTGTCACCATTGTTCTTGATCACCATGAAAGCGCCGGTCGCCGGGGCATTGGGTGGCGCCAAGCGAACATACGGATCCTGCACGCTAATATTGTCAGCCGCAGCAGCCAGTACTCCGGCCGAGAACAGCAGGCCAGCCGCCAGAAGTGATAGTTTTTTCATTAGCATTCTCTCTTTCATTAAGGAGTCAAACGTTTGCGAAGCTCTGCTGCCACTTGATCCGGCGGCGTTGCGTGGGCAATTTTGCCCAGCAACAGACCATCCGGTCCAACAATATAAGTATCGGCTGAATGGTCGACGACATAGCCATCACCGGCCGTAACCACTTTCTGCTTGGCGTAGAAAACGCCGTAGCGCTTAGCAATTTCCGCCAGCGCTCCCGGCGCCCCTGTCACACCAACCATCGAAGGATGGAAAAACTCAACGTATTCTTTGAGCCGGGCTGGCGTATCACGCTCCGGATCAACCGAGATGAAAATCATCGCCACGCGGGCGGCCTCTTCCGGCCTGAGTAGTTTCAAGCCCTCGGCCGTTGCGGCCAGCGAGGTTGGGCAGATATCTGGGCAAAAGGTGTAACCAAAATACACCAGCACCAGTTTGCCCCGGTAATCTTTCAAGGAAACCGGCCCACTGCCCGATTCCAGCGTGAAATCACCGTTGACCGCAGCTGCCTTGGGCAATGGGCGCTCCGGCATTTCTGGCTGCCAGAACAGGGCCAGACCGAGCACAAGCGTTGCCAATAAGCCAGCAATGATCATCAATATGCGTTCAGACATCTTATTCATGCCCTCCGGAATGCAAGCGATAGGGAATGGCAATCCGCTCGTTGCCCGACTCAATCAATACGGTGACCTGCCAATCCATCTGTCCAGTAATGCACACCGGTAGCGTTACGGTGGCAGAGAATTTACCCTCGCCACGCGCAGTGAGTTCCGGTCGATTCAAGCCCATATTCATGTCCACACCGGCAAAATCAACCTCAACACGGGTCGGTGCGAAGCCACTGCTTGTCAGAAGCACCTCGAAGGGTTTGACCATCGGCACGGGGCGCGTCCCCATCAAAAGTTCGATTTTTCCGCCAGAAGGCAAGTTGACCGGGCAGGCCTGCTGTTGCAAATCACAGTTTGGGTCGGGGTGGACGGTGACATCCGCCTTGGGCAACAACAATGGTGACAACTTGTAGCCAACCACAACCACTAGGGCAATCAGCAACACGCCAATCAAATCAATCAGTATTTTCTTATTCACAAGAGCACTTCTAGGCCTCGGGGCCGATGACGGTATCGCATTTTCCTTGAACAACTCCAAATGGAATTAACAGAGATCAATTTTTTAACATAGCCTGAGGAATACAGTGTGCGGCATATTGTCGCAGGGGGTATCTCGCCAACTGCAGCAATGGAGGGTAGGAAGTACAACTTCTTGTTTCAAGGGAGATTTCAAGATGAAAAAATTTGTAGTCAAATCGACGACGATGCTGATCGTTGCGGGGCTTGGCCTTAGCGCCGCTTCCGTCTGGTCAGCTGAATCGCTACAAGACGTGATGAAGCGTCGCAACCTCAGTCAGCAGGATCTGCTGGCGGCATCCAAGACCTACGTGCCAACCGGCAAGCGTGACGAATTCGTCGCCTTCAGCTCGGGCGGCCAGTCCGGCCAAGTTCTGGTGTATGGCATTCCGTCCATGCGCATCCTTAAGTACATCGGCGTGTTCACGCCGGAACCGTGGCAAGGCTACGGCTTCGATGAAAACTCCAAGGCCGTGCTGCGTCAAGGCAATATCGACGGCAAGGAAATCAACTGGGGTGATACGCACCACCCAGCGATGTCGGAAACCCAAGGTAAGTATGATGGCCAGTTTCTGTTCATCAACGACAAGGCTAATCCACGCCTCGCCGTGATCGACCTGCGTGACTTCGAAACCAAGCAGATCGTGGTCAACCCGATCTTTAAATCGGAACACGGCGGCGCCTTCGTTACCCCGAACACCGACTACATTATTGAAGCCGCTCAGTACGCCTCGCCGCTCGAAAACAAGAAGTTCTACCCGCTCGAAGAATTCAACGAGAAGTATCGTGGTGGTATTACTTACTGGAAGTTCGACCGCAAGGAAGGCCGCATCGATCCGAAGGCATCTTTCTCGCTCGAACTACCGCCGTACTCGCAGGATTTGTCGGACGCTGGTAAAGGCCCGTCGGATGGCTGGTCCTTCACTAACTCTTTCTGTTCCGAGCGTTACGTTGGCGGTATTGAAAAAGGCCGTCCGCCGTATGAAGCTGGTTGCTCTGCAAAAGACACCGACTATCTGCACGTAATCAACTGGAAGAAAGCGGCTGAACTCGTTGCTGCCGGCAAAGCCAAGAAGATCAATGGCCATGACGTGCTGATGATGGAAACAGCAATTAAGGAAGGCATCCTTTTCCTTGTGCCGGAACCTAAATCGCCGCACGGTGTTGACGTGACCCCGGATGGCAAGTTCCTGACTGTCGCTGGCAAGCTGGACACCCACGTATCGGTCTATTCCTTTGAGAAGATCCAGGCCGCCATCAAGGCCGGCAAGTTCGAATCGAAGGATCCGTACGGCATTCCGGTGATCGCTATGAAGGATGCGCTGCACACCCAGGTCCAGCTTGGTCTTGGCCCACTGCACACCCAGTACGATTCGAAACCTTGTATTGCCTACACCTCTCTCTATGTCGACTCACAAGTCGTCAAATGGAATCACTGTGATGGCAAGGTGCTCGACAAGATCTCCGTGCACTACAACATCGGTCACCTGATGACCATGGAAGGTGACTCGGCCGATCCTAAGGGGCGTTATCTGGTTGCGCTGAACAAGCTGTCGATTGACCGCTTCAACCCGGTTGGCCCGCTGCATCCGCAGAACCACCAGCTGATCGACATTTCGAACGACAAGATGCAGCTGTTGTACGACATGCCTGTACCACTGGGTGAGCCGCACTATGTGGTTGCCATCTCGGCCGACAAGCTGAAGCCTGGCGTCCGCTACAAAGTGGGTACCGATTCCCGCACCGACAAGCCGCATCCCGGCATGGTTCGCGCTGGTGAAGAAGTGACCACCAAGAAGGGCAACAAGATCGAAGTCAAGGGTACGCTGATCCGTTCGCACATCACGCCGGAAACCATCGAGGCTGAAGTGGGCGACGAAATCACCATTCACCTGACCAACCTCGAACGTGCCCAGGATGAAACCCACGGTTTCGCCGTTTCAACCTACAACGTGCACGCTTCGATCGAACCGGGCAAGACGGTTACCGTCAAGTTCAAGGCTGACAAGGAAGGCGTCTATCCTTACTATTGCACCGAGTTCTGCTCCGCACTTCACCTTGAAATGCAGGGTTACCTGCTGGTCAAGCCAAAGGGCTGGAAGCCGACCAAGGTCGCTGGCGAAGCCAAAGCCAACTACACCGAAGCCGACTATAAGGCGACTGTGAAGAAGGTGGCTGATACCCAAGTTGTGATTGATTCCGTGGTGGGCTACATCACCAGCGTCAATTACAAGGACTTCCCGGATGTCGTCGCGATGGTCGAAGATGCAACCGACCAACTCGGCAAGATTAAGGAAGCCAAGGGCAAGTCTGATGCTGCTGCCGCCAAGAAGGATTGGGACCAAGCCAATCTGTGGTCTGAGCAGATCTGGCAATACCAGGTCAAGGCTGCTGACATCGGTCTGCGCGCCAAGACTTACCTTGAGCAAAACGGCGCCAAGAAAGTCAAGTAAGCAAAACTTGATTTGACTTAAGGCAATTAGCGGGGAGCAGAGTCAATCTGCTCCCCGTATTTCATTCAGGAGGGAATAACCATGAAATTTGTAATGACTCTGTTGTCCGCAGTTGCTCTGTCTGCTGCTATTGCCGCCCCGGCTGCTGCCGCTATGGATGGTGCAGCGCTGTACAAAGACAAAACTTGTAATGCCTGTCATGGCCCAACAGGCAATAAGCCGCTGATGCCAAACTATCCGAAGGTAGCCGGCCAGAATGCTGCGTATATGGAAGCGCAAATGAAAGATATCAAGAGTGGCGCCCGTAACAATGGCCAAACCGCTGCCATGAAGGGCGTTATGCACTTGGTCAATGACGAAGAAATCAAGCTTATTGCTGAATATCTGTCTAAGCTGAAGTAAGCAAAAGGGGCCCGAATTAACAGGCCTCTGACGCACATCAAAGAACGCTGATATACCTTGCAGGACAATGCAGACAGCGTTCAGAACAATCTTTCTTAAAAGGAAAACAAACATGAAAGCATCACTCCTTTTGATCGGTCTGCTCAGTGCAGGTGTCGCCCTCGCCGGTCCTCCCGCTCCGCACCAGGACGGCATCGAAGGCAAAAATTACAAGTGGAATGCCGAAGGTGGCGAGAAGTCGGAAGCCTTGAAGCTCAAGGGCAACAAGAAAAATGGTGAGGAAGCCTATGAAGTCTGCGGCGCCTGCCACTTGCCCAATGGTGCCGGTCGCCCGGACGGCACCTTCCCGCAGCTCGCTGGTCAACACACCACCGTGCTGATCAAGCAAATGGCTGACATCCGTGCTGGCACTCGCGACAATCCGACGATGTATCCGTTTGCCGCGACGTTAACTGACCCGCAGGAACTGGCCGATGCCTCTGCCTACATTGAAAGCCTGTGTATTCCGATCGAACACGGAAAATACGAAGGTGTCGATGCTGCCATGCAGGTCGCCAAGGGCAAGGAGCTTTACGAGAAGCAATGTAAAGATTGCCACGGCGCAAATGGCGAAGGGGTCAAAGAGAAGTTTTATCCGGTGATCGCTGGTCAGCACTATAAGTACCTGCTGCGCCAGATGACCGAAATTCGTGATGGGCATCGCCGTAATGCCAATCCGGATATGGTTAAGATCATTAAGCCCTACACCAACGACCAGTTGGTTGCGATCTCGGCATACCAGTCCAGCTTGGTCATGCCAGGTTCAATGTGCAAGCCAAAGGCTGGCAAAAAGAAGTAAAGCTGTAATGTAATCGCCGCTGCCCGCAACATGCGGGTAGCGCCTCCCGGCATAGCGCCGGGCGTATCAAGACAGAGAGCAGAACGATGGAAAAACAAAATAAAATCGTTGGCGGTTTAACCTTGATCGCGCTAATCGCGCTGATCGCCGCCTATTTCGCCCCGATTTGGTGGGTTTCACTCACTGCCCCGAATTACCCGCCAGATGCTTTCCCTGATGGCATCCGCATCCATTTCCATTTCGATGGTGTCCATAACGGCTGCAAGGCGGCCGGCAAGGGCACCCGCATGGCCAACGAGATCATCCAGAAAGATCTTTCCCACGACGACGAACGCTATAACCCGATCACCGATGCCAAGAAAAACGTCGACAAGGGCGCCGAAGGCCTCGACTGTGTCCATGAAATGAACACCATCAACCACTATGTCGGCATGTACCCGATTGCCACCGGCGCACCGGTCGAAAAGCCACTGGCCAAGTTCTTCTTCGCCTTCTTTGCCGTGATGATGCTGGCCTTTGCCAGCCCGGTGAAAAAGACCCGTTTATTGGTGTTGACCGCAGGATTTTCTGCCATAGCTGGCTGGATGATTGTTGACCAGTTTCTGCTCGGCCATCTTGAAATCCACGTTCAGGACTACATGAAGGAATCTGGCACTTTCTTCAAGGATATGGACCGGATCACTATCTGGGGTGACAACGTCCGTAATTATTCAAAGATTGCCATCTTCGGTTTGATTGCCGTGATGGGCATCGTCATTGCGGGCGTCGCCAAGATTCGCCCCTTCCAGTTGCTGCTGGCGCTGGTTCCGGCCTTTTTGCCGGCATTCTTTGTCATCACCTACGCTGGCTGGCTATGGTTCTTCGGTCACAACATGCACCCGTGGGGCGCCTTTACCGTCAAGCCGTTCATGCCCACTGTTTTTGGCGAAGGCAAAGTCGCCCAGTTCTCGACCTTTTCCTACCCACACTGGGGCTACGGCCTGCTCGTCATCATCTTCGTCTGCATGATGTTGGCGCTGTTGATCCGGCGCAAACAGTTACGCGAAGGCAAGGCCGAGTAGCACCCATGCTGCCGCTGAAAAAATTGACCAAGGCGGGGTTGGCGACAGTACTCATCTTCGCCTTCTCCAACGGGTTTTCCGAGCAGGAGCGTGGTTCCAGCGCCGACATGAGCAATGCACCGCGGGTCACCATTGACCGCCCAAAGCCAACCTTCATGCTCGCCGAACGCGATAAGCGGGTACATGGCCTGAAGCCATTTCAGGATCTGGTCGACAAGGCGCCCGCTGGCTCGGTCCTCAAGCCACCGGCTGGCCAATACGCCGGCCCGGTGGTCATCAACAAGCCGCTGATTATTGAAGGCGGCGGCCTAGTGACGATTGATGCCGGCGACCGCGGAACAGTGATGGTGCTCAATGCCAGCGATAGCACCATTCGTGGCATTCATCTCACCGGCTCCGGCGACTCCCACGACACCGATGACTCCTGCCTTGATGTGCGTGGCCATCACAATGTGATTGAAAACTTGCAGGTCGACAATTGCCTGTTTGGCATTGACCTCAAGCAATCCAATCACAATCTGCTTCGTAACAACCAAATTCGCTCCAAGGATCGGGAACTCGGTGTACGTGGCGATGGCCTGCGCCTCTGGTATAGCAACGATAATGTGATCGAGAAAAATCAGGTCATCGACTCACGCGACATGGTGGCTTGGTACTCACATCGCAATAGCTTCCGCGACAATTTGGGTCGGCGCAGCCGCTACTCCATCCATTTCATGTTTGCCAACGACAATATCGTCGAACGTAACCAGTTTTACGACAATGCGGTCGGCGTGTACTTTATGTACACCGAAGGCGGCATCTTGCGCAATAACATCATTTCGCACGCCACCGGCGCTACCGGGATGGGCATCGGTTTCAAGGAAGCTTCCGGGGCAATTATCGAGAATAACGAGATCATCTATTGTGGCGTTGGTATCGGCTCCGATCTCTCACCTTTCCAGCCTGACAGCAGCATCGAAATTCGCGGCAACCGCTTTGCCTATAACGGAATCGGCATCCTGTTCAACAGCGAAACCGGTGGCAACAACATGGTTGATAATATTTTCGAAGGCAACCTGAGCCAGGTCACTTACGGTGGCCATGGTGACAATAACAACAATGCAAAGAATACCTGGTCGGGTAACTACTGGGACGACTATCAAGGCTTTGACCGTGATGGCGATGGTTTTGGCGACAAGACTCACGAGCTCTATTCGTATGCCGACCAAATCTGGATAGAACTGCCGATTGCACGATTTTTCCGCAGTTCGCCAGTCATGGAACTCCTGGATTTTCTTGAGCGCCTGGCCCCCTTCTCAACACCCGACCTGATCCTGCGTGATGAAAAACCACGCTTCATCAAGCCTGAGCGGATAGCGTAAACATGATCGAGAACGAGACTGATCGAAAAGCTGTTGCGGCTTCAACGCCGCCGCTTTCCAAAGCAAAAAAACAGACTAATCGCCGTCGTTTCCTGCGTACCACCCTACTGACCGGCGGTGTACTTGGTGCGGCGCTCTCGGGCTTTCTGCCGCTGATTTATTCCCAGAAAAAACGCCTGCGCCCGCCCGGTGCGCTCGATGAAAAAGACTTCCTCGGCAGTTGCATCAAGTGTGGTCAGTGCGTCCAGGTTTGCCCGGTGCAAGCCATCAAGCTGGCCGACCTGATTGATGGTGTTGGTGTCGGCACCCCGTACATTGACGCCCGCAACCAGGCCTGCGATTTTTCCTGCGATGCCGTACAGTGCGTTCTCGCCTGCCCGACCGGCTCACTGACTTACCACAAGCCGGATTTTCTACCGGTACGCGCTGGTGCGGCACTTTTAGCCAAGCCCATCCTGCTCGCCAAGGAAAAAGATGCCGAGCCGACGTTGAACATGCACGAACGCATTGGCGTCGCCCGTCTAAGCCGCCCGGAAGCCTGCCTCGCCATACAAGGCAAAGGCTTCAAGGGGCAAGCACGCGGCGCCGACTTCAAGGGCCATCTTCGCTACATGGAAGTTGATCGCTGGAAACCGATCAAGGTCAGCGACCATAAATATGACGTTGACGAATGCGACCTCTGCGTTCGCGCTTGCCCGATCAAAGGCGCCATTTCAATTGAAACCGTTTTTGCCCCGGATGGTTCGAAGCGGAATTCCCCGGTGGTGCACGAACCCTGCGTCGGCTGTGGTGTATGCGAGATGATCTGTCCGGTCGAACCGACCTGTATCACCATCGAAGCCGGCGAGGTCTGGAAGATATGAGCGACGTTCTAAAACGCCGATTTACCGAACAAATCAAGATCATGTTCGGCTGGGAACCAGGCAAGCCTGAACAGATCACCGAACGGGCCCAGCAGGTGCACGTTCTCAAGCGGATGACCAACAAGCAGGATCTACAGGCGGTCAAAGCTCACCTCCGATCGCACGAAATAAAGTCAAATAAATGGCGCAATCGTCGCTGGATAACGCTGATCATCTCCAACCTGCTGTTCACTTTTTCATTTTTCCTCGACATTCAAATTCTCGAAGGCGCGTTAACCGCATCGCGTTTTGTCGGCTTCCACCTGATCGATCTCAATTCCGCGCTGCAGGTCATGCTGGCCCACAAGCACATCATCAACAACCTGGTCATTGGCACCGGCACGGTGCTTCTGCTGTGGGCGCTACTCGGTGGTCGCACCTTCTGCTCCTGGGTTTGCCCCTATCACCTGCTGGCCGAATGGGCTGAAAAGCTCCACCTTTATCTGGTCAAGAAAAAGCTGGTGACTGACCAGACGATGGATCGCCGCTTGCGTACCGTGTTCTGGATTATCTTTGCCCTGCTTGCCGTAGCCACCGGCTACACCGTCTTCGAAGCCATCTCACCAACCGGCATCCTTTCCCGCGCACTGATCTATGGCCCCGGCCTGGCCCTGCTCTGGGTGCTGGCGCTGCTCTTCTTTGAAGTCTTTTTCTCCCGCCGGGCCTGGTGCCGTTACGCCTGTCCGATTGGCCTGACCTATGGCGTGGTCGGCATCATTTCACCGGTCCGCATCAAGTACAAACTCGACGGCTGCTTCCACGAAGGCGATTGCCGCAAGGTTTGTCTAGTGCCACACGTGCTCGAGACCGTCATCAAAGGCCGCGCCGTCGACGTCGAAGTACCGATTGGCCCGGACTGCACCCGTTGCGGCCTGTGCGTGGACGTCTGCCCAACCGGTTCGCTCAGCTTCGAAGTTAAGGGGCTACAAAAGTTGATGTGATAACGCTTCGATTTTTGATCGAAATCCAAGGTCGACCGTAGCAGCCCTCTTATAATTTGGTCCCATGATCCAGTTCAACAATGTCGCCAAAACCTTCCGCCGGGCCCGTGTGCTCGACGGCATTACGCTCAATATCGGCCTCGGTGAGCGCGTCGCGCTGATCGGCTCGAACGGCGCCGGCAAAACCACGCTGATCCGCTGCCTGCTCGGTGAGTACACCTTCGATGGAACAGTGGCCATCAACGGCCTCGACCCGCGCAGCAACCGCACGGTCGTCCTCGGCAACATCGGTTTCGTCCCGCAATTGCCACCGCCGCTGAAAATGCCGGTCGGCCAGCTCATCGAGTTTTC
>Ga0136636_10001242_pt1 | contig 14689 bp, 10 predicted proteins | sample AntDrymUQ8522106_2_FD_104653 | JGI IMG/M metagenome (GOLD analysis project Ga0136636, IMG submission 104653) | Polar desert sand microbial communities from Dry Valleys, Antarctica - metaG UQ852 (21.06) | ecosystem: Environmental > Terrestrial > Soil > Desert | place: Antarctica: Dry Valley... | reverse complement strand
GACCAGATTTTGTTGATCTTGTCATTGACCGCAAGATTGTGCTTGTTGGCCAGCTTGAAGCGTGCGGACTCACGGTCCTCCTGCGCGAACGCCTTGACCACCCGCACGCCAGGAATGGTGTCGGCCAGAACGCTGGTGACTTCTGACCAAACCCGATCAATTTTTTCAAACCCGGTTTGCAAACGAAATCGCACAGCACGAATCATCCAGACGATAAAAGGCAAGGGGACCAGCGTGACCAGGGCCAGCCACGGGTTGATGGACACCAGAATCACCGCGGTCATCAGCAGCATCAAGATATCGGAGGCGAAGTCCAACAGGTGCAAAGACAAAAACACGCAAATTCGGTCACTTTCACTGCCGATGCGTGACATCAGGTCTCCTGTGCGCTTGCCACCAAAGTACTCTAGCGACATGCGCAGCAGATGGTCGTACGTGGTGGTGCGCAGGTCTGCACCAATGCGCTCAGACACCAGTGCCAAGATATAGGTTTTGGCCCAGGACAGTCCCCATGCCAAAACAGCGGCACCAAACAAGCCAGCCAGATAGGTCACCACCAGCATGGGGTTAATGTGTTGGCCATTTTGGAATGGGATGAGAACCTCATCCATCAATGGCATGGCCAAATAGGGCGGCACCAGACTGGCGGCAGTCCCCAACAGCGTCAGGATCAACCCCGCCAACAATTGCCCACGGTATGGCTTCGCAAAACGCCAAAGTCGGAACAATGTCCAGGTCGACGGAGGGGTGTGGACGACCTTGGTGCAAATCGGGCACGCGTCCTGGTCGGGTTCTAAGGGTGCTTTGCAACTGGGACAGCGGTGGCCGTCAGTCGGTTGCGGCAGTTGCCCTGTGAGGCTGCTGGTCTTGAAAACCTGAAACTGGTCGACGAGCCGGATGGCATGCAGGTTGTGAGACAAGGTAAAACGCCACACCGCCAGACGCTCCTTGGCATTCATGAGCTCCAGATGCCCAACACCGGCGTGGTCATGGAGTTCAAGAGATCCATCATGGCGATAGGGCCAGCTACGCCAATCGGCATCAGGCGCCCAAGCAAGCAGTCTTTGGTTGGTGGCGAGAACCAGGCCTTGCACAAAATGCAGCGAAAGGTCCAGGTCAAACGGAAGCACTGCCACAATGTGCTCATTTTTTTGAAGCTGTTCGACCACTTTCGCGCGAAACTGCGGGGGGATTTCTTGCAACGATGGGTCAGAAGCCAGTGTGTCTTGGGTCATGGGGTCCGGATAGTGGGGGGCTTGGGCATACCGATGGTTTGGGGAATGTTGGTGGTCCGTGACCAGCGTGAGTCGGTAGGTGAGTCGCAGGCTTCGGGATTTATATTTTTATTTTCTCACTCACCTCGTGAATGTAAGCACCTAAAAGAACTGAAAATTCGGATCAGGTGCTTAATAGATGACAACCTCATGACGACCAAGACAATCCAAATTTTGCGTATCACTTATTTGCGGGGGCCAAACGTCTGGACATACCGTCCGGTTATCGAAGCTTGGCTGGATATTGGTGACTTGGAAGACTTTCCGTCGAACAAGTTGCCCGGATTTTATGAGCGTTTGCTGGCGCTGGTTCCTGGCTTGGCCACACACCGCTGCGGAGTGGGTGAGGTGGGGGGGTTTCTGGAACGGCTGCGCGACGGCACTTGGGCCGGTCACATCCTGGAACATGTGGTGTTGGAACTGCAAAACCTATCGGGCATGCAAACAGGCTTTGGCAAGACCCGGCAAACCAACGAACGAGGTGTGTACAAAATGGCGTTTCGCACGCGCCAGGAGCAAGTGGGTCGCGCGGCGTTGCTTGAGGGTCTGGATTTGATTCATGCTGCAATTCGAGACACCGCGTTCGATACCTCAGCTGCGGTCGCACGTTTGCGCAACCTGGTGGATGATCATTGTCTTGGCCCTAGCACGGCACACATCGTCGAGGAGGCAACCCGGCGCGGCATCCCCCATTTGCGTCTGACAGATGGCAACTTAGTTCAGTTGGGTCATGGGTGCAAGCAACGCCGGATATGGACTGCTGAAACGGATCAAACCAGTGCCATTGCAGAGGAAATTGCCAGTGACAAGGATTTAACCAAGACCCTGTTGCGTTCAAGCGGCGTGCCTGTGCCCGAAGGCGAGATTGTCAGGACAGTTGAAGAAGCTTGGGAAGCCGCACAGGTCATCGGCTTGCCTGTGGTTGTTAAACCCTACAACGGCAACCATGGCCGAGGTGTCTCTTTAGATTTGTCGCGACAAAAAGATGTTGAGGCGGCCTTCTTATTGGCGCAACGCAAGGGCGGCGAGGCGGTGATTGTGGAGCAGTACATCCCTGGCAATGAACATCGTTTGCTGGTGGTCGGCAAAAAGGTTGTCGCAGCCGCGCGCGGCGAAACGGCTTGGGTCACGGGAGATGGGCAATCCAACATCATTGAGCTGGTGGATTTGCAGATCAACGCCGATCCACGCCGTGGCGTCGGGGAAGATTCACCTTTGAATGCGTTGGCACCAGAAAACGGTGCAGAAATCATCTTGGAGCTTGAGCGACAAGGTTTAACCGCGTACTCCGTCCCCAAAGAGGGCGCGAAGGTTTTGATTCAACGCAACGGCAATGTGGCTTTTGATGTCACCGATGACCTACACCCCAGTGTTGCAGAGGCTGCGGCCTTGGCAGCACGCATTGTGGGACTCGACATTGCCGGGGTGGACATGGTGCTGGAAGATGCCTCCAAACCCATGAGTTCACAGCGAGCGGCAGTGATCGAGGTCAATGCCAGTCCAGGTTTGTTGTCACATTTGAAGCCTGCCAGCGGGTTGCCCCGACCGATTGGTGCGGCAATCATGGCGCAGTTGTTCGCTGCGCAGGATGATGGTCGAATCCGTCTGGTCGGTGTCACGGGCCACCAAAACACAACGCAGATTTCACGTTTGATCGCATGGATGTTGCACACCCAAGGAGAGAAAGTCGGTTTGGCGTGCCGCGACGGCTATTTCCTGGGCGCGCGGTGTGTCGATTCGCGAGATAGTTCGGGCTGGGAAGCTAGCCAGAGCCTATTGATTAACGTTGCCTTGGAAGTGGCAGTGTTTGAGACCAGTCCTCGATCTGTGCTGACGGACGGGCTGCCCTATGACAAATGCCTGGTGGGGGTGGTGACCGATGTCACTGATTTTGAGTCGCTGTCAGATCACTTCATCCATGATCTGGACAAGTTGTATGGCGTGGTGCGTACCCAGGTCGATGTGATCTTGCCGCAAGGCACAGCGGTGCTCAATGCGGCAGATCCTCAAGTGGCGGAAATGGCCGATCTTTGCGATGGGGATGTTATTTTTTACGCCTTGAATGCGGAGTTAGATGTCTTGGCGGCGCATCGCGCCAAGGGCAAGCGCGTTGTATGCATCGAGGGCCAACACCTGGTGATGAAACAAGGCGATGAATATTTCGCGCGTTTGGCGCTGGCGTCGATTCAAACTGTGCGCTCGGCTCCGCGTGATTGGGTGCTGGCCGCTGTGGCCGCCGCGTGGGCATTGGGGATTTCGCCGGATTTCATTGGCGCTGGCCTGCGTACCTTTCAACATAATTGAACTAAAAAGTCGTTGATTCATGAAGTTATCTCGTATCAGAGCCCTGCGTGGCCCCAATCTTTGGACCCAGCACACGGCAATCGAAGCCGTGGTGACCTGTGAGCCTGCAGAGTGCAATTTGGCACATGTTGCTGGCTTTGAAAATCGCCTGCGTATGCGTTTTCCTGCCATCAGCCCTTTGTCATCAATCGGCTTGGATGCGCCCATTTCCATGGCTCAGGTCCTGGGACTGGCGGCGCTTGATTTGCAAGCCTACGCCGGTTGCCCGGTGACGTTCAAGCGAACCGCTAAAACCCTTGAAACTGGCGTTTTTCAGGTGATTGTGGAATACACCGAAGAGGCTGTAGGACGCCTGGCCTTTGAACTCGCACAAGCGCTTTGTCAGGCCGCCATGGATGACACCGACTTTGATTCCCAGCGCGCCTTGAATCGCTTGCAGGAGATCGACGAAGATGTTCGTCTGGGGCCGAGTACGGGCGCGATCGTGGAAGCCGCGGTTGCGCGGGGCATTCCTTATCGACGTATGACAGAAGGCAGCATGGTTGCGTTGGGTTGGGGTAGTCGCCAGCGTCGCATTCAGGCAGCTGAAGTTGACGCAACGGGTGCCATTGCTGAAACCATTGCCCAAGACAAACAATTAACCAAAAAACTGTTAGCTGCCGCCGGTGTGCCGGTGCCGCGTGGTCGTGAGGTCGATAGCGCTGACGACGCCTGGGTTGCGGCGCAGGAAATCGGTGTCCCGGTTGTCGTTAAACCCCAGGATGGCAATCAAGGCAAGGGTGTGACTGTTAACGTCAGCACTCAGGCTGAGCTGCTTGCTGCGTACACAACGGCGACCGAGTTCACACGCCGCGTGTTGGTGGAAAAGTATGTGCCAGGACATGACTTCCGGTTGCTGGTGGTGGGCGACAAGTTGGTGGCTGCCGCACGGCGCGAAGCGCCGAACGTGGTCGGCGACGCAAAGCGCACTGTTAAACAGTTGGTGGACGTCATCAACAGCGACCCCAAGCGTGGGTCTGGTCACGCAACCTCACTTACCAAAATTCGGTTTGATGACATTGCCCTGGCATGCCTGACCGATCAGGGGCTGGCCGCGGATTCTGTGCCCGCATTGGGTCAGCATGTTGTTTTGCGTCGCAACGCCAACCTGTCAACAGGCGGCACCGCGACCGATGTCACTGACGATGTGCATCCTGAGGTGGCTGCTCGGGCAGTTGAAGCTGCCAAGATGGTGGGTTTGCATGTCTGTGGCGTTGATGTGGTCACCAAGAGCATCCACTTCCCGCTTGAAGAACTGGGCGGTGGGGTGGTAGAGGTCAATGCGGCACCTGGGCTCAGAATGCATTTGGCCCCGTCATTTGGCAAAGGTCGCCCCGTGGGTGAGGCGATCATTCACGAACTGTTTGGTCCCACTGAAAACGGCCGCATTCCTTTGGTGGCGGTGACGGGCACCAATGGCAAAACGACCACGGTTAGGTTGATTTCCCATGTCTTGACCCGCAGCGGGCTGCGCGTGGGCATGACCAATACCGATGGCGTGTACATCAACGGCCAGTGCATTGACACGGGCGACTGCAGTGGCCCCAAGAGCGCCCGAAACGTCCTGCAGCACCCTGACGTGGATGCGGCGGTTTTGGAAACTGCGCGCGGTGGTATGTTGCGCGAGGGTCTGGCATTTGATCGGTGTGATGTTGCCGTGGTCACCAATGTCGGCTCAGGCGACCATTTGGGCCTGAACTACATTACCACCGTGGAAGATTTGGCCGTTTTGAAACGGGTGATTGTCAAAAACATGTCTCGCCAGGGCATGGCAGTGCTGAACGCTGCAGACGTCACGGTGGCCGCCATGGCTAAGCACTGTCCCGGTTCCATCACTTTTTTTGCCATGGACCGCAAACAACCCGTGATGGCGGCGCATTTGGCGCGTGGTCAGCGCGGCGTGTATGTGCAGGACGGTGATTTGGTGGCGGCCCAAGGTAACGAACAGCACCGCATTGCTTTGACCAAGATTCCCGTCACGCTCGGAGGCACGATCGGTTTCCAAGTCGAAAACGTGTTGGCTTCGGTTGCTGCCGTCTGGGGATTGGGTTTGGACTGGGACGTGGTGCGCGCCGGTTTGGCCAGTTTTGAGAATGACTGTGACAACGCGCTCGGGCGTTTCAACCTGTTTCGCTACCGAGGGGCAACGGTGATTGCTGACTACGGCCACAACCCTGATGCTATTGCCGCGTTGGTGAAGGCGGTTCAGAACATGCGCGGCAAGAATCGCTCGGTGGTCATCAGTGGTGCCGGTGACCGGCGTGACGAAGACATTCGCCTGCAAACGCAAATTTTGGGGCACGCGTTCGACGATGTGGTGTTGTACCAAGACCAATGTCAACGGGGTCGCGCGGACGGTGAAGTGTTAGCCCTGTTGCGTGAGGGCTTGAAGGGTGCGCAACGCGCCAAGTCCGTGACAGAAATTACGGGCGAGTTTTTGGCAATTGACACCGCCATGGACCGCTTGACCGAAGGTGATCTGTGCCTGATTCTGGTGGATCAAGTCGAAGAAGCGCTGGCGCATATTCGCGCCAAGGTTGCAGCGGCACCAGCACCGTAGTCACCCACTTGCCTTCCCGCTAGACGCCAATAGCGTGAAGGTGTTTACTACATTTTATGTAACTGGTGGCCAACGGAATACCTGGGCTAGAGGGTGATTGGTTGTAAGTTTTGGTCAGTGGGTTACGGGCTGATCCAAGCATCTCCTCACACCGCGCATCATTTGCGCCCGAGCCCTAAATGGGGCGGGGCTTACCCACGACGTAGACCTTGCCTCCGTCGCGCACGATTTTGCCGACGAAGACCTTGTCATCGTCGATGTACTTCACCTTTCTTACATTTGCGCCTTCATCTGCAGCGTGAATGACGAAGAATGCTGCGACACCGTCATTGTTCTCAAGCGCCCAGCGAATCCATCGTTCTTGGTTGTTCGTGCCGACTGGTCGATTCGCCCATGCGTCAGCGAGAATCAATGCGGTCGTTGTCTTTTCGACCTTGTCGAAGGTGGTGTGATCGCGTCAGCCAGTGAATATTGGCATTTTTAGAAAGCGCGAATAGCCGCCCCATTCGTTATTGGGGTTCACGGATCGCTCCTCACCATTTGTTGAAATCGTGTGGGCATTCAGAATTGTCCACATGTGCAACATTGAGGAGACTGGCATGGACGATGACCTTTCGCGTGCGAAGGGCGGCTGACTTTTCGATCCAACGACTGTATACCGCCCAGCTTGCGGATTAATCTGACGATGAAAATATGGAGTGGCAAGTTCATTGCCGTCGTTTACTACTATTCCAATAGCTTTCAGCCTAGGTATAACCTGGGTTAGAGCCTTTTTTCTTGTAACCAAGAGACGCTACCCCACCACCGGCTGCCCCAACCCCCGAAGCACATCACGCACCATCTGTGCGCGGTCTTTGGTTTCTGGCAGGGCACGCTCGATGCGAAGTTTTTCGTTGCCTACTAGCTTGATGTGTTTGTTTTTTTGGATCATCTCAATGATCCGCATGGGGTCAATCGGTGGGTCTTTCTTGAAGGTGATGGTGATCACACCCGGGGCGGCATCGACTTTGGTCACGCCAAATGGCTTGGCCAGCACACGCAGGCGGTGTACGTCGATCAGGGTTTGCGCTTGGGCGGGGAGTTTGCCGAAGCGGTCCACGATTTCTTCGAGCAATTTGTCGATGTGGTCGGGGTTCTTGGCGGTGGCCAGTTTTTTATAGAACGACAAGCGCAGGTGCACGTCGCCGCAGTAGTCGTCGGGCAGCAGGGCGGGGGCGTGCAAGTTGATGTCAGTGGCGACGTTCAACGGGCTAAGCAGGTCGGGCTCAATCCCCGCTTTGAGGCAGCGCACGGCTTCACTGAGCATTTCGTTGTAGATCTGAAAGCCAACTTCAAGCATATTGCCGCTTTGGTTTTCGCCCAGCACTTCACCGGCTCCGCGAATTTCCAAATCGTGCATGGCCAAGTAAAAGCCGCTGCCGAGTTCTTCCATGGCCTGAATCGCGTCCAAGCGCTGCTGGGCTTGTTTGGTGAGGCCGTCCAGGTCGGGCACCATCAGGTAGGCATAGGCTTGGTGGTGGCTGCGGCCTACGCGGCCACGCAACTGGTGCAGCTGCGCCAGACCAAACTTGTCGGCACGGCTCATAACGATGGTGTTGGCGCTGGGCACGTCGATGCCGGTCTCGATGATGGTGGAGCACAGCAGCAGGTTAAAGCGCTGGGCTACAAAGTCGCGCATCACGGATTCGAGCTGGCGTTCTGGCATTTGGCCGTGGGCGACGGCGATGCGGGCTTCGGGCAGCAGTTCTTCCAGCGCGGCGCGGCGGTTTTGGATGGTGTCCACTTCGTTGTGCAAGAAATAGACTTGCCCGCCGCGCTTGAGTTCGCGCAGCACCGCCTCGCGGATCACGCCGTTGCTTTCGCTGCGCACAAAGGTTTTGATGGCCAAGCGGCGTTGCGGCGCGGTGGCGATCACCGACAAGTCGCGCAGCCCTTCCAGCGCCATGCCTAGGGTACGCGGGATGGGAGTGGCGGTGAGCGTCAAGACGTCCACCTCGGCGCGCAGGGCTTTCATTTGCTCTTTGTGGCGCACGCCAAAGCGGTGTTCTTCGTCGATGATGAGCAGGCCCAAGTCTTTGAACTTGGTGGATTCGCTCAGCAGCTTGTGCGTGCCCACGACGATGTCGATGGTGCCATCGGACACGCCTTTGAGCGCGGCGTTGATTTCTTTGGTAGAGCGAAAGCGGCTCATCTCGGCTACCTTCACCGGCCATTTGGCAAAGCGGTCTACCAAAGTTTGGTAATGCTGCTCGGCTAACAAGGTGGTGGGGGCCAAAAAAGCCACCTGTTTGCCACCGGTGATGGCCACAAAGGCGGCACGCAAGGCCACCTCTGTCTTGCCAAAGCCGACGTCACCGCAGACCAGTCGGTCCATAGGGCGTGGGCTGATCATGTCCTGAATCACACAGTGGATGGCGGCTTTTTGGTCAGCGGTTTCTTCAAACCCGAAGTCGTTGGCAAAGGTTTCGTAATCGCTGGGGGAGTAACGGAACGCATGGCCTTCGCGTGCGGCCCGGCGGGCGTAGATATTGAGCAGCTCGGCTGCCGAATCGCGCACTTGTTCGGCGGCTTTGCGTTTGGCCTTTTCCCACTGGCCGCTGCCCAGTTTGTGCCAAGGTGCCTCGTCAGGGCTAACGCCGGTGTAGCGGCTGATGAGTTGCAATTGGCTGACAGGCACATACAGGGTAGCTTGGTCGGCATATTCCAAATGCAGAAACTCCTGTACCTCGGGGTCGCCATTGGGCATTTTATTGCCCAGATCCATGTTGATCAGTCCACGATATCGACCAATACCGTGCGACGAGTGGACCACAGGGTCGCCGACCTTGAGTTCGCTCAGGTCCTTGATGAGGGCTTCAACGTCGCTGACCTGTTCTTGCTTCTTGCGCTTTCGACTGGTTGGACTGATGGCAAACAGCTCGGTTTCGGTGACAAAGTCGACGCCTGTGGCGATCCAACCAAACCCCGTTGCCAAACTGCTGGTGGCGATACCGATTTTTTCTGAACTGGCCAGAAACTCGGCCAGTGAGTCAAAAGACGGTGGATCGAACGCGCCCGCACGTAAGAAATCGAGCAAACTGGCGCGCCGGCCATCGCTTTCAGCCAGCACCAAAATGCGTTGCTGGGTGTTGCGCAGGTGGGCGTTCAAGCGGGTAAGCGGTTCATCGGCACCGCGTGACACCGTCAGATCATTGAGGGCCACAAATTCGCCGCTGTGAGCCGCGCCGTCAATACTGGGGCGCAGCGCGAGTTGCGCATGCACGTTGACTCGGGCATAGAACTGCTCAGCAGTTAAAAACAGGGCGTCGGGCGGCAGCACCGGGCGTTGCGCATCTCCCTGTACCAAGCGGTAGCGCTCGCGCGTGTCTTGCCAAAAATGACTAAAGGCGGGTTCCAGGTCGCCATGCAGCACCACCGTGGCGGTATCGCCCAAGTAGTCAAACACCGTGGCCGTGTCTTCAAAAAACAAAGGCAGGTAATACTCAATGCCAGCGGTGGCCACCCCGTTGCCAATGTCCTTGTAAATGCGGCTGCGGGTCGGGTCACCGTCGATCAGTTCGCGCCAGCGGTTGCGAAAGCGCGCCCGAGCGTCCTCGTCCATGGGAAATTCTCGCCCCGGCAACAAGCGCACCTCAGGCACCGGGTACAGGCTGCGTTGGCTGTCGGGGTCAAAGGTGCGGATGCTGTCGATTTCGTCGTCAAACAGGTCCACCCTAAACGGCACGGGGCTACCCATGGGGAACAGGTCAATCAACCCGCCACGCACCGCGTATTCACCTGGGCTGACGACCTGGGTCACGTGGTTGTAGCCTGCCAGGGTGAGTTGGCCTTTAAGCTTGGATTCGTTGAGCTTTTGTTTGACCTTGAAATGAAATGTGGTGCCTGCCAAGAAGCTCGGTGGGGCCAGCCGATACAGTGCGGTGGTGGCGGGCACCACCACCACGTCAGCACCGGTGTCTTTGTCGTGCTGGCTGATGCGCCACAACGTGGCCAGACGTTCGCTGATCAAGTCTTGGTGCGGCGAAAACGTATCGTAGGGAAGGGTTTCCCAGTCTGGAAACAGCACGCAGCGCAGCGCCGGCGCAAAAAATGCCATTTCGTCGATCAACCGCTGCGCGTCAGACGCGTTGGCAGTGACGATGGCCGTGACCTTGCCCAGACCTTTCTCACGCAGTGCCAGTTCGGCCAGTAGCAAGGCGTCGGCAGAACCGACGGGGCGGGGCAAGGCAAATCGTTTGCCGGGGGTGAGTTTGGGTAAGTCCATGCAGTACAAAAGCCGGGTAGAAACACCAACACCCCGCACATGGTTGTGAAGGGTGCATGAATAGGGATCGACCCAGATTCTAGAATGCATACCTATGACCCGCCTACCGCCCGAACCAAAGCCACAATCGCCTGCCCACCGCCATGGATCTGGCCCCGTCGTGCGTTTTCATGCCCTCATACCCAGCGCCGGTACGGGCACAAGATCGGGCGCCAGTGGTCCCAAGCAGTACCAAGACCTGCTGGGAAAACCTATGGTATTGCACACGCTGGCCGCGTTTGGTGCAGTGCATCGCATTGAACGCACCGTGGTTGTGGTGGCACCAGAAGATGACGTGTTGCATGGATTTTCCCCCCAGGATGCCTCGTATTGCATAGCGAAATGCGGCGGGTCCAGCAGGGCCGCCAGTGTGTTCAACGGCCTGAATTGGTTACTTCAAGAGGGTGCTCACCCGCAGGATTGGGTTCTGGTTCACGATGCGGCGCGCTGCCTCATTCGTGCTGACCAGATTGAACGCCTGATTGATGCCTGTCTTGACGACGAAGTGGGTGGTTTGTTGGCACTTGCGTTACCCGACACCCTCAAACAAGCATCGCAGGGGCGGGTGGCAGCTACCTTGCCACGCCAAGACAAGTGGCTCGCTCAGACACCCCAAATGTTTCGCATTGGCAGTTTGATAGAAGCCCTGAAGGTGGCCGGTGACGGCGTGACCGATGAATCCAGCGCCATCGAGGCGATGGGGCTTTCGCCGCGTTTGGTGGCGGGCAGTGCACAGAACCTGAAAGTCACCTATCCGGAAGACTTCGCCCTGGCGCGCGCCATATTGGCGTCGCGCATAGGTTGAATGTGGTTTTGTAGAGACTTGTGGATGCAAGTGCAAGGGTGGATAAGCCCTGATGGCTGTGTGGGATGGCCCAACAGGATCGGCGGTGTGATGCAGGGGCAACCCGGGTTGAACGCCGCCACATCTAACAACGAGGAACAGTATGACAAATTTCAGAATCGGTGAGGGCTGGGATATCCACGCCCTGGTGGAAGGGCGCAAGCTTGTGCTAGGCGGGGTGGAAGTGCCGTTTCACCTGGGGCTGCTCGGGCATTCGGATGCCGACGCGCTGTTGCACGCCATCACCGACGCCCTATTGGGCGCGGCCGCGCTGGGCGACATTGGCACCTTGTTTCCAGACACCGACGCGCAGTTCAAAGGCGCGGATTCGGCGCTGCTGCTGGCCGAGGCGACGCGCCGGGTGCGCGAGCGCGGCTGGGAGATCGGCAACGTGGACAGCACCGTGATCGCGCAAGCGCCCAAACTCATGCCGCACATCCCCGCCATGAGCCAGCGCATCGCCCAGGTGCTGGGGCTGGCGCTGGATCAAGTCAACGTCAAAGCCAAGACCTCGGAAAAAATGGGCCCGGTCGGGCTGGGTCAGGCGATGGAAGCGCGAGCGGTGGTTTTGTTGTACAAGAAATAGAGTAACTACTCAGGTCGATTAGTAGTGGCTGGACTTATATGAATCAACAACTTACGCGACACCACAGGTTGACTGCCAAGGGTAATGCGTCGAATTCCCATGAAATATGCTGTATTTTTAAGCAATTTACTGCTTCCGTCGTGCGTAAGCCATTGATTCATAAGACCTGAGTAGTTACGAAATAGAGCTGAATTGGCCTCCAGCAGCATGGCGTTTTCACCGAATTCGGTCGTGGCTCGTTACCCGCACAGGGCGTTCAAAAAATGATCAGTTTGCTTCGTGCAATTTCACCTGCGCTACACGTTAGCGCAGTCATCCCACTCACAGTTTTTGCGGGCTTTGAAGAAGGACGAGCCGCTGCTAAAAAGGAGGATTACGCAACGGCCGTCCGTGAATGGAAGCCGCTGGCGCAGCATGGCGATGCGCTCACGCAAACCCTTTTTGGCATGATTTGTACAACGTTTCCGCTGCAAAGTATCCGTCGGCAGATAACCCGGCCATTCCCAGTCGCACCGGGTTGACCAAGAATATGTCTGCCAAAGAAATGGAAGCCGCCCAAAAACTGACGCGCGAGTTGGCAAAACCCAAAAACCTGCTCGTCGCGCTGGACAAGTACATCGAGAAGCCTGCCATCAAAGAGCCGCAACCTATTCGGTAAAACATCAATCGGTATAGCGACCACATATTGGATTACAAAAAGCAGGTCCTGTCATTGAATTTTTAAACCACGATTATTTCAATAAAATCATAGTGTTAGGGAGATTCTTGCTGCTTTTTACTGCTCTTTTCCTGTGCACATGCCGACCCTCAGTCTCTTACCAACGCTGGCGCTGGTCGATTGGGCACGCACCCTGCTGGCACTGCCTGCCACGCCCGCCAGCACCGTCGATCTGCAGTAAATAGCACAGCAACTGCGCAGCCGCTACGACGTGCAAGGCACCCGCCAGGGTGAATTTGTTCTAAACGTAAGTGCTTGATCTGTAACGGGGAAATTTTTCACTCAATATTCGCACTCGTTCTGACTGAACAGAGAACAAATTCACCGTGAGGCGCCCGCCTGAACTAGCGCAGCGACGAGCGTGACCACTGGTGGATGTGCAGTGGCGACGCAGCCATGGCACGCAGCGTGTTGCTGGTCCAGCAGGGGCACAAGCGTGACGCCGCGTGGCAAGCCGATCTACCGCTGCTGGTACAACGCCTGATCGCCCGCCAACAGCAAGGCCGCTGGCGCACCACGGTCGCCAACGCATGGGGCAGCTTGGCGCGGCAAGCCTTTGCCGCCAGTAACGAAGCCGAAGCAGTGACGGGGCAAACCCGCCTCATTGGCATGGCGACGAAGCCACGCCAGAGCATGACAACCTTGCCGTCACTGGGAGCGTAGCGCGGCGGTCCACGGCTTGCGAAACATAGATTGCTTCACTTCGTTCGCAATGACGGCTGTGTTTCACGTTAACACTGACTGGCTCCGCCCCCATCACCGTGAACTGGCCGCAACCCCCAGAAACCCTGCTGCGCCAAGACAAAGACACCGCCGACACCCACGTCCAACTCACGCACCAAGGCAGCGGTGCCCCATGGGCGAACGTCAGCATCTTGGCCGCAGTGCGCCTGCAATCACCCCGCCAGTCAGGTTTGCAAGTCGAAATAACCATCACCCCCGTCGAGCAAAAGCAAGCCGGACAGTGGTCGGTGGGCGACGTGGCATGCATCACGCTAACAATGCAATCGCAAGCCGACCTGACTTGGGTGGCCGTGCTAGACCCCATCCCCTCGGGTGCCACCATGCTGGGCAATGGATTGGGGCGTGAAAGCCAACTCGCCCAGTAAGGCCAAACCAGCAGCGGCTGGGCATGACCATCCTTCATCGAACGCGCCCCAGCGACAGCTACCGCGCCTACTACCGCTTGGTGCCCCGTGGCACTTGGAGCGTGGGCTACACCGTGCGCCTGAACAACGCAGGCACCTTCGAGTTGCCCGCCACCCGCACCAAAGTGATGTACGCCCCCAGATTTTTGGCGAAACGCCGAATCCGGCTTGGGTGGTGAAGGGCGCGGTGTAGGGAGTGGGTGCCACCCGATAAGTGTCGAGTCGTGGCTCCTGTTCACGTAGACATGAACGCTGAATTCAGTTGAAGCCCATACCTGTTATTGGTATAGCGCTATCAGAGTTGCATTTTTAGAGGCGCAAGATCGTGGCCATGCGCCATGTCGTCCAATCAGGCGCGGCTGCGATTGGCAGCGAATTGCGCCATCTGCTTGTGTGTTGATGCATCCAGCAGGATGCTCGGGCTGTACCGCGCAATGCCTGACTGACCTGGATGCCTTGGTCCAACTACTCTTAGCCTTGACTGCGGCAGCCAAACATCGGGCCTGCTGATGTTCGCAATGGCGCCACAGTGGGCGTTGGCCGTTCCCGCGTGATGAAGACAGCACGGTTTGCCAGGCAGCGCTGCAGAACGTCCGCGCCAGCAACCGTCCGCATTCCAAGCCCCGGGTGGGTTAGGCGTACATGGACAGAGACAAAGGGTTTGGCCGCGTGATGTCATGATGTGGTGAAGTTTTGTTTGCACAGCACGTCCTCGGACCCCGTCATGGCGAGCCGCTCGTATCCGGTCGCGACCGCACACGGACCATGAACCGGGGTAGACCGTGTCACCCTAAAGTGGACCCCAGAGTCAAGACAATTTTTCAGTTAATTTAAGCTGACCCCGTTTTCATCTGCAACTGGACGGCGTTGCCCCGGTTTTGGTAAAAGCCCAAGCCCTCTGTGCTGGTCTTCG
>Ga0136636_10001241_pt1 | contig 14690 bp, 11 predicted proteins | sample AntDrymUQ8522106_2_FD_104653 | JGI IMG/M metagenome (GOLD analysis project Ga0136636, IMG submission 104653) | Polar desert sand microbial communities from Dry Valleys, Antarctica - metaG UQ852 (21.06) | ecosystem: Environmental > Terrestrial > Soil > Desert | place: Antarctica: Dry Valley... | reverse complement strand
AGAGATTACCTGAGTTAAAAATCGGAATTCAAGTGGATTCAAAAATACCTGAAATTTGATTCTTTCTAACACCGTTTTTCTACCTTTGCAAAAAATCCAATCCTATGAACCGAGGTCCTATTTCCCAATTTATTGAGCATCATTACAGGCATTTCAATTCAGCCGCACTGGTTGATGCAGCCAAAGGATACGAAACACATCTGCTCGAAGGTGGTAAAATGCTGCTTTCAATAGCCGGTGCCATGAGCACAGCCGAGCTTGGTATTTCGATAGCCGAAATGATTCGCCAGGATAAAGTGCAGATTATCAGCTGTACCGGCGCCAACCTCGAAGAAGATATTATGAACCTGGTAGCACACTCGCACTACCGACGCGTTCCCAATTACCGCGACCTTACCCCGGAAGACGAAAACAAACTTCTCGAGAAAGGCCTGAACCGTGTTACCGATACCTGTATTCCTGAAGAAGAAGCTTTCCGTAAAATCCAGCATCATATAGTTAAAATATGGAAAGATGCCGAAGCTAAAGGTGAGCGCTTTTTTCCGCACGAATTCATGTACAAATTGCTGAACAGCCGGGTAATGGAAAACGATTATGAAATCGATCCAAAACATTCGTGGATGCTTGCTGCTGCCGAAAAGAACCTGCCAATTGTTGTTCCGGGCTGGGAGGACAGCACTATGGGCAATATTTTTGCATCCTATTGCATCAAAGGCGAGCTTCATCCTTCGACCATGAAAACCGGCATTGAATACATGATGTGGCTTACCGAATGGTACCGGGCCAACTCAGCAGGCAAAGGAGTCGGATTTTTCCAGATTGGCGGCGGAATTGCCGGCGACTTCCCGATTTGCGTAGTTCCCATGATGTACCAGGATCTTGAATGGCACGATGTTCCGTTCTGGAGTTATTTCTGCCAGATTTCGGATTCAACCACTTCGTATGGGTCCTATTCAGGCGCTGTGCCGAACGAAAAAATTACCTGGGGAAAACTGGATGTTAATACACCGAAATTTATTGTGGAAAGTGATGCCACCATTGTGGCTCCGCTGATTTTTGCATGGCTGTTGAAATGGTAATTTAGTTTTCTAAAGCTTTTGAGTTCGGTCTTCACTTTCAAAGAAGATCAAAATAAATGATTCCCGCATATCTTACTTTAAAAGGAAGATAGCGGGAATTTTTGTTTTTTCCACCTAAACAATTGATCTGAATTGTTTTTCGGATGCATTCAATTAAAAAAAATACAGTTTTTAAAACAGAAAAGCCAATAAACACTGCATATTCGTATTACTTTTTACCTGTAGAGTTATAGATATATACTAAACTCTCTCACAGTGACTCGTATTAACCCAAACAAGCTCGTATTACTTATGCTTTGTTTTTTGCTTCCCACAGCCTTACTGGCCGGACAGCAATGGGTTGGAGTCTCTTCGCAATCACCCGCAACTTCACATATCACAACTTCAGGTAATACAAATACTTCAACTCTGATTTCAGTTGAAGTTCCAGGTTTTTATCTGAATGAATCAAAACTTGAAGGCAAAAGCTACAAACTTCCTCAAATCCCTGACGGGCACCCGATTCTTGCCAAAGGAAATCCGGAACTTCAAAAATTAAGTTTTACTCTTCAGCTTCCGGTTAACGGGAATATGGAAGTAAGTATTGTTTCATCAAAATACACCGAATATACTGATATTGATATTATTCCATCGGCCGGTGATGAAATCAGAAATGGTAGCGCGGAGAAAATCGCAAAAGGAGACGTTTACAACACCGATGCATTTTATCCGGGCAAATTGATCGGATCCGATCAGCCATTTATAGTAAGGAATTCACGCGCACAGGCATTCCAGGTATATCCATTCCAGTATAATCCGATAACAAGGGTGTTGCGGTTTTATTATGAAATCAGCATCAATGCAGTAAATTCACAGGAAGATGGCATCAATCCTATGATTGACAATGATCACCGTACAAAATCAATAGAAGGAATTTATCCTGCATTTATCAACCAACAGTCTTCCAAATTAAAATCAGGTCAGCTTCCTTCGGATCGTGGCAGCATGCTTATTATATGTCCCGAAAGCTATAGGAAAGCCATTGAGCCGCTGGCCGACTGGAGAAAACAAACCGGCACAGCTACCGAAATTGTTGATGCTGCACAGTTCGCCGATGCTGACGCCATTTATGCATTCGTAAAAAACTATTACTACACTAATTCTAACCTCGCTTATCTTCTCCTTGTAGGCGATGCTAATAAAGTACCAACGTACATTTTTCCATATGGTGCCAGCGACAATTATTACTCATACCTCGCGGGAAATGATCATTACCCGGATATACTGGTTGGCAGGTTTTCGGCCGAAACGGTAAAAAATGTGGAAGTACAGGTAAGCCGTACCTTGCAATATGAGAAAGATCCGGGAACAGATGCTTCATGGTTAACATCGGTAACAGGGATTGGATCAACATTAAGTCCTGGTGATGACGGCGAATCAGATTTCCAGCATGTACGCAACCTGTTGAAAGTGATGAATTCAGGATCATACAGCAAATCCAATGAATTTTTTGATGGCTCACAAGGCGGAGCTGATGCTGACGGCAATCCTTCAACAAACGACATCGTTAATAAAATCAACCAGGGTACGGGAGTCATTTTTTACGCAGGTCACGGTTCGCTCACTTCATGGGCAACCGGATCGTTTTACAGAACTGATGTTGAAAATTTAGATAACTATGGGAAATACCCGCTAATTTGGGCAGCAGCCTGCGAAAACGGAAATTTCGTGAATAAAAATTGTCTGGCAGAAGCCTGGCTGCGTGCTACTAACAGCAAAGGGCAACCCACCGGAGCGTTGGCTGCTTTGATGGCATCCGGGTCACAAACCAGTTACCCACCTATGCAAGCCCAGGATAAAATTGCCGAATTACTCAGCAATCCCCAGGAAGGTTTATCAACTATGGGTGCTATTTCAGTTAAGGGAATGATGAGTATGAATGATGTTTATGGCAAGGCAGGATATCAAACTACCGACACCTGGATTTTATTCGGCGACCCCTCATTAAGAGTTCGCACAATGACTCCGAAACAATTTGTTGCTGAACATAAAGGCGCCATCGGTTCGGGCACAATGAGCTATTCATTTACCTGTAACTCAACAGGAGGTTTTGCATGTTTAAGTTACCAGGGAAATATACTCGGTACATCCATTGTTACAGAAGGCACAAACACAATTAATCTTGACTTTCCAGTTTCGGGCGATAGTATAACACTTACAATTACTGCCCTCAATTACCTGCCTTATATTTCAAAAATTGAAGTTTTAAATACTCCTGTTGCAGCTGTAATGTGCACTCCTGTTAATCACAGCAAAATACAATCTATTAACAGCAGTTTTTCCTGGGAAAGCGGCGATGGCGGAATTCCTGATTACTACGTTTTTTATCTTGGAACCGACAATCCCCCGTCAAACCTTGTGAATGGCCAGAGACTTACATCCTCGCAATTTACAGCCCAAATAAATTTCGAATACAATGCAAAATATTACTGGAAAGTCGTTTCTGTAAACAACTATGGCAGTACTGCAAGTAAGGTGATGGATTTCAGAACCATACACGGACCAGACGAAGATTTTGAGCCTGTTTTTAAAAGCAGGTTAGCCTGGAGCGAAAGCGGAACAAAAAGCTGGGCAAACGACGCAAATGAGCATTTCGAAGGAACACATTCCATACGCTCGGGACAAATCAATAATGGCGAATTCTCTTCGCTGGCTTATCCCTGCGAAGTTTCGAATTGCGATTTTGTAAGTTTCTGGAGTAAAACTTCCAGCGAAAAAGGCGATAAGCTACAGTTTATTGTAGATGGCAAAATTATTGAAGAATGGAGTGGCCTAACAGAATGGAACTTTCATAGTTACAGGATCGAAGCCGGAATGCATAGAATCGAGTGGCGCTATACTAAAAATGATGTTGCTGTGGATGGCAAAGATGCAGCCTGGCTCGATAATATTCATTTACCGGTACATGTACAGGCAACTGCTAACGTATCCGAAACCGGTTCGGTATGTGGAAATTCCGTATTTGAAACATCGGCAACAGCCGAAAACTATTTCACTATCACCTGGCAAACCTCCGGTGATGGCAGCTTTGATGATGCAAACCTCGAAAATGCAGTTTATAAACCAGGCACACTTGATCTTGAAAAAAAGCAAACCACCTTACATATGCAGCTAAAAGGCTATGATGGCTGCCAGGATGTTGAAAAAGAAATAAAACTTGCGATCAATCGGTTACCTATAATTAACCTGCCATCTGATACTATTGTCAGCAGTGGAAACAGCATTGAGCTAGACGCAAGCATTGATGGCAATATAACCTACAACTGGCTACCTTCGGGCAGCAACAGCGCTTCAGTTATAATCGATTCACTGGCTTCGGTAAACGGTATAAAAGCCGCCAGTGTTACGGTTACCAATTCCGAAGGATGCTCAGCCACAAAAGAAATAAAGATTCATTTCAATAATTCAGCCGTTAACGACACCTATTCGATTTTCCCAAATCCAAGTAACGGGAACTTTACACTGGAACCTTCGAAAGGTTCGGCTGCAATTGACCAGATGAGCCTGGTGGATATGCGGGGAAAAATTGTATGGCAAAAAGGCGAAAGCACAGCCATTATCGGATCGCAGCCAATCTCAATAAACGGACTTGCAGGAGGCGCTTATTTCCTGGTAACGGAAAATAAAAACGGAAGGTCATTAAATAAAGTTTTAATAAATTAAGATCATTTTTAAAAATAAACCAAAAGATATTGCAGGAATAAAGGCTCTCGGCTCATCAACTCAAAACGACCCCAGTTTAAAACAGGGTTACTGCAAAAGCAGGATTTTTAGCTATAATACAACCTGGTACATACTCATCAGGGAGCCAATATTCCGAACAATTAAACAAACACCCTGCCTTTGCGGGGTGTTTGCGTTTTGCAGAAATCATCCTGTTAAACTTTTATTTAGAATTTAAAAGCAGGTTGAATCTGGTCGCATTATCCAAATCATTAATTCTATTCAACAAACAGTTAACTTAATTATCGAACCTTATGGCATCTAAAAATTCCTGCCAGTCGAAATATTCTTCGTCAGTACATTCCATCACAATCCTGAAAAACTTTATCTTAGCAGTTCTATAATCAAGAGGCTGTTTTGATAAAGCGCAAAGATGTTCAAACCATTGTTAAAGGCGACAAGCGCCTGATCCGTGGCTGGGTGATGTACGACTGGGCCAACTCGGTGTACCAGCTTACCATAGCTTCAGCCATATTCCCTATTTATTACAACACAGTTACCCGCAGCGGTGATAATTTTACGGTTTCGTTCTTCGGCCAACCGGTAATAAATACCGTAATGTATTCCTGGGCCATTGCCGCTGCTTACCTGCTGGTTGCTATCGGCTCACCGGTGTTTTCGTCAATGGCCGACTATACCGGCCGCCGGAAAGGATTTATGCAGGCTTTTACCCTTATAGGTGCAACAGCATGCGGCGCCTTGTTCTTTTTCGATAAAAATCATATTGAACTTGGTATAATTGCTTTTGCGCTGGGAACAGTTGGATATGGAGGTAGTATAGTGTTTTACAATTCCTTCCTGCCGGTAATTGCCGAACCTGAGGACCAGGACCGCATCAGTGCCCGTGGCTATTCGATGGGATACCTTGGTGGGGTTGTATTGCTGCTTTTTAACCTGCTGATGATCATGAAACCTGGATTCTTTGGTATTGCTGCAGATAGTTCATTGCCGGCGCGAATTTCATTTCTTACAGTTTTTATATGGTGGATTGCATTTTCGCAGATCACTTTCAGCCGTTTGCCTAAATATACGTTTCGTAAAAGGATGAAAAGCGAATCGGTGCTTACCAATGGCTACAGGGAATTGAGGGTGGTTTTTAACCAGATCCGTAAATCCTACAAACTCAGCATGTACCTTGCCGGGTTCTTCTTCCTGATGATGGGCGTGCTTACAACTATGTTTATGGCAGCTACATACGGCGAAAAGGAAATGGGACTGAAAGAAGATGTGCTTATTCCAACCATCCTGGTAATTCAATTGGTTGGGATGCTTGGCGCATGGATGTTTGCAAGGATTTCGGAAAAACTGGGAAACCTGCGCGCTCTTATGATAACTATTGTAGCCTGGACCATTATCTGTATCGGGGCATATTTTATTTCCAATACCATTCAGTTTGTAACGGCAGCCTTTTTTATAGGTATTGTGATGGGCGGCTCGCAATCACTGGCCAGAAGTACTTTCTCGAAAATGCTTCCGGCAGATACTACCGACCATACTTCGTTTTTCAGCTTTTACGATGTGATGGAAAAACTGGCCACTGTAGCCGGAACATTTAGTTTTGGTGTAATCGAAGCTGTTACAGGAAGTATGCGGTATTCGGTTCTTGCTATCACCGTATTTTTTGTGATCAGCCTGTTTTTTATGCTTCTTCTGTACCTGCGGACAAGGATAGAAGCCAGGAGCTGAAACAGGTATTGAGATTCCGTCAGCCAACTTTATTAAAAACTTGCTCGGCATTGATCTCCTGCCTGAGCTGGATTTCGAGCAGTTTATAGTATACATTGAATTTTTTAATAAGTGGTTTAACAGTAGCTATATTGCCTTCATCACGGCTAAAACGGTTTATATTCAAAATAAGCTCGCGTAAAACAGGAGTCGAAACCAGGTCGATACTCGCTTTTATTTTGTGCGAAGCAGCAGCAATTGCCGGCAGGTCGTTGTCGGTATCGGCTTCGTTCAACTCCGAAAGATAGGCGGGAGTTATTACGAGAAATTTATTAATCATTATATTGAGCATCTGCGGATCTGAGCCTATCATTCTTTCGAGACGGGCAACATCGGCAACAGCTATATCCTGGTTAAAATCTTCGGTGTTTTGGGACATGGTTTCATTTTTTGCAATGTGCATAATGATTTTGCGATACAAGTCATCCGAATCAAACGGCTTTGAAATATAGCCCTGCATGCCGGCTTCCTCACATTTTTCGACAATGCCTTTAATGACATTGGCTGAGAGTGCCAGTATAGGCGTGTTGATATGCAATTTCTCGCGTATTATTTTGCTGGCCGTCATACCATCCATTACAGGCATCTGTATATCCATCAATATTATACTGAACGAATCCGCTGCCAGAAAATCAAGTGCCTGCTGACCGTTGCCGGCAACAACCACGCGTGCGCCCCATTTTTCGAGTATGGTTGTAGCAAGTATCTGATTAAGCTTGTTATCTTCGACCAGAAGGACTGAATGCCCGGTGAGTGAATTTTGTCCGGTAGTTGCTACTGTTCCGCAATTATGAGATAATCCACCTTCGGTAACCTTCAGGTCAACTGAAAAATAAAATTTACTACCCACATTCTTTACACTTTCGACACAGAGCTTGCTTCCCATAAGTTCCACAATCTGCTTGCTGATGGCGAGGCCAAGTCCCGACCCTCCGTATGTCCTGGCAATAGTATTATCTTCCTGCTTAAAGCTTTCAAATATTATTTTCTGGCTCTCAGTACTTATACCAATTCCTGTATCTTCCACTTCAAAACGCACCCTCATACTAGGCCCGGATTCATTTTCCAGTTCACAACGTATCCCTATTTTACCCTGGGGTGTAAATTTTATTGCATTACTTACCAGATTACCAAGAACCTGCTGAAGCCTCAATGGATCTCCATTGTGCGAATGACCAATAGCTGAATCAATATAGAAATCCAGGTCGATCTGTTTCTCCCTTGCAATATAAAGTTGTGAGTTGTAAACTCGCTGCACTACATCATGAATGTCGAAGCTTGTTTCTTCGAGTATCATATCACCGGATTCAATTTTTGAAAAGTCGAGTATATCGTTCACTATCATCAGAAGATGATCGGATGACGTTTTAATATTCTCAACAAGTCTGCTGTTCGGGCCCTGGATGCCTGCTTCGTGCAGCATACGAACCATCCCTACAACGGCATTTAGCGGGTTTCTGATTTCGTGGCTCATAATGGCAAGATATTTGCTTTTTGCCTCAGTTGCAGCTTCAGCAGCTTTTACAGCTTGCAGCAACGCTTTGTCAGCTTCTTTACGGCTTGTAATATCTCTGGCTATACCGGTGGTGCCAAGCAATTGACCATTCTGATCAATAATAGGTGCGCGGAAAATCTCAAACCATGCGGATTTGTGCTTAAAATCAATGAGTTCTTCAACGCTGCTGATTTCGAGGTTCTGCATTACCATTTTATCCTGTTCAATAAAATGCCTGCCAACCTCACTGTTCCAGATACCCATGGCATCTTTCCCTACAATTTCGCTTTCGCCGGTAATGCTGAAATAGTCCATAAAAGGCTTATTTACTGCAATATATTTACTATCAACATCCTTCAGCCACATCTGGAAAGGAACATTATTAAATATGGCTTTCAATGAGGCCTCCCTGTTTTGCAGTGCTTCTTCTTTTCTTTTCCTGTCTTCGACATTGCAAAGCAGGTCAGCCAGAATCTGAAGGAAAACAATTTCGTCGGAATTCCATTGTTTCAGCTTTTTCACAGAATCAAAACCCACAAATCCAAAGCATTCCCCATTCAGCGTGAGTGGCATGGTAATAATGGTTTTTATACTATGGAGTCCTGGAATAGCAAGCAGAGCATCATTCTTATCCAGTTTGCCTGTATCCTGAATTGTAAACATTTCCCCTTTTTTATGGGCATCGACCCAATCAGGCAGTAATTCGTTCGGAACTTGCTGTAAGTTTGCAATTTCACTGGATATAGTATCGGCACACCACTCGTGGGTACTCGACATGGTATTTTCAGCGAAATCGTATTTGAAAACATAAACCCTGTCAATTTCGTTGCCTTCGCCTATTACCGAAAGGAGTTTATCAATGGCCTCGTTACTCTTTTCGACCGGCACATTGATAAATTCAATGGCCAGGTGAGTAAGCAGGTTCTGGAGGGTAAACAGCAAATTCAGTTTATCCTCCGGATTTCCATTCATGTTTTCAGGATAAGAATCTGAATCATTTTTGCCAATAATTTCCGGAAGGTCAGTATTATCGGATTGTTTAATTGCTCGCTGGCAGAAATTGTTGTTTCCGGAACTCAATTTCCCAAGTTTCCCGGATACTGTGATAGCTGATGACAAATGGTTAATAACAGGCAAAAGCTTTTGAATGAAAACCAGATCAGGAGTTTCGCGAAAGCTAAGCGCCAGTAAACCAAATCCTGCTAATAGAAATACATAGTAATCGTGAAACTCACTTACAATAATGCGGAACGGCTCCATTCCCGATAATTCCGCATAAAAAGCCGAAGACTTTTCAATCAGAAACCTCTGCTTTTCAGCTTCAAATCCATGAGTTGAAATAACATTCATTTCCTTTACATTGCAGCTCAAAACCAAAGCTCCGCTACAATTCAGCTTTTCGATAAAAAGAGGCATGGTAAGCGGGAGTATGTCACTACCTGTGTTCACACCAATTGATATTGCCAACTCAAGCAGCAGTCCTTCTGTTTTGTGGTTTAATTCCATACAAGAGTTATATGAGTAAAATCAGGAATACCTTTCTGAAAATCATAACTCTGATCAAACAAAATATAGTACAGTATTACGATTGATCAGAATATCCAACATTAATTAATGTTCGACACACGGAAAAGTAATACCTGTTTTGTAAGAAATATAAGGATTGAAGAACTTCGGGGCAGGAAACCTGTCGTGCCCCGAATTAGTATAAAGAAAAAAGGCCTAAAGATTATATTTACTGATCATACGATAAACAGTGGCCCTACTGATATCCAGTTTATTAGCAACCTGGATTGCATTTTTGTTATACAGTTTTAAAAAGTGAGTCAAAATCTTAACATTATAGGCTTCCATGGTGAGTTCCTGGTCAAAAATATTGCCGCCTTCCTGTGCCGACTGTATCTGTATATCATCGGGCATAATTACTTCGTCTTCAGAAAGTATGACAGATAGCTCGATAATTGATTTCAGCTCTCTGATGTTGCCAGGAAACCTGTAGGCAAGTATTTTTTTCTGTGCCTGCGATGAAAGCGTTTTTAAGGGCATGTTGTTTTCCTTGCAAAACAGCTTTACAAAAAAATTAGCCAGCAGCAAAATATCACTGCCTCTTTCACGCAAGGGGGGAAGATTTATCGGCAATCCCATAAGCCTGTAATATAAATCCATCCGGAATGATCCTTCTTTAACCAGGGCGGCAAGGTCTTTGTTGGAAGCGGTAATAATACGCACATCAATCTTCACCTCCTTGTTGGAGCCAACCCTGATAATTTCACGCTCCTGCAGAACTCGCAGCATTTTACTTTGCATATTGAGATCCATCTCCGATATTTCGTCCAGAAAAAGTGTTCCCTTGTTTGCTTCTTCGAACTTACCGGTGCGCTGTGCGATTGCACCGGTAAATGAGCCCTTTTCGTGACCAAACAACTCGCTTTCGATAAGGTCGGCTGGTATTGCACTTACGTTTATTGCTACGAAAGGATACTTATTCCTGACTGAGTTATAATGCAATGCCTTTGCTACCAAATCTTTACCTGTTCCTGTTTCGCCGTATATGGAAACACTGATATTGTTATTCAGAGCCTTTTGCATAAGTGCAAAAACAGTTTTTAAAGGCTGGCTCTGCCCGATAATAAGGTTGGAGAAAGCATATTTTTCGGTTACCGCTTCCTTCAGTGTTGTATTTTCCTTCCTGAGCTCAACATTCTCCTGTATATTGGTTAATGCCCGCCAAAGCCGCTTGGGAGCATCATCATTTTTCACAATATAGTCGTAAGCGCCAACTTTAAGCAGATCTATGGCAGTGGTAATGTCTTCCTGCCCCGATATCATGATCACAGGAATGGAAGGATTGCTTTTCTTAATCCTTGCAAGAGCTTCGCCACCGGTACAACCAGGCAAAGAATAGTCGAGAGTAATGGCAATAGGCAGTTTGTGCAGATTTTTAATGCAATCTTCGGCATTCGAAAACTTCTCGACTACATAATCAGGATTCAATTTCAGGTTGTACTCCAGCAGATCAGCATACCAGGAATCATCTTCGACAACAAAAATCAATGATGTATTCATATAAATAATTTGATATCAAATATAGTACTATATATCCAAATTGAACCATAAATCTCAAAATGAAACACGTATTTCATTGTATTCAAACACAAACAGCTGACTGACATGACTATAAATAAACGGTACAACTTTTGCATCCTGTAAATAAATTGAATTTTTTATGTTTATCCTATTAGTTGACAATAACCGGTTTCATGCATGCGTGTTGAAGGAAATGCTGCTGATGGCGGGTTTTGACACTATAGGATACGCTGAAAACGGAATTGACTGCCTGGAGCAGGTAAACACCGATGATAGTCCGGATGTTATAATTATTGACGAAAGTCTGTGTTTTACCAATGGCTTGGATATTATAAAAAATATACGCATTCTGAAGCCCGAAATCAGAATCATAATTCTGACCTATGGAGAAACGAATCTGAAAGTATTTCTTAACCCTGAAAAAAGACCGGTTCTTCTTTTTCCCAAAGACAGGCTTACAGCTAAAAACCTGCCACATATCTTGTACAGTATTTTTACCGAAAAACTTAATACAGCCTATACATCGCCTGTTAGAAAAGGTTTTTCATCTTCAAGGAAACTTTTGGCCGGCATTTCGAACTCATAGTTTTTTGAATTGACCTTAGGCGTTCAGCATGATTAGATTTCTATACCATTTTTTTTGTCGTACTATTATTTATCGCTCATACAATTAAGACAATCTCTTTGACTTTCATGGTCATTTTATCATTCTAAAATTTCTTTCGATTTAATAACTGATTTACTTTCAGATGTTGAAAGTTAGGTCTCTAATCAGCATGGTCAATGCATTGAAAGATGAATACGAGCCACAGATTACTCAGATTACAAAGATTATTTAAAATACCAGGATCTATTTTTGCTTTCACGACTACTTAAAGTACAACTTAATCTGAGCAAATCCGCGTAATCTGTGGCAAAATAAATTATTTAAAACCTGAATATTTACAAAATATAAAATTATTTTCATTTTCATAGTACTGTATATCAATTATATAATAAATATTTACTGTATATTACGTTGTTTAACTGCTTTTACAGTTGCATTACTGTATTTCCCGTTGTATATTTGCATCGAATTAATTCTTCAAAAATGATAATAATGCAGGAAATGAAAAAACTTACCACCGCCGAAGAAGAAGTAATGCAGATTTTATGGAAACTCGGTAAAGGATTCGTGAAAGACATTCTTGAACAAATGCCTGATCCAAAACCGCCATACACAACTGTTTTGTCGGTGATACGGGTTTTGGAGAAAAAAGAGTTTGTAAGCCATACCCAATTTGGAAACACATACGAATATTACGCACTCATAACAAAGGAAGACTATGCCGGAGAGCATTTCAACCGTTTCCTATCGGGGTATTTCAACAACTCATTCCCGAAAATGGCTGCATTTTTTGCCCGCGAAAACAATCTGACCATGAGTGAACTCGAAGAAATTATCCGCCTGACTGAAAAGGAACTTAACCCTTCAAAAACCGAAAACCATGGATAATATAGTTGAATACCTGATAAAATCGGGCATAGCGCTCAGTGTATTTTATCTGTTTTATTGGCTGCTTATGCGCAAATCCACTCATTTCGGACTTAACCGCTTAACACTGGCAACATCCATTATTGCTTCTTTGTTACTACCGCTAATAAAAATCAATCTCACGCCTGAAGTAGTTGCCACTAACATTCCGGTTATGAGTATTGATCTGACCCAGGTTGTGAACATCGTAAGCAAAGCGGAACCAGCCTGGGGAATTCGCGAAATTGTGCTGCTGATCTATTTTTCAGGGTTTGTAATTACACTATTCAGGCTAATTTACCAGTCCTTTTACATACATGTTATTGCAAAAATGTCGCGGACAATAACCAAAGGCAAGCATACCATTGTATTGGTTGAGAAGGAGATAACTCCTTTTGCATATTTCAGCAAAATATTTATTCCAGCATCCAGGATAGAGGAAACTTCATTCGAAAGCATTCTTGCACATGAAAAGTCTCATCTGAGTCAATATCATTTTCTTGATCTTTTCCTTATCGAAATTGTAACCATTGTTCAGTGGTTTAATCCGATTGTATGGCTTTATGAGCGATCGATGAAGGAAGTACATGAATATATGGCCGATGACGAGGTTTTGAAACAAGGAGTATCGAAGGGGAATTACCAGGCATTGCTGGTTAATCAGGCTTTAGGTGGCCCGGTGTTTACCATATCACACCAATTTAATCAATCACTAATTTTAAAACGAATCGTTATGATGACCAAAATGAAATCTCCGCAACTGGCAAAGGCCAAAGCCTTGCTTTTCATCCCTTTAACAGCCTGTTTGTTAATGGCTTTCTCTAACCCGGAACCGCTGGTAAAACCAGTAGTTGAAAAAGTTGAATCGTTAAAACAGCAAATCAATGATGGCAAACTCCTGCCTGATCTGGCTTCTCAAAATAGTTCGGCTCTGGAAAAAGGATCAATTACAATAAAAGGAAAAGTTATTGACGGATCAACTTCCAAACCCATTGAAGGAGTTAATATCATTTTATTCCACACAACAAAAGGAACAATATCGGATCCAAAAGGTGAGTTTAAAATAAAAGCGGATGGTGCGAAAGTGGTATTGGTATTTTCATATATTGGCTATACAACTCTGGTTCAAGAATTCTCGTCAAGTTTAACAACAGATATTAAATTGTACAAAGGTGCGATAACAATTGATGAAGTTACCGTTAAAAGCCAGGGAGATAAACAGAACCTGGAAATAAAGCCTGAGCCTTATGTTATTATTGATGGCGTTCCTTCGGAAGGATCGGCATATAAGGATCTGGATCCCAATACAATTGAATCAGTTGATGTGCTGAAAAATGCAAGTGCAACTGCCTTGTATGGCGAGAAAGGGAAAAACGGGGTTATTCTTATAACAACAAAAAAAGGAAAAGCATCTGGAGCCAAAAGTCCTGAAATTAAGAAGGGTGATGTTAGTGCGGCTTTTACAGTTGTTGAAGATATGCCTACGTTTCCTGGAGGTCAGGCGAAACTCACCAAATTTCTTTCCGATAACCTGAAGAAGCAGACAGAAGGAATTGAGGGAACTGTTTACGCATCCTTTTTGGTAAATGAAGATGGTACGATAACCGAAGCAAAAATTCTACGTGGTATTGGAAAAAGCTACGATGAAGATGTCTTACGCGTTATTAACCTGATGCCCAAATGGATACCCGGCAAACAAAACGGGAAAGCTGTTGCCACTCTGTTCAATATACCGGTAAAATTTTCGAAATAATTGAATACGCTTTATTTATAAACCGGGGTCGGATAAAAATTCGGCCCCGGTTTTATTTATTCGGATAATCTTTCATAGAAGGGAAATCAGAATCCAAAACTGAATATGTGTTACCCGTTAATGCGCTGCCAGCCAGTTATCTCCCGTATTCATTTCCACCTCCACCGGCACATCGAGAGGTAAAGCAGTACGCATCAAATCGCCGACAATTTGCTTCACCTGATCCACTTCTGGTTTATACACATCAAAAACAAGTTCGTCATGAACCTGCATGGT
>Ga0136636_10001240_pt1 | contig 14692 bp, 12 predicted proteins | sample AntDrymUQ8522106_2_FD_104653 | JGI IMG/M metagenome (GOLD analysis project Ga0136636, IMG submission 104653) | Polar desert sand microbial communities from Dry Valleys, Antarctica - metaG UQ852 (21.06) | ecosystem: Environmental > Terrestrial > Soil > Desert | place: Antarctica: Dry Valley... | reverse complement strand
GACCCCGCGACCCCGCGACCCCGCGACCCCGCGACGGCTGTCTAAAATGTCCCCTGACCCCGCGACCCCGCGACCCCGCGACCCCGCGACGGCTGTCTAAAATGTTCCCCGACCCCGCGACGGCTGTCTCTGTTTCCACGCCCCCGCGACCCCGGGAGGTTTGTTCTCACTGCGCTCTCCCCTGCCCGCCTGCCGAGTCCTTTTGCTGCCCTGGCTGCCGGGCGGCGCATGAGCTGATCACCACCTGCGGGCTAGGCGATTACTACCGGCTGCGCGAGGGCGATACTGCGCCACCGACGCCGCGACCGGATGATGGGGAGGATCTGGCCCTGAGCGCCCAGGTGCGGCCGGATGGGCTGCATCAGGCGACGGTGCATATTACCGGCCTGCACTGCGCGGCCTGTGTGTGGATTCTTGAGCGTCTCCCGCATCTGGATCCGGGCGTGCGTCAGGCGCAGATCTGGTTCGGCGATGAATCCTTGCGCGTGGTCTTTGACGCGACGCGCACCGATCTGCCGGCCATTGCGCGGTTGACCGCGCGCCTGGGCTACCGCTTGCGGCCCCAGGCCGGCGCGCCGGTGGCACGTCGGGCGGCACGACGGCAGGCAGCCTTGCGCCTGGCGGTGGCAGCGGCCAGCGCGGTGGGGGCGATGCACCTCAGTCTGAATCTGTATGCGGGCGACATCACGGCTGATCTGGATGCGCCGTCGCGGCAGATTTTTGGTTGGCTGGCCTTTGTCGTCGCCCTGCCGGCGGCGACCTGGTGCGCGATGCCCTTCCATCGCGGCGCGCTGGCGCAGTGGCGGGTGGGGCGGCGCTTCGGCATCGACGCGGCCGCCAGTCTGGTGGTGGTGCTGGGGACGGTGGCCAGCCTGGGCGCCCTGCTGCGCGGCGGCGGCGATTTGTATGTGGATGCGGTCAGCATGTTCGTCGCGGTGCTGCTGGCTGGTCGGCATCTTGCCCAGTCGATCCGCGATCGGGTGTTGGTCTCGGGCGAGCATCTGGGCGATCTGCTGCCGCGCCTGGCCCGGCGCGTCGATGGCAGCCGGGTGGAGGCGAGCGCGCTGGTGGCCGACGAAATGGTGCTGGTCCGCCCCGGCGAGATCCTGCCAGCGGACGGCGTGGTCCGAGAGCAGGGCGAGGTCGATACCGCGTTGCTGACCGGAGAATCCCGCGCCCAGACCGTGGTGCCGGGCATGGCGGTTTTTGCCGGCACCACCAACGTCGGTGGGCCGCTGACGCTGTCAGTGACCAAGGCCGGCGCTGCGACGCGCTTGGGCCAACTGCTGGGCGAGATCGCTGCGGCCAGTAGCGCGGCGCCAGAAGAATCCCGGCTGATGCGCTGGTTCGGGCCAATGGTCATCCTGGCGGCCGTGGCGATTGGCGGGGCTTGGGCCTTGACCGATGTCGGCGTTGGCTTGCGGCAGGCGGTGGCAGTGGTGATGGTCAGTTGCCCCTGCGCCTTGGGCCTGGCCGGACCTTTGGTGCATGCTTTGGCCACGGCGCGGGCGGCGCGGCGCGGGATTTTGATCCGCGATGCCCTGGCCTTGGATCGCATGGCCGGACTTCGTCATGCAGTCTTCGACAAGACCGGCACCTTGACCACCGGCCGGCCCAGCGTGGTGACCTGGGAGGGTCGCGATGATGCAGCGTTTCTTGGCGCGGTGCTGGCCCTGGAAGCCCAGGCCCACCACCCGGCGGGCGCGGCCATTGCGGCGTGGTGCGCTGCCCATGGCGCCGAACCGGCGATCATCAGCGATCACCGCGAAGACCCGGGGCTGGGCGTGGCGGGTACCTGGGAAGGCCGACGCGTGCAGGTCGGCTCGCCCCGTTGTGCCGGGCTGGCGGCCACGGGTGCCAGTTCGGCCGTGGTCACCATCGATGGCGCCATCAGCGCGCGCATCACCCTGGCCGACACCCTGCGTCCCGAGGCTGGGCGGATGCTGGCCGCCGCGCGCCAGCGTGGCCTGAATGTGCATCTGCTCTCGGGCGATGATGCCACGGTGACGGCAGCGGTTGGGGCGCAGCTGGGCATTGCACCGACGCAGACGCGTGGGGGTTGCAGCCCCGAGGACAAAGCCGCCTATGTCGCCGCCCTGGATGGTCCGGCGCTGGTGGTGGGCGATGGCTTCAATGACGCCCCGGCCCTGGCGCGCGCAAGTGTGGCAGTGGCGGTGCGTGGCGGCTTGGCCGCGGCGGTAGAGCGCTGCCACATCATCATCACCGGCGGCGATGGGCATTTGGGCCTGGCGCTGGAGCGGGTCCTGGCCGGCGCGGCGGCGCAAGCTGCGACCTCGCGCTGGCTGATCGGCTTGGCGGTCGGCTACAATCTCCTGGGTGTCGGCTTGGTGGCGGCCGGGCTGATCGGGCCATGGATCTGCGCGATCCTCATGCCGCTTTCGTCCCTGGTGGTGGTGGCCGTCGCCGGGATGGGCAAGTCGTTCAGCCGCTGATCACAGCCAATCAGTGCCCCAGGCCATCTCGCCGCCGGTGTGACCGGCCAGGCCGACCAGCACCAGGGCCGCCAGCAGCAGTGCGCGCAGCAACCAGCGCCAAGCCGCTGGACGGCGGTACAGACCCAGGTCGAGGGCCAGGCAACTGAGGGTGGCGGCGGCGGCGATCCAGCCGAGACGTTCATGACGTTCCAACAAGGCGGGCGCCTGGTCACCGGCAAGATTGGTCCCGCTGAGCACCGCCGCGATCCCGCCCAGCGTGGCCAGCACCAGGGCCCCGGTGACCGCGCGACGCTCGACCAGGCCCAGCAGCACCAGCAGTTCAAGGAAGACGGCCGCCACCAGCACGCCGATCGGCAGATGTACCACCACCGGGTGGAGACGGCCGACAAAAGGGGGTCGGTTAGATGATGTCGTTGAGGCCACTATGGACGGGGCACTGGTGGCTGAGGAGGCGGACCCCGTCGCCGTCGCCAGCGTGGCGACGGTGGCTGCGGTCGCCGCCTGCAAGGGCACCCACGGTGCACCCATGGCCACCCATTTGGTGAGGTCATCGATGTCCGCCTGCGGAAGTTTCCCCTTCGGCGGCATATTGATGTCGTCGTCACCAATATAGCGCACCGAGTGGATCAAAGAGCTCTTCTCAGGATGCCAGGGCACCAGCAGCGGGCCGAAGTCGCCTTCGCTGCGGAACATCACCTCCAGATTATCAAGTTTGATGTGGCCCTTCCGCATACCGTTCCCGTGACATTCGAAGCAATGGGTCACTAGCAGGGGCTGGATGCGCTCGCGGACGAAGACCACCACCTCGGCATTGCTGCCGACCTGGATCGGCTCTGACGCACTGAGCGGCAACAGGGCGAGGACGGCAAGGACGACGAGGAGGGCTCGCATGGAGCGATCCTTACGCCGGACCAGCGCAGCTCAACCCTCCGCGGCGCGGGGTGGCAGTTTATTGCCATTGAGCCAGGCGGCAGCGTCCAAGGGCTTTTTTCCGGGCGATTGCAGGCGGGTGATGACCACGGCGCCATCGGCGCAGCCCACCAGGATGCGTCCGTCCACCGCCACCATGTCGCCCATCGGCAGGCTCGCCGGCCAGGGTTGCAGGGCCAGGATGCGCAGCCGCCCGCCATCCATGGGCACCCAGCAGCCCGGCGCCGGCGTGTAGGCACGCACCCAGCGATCAAGCTCTGCCGCCGTGCGCGTGAAGTCGAGCTGGCCATCTTCGGCCGTCAGCTTTCGGCAATGAGTCGCGGCGCTGTCGTCCTGGGGTGTCGCGGTCACCTGCGGCCAGGCATCCAAAAAATGACCCAAGGCATCGGCTGCGGCCTGGGCCAAGCGATCGTGCAACCACGGCAACGTTGCCGATGCACTCAAAGGTACCTCTTCGCGCAGGTAGACCGGACCTGCGTCCAGGCCGCGGACCATGCGCATCACGCAGACCCCGGTGGACGCTTCACCAGCGCGGATCACCGCCTGCATGGGACTGGCGCCACGCCAACGGGGCAGCAGCGAGGCATGCAGATTGATGCAGCCATGCCGAGGACGGTCGAGCACGTCCTGGCGCAGCAGTTCGCCATAGGCCATCACCACCGCCAGATCCAGATCCTCGAAGCGGGCGTCGCCCGCCTGCCCCTTCAACGACTCGGGCTGCCATACCGGCAGGCCCAGTTCGAGCGCCGCCAGTTTGACTGCCGGCGGGGTCAGTTGATTGCCACGCCCAGCCGGCCGATCCGGCTGGGTCACCACGGCCCGTACCCGCGTGCGAGCGGCCAGCAGGCGCAGGGCCGGCACGGCGACCTCGGGCGTGCCCATGAAGACGGTGGAGAGCATAGTGACGGGTGCGGGGTTCAGGTCAGACGACCGGCTCGGAGTCTTCGGCCGGGCCGGTGGGATCTTCGCTGCGGACCAACTCGGCCAGCAGATTGTCGATGCGGGCATCGACCGGCAGTTCGCAGGAGATGATCACATCGCTGCCATCGCGGTCGACCATGACCTTGGTCGGCTGCACCCGGGCTGGCCGGCGCGAACCGGAGAGGCGCTGGAACCCAAGAGTGGTCAGGCCGGCACCTTCAAGAATGGCGGCTTCACGTACGGCGGGATCGCCCTCGGGGATCAGCAGGCCCTTGCCGAAGAGCGGGCCGGTGACGCTGGCCTCCCAACTGCTCAGGCGCAGGCCCACATGCGCGGGATCGCTGACCGTTTCGATGCCGCCCGCGGTGGTTTCAATCAAGTCGCCGGGCACCACGGTAGCCAATAGGCCGGCGGTGACGCGGCCCGCCAGCCAGCGATCAAACAGACTTTGACGACAGGCATCAAGGCAGGCCAGGGGATGCTCGCCCGAATCATGTACCGCGCGGGGCAGGTTCTTGCCCTGGGCGATCAGGCGACCCCACTTGGCGCGGTCACGACCGCGTTCTTCCAGGCGATGATAATTGGGCAGACCAGCCTGACGCAGGCGGTCCATGATCGCCCGGGCCTCGCGGAAAGCGCCGCCGGCGCCGCGAATGCGCAGACCCCAACGCAGGCGCACCACGGCGCGCTCGTCCACCGGCTTGCCGTGGGCCAGCACCTGAAGCACCTTCATGCGCCCCTGGGTGCCGGCCCGGCGCAGCGCCCCGGGATGCTCGCAGCGTTCTTGCGAGACGCTGAACCATTGCACCGATTGGCCGCGACGGTCGCGGAAGCCGGCGCAGGCGACCTCATCCGCAGTCACCTGGGCGGCCTTGGCCACCGCCGTGCGTGCCTGGGCGGTACCCAGGCCGTGCTTGTGGGTCTGGATCCACCAATGCAGGCCACCTCCTGAGGGCTCGCGATGCAAGACCTCTTCGCAGACAGAATCGTTGGCGCGCACGGTACCACCGCAGCCGGGAAGATCGAAGGAGGCCAAAGGCAGCATGGGGCGGGATGCTCTGGCCGGGCCAGGGGCCGCAAGCGCCCCGTCACCACAGAGTTGTCCCCAGAGCTCTTCCGAGGTACCATGTACCACCGTGTCCCACGATCCCCTGGTTGGCCGCAGTTTTGGTAATGTGCGCTTGATCGCCCGCCTGGGCGCTGGCGCCATGGGCGTGGTCTACCGTGGCTTTCATGAGCGCGTCGCCACGGAAGTCGCGGTCAAGATCCTGCATGCGTCGGCCAACGATAAGCAGCGAGAGCGCTTCCTGCGTGAGGGTCGGGCTGCGGCCAAGGTCAAACACGAGTACGTGGTGCAGGTCTTCGACGCGGGCGAGGTCGACCATACCGCCTATCTGGTCCTGGAACTGGTGAACGGCCACAGCCTGGGCCGGATCCTGGACGAGCAGCAGAAACTGCCTGCCGATGCCGTCGCCCGGCTCGGCGCGCAGATCGCCCTGGGCCTGGCAGCGATCCATGCGAAGGGCATCGTGCATCGGGATGTGAAACCCGACAACATCATGCTGGCGGCGGACGGCACGCCGAAGATCGCGGACTTAGGGCTAGCCAAGCAACTGGATGACCCCGAACTGATCAAACTGACCGGCACCGGGATGGTGGTGGGCACGCCATTATATGTCAGCCCCGAGGCGATCCGCGATCCGAAGTCCATCGGCACCGCCGCGGATATTTACAGTCTTGGGGTGACGCTTTACCACATGCTGGCGGGGCAGCCCCCCTTCAATCAAAACACGCCCTACGAAGTGATGCGGGCGCACTTGGAGGATCGTCCGCCATCTCTTGAGGCCCTCGCCAAGCAGGCGCCGCGCAATCTGATCACCCTGATCGAGCGCTGCCTGGCCAAGGATCCCGCCCGCCGGCCCAGCGCCGAGGACCTAGCCCGCCTGTTGGCCAGCGGCAGCGCCCCGCGCGCCATCCTGCCGCGCTGGTGGCCCTTGGCCTTGGTAGCGGTCGTGGTAGCAGCGCTGGCGGCCGGCGTCGTGTGGTTGCTGCATCACGCCGCCCTGGTCCCTGCCCCCACCAGTGCCAGCGCCACTGGCCGATGGGAACCGATCTGCCCTCGACCCATGCTTGCCAGTGTCGCGGGCGGCCCCTGGGACCCGGTACCGGCCGAGGGCCTGAACCTTGCGCTTGGCACCCATGAAATTCGACTGCGTTCCGCCGGCACCGGGGCCTGGTGGGAGTGGCAAGGCACCGCCATCGCCACCGCTCAGGGTCCGACCAAACTATCGATCGAACCCGCACGTCGCGCCATCACCCCGGTGACGGTGTCGCTCCCGGGCAGCGGCATGATTTTCGTCGACGGCATCGCGTACGGCCTCGATGCGGGCGTGCGCCTAGCCTTTGCCGGCAGCTACGCCGTGGCCCGCGCCCAGGGCGGCCTGTGGCAGGCGCAGATCATCACTATCGACGCTGGGGCTCCACAGATCAGTGCCGTGTCGACCCATGATCATCCGGACGGCAGTTGGTTCTGGCGGACCGTGGATGACGACGGGCAGATCCTGCCCTCGCACCACTTGACCTGCTGGTGGGAGGTCGAGCAGGCCCGCGAGGCCGCGGCCCTGACCCCGACTGGCACCTGGCAGGCCTTGGCGGTAACCCCAGAGCAGCCCGCGATCCGGGTGGGCCCAGCGATGCTGGAGGCCTACGTGAAGCGGCTTGGCCCCACCATTGCCCGGCTACCTACCCGGCCCGAAGCAGTGCGCCTGGGCGGTCTGCTGCGCGCCCCCCTGTGGTGCCGTGATCAGGGCCGCCTGGACGTGATCGGCGGCGGCTCACCTGGCAATGCCCTGGTCGTGGTGGTGCCTCCTTAAATCCAAGCCCGGTTCAACGTTCTTCCTGGCTGGCAGGTACCAGATGCCTCCGACTGCAAGGTTGCTACTGTGACCGCCATGCGTGCGCTGCTTTTGTTTGCCCTGCTTGGCATTTCTGTCCTGTCCGCAGTGGACCAGGACCTAGTGGTCTTGGACAACGAACAACGCATCAATGGCACCGTGAAGCCGGCTGAAGATCCGCTGATGGTGGAGGTTCACACCGGCGGCGGCGTAATGTTCTTGCGCAAGGAACGTATCAAAGAAATCTTCCTCGGTCTGGACTCGCGTCTGGCCCAAGCCAAGGATGACGACCTTGCCGGCCTAGTAGAACTGGCGCGCTGGTGCCGGGCCAATGGCCGCAATTCTGATGCGCTGCAACTATTGTCCAAAGCCGTGATGCTGCCCGGCTGCGATCTCGCCACCAAAGGTCTTTATGCGACCCTGGTGGACGAGGCCGGCGACCAGGTCACGGCCTTGAAGCTGTACCGCGCCTGGCGCAAGGACGGTGGCACCGATCCGCAGATCCTGGCCCGTCTCGATCAGCTTGAGCAAGCCGTGGCCCTGTGGATACAACGCAACCCCGGTGCCCCCGCCCCCGTCGACGATCTGCCCCCAGTGGTGGTCCGCCCCGCCAGTCGGGCGGTTCTGGCCACCAGTCGTCCCGCCGGCCTTGAAGCCCGTCGCTGGGAGTCCGAGAAGCTGGCCTTCAGCAATCCGGTCGAAACCAGCATGGTGAAGGACCAGGAGGACAACCAAGTCCTGCGCATGGCCTTCACCGGTCCCAAAGACGGGGCCCACACCGACAAGGCAGCAATCCGCACGACGGTGCAATACGCCATCGGCGAACAGAATGTCCTGGCGTTCGAGATCACCAATCGTGGCGAGACGGCCATCCGCGTGGCCATCGCAGTGAAGACCGGCGAATGGCAGTATTTTGAAAGCAGCATGCAGAACCTGGCCCCGGGCGAAACCTTCCGCGAGCTGCGTTTCAACCTCAAAGGACGGGATTTCAAGAGCCAGGCCACCAACTGGGCCAACACCGGTCCCGTCGCCCACCTTGATGATGTCAAAGAAATCCAACTGCTCATCTACAATGGCAGCGCCACCGGCGAAGTCATGGTGCGACGTATGCAATTCATCAAGACCAATGAACTGTAGGTCTGGTCCCAGGCGGTCGTCTACGCGGTGGTGCCACGCCCGCAGGACTAACTGGCGCTGCGCCTGGCTGCGCGCGGTCGCATGCCGACCTGAACCCTCGCACGCCGTGCCCGCGTTGTGGGTGGCCGCAAAAAGGAAGGACGAAGCGAAGCGATACTGGAGGTATGGCAAGCGCAGTCCGACGTCGCGGACGCCAACGAGGCTTGTCGGCTCCGGCCGAAGGGGTTTCCTTACAGGCTCTCAATGATGATCGATGCGGAAGACCATCACCTTCAGATTGCCGTAATTGCCACCCTGGGTGTCGCGTTGCTCGAACATCAGCCGGGTGCCGTCGAAATTCCAACGAGGGTTTTCGCCGCGATCGAGTTCCAGCGAATCGACCCCGTCCCACGAGACCAGGAGCACTTTGCCATCGGTCGTCTGCACTGCCACCACCGGCTCGACCGGATTGGCATCGGCATTGCGCGCATTGCTGGCGATGACCCGCAGTTGGGCCCCAGGGCCGTCGATGGCGACCACCTCGGTGCCCGCCTGCCACCAAGGCTTGCCGGCCGGCGCCTCGGCCCGGACCCGGGTGGCGAGCAGTCCGCCGCTACGACGATCCCAGCGGGCCTCGGTGCAGGCCGGGTACTCATCCAGTTCACCGACCCGCCACCGCACCACCAGCCGGCCCAGCGGGGGATTGGCGGTCCACAGGTCGGGTTCCACCAGCGGGGTGGTCTGCCAGGCCAGGCCCTTGGCATCAGCACCCTCTTGCGGTTCAGGCCAGAAGCCCGGGCCAAGCTCTTCGACGCCGCCATCCTCGTCGGCGCGATACATGCGATCCTGCAACTGCCCGAAGATCCAGCCCTGGCCCGACCGGGGCCGAAATCCCTTGGGACTCAGCTGCCGTCGGCTGGGCTGACCACCGGACTGCAAGGTGATCACCGTCAAACCATCGGCTGACGGTACCATCGTGCCATCGCTGCCCCTGAGCATGTGCTGCCGCGGACCAAAAACGAACTGGTAATGGTTGATCCAAGACGGCAGACCGGTGTCGCGCTTGTCCTCGGCGACGAAGTAGTCCTGCTTGCCCTTGCCTTCGGTCAGCACGGTGAAACCGCCGGCGGCCCTGGCCACGACCTGGTTCAACATCGGATTCCAATCGGCCTGGGCATCCTTGGTGGTGGTGGGCCACTGATAGGACCGATAGGCTACGAAATCCTGTGGTCTGGCGGTGGCCACCCGTTCAGCGCAACCGCTGGCAGCGAGCAGGACGAGGGCGGTCAAGGCGAGGCGTGGACTCATGGGGTGGCTTCAGGGGCTAATGTGATGGCAGCGACGGTGAGGATGGGGCTGCCGTCGGCGGCATTCAGACCCGCCAGGTGTCCCTGGGCATCAGCCGAGACGACGTACGCCATCCCGGCGACGGTGGCGGCGGTGCCCGTCCACGCGGCCGTCAGGGTCTCAGCGTGACGCGGACCGAACAGATCAACCACCGGGACGTCGACCTGGCCGGCAGCTTTCCAGGTCAGGGCCAGCAGCAGCGGCGCCACATGCAGGTCCCAGGCCCGACCGGGGGTGACCACGCGGGCATCAGACTGGACCACCTCGGTCGCGCCAAGGTCTAGCTCGCGCTGCACCCGATAGGCTTTGCCACCGCCATCAGGAACAGCCTGGGTCAGGGATTCCCGCCCATTCCACGCCACCACCCGGGCCTGGGCATCGAGAAGGATGAACGGGTGGTCGACCAGGGCAGCGCCGCCCATTTCACCAGCGGCCGGCGGCGTATAGACCAGTTGCAAGACCCGGTTCCCGCCGAACTGGCGGTCAGCGGGCAGCAGCTTGGCCCAAAAAGGCTGACCCTTGAGGGTGCCATGGAATTCGATGGCACCAGGGTGGATCAGCGCCGGTTCGCTGGCCCCCAGCACCGCAGTGAACAGGCAGGCAGACCAGAGGCGGCAGTTCATAGTGGGTCCTCAGTCAAACGGCGAACGGCGAGCCACCAGATCAGGCCGGCCACGATCAGGCCCAACGCCAGATCATAACGTACCGAGCTGCCACCCGCCAAGGGATCCTGGATGAACGCAGTGCCCTCGGGATCGTTCGCCCGATAAAATACGCGTACCCCTTTGGCGGCCATCATGGTGCGGGTGATGGCATCGACCCGATCTGCCGGCACCACGGGCGCAGGAATCGCACGAAAACGCGCATCCACCAGCCGACTACCAAAGGTGCGCCGCCGGGGCGTGGCGGCCGTCACCGGGAATTCATAGATCGGCAACAGTCGCACCTGCCGACCCACCGGCTCGGGCAGGACCTCGACCATGCGTCCCTGGACTGTCTCATTGACCAAATGGATGCGCACCATCGGGATGATGAACAGGATGCCGACCAGCATGGTCAGGGCCGCCAGCCAGAGCTGGATGCGGCGCATTCAGCGCAACCCTGTACGTGGGGTGACGGTCATGGGCGGGATGGTCGTCATCACCATCGGGGATCAACCAGCTTCAGGCCGACCCTAGAAGCCTGTCGGAGATAGCCCGACAGGCTCCTGCTCGGACCTGACACCACACGCCGGCTCATCGGCGTTGCTCGAAAACCACCAGGTCATCGCCCAGCAGATAACGCACCGCCGGTGAATCCGCCGCCGCTTTCGTCCCCGCGTCATCCAGAATGTCGCCCCGTCGCAGGGCCCGATGCCAGCCCTCGCTGACCAGGACCACCGCACCGCTGGCCGTGGGGCGGGCATAGCGCAACACCCCTGCGCCGGGGGCCACATTCAGGCCCAGCGGCAATTTGGCATCGCGCATGAGTTGAAACAGATTGTCCGGCCAAGTCTGGTGCCGGTCCTGGTACTGATGCAGGGCCTCGGCGAACTGGCGCAGCCGGCGTTGGGTTTCGAGCCGCTGTACCAAGGGATTATCAAGCGCCTGATGCAGGCGCCGGGCGACCAGCAGCGCCCCACCCGCCAGAACGAACACCAGCAGCGCCGCCCACACCATGCCTCGGGTCACAGATCATCGCCCCAAGTCGGCACGGCCAGTCTCGTCATTCAAGGGGCAGCGCAGATCAGTGATTTCACGGGCGGTGATCTCGCCCAGGTCCAAGCGCAGGCGCAAACCCATGCCCACGCGCGATGGCGCGGACAAGTGCCCATGGTCCAGCAGGCATGAGCGGTGCACGCCACCCCACAGGTCGGTGGTGCCGCGATCGGCGCGCACCAGCTCAAGATTGCGCGTCCAGCCATGTTCCAGCAGGCCGCCGCGCAGCCGGGTCACCGCCCGCTGGTCCATCACCACGGTCCGCCAGTCGACCTCGATGGGGCGCTGGCACAGGAACCAGGTCAGCAGGCGCAGCGTCTGCTGGTCGTCCAAGCCACCCCAGTAGGCGTGCTCGTTGTCGATGACCTGGACCCACGGCGATCGCCGGCTTTCAGCCCATGGGCGCAGGTGGGCACCCTGGGGTGGCTCGCCGGCAGTACGGGGCACGGCCGCCATCAGCAGACTGCCGCTGACCAGGCCCTCGGTGCGCGCCGAACGCATGTCCTCAAGCAGATCGGAGATCGCGGCGTAGCTGATCGCGCCGGGCGGCTTGCCCGGTACCTGGGCCCCGGGTCCGGTGGTCTGCAGCCAACCTTGGCGCAGACCCAGATCCCGGGCGAAGGCCAGGGCGGCGAAGGCACTCATATGCGACACCCCCAGCACCCGGGCACCGCTGAGGGCGTGGGCGTGGTAGCCAATCATGGTCATGGACCAGTTCAGCAGGGGCATCCCTGCAAGGTAGCCACGCCCGCACAAAGGGGCAAGAGGGCGGCCGACCTTGCCGCTGGCCGCTGCTGCCGGATGCCGGACGCTGCGGTCCGATGCACCTGTACCTGCACATCCCCTACTGCGCCCGCAAATGCCCCTACTGTGATTTCAATTCGGTGGCCGGCCGGGATGGCGAGATGTCGGCGTATGTCGAGGCCCTGCTGCTGGAAGTTTCGCGTCTGCCCCGGGGGCCCTATACGACCATCTTCATCGGCGGTGGCACCCCCACCAGCCTGCCCCCCCGCCTGATGGAGCGCTTCCTCGCCGGGGTCCGGGCGCATATCAGCCTGGCCGCGGACTATGAATGGACCTGCGAGGCCAATCCCGGCACCTCTGATGCCGAACGCTTCCGCCTGCTGGCCGACCATGGCGTCAACCGCCTGAGCCTGGGGATCCAGTCGACCCACGACCATCACCTGCGCTTTCTTGGCCGGGTGCACGATGCCGCCGAGGGCGAACGCGCCGTCGCCCTGGCCGTGGCGACCGTGCCCCGGGTCAACGCCGACCTGATCATGGGCCTGCCCGACCAGACCTCGGCCGAGTTCGCGCAGGATTTGGAGCTCTTCCGCCGTTTCGATCTCAGCCATGCCAGCGTCTACCATCTGGCCTACGAGACCGGCACCGAATTCTATGCCCGCAAGCAGCGCGGCGAATTGTCCGAGATCGACGCCGAGCGCTCCCGTCTGCTCTTCACCGACCTCAGCGCGCGCCTCGCCGAGCTCGGCATGTCGCCCTATGAAACCAGCAATTTCTCGCGCCCCGGTCAGGAGTGCCGGCACAACCTCGCCTATTGGACCATGCGCGACTATCAGGCTGCCGGCGCCGGCGCGGTCAGCACCGTCGCGGGCGTGCGCCTGACACGAGAGAAGCATTCTGGCAAATACATCGCTGCCATCACCAGCGGCGGCGATGCCACTTGGCGACGGGAAGAACTGACCGTCTTAGAGCGCCGCCGCGAGGCCTGGATGCTCGGCCTGCGTCTAAGCGTGGGCGTGGCCACCGCCGATCTCCTGGCCTTGGGCGACGAAGCGCAACGCTGGCGGCCACTCATCGCCCCCCTGGTCGCAGCTGGGGTACTTGCCGATGTCGGCACCCATCTGCGCCTGACGGCGGCGGGGCTGCCGGTACAGGACGAGGTCACCGTTGCGCTGATGCCCTGAGCGATGTCTGTCGCTCAGGCATCGTTGGGCGCGAGCTTGCCGACCAAGGCCACTTCGGCGCACTGCACGGCATTCAACGCGGCGCCCTTCAGCAACTGATCGCCCACCACCCACAGGTCGAGGGTGTTGGGGTTGCTCTGATCGGCGCGGATGCGACCGACATAGACGTTGTCCTTGCCGGAGACGTCATGGGGCATGGGCCAGCGGTTCTTCGCCCGGTCTTCCATGACCGTGACGCCGGGGGCAGTGCGCAGCAGCTCATAGGCCTGGGCCACGGTGATGGGCTTGACGAACTCCACATTCAACGCTTCCGAATGACTGCGCAGGACGGGCACGCGCACGCAGGTCGCGGTGATGCGCGGGCTAGTGTCGCCCAGGATCTTGTGCGACTCCTTCAGCAGCTTGACCTCTTCCTCGCAGTAGCCGGTGTCATCGTTCCAGGGGCTGTTGTGCGGGAACAGGTTGAAAGCGTACGGCAGCGGCAGGACCTTGGGCGTGAATGGCTTGCCTTCCAGATAGGCGCGGGTGCCCTCTTCAAGCTCGACCATGGCCGCGTGGCCGGCGCCCGAGGCGGCCTGATAGGTCGCCGCCACCAGACGCTTGATACCAAACGCGCGGTGCAAGGGCGCCAGCACGGTCAGGGCGATGATGGTCACGCAGTTGGGGTTGGCGATCACGCCCTTGCCGCCGTTCTTCTGCATGGCCTTGACCGCTTCAGCGGGATTGACCTCGGGCACCACCAAGGGCACGCCGTCTTCCATGCGGAAAGCGCTGCTGTTATCCACCATCAGCGCGCCAGCCTTGACGCAGGCTTCTCGGTACTGCTTGGACACCGACGAACCGGCAGAGAACAGCGCCAGATCGACGCCGTCAAAGCTGGCCGGGGTCAGTTCCTGCACGGTGTGTTCCACGCCCTTGAAGGTGAGCTTCGACCCGGCGCTGCGCTTGGAGGCCAGCAGGGTGAGCTTGTCGACGGGAAAATTCCGCCGTTCCAACACCTTCATGAACTCGACGCCGACGGCGCCCGTGGCTCCGACGACGGCTACGTGGAAACCCATGACAAGCCTCATTGGCCCGTTGGGGGCCGGTGTGCTGCCCAGCACAGGCAGCGGTGTGCGCGGGATGCTGCTGAACTCCGTGGCAGGTAAAGGGCGGGTTGACACTCAGCCCCAGATCGGAATGTGTCGCATTCGCACCCATCAGCGCAACGCATGAGCCATTCTCCAGACCTTGACCTCTTCCTCGCCCAGGCCCGCTTTAGCGGGATCCATCTGGGTGCGGCCTACTGTATGTCCTTGGCCCTACGGCAGGATCACCTGTACCTCGTCATCGAAGGTTCGATGACCCAGCATATCCCCGATGAATTCACCGATACCGTTGAAGCCGGCCTGACCCTCATGCCG
>Ga0136636_10001239_pt1 | contig 14698 bp, 14 predicted proteins | sample AntDrymUQ8522106_2_FD_104653 | JGI IMG/M metagenome (GOLD analysis project Ga0136636, IMG submission 104653) | Polar desert sand microbial communities from Dry Valleys, Antarctica - metaG UQ852 (21.06) | ecosystem: Environmental > Terrestrial > Soil > Desert | place: Antarctica: Dry Valley... | reverse complement strand
CCCATTTAAGCAATAAGTTTTAGGCAAATAATACCTTTAACTCCACTTTATCTTGCGGTTTCATTTTTCCGCCTGTTATTAGTCTAGAGGCCGTGGTTGGTGACCTCACCAAACAATTAGTACTGATATAATTTGAAATGCCCCCTATCTAAGCAATAAGTTTTAGGCAAGCAATGCGTTTAATTCCATTGCATCTTGCGGTTTCATTTTTCCGCCTGGTATTAGTATAAAGGCCGTGGTTGTTGGCCTCACCAAAAATTTAGTGCTGCTATAATTTGAAATGCCTCCTCTCAAAGCAATAAGTTTTAGGCAAACAATGCCTTTAACTCAATTGCATCCTCCGGTTTCATTTTTCCGCCTAATATTAATCTTATTTGCCTGCGGCGAAGTGCACCTTCGTAGAGTTGTTGTTCACCTGCCGTTTCCGGTATCATTTTGTTTACTTGTCTTGGTTTTCCATTGGGGTCGAGTGCAACAAATGTGTAGTAAGCTTCGTTGCTTTTATATTTGTATTGGTGTAAGGCATCTTCGCCCCATACACTCAAATGAATTTCCATACTGCTGGTAAATACCCGGGAAACTTTGGCTTCAATGTGTACTACATTACCTATCTTAATGGGGCTCTCAAAAGATATATTATCAACAGAAGCCGTAACCACCGGTGATCCACTGTGTTTCATTGCAGACAATGCTGCGGCAATATCCATCCAATACATCAACCTGCCACCCATTAAATTACCAAAATTGTTGGTATCGTTAGGGAGTACCAGTTCCGTCATTATTACCAGCGATTCACTTGCTTTCTTTTCCATATTTACTTTTGGCAAAGATAAACGGCTGTGTTTTAGATTTGATGTAAATATTTTTCGCACTTTTTCCAATAGCTGAAAAAAGATGAAAAATAACCTTTTACCTGTGGAAATAATTCATCATATTTTTCTGCCGTTCCACTGTAATGTGTAAATGCCGGGTGAGCTTTAAAAAAATATTCGTTGCTGGCTGCAACCTCTTTTAGTTCATCAAACTCCGCTGTAAAAACCTGGATACCTTCTATGTTTTTTGAAAGATCAAGAATAAATTGCAACACTTTTTCACTAACCGGATATTTTTTATAGTGAGATGGTTCTAACAATAAAATCCTGTTGGCTCGTTCGCCTGCATGCCAGCTTGCATCCAGGTTGTATGCATTGTACACCAATACAGGCAAGTGTTCTTCTATGGTTGGTTTAGGTGTTGCAGGCAGTTCCATCGCCGGAAAAAAATTCGATTTATCCAACAATGTTTCTGGTACCTGTAGTGTTGTTAACTCATCATAAGAGCAATCTAAAAATGTACCCCGTTGATTACTGTTGGTGTACTTATTTATATTCTCCTGGTTACAATAATATTTTTTAGAAGAAAATGCACCGGCTGTCCATTGCCAACTCAAACTATTACTTGCAAGGTCGCCATCGAGCAAGTGATAATACATCCATTTGGAGGGTTGCAACCAATGTGCTTTGGCAATATTACAGGCAATACTGCTTATATACATCCGGAGGTGATTGTGCATATAACCGGTTTGATACAGCAACTCTATGTGCTCATCAATTGCTTCAATTCCACTATCAGCATTTTCAAAAGCAGCAACCATTTTACGGTGTGCTACGCCCTGCTGCTCTTGCTTAATATCTGTAAAAATTTTATCACCAATACTTTGCCAAACCCTTTGCCAGTATTCACGCCAGGCAAGCTCTTGCAAAAATTTTTCTACCTGATAAGGTTGGTATGTTTTTAAAACATGCGCTGCTACCTGTCGTAAACTTATTACTCCTCTGGAAATGTAAGGCGATAAATACGTTACATCACCATCGGTAAAATTTCTGGTTCTGGCATATTTTACCGGGTCAATATTTTCAAGTCGGTTAAGGATAGAAGAATAGTCAGTTGGAAATATCATGGTTAATTTTTATTTCAGCGTTCGCTACGGGTTAATATTATCCTACTCATTCGATTGAGTGTAACGCCAGGTTGAAGTTAATTTTTTTAGAAGTAACAGTTTTACAAAATATACCTATGCTTACCTTTACTAGTAAATTACCGCTTACTAACTTTATTCATAGAAATGGTACGTTGGCGGGTGCATTTAAAACGATCAACATCCTCGCCTCTTAGGGCTTCATGTTTGGTGCTACGCCCTTTTGTTCGTTCCCGCCACATTTTAAAACTGCTGGGTTTCATTTCCTTTCTCATTAGTTTAATTACATCTTGTTGCTTTAAACCAAATTGTGCTTCAATAGCATCAAAAGTAGTGCGGTCTTCCCAGGCCATTTCAATTATACGGTCAATATTATCTACACTCAGTTGTACTAATAAGGCTTTACTGTTGGTTGCTATTTTATTTTCTTTGCTCATACTTTTAAGCATACTATTTAAAATAATGTTGGTGCATTTAAGGGTAATTCTTTTTCTGTTTTTCGCCTTGTATGCTTTTTTAAAATGCCTTTGTTATTTTCCTGTACTGCCTTCGATTTTTTTACACTCCACAAAATATCTCTTGCATGCAAACCACTTATTTGTAAATCAACAATAGGTAAAGGATAATGTTCGCCGATAGTACATTGATATAATTGTTGCTCAATCTCCGTCATTGTCCATGGTTCGTGTATAAATTGCTCCGGCACCTGCTGCAACACCGGTAACCATTTTTTTATAAAAAATCCTTGTGGATCATGATCTTTTGATTGCTTGATAGGATTGTACATACGAATGGTATTTACACCCATGGTACCTGCCTGCATCTGAAACTGCGGATAGTGAATGCCCGGCTCATAGTCTAAAAATTGTTTAGCTAAATGATGAGCGCCCACTTGCCATGGCTGCCACAAATGATGAGTTAAAAAAGATACCAGCATGCTTCTCATTCTAAAATTTAGATAGCCGGTTGCTATAACACATTTCATGCAGGCATCTACCAATGGATATCCTGTTGTGCCTGTTTTCCAGGCAACTGTCAATGTAGTATTCTCCGCTGTTCTTATATGGTTAAAACCTTTGTTAAGGTTCTCAAACTCCATTCTGCATTCACTTTCAAACTTTTGAATAAAATGGCAGTGCCAGTGTAGCCGGTTAATATAAAAATTAATATTTCGTTTATCGCCAGTTTCTGTAATAGCTTGCAGCGCTGCCTGGTATACCTGTTTCATGCTTACATTACCCCAGGTAAGATAAGGCGATATGCGACTGCAACTTTTTCTGCTTTCCATCGGCTTACTAATGTGGCGGTTGTAATTAGCCTTTCGTTGGTACAAAAAACTTTGCAGATAAGCTTTTGCATTTGTTTCGCCGCCAGGCTGAAATATTGTATTACTTTGAGTAACAATTTGCCTGAGTTGTTGATTACTTTCTATACCCGGCAGTAAGCCATGTATGCTGATGGTTTTAACAGATGATAAATCAATTTCGAAAACGGGTGCCAGCATAACGGAATGCCAATGTTTGCTAAAATCTTTTCTTGTTTGCAAGCCCCGGGTAATGCCATTGGTTGGTACTTCTATCCAGGTGATTTGCTGCTGTTTGCAAAATAATTTAATTGCCTTATCTCTGTCATAACTGGGCTTGTTGCCTATCTCTTCATGCGAAAAAATATGTTGAATATGGAAATGACTGGCAATAATTTCAAAGGCCTTTGGAGCATCTTCCAATACTATTTCCAGTGTTGCATTGTTACAGGATAATTGCTGTTTCATTTGTTGTAAACACTGATAGACAAAGCGCCAATGCCTTGGGTCGCTATCGCCATATTGCATCAAAACAGGCTCAAAGCAATACAATAGTAGTATCGGCAAATTTGCTTGCACAGCTAATTGCAGCGGTTTGTGATCTGTTAACCGCAGATCTCTTTTTAACCATACTATATTTATGGGTGGCTTCATTAAATCCTAATCATTTTATGCTCTCTTAAAGTATCCAACGATAACGTTTCGCCAGCATTTAAATTTTTATAGGCCACAACATCGCACAAAAAGCATTCGTGATCGCCACCATCAAAACGGCTTACAACTTTTAACTGCATTACAGCCAAACAATTTTTTAATACCTGGTAGCCATTCCATTCCATCAGTTCATTTCTTTTGGCTAGCCTTGCAATTTTATCTATTTGATGGCCCGATTTTTTACCCAATAAATCTACCAGCCGGTATTGTGTTGCCGAAAGTAACTGCAACACAAATTCATTGCTGTTATTTACATTTTCTAAAGTTTTAGTGCCATCATAAATGCCACATACAAACCGCTTAGGCGCCATACTAATTTGAGAAGCATACGTAATAATGTGCATGTTGCTGCTGCCATTGGCTTTACTGCTAATGCTGTAAACAGGCAAGTTTACTCTGTTCCAAGGTTTTTTACCTGTCATGTTTAATTTGCTTTTTAATTTACTTTTAATTTGTCACTAAAATTTTTTAACAGTTATTGTTCTTTACAAACTATCCAGATACTCTTCTGCAATCCTTATATGATTACTGCGCTTTTGCTCTGGCATTTTATCAAATGTTTTTACCAGCATTCCAAGCCTTGGGTTTTTTAAAAAGAAATCTCTGTGCACATGCATAAAACGCCAAAATAGGGCATCCCAAATTTCGGTCCACGTGCCTTTTTTGTAATCACTCATCTTCATTAAATAGTTACTGCCGCTAATGTAGGGCTTTGTGGTCATTAGCCCTCCATCTGCAAATTGCGTCATTCCATATACATTAGGTACCATCACCCAATCGTAGGCATCTACATACATTTCCATAAACCAACGGTGTACTTCATTTGGGTCAAATTCGCAAAGCAACATAAAATTGCCCATCACCATTAGCCGCTCAATATGGTGGCTATAGCCTGTTTTTAAAGCCTTCTTTATTACATTGTCAACGGGCGCAATCCCAGTATCTCCAGTCCAAAAAGTTGCAGGAATTTTTCTATCAAAACCCCAATAGTTTTTAGTACGTTGTTTACTGCCTTCTCTTTCATACACAATTCTAATAAACTCCCGCCAGCCAATAATTTGCCGGATAAAACCTTCCAATGAATTTAACGGAATATTTTTCTTTGCTGCTACCTGCAAGGCCCGGTCAACAATTTGTTGCGGATGCAATAAGCCAATATTGAGCATAGGGGAGAGTACCGAATGATGTAGAAAATGTTCATTGGCTACCAGCGAATCTTCGTAAATACCAAATTTTTCAAATCGCTTTTCTAAAAACTCTTCCAGCCATTTTTCTGCAGTTTCATAATTGGTTGGGTAAATAAAATTTTCGATACTTCCGTAGTTATGGCCAAAATTATTTTTCACATATTCTTTAGCGGCCTTTATATTTCCATCCTCTTTTGTAGCTGTTACCATTGGCGGTTGTTCATTTTTAGGATACTTCATTCTATTGTCTGCATCATAACTCCATTGGCCGCCAATGCCCTGCCCGCTTGCATCTAACAAAATATTGCGCTGCTTTCGTTGCTCAATATAAAAGCCCGTTTGAAAATAGGTTTTCTTTTTATCGAAATAAGTTTTTACCCCTTGCATGGTATTTAAAAAATTAGGCGTTGCAACTTCTTCTATCTGCATGGCATGTTTTGTACAACTGCTTACAATCCTTTTTTTTAGCAAATAATCTGCTACATCAGCAAAGTGTAAGCCAGTAATTTTTTGGCTTGATAAAAAAGGTATTAATTTCCTTACATCGCTCAACTCGTTACTGCTCTCTATGTATTTTACGGTTACTTTCTGATGGGTTAAATAATCTTCATATTGCTTCATGCTAGCCCTGTGAAGCAGCAATTTTTGCTGATTAAAATTGTATTGTTTAAAAAAAAGCCATTCCTCAACAAGATAAACTACGCTATCTTTTTTTATAGATGGGTGTTGGGCAAACAACTGGTGTGGAAATATTAGTGTGACTGAAGACATTCATTTTTCTTTTCAAAAACAAAACGATGAATATATTGTTTAACACAGCAAATAATAAATTATGGAAAGTTTAAAAGATAAAAATGTATTGCTAATTGGTGCTACAGGCGGCATAGGAAGCAGAGCAGCCAAGTTGTTGGCAGGCAGTGGCGCTAACCTTTTTATTACCGGTAGAAACGAAGCAAAGCTGCAAGAAGTAGCAACAGCCTGCAACCTGGGTGAATCTAAATATATGGCGCTTGATATTTCGGATGTTGCTGCTGTAGCTGTATTGAAAGAAAAATATTTTCAACAATACCCATCAATAGATATTTTAGTAAATGCAGCCGGTATTGGCATCATAAAATCGATGGATACGCTTGATGAAGCTGAGTTTATGAAAACTATCCAATATAATCTTTATGCACCATTTTTACTAATGAAGGCCTTTCTGCCGGCAATGAAGGAAGTTAAAAAGGGGCTCATCATCAACATACCGGGCATTTTAGGTAAAGTACCAATGGCCGGTGCTGCAGCCTACAGTGCCAGTAAATTTGGTTTAGTTGGTATGATGCAAAGTATTAGAGAAGAGTTGAAACGAACTGATATCCGTATTACCAATTTGTTTTTGGGTGGGGTTGATTCGCCTTTTTGGGATAACATTGATTTGAAAGTACAGCGGGATAAAATGGTGCAAAGTGACGAGGCAGCTAAAGCTATTTGGTTTTTATGCCAACAGCCAAGAAGCGGTGTGGTAAGTGAGATGGTACTTCAGCCCTTTAATCACCAGGCAATTTAAATACCTTTTGTTTTTATAAAAAACAGAAGCTGTTTTCAGATAAAATAAGTTTAATAAATTGTAGAAAGACCTGACAGGTAATACAATCATTAAAATTGATTTATTTCCTGATGGGTCTTTTTTTATTTTCAGGTACTACAGCCTTTGTTTTCTTTTTTCTTATGATGGATTTTGGGGATGCCATTACTTTTTTTGTTACTGTTTTTTTAACAGTAACTGCCTTTTTGGTGTTTTCGTCTTCATCTTCCAAATCGTCATAATTACCAAAAACTGCTGCAATTTCTTTAGCATGATAAATACCCCGGTTAAACTTGTTACCCAATACAATAATGGTGGCAGAATCATTTAATAATCGTATAAAAGATGCATTGTTTCCATGCCACCAACCATTATGATAAATTATTTTTTTGCCGGTTGGATATATATTCATCCGCCAGCCTAAACCATAATTTCTAACACCAGCTCTTTCATTGCTATATGGGCTGTATGCGGCCCTCAGTGTGGAATCTGTAAAGATTTTATCACTTGTAAGTGCTCTATCCCAAATTAACAAATCTCTTGGAGTAGTATAAATATTTTTATCTCCGTACACAGCATCTAAATAGTTAAATTCATTTAATCTTCCATTCCATTCATAACTTGGCGTTACGGTAGCCTTCATGCTGGTATCAAAAACAAAACTGTGCTTCATACCAAGCGGTACAAAAAAAGTTTTATTAATAAAATGACCAAACTTTTCGCCGCTAATTTTTTCTATCAGCAAAGCAAGCAATGTATAGTTGGTATTGCAATAAGTGAAATGGGTATTGGGTTTGCTGATATCTGTAAGTTGTGCTTTTTTATTTACTAAAAAATCATACACATCCTCATTGGTTACAAAATTATCTTCATTCCAACCATTTTTTTTATTGATAAAATGCGCATAATTGGGTAAGCCGCTTCTATGATTTAGCAAGGTACGTATGGTAACACCCGGGTAATTAAATGAGGGAAAATATTTTACCAGCTCTTCATCAATATTTATTTTACCATCTTGCCAAAGTTTTAAAACAGCCATTGCGGTAAATGTTTTTGATACCGACGCAATATGTATTGCAGTGCTATCTGTAATAGCGTCGTTACCACCTATATGTGCATTGCCACTGTACGCTTCAAAAACGATTGTTCCCTTTTTTGCAACCAAAATGCCGCCATTAAATCCTGTACTAACTAAAACAGCATCATACCAGGCCTTACACCCGGCAGCTAATACCAGCTTTTCCGCCGCTGAAATAGGCGTTGGGGCTGGTAACTGTATTAATTGGCTATCTATATTTAGTGATAAATTATCGGCTTTTTGGTGACCGGTACAAGAAAAAATGGTAACGACTAAAAGTAATATGAAAAATGAAAAACAGTAGTTAACAATGGCGGTTTTTTTAATGTGGTTCCCTCTTTTTATATGCAACATAGATTGTAAAGCGTAGATGAAATATATTTGTGCAAAATAAAGCGTAATAAAGATGTCTGACAAAAATAAAACGAGTTACCCTAAAGAGAAAATTAACGTATTATTCTTAGAAAATATAAGTGATGTAGCAGTTAAATACTTTAATGCAGCAGGCTATAGCAGTGTAAAAAAAATTACCGGAGCGCTAAGCGAAGATCAGTTGATTAAGGAAATAAAAAATGTACACCTTTTAGGTATAAGAAGCAAAACCCACATTACTGCCAGGGTATTAGCAGCAGCAGATAAATTGCAAGCCATAGGTTGTTTTTGTATTGGCGTAAACCAGGTAGATTTAAAAGCAGCTACCAATAAAGGTGTGGCGGTATTTAATGCACCCTATAGCAATACAAGAAGCGTGGCAGAGTTAGTAATTGGCACTTCTATTCTACTCATCAGAAAAATAATAGACAAGAATAATGCAGCTCACAAAGGCATTTGGCTTAAAGAGGCAAAAGGCTGTTTTGAATTACGGGGAAAAACCCTTGGTATAGTTGGCTATGGCAATATCGGTAGCCAGGTAAGTGTATTAGCAGAAAGCCTTGGTATGAAAGTGCTTTTTTTTGATACAGAAACAAAACTGCCATTGGGTAATGCAACTTCAACAAAATCGCTGAAAGAATTGGTTGCAATGGCTGATATTGTATCGCTGCACGTGCCCGAGCTACCATCTACCAAAAACCTGGTTAATAAAGCGTTGCTAAAATTTTTTAAGCCTGGCAGCATTCTTATTAACTATGCGAGGGGAGAAGTGGTAGATATTGATGCATTGGCCAAAAGCCTTGCTGATGGACAACTTGGTGGCGCAGCTATTGATGTTTTTCCTGTAGAACCAGAAAAAAATGGTGATATTTTTACCTGTCCATTACAAGGCTTGAGCAACGTAATACTTACTCCCCATATAGGTGGCAGTACCGAAGAAGCTCAACAAAATATTGGTGATGATGTAAGTAATAAATTATTTAATTACCTGGAAAAAGGCGGCAGTTACGGATCGCATACCATACCCGACCTTAGTTTACCACCACAAGAGGGTACGCATCGTATTCTTCATATCCATAACAATGTGCCGGGTGTATTAAGTGAAATAAACACAACCTTATCTAAGCATAAAATTAATATTCTTGGACAGTACCTTAAAACCAATGAAAGTATTGGGTATGTTGTACTTGATTTGGATAAAAGTTTAAGCAAGAATGCGGCTGAACTGCTCAAAAAAGTAAAAGATACTATTAAGGTTCGCATGCTGTATTAATTGCAGATCAGGATCAAAAAAAAGGATACTTTCGAAAAAAAGTATCCTTTTTTAATAAAATATTAAACCTGTAATTAATTATTATTTTAGAAAATCTAAAGCTATTTGTTGCATTTATTAATTAAGCATAAGCAGATGTTTCCAAAAATATTTATACAGCTATGGTAGACTATCACCTCGGTAAAACACCTCCTATTTTTGTCTAAATGGTTTTATTCGCACCAAAATTATTATAGCAATACCAGCCAAAACCAATAATGTTGCAATTAGCTCGGCCTGGCTAAAATGTAGGCCACCCTTAGTAATTACGTTATTTACCCTTATTTTTTCAATGAAAAATCTTTCGGTGCCATTTAAAATAAAATAAATACCTGTAATAGTGCCCGCAATTTTAAACCGCTTTCTAACAGACCAGATAATTAAAAACAATAATCCACATATAACCGTTTCGTAAAATGGTGTGGGAAAAACAGGCACCGGCAAAGCCCTGTTATGTTCATCTTTTAAAGAGTTTATTTTAATGCCATCTTTATTTACATTTTGCGGATAGCTGTAGGCTACCATCCAGGTTGGGATAAATGAAGGCGCTTTTACATTTTTATGAGGCACCTCTGCAAGCGAATTACTTTTTCTGTCGGTCACTATCATTTTAGTACCATTTTCACCATCTGTTACTGCTCCTTCTAAAAAATAGGTTGAATATTTTTGAAGTTGTGCTTCATATTCGCCAGGCTTTGCTTCCACCGCATGCCCATTTTCATCAGTAATGTAGGCGCTATTGTAAATACCCCAATCTCCATCACCTGCTACCTGGCAGCCAATTCTACCTATAGCATACGCTAGTAACATGGCAGGTGCAATAGCGTCTGATAAATGTATCAGATTAATATTTTTCTTTTTTCCGTAAACGGCTAATGCAATGGTTGCTACAATTAAACCACCATAAAAAGTTAAACCCCCGGCAGAAAAAATTCGTTCTAAAGGGTGTTGTATAAAATCGTCCCAGTTTTCAAAATTATCAAATAGCTTGGCTCCAATAATACCAAATATCAGGGAGATAATTACAATGTCGCCAACCCTATCGTGCGGCCAAATTCTTATAATTCTTTCTTCCGGAACTTTGAGCTGCTGCTTCTTTTTTTCCCACCAGTTTAGCCCGGCAAGTAATAAACCCAACAACAAGCCGGCAATCAAATTACCTTCCATCGAAAAAATATAAGCTTGTGGATTCATATCTTCCGGCTTATTAAAAAGCAGGCCAACGAGCTTGTATCCAAAAACAAAACCAGTTAAAAAATTAAGCAGTAAATCAACTATTGATGCTGGTTTACCTACTGAAATAGATTCTTCTCTTGGGTGTAAAAGGCCAAGCTTTTCTTTTCGTTTCAATTCGCTGGAAATGGCTATGGCAGAGGCTATAAAACCCAATGCAACCATTAATCCAAATGTATTTAAAAAGCTGAGTGGCTTCCACTCAAGGCCCAAAAAATCTTTAAATACATAATATAAATTGGGATACATACAGATATTTAGTCGTTACAAATTATTGTGGGTTGCAAGTTATCTATTCTATATCAATAATATTTCTTTATTAACTTAATAAAAAGTATAGGTGAAAACATAGTTAGCAATGTACTTGATCATTAATACTATTTTGAGTTCAATGTTGTAGCATTGAGCTTTGTAAGTGTTGGCATCGCAAGCTAGTACCTTTGAGTAGTGTTTAACCCGGATTGGTAGTTTTACGCCGAAATAGATTTTCAGTTTCAACAATCGGGCTCAAACGCTTATCAATAAAAAAAAATCCTGTAACAATACGTTACAGGATGTACTTATTAACCCACTTTAATAAATTTAGTTGCAATGTTGTTCAAACGCACCAATTAAATTTTCTGCAATCATTTGTGCGCTGCGCCCTTCAATATTGTGTCTTTCAATAAAATGAACCAATTGCCCATTTTTAAACAATGCAATTGATGGTGAAGATGGAGGATAAGGTAGTAAATGTTCCCTTATCTTTTTTACAGCATCAATATCAAAGCCGGCAAAACTTGTTGTTAAAATATCTGGTTTTTTATCGCTGTGTTGAACAGCCATTAATACTCCCGGCCTTGCTGTACCTGCACTGCAACCACAAACGGAATTAATTACAACCAATGTGGTACCTTCTTTTGCAATATTTATTTCTACTTCAGATGCGGTCAACATTTCGGCAAAGCCGTTTTCTGTTAACTCTTCTTTCATTGGTATTACTATCTCTGCTGGATACATATTTTAGTTTTTGTGTGAAATGCAAAAATACAAACTTGATTGCAAAGTAGTATTTAAGTATTTACTGCATTTTTAGAATAATGCAAAAATGAATAAAACAAGTCATTGTGTCTGTAAATTGAAAATTAAGTAGCCATAATGACATATTTATGTGAAGAAAATTGTCATTTTAGCTAAAAAATTATAATGGAATAGTGTTTGCAATTTTCTTTTTACAAAATTATTCACCCAAAAAAATATAATTATGACACTCGTAAAAGTAAACAACCCGGTTTCAAAATCTTTAGATAGCTTAATGAATGAGTTTTTAAACGAATTGCCTGTAAACTTTGGTAAGTCGGTAAGAGAAGATTTTCTTGCCTATCCGCCAGTTAATATCCAGGAAAATGACGCTGCCTATCTTTTGCAGTTAGCCATTCCAGGATTTGAAAAAACTGATTTCAGCATTAAGCAGGAAAATAATTTACTAACCATCAGCGCAACAAAAAAAGATGTGGTAAAAGATGAAACGGTAAAAATGATTAGAACAGAATTTACCCAAAAGGCTTTTAAACGAAGCTTTACTATTGATGAAAAAATTGATAGTGCAAACATTGCAGCGAAGTACGAAAATGGAATTTTGCTTATTGAACTTCCTAAAAAAGAAAAAGAGAAAGTTGCTGCAAAAGAAATAAACATTTTGTAAAAAATGGTAAAATTGGTTTAATGAAAAAAAGTAAAGAAAGCTATTCCAGTAAAATGGGGTAGCTTTTATTGCGTATTTCACAAAAAGTAAATTTCACAAAAAGTAAATTTCACAAAAAGTAAATTTCCTAAAAAGTAAATTTCACAAAAAGTAAATGCTGCAAAAAAGATTGCAGCCGAAAATTTACTGCTGTTTTCAATTTTTGTAATAATACTTTTAAAAAATGCTTTCTATTCTGTCCATAGCGAGCCTACAAAATAAGTTTTTGCTTCTCCACTTATTGTTATTCTTTCTCCTTTATCCTCACAAATTAATTTCCCAATTCTATCTGATAATTGATAAGCCAACATAGATTTTTTATTAAGTCTTTCTGCCCAAAATGGAATTAAAGAACAATGTGCTGAACCCGTAACCGGATCTTCTAAAATTGTTGATTGTGGTGTAAAATACCTTGATACAAAATCGCAATTATCTCCTAGTGCCGTTACTGCTATACCGCCAGGATCCAAATTTATTTTGTCAAAAGTTTGCCTGTCAATAACCAGATTTTTTATTTGAGTTTCGTTTTCATATACTAAAACATAATCTCTCGATTTTAAAACTTCTATTGGTTGTATGCTCAACGATTTACTAATTATTTCCGGCAAGCTGTCCATTGTTGGTTTTCTTGCTGGTAAGCATAGGGTATACAATTCATTTCTAATTGTAACGGTTAAATCACCACTTAATGTTTCGAAAATAAGTATGTTTTGAGGGTAATTTAAAATTGAGTGTAAGCAATGTGCTGTTGCAAGTGTAGCGTGACCGCACAAATCCATTTCTATTTCTGGTGTAAACCAACGAAGCTGTATTTTGTAGCCTTTGTCAATAAAAAAAGCTGTTTCTGCAACTGCATTTTCTTTTGCAATTTTTAAAAGCATTTCATTTGGTAACCATTCAGTTAATGGCACTACACAAGCAGGGTTACCTCCAAAGAGTTTGCCTGTAAATGTATCTACCTGGTAAAGTTCAAGTTTCATTTTGATGGGTGTAATAATAACAGCTACTGTGCGTTAGCAGCTTTTTTAATGGCTAAATTTATATGGATGTCATTTGAAATAAACTAACAGTAGCTTTGTGATAATGGGCTGGTAAATTGTCTGTGCTATTCAGTTTCGAAAGTCCTAAAAAATCAAAACCACATTTTTGATAATAGTTGATAAGGCCTTTGTTTTCACCTACTGTATCCATTCGGATAAATTTCTTTAAATTTTCTGCTGCATATTTTTTTGACCATTTAACAATCTCACTAACTAAATTTTGTCCCCTGAAAATCGGGTTAGTCGCAATTCTGTGAATATAAATGGATGGGTCATTATTTCGTTCTTCCCAAATTTCAGGGTCACTAAAAGTTGTAGCCCAAACACAAGCAACCTGTTTATCAATCAAAATTTTCCATTGACGTTTTTCTGCTATTTCAGTTTCAACCAGTTCTTCATCAAACTTTGGCCAAAGAACAGCACCCTTTGTCTTTTGAAAATCTCTTGCAATTTCGTAAAGCCTTAAAATTTCATTTGTGTCTTCAACTACACTATTTTCTACGGTCATAATTATATTCTTACAGAGGGTGTTTTACGGTTACCGGGCAACAGCAGCTAACATACTTTTAGTCCATTATTTTTTGTTAAATACACGGTGTCTTTTATCTTTATTCATCAGAATAATTAGCTAAATAACTATGAGGATTCTACTTTTAAAACAACAACTAAAATCTTACTTTTATAGTAATATTTTTTGCTTTATTATTTTTTACTTTCCATTTGGATCCTTCTTTTATAAGCCTTACTGCTAAAGCATCACACTCCGGGCACAGCGATTTCGTTATCTTTATTTTTGTTATTAAACCTTCTTTATTTAGTTTTATAAATACATCTACTATTCCGTGTACTTGTTTATCTGCAATTACTTTGTTTTGTGTTACATTGTTCCACAAATATTTATTGTACTCTGCCCAACCAATGATGGGTTCAGCGTCTTCACTTGCTTGTTCTTTTAATTCATCTTGTACATTTATTCTACTGGCATCCACTTTTTTATCAATGTTATCTTCAGAAGCTTTTATTTTTTTTAGCCTATCGTTTGCTTCTTTTATTTTTATTTTTTGCAATCCCTGAAGGTTTTGATTAGTGATTTTTTTAGCACCATACCCAACAACATTTACAATTTCGGGCATTGAACTATCTTCATCAGTATTTTTAGTATTGCTTTTGCCATCTGCAAATGATTGTTTTTTATTTGCCTCTATATTTTCT
>Ga0136636_10001238_pt1 | contig 14701 bp, 14 predicted proteins | sample AntDrymUQ8522106_2_FD_104653 | JGI IMG/M metagenome (GOLD analysis project Ga0136636, IMG submission 104653) | Polar desert sand microbial communities from Dry Valleys, Antarctica - metaG UQ852 (21.06) | ecosystem: Environmental > Terrestrial > Soil > Desert | place: Antarctica: Dry Valley... | reverse complement strand
TACGGAGAGCCTTTTTGATTAAGAAAATAATTCAGACAGACAGGCTTTCCTTAATCGGTAAGCCTTTTTTTTGTTTTAGCAGTTAAATTAATGTTATGCCAGTTCAATCAACACTCATAAGTCATTTATTTCACATGTGCATGTGTTGTTGCTGTATGTTACTCCGAATGCGGGATGGTAATGCTTTGCTTTGTTGAAAAAGTTAAAACAACAAGAAATTATATGCAAAAGCCCCTCCGCAGCAGCGAAAGGGCTTTTTGCTTTCAAGTCGCAACCCAAAATAAATTTATCTCAAACTTAAAATCCCAGTAAAATGTCAGACACAAAACTACGATTCGAAACATTACAGATTCATGCAGGCCAGGAAGTTGACAGCAACACACTTTCACGTGCAGTGCCGATTTACCAGACAACCTCTTATGTGTTTAAAAATGCAGAACATGGGGCAAATCTTTTCGCTTTGAAAGAATTCGGCAATATTTACACCCGCATCATGAATCCAACGACGGATGTATTTGAAAAACGTATCGCTGCCCTCGAAGGAGGCGTTACCGGACTGGCAACATCTTCGGGACAGGCAGCCCAGTTTATCGCGCTCAATAACATCTTGGCAACAGGTGACAACTTTGTTTCCACATCCAATTTATACGGAGGCAGTTACAACCAGTTTAAAGTTGCATTTAAACGTTTGGGAATCGAAGCCCGCTTTGCTGCAAAAGATACGGTTGAAGATTTTGAAAAACTGATTGATGATAAAACCAAGGCAATTTACCTCGAAACGATTGGAAATCCCAGGTTTAATATTCCTGACTTTGAAGCTATTGCCGGGTTGGCCAAAAAACATGACCTGCCGTTAATTGTCGATAATACTTTCGGTGCAGCCGGTTACCTGTTCCGTCCTTTGAAGCATGGTGCCAATGTGGTGGTTCAATCAGCTACCAAATGGATTGGTGGTCACGGAACTTCGGTTGGCGGAGTCATAGTCGACGGGGGCAATTTTAACTGGGGAAACGGGAAATACCCCGCATTTACTGAGCCAAGCGAAGGATACCATGGACTGGTGTTCTGGGATGTTTTCGGAACAAATGGCCCTTTCGGCAATATTGCCTTTAACATCAGGGCAAGAGTTGAAGGATTGCGTGATTTTGGTCCGGCTCTTTCACCATCTAATGCCTTTTTGTTGATACAGGGGATTGAAACTCTTTCGTATCGCGTTCAGCGTCATGTTGATAATGCGCTGGCAGTTTCCATCTGGCTCGAAAAGCACCCAAAGGTTGAAAGCGTTAATTATCCAGGTTTAGCTTCATCTCCTTACCATGAATTGGCAAAGAAATACCTGAGCAACGGCTTTGGAGGAGTGCTAAGCTTTGAAGTTAAAGGAGGGAAAGAAGCAGCAAGTAAGTTTATCGAATCACTTAAGCTTATAAGCCACTTGGCCAATGTGGGCGATGCCAAAACGCTGATTATACAGCCGTCTGCTACAACGCATCAGCAGCTCAGCGATGCCGAGCAACTTGCTGCGGGTGTAACACCAAACCTGCTGAGATTATCGGTCGGTATAGAGCATGTTGAGGATATAAAAGCCGATCTACAGCAGGCCTTTGATTTACTTTAATTCTAAAATTATCAAAATTTTAATAACCAAATGCACCTATGAGAAAATCCGGAATTTGAAAATCTGATTTTTGTTTAGAATTAACAGGTTGGATTTTCATCCCGGAATTTTCGAAGGTATCTTTATAAAACAAATAAATTATGGCTCATATCTGCCCGATTGACGGTACACGAATAAACGAACCTACGGTAAGAGTGGTGGCATTCCTGGTAGTGATAACTACCATACTGGGAATCGTTTTTCAATCACCGGTTATTTTCCTGGCTCTGACGATCGACTTTTTTATCCGGGGTTTCTTTGATAAGCAATGCAGCATTTTAAGGTCGGTTGGGGTTGAAATTACAAACCTGTTCGATTTGAAACCAAAGCTTATAGATGCCGGTGGCAAAAAATTTTCCGCAAAAATAGGATTCTTTATCACTGCATTGTTAATAGTATCAACAATATACGAATGGCAGGCAGTTATCACAGCCTTGGGCGGAATTCTTATATTCTTCGCCACGCTGGAGTCAGCTTTTGCGTATTGCGTAGGATGTAAAATTTACCCGTTCTATCTTAAATTAGCTTCAAAATAATCTAATTCTTACACTTTAAATTAAATCAAAATCATGAAAGCAAATACTATTTTAGAAACCATTGGGAACACTCCGCATGTAAAGATCAACAAGCTTTTCGGCACTTCACATGAAATCTGGATCAAGCTGGAACGAAGCAACCCTGGCAACAGCATCAAAGACAGAATTGCCCTGGCAATGATTGAAGATGCCGAAAACAAAGGACTTCTCACGCCTGAGAGTACTATAATTGAACCTACTTCGGGTAATACCGGAATCGGTCTTGCTCTGGTCGCAGCGGTGAAAGGGTATAAAATTATCCTCGTTATGCCCGAGTCGATGAGCGTTGAGCGGAGAAAGCTTATGTCAGCTTATGGCGCTGAATTTGTTCTGACCCCCAGGGAAAAAGGGATGAAAGGCGCCATCGAAAAAGCTACCGAATTAGCCCAAACCATTCCTCATGCATGGATACCGCAGCAGTTTAACAACCAGGCAAACGTGGAGGTGCATAAGAGGACAACCGCCCTGGAAATACTTGCTGATTTCCCCGATGGACTTGATTATATCATTACAGGAGTTGGAACAGGTGGTCATATAACCGGGGTTGCTGAAGTACTTAAAGCAAAGTTTCCGAATTTAAAGGTTTTCGCAGTTGAGCCTGAACTTTCACCGGTATTGAGCGGAGGAGCACCTGGCCCGCATCCATTACAGGGAATAGGTGCTGGGTTTGTTCCGGGTAATTACAAAAGCGAGTTTATCGACGGAGTAATACAGGTTAGTAAAGAAGATGCTTTTGCGTTTGCACGAAATCTTGCACTGAAGGAAGGAATCTTTGGCGGGATTTCTACAGGAGCCTCCCTGGCTGCAGTTGCCAAAAAACTCCCGGAACTTCCAGAAGGTGCCAGGATACTAACATTCAATTACGATACCGGCGAAAGATACCTTTCGGTTGAGAATTTGTTTTTATAGGTTTATTGATGAAATAACTCAAATGTTGTTTCTTTACAGGATCAGAATAATTAAGATTCTGTTTGAACAAACGTTTATAAGTATGGGAATATATGAGTGAGCTTAAGGTTTACAATAGCCGAAAATCTTTAAAACTTGAAAAAGGCGGCAGTTTGCCTGTGGTTGTAATTGGCTATCATAGTTATGGCACTTTAAATCCGGAGCACAATAATGTGATCTGGATTTGTCATGCCTTTACGGCAAATTCCGATGCTGCCGATTGGTGGAATGGAATTGTTGGTGAAGGATGCCTTTTCGATCCGGAAAAATACTTTATTGTATGTGCAAATATTTTAGGCTCATGTTATGGATCAACAGGTCCGCTTTCCGTAAATCCGGAAACGGGGAAACCATATTCTCTCGATTTTCCGGATATTACGGTTCGTGATCTGGTGTTGGCCCATGAATTGCTGCGAACTCACCTGGGAATTAATAAAATTCATACTGCCATCGGCGGTTCAATAGGAGCGCAGCAAGCCATGGAATGGGCCATTATTTTTCCGGATTTAATTGAAAACCTTATAATTATCGGGGCAGGTGCCCGGACAACTCCCTGGGCCATTGCGTTCAACGAATCACAACGCCTGGCTTTGCTGGCTGACTCCACATTTCAGAATGATTCGCCCGAGGCTGGTCAGAACGGTTTAATTGCAGCTCGATCAATAGCACTTATCAGTTACCGGAATTATGGGGCTTACAATGAAACCCAGGCAGAAGAGGATATTGAAAAAACGCAGGACTTTAAGGCAAGTTCATACCAGCGCTACCAGGGACAAAAACTGGCCAATCGGTTTCACGCTCATTCCTACTATTCAATACTGGGCACATTTGATTCACACAATGTTGGGCGAGGCCGAAAGAGTGTTAAAAATGCGCTGTCAATAATCCGGGCTAAAACGCTGGTTATCGGAATTTCATCTGATTTGTTGTTTCCGCCTGTGGAGCAGGAATTCCTGGCTGATCATATTCATGGAGCCGTTTTCAGTGAAATTGATTCAATTTACGGACACGACGGATTTTTGGTAGAGGTTAAAAAACTAAGCAACATAATCGAAGGTTTTTATAGTTCTGATTTTTGAATTTGCCCGCATTTTGTGATCAAAAAAACCGCCCTGTTTCCGGGGCGGTTTTTTTGATTATTGTTTATTTGTTAAAAACCACTTACATTTAATCGCCCTCCTGTAATGCATTTGCCTGTTAAAGTGGGGATTGGAACTGTACTACTTATGATTGCTGCTTTAATCTGGCCAGCTGTTGCTCCCGGATGACTAGCCGCGTATAAAGCACAGTCTCCGGTTACATGCGGCGTTGCCATAGAGGTGCCGCTATAGCTTGCGTAACTGCTGACAACTTTACTGCCGGATTTTTTAGGGATTGAAGAAACAAAGAAGGCGATTTATAAGCTAATTGAAGCACCTCAATCATATTGCTATCTCAAAGGTATATATAATATTGCATATATAAACAATCTGCCGAAAAAAAATAATCAGGAAGAACGATCAAAGTATTGTTCTTGAGTATAAAAAACTCTTTTGGCCAGCTAAAGTTACTTATTCGTACTTTTGCACTTTATCATGGATATTACCGAATCTCTTCTTTACTGGTATAGCCAGAACAAGCGCCCGTTGCCCTGGCGCGAAACCCGCGATCCTTACAAAATCTGGCTTTCTGAAGTAATACTTCAGCAAACCCGCGTAGCTCAGGGCATGGATTATTACCATCGTTTTCTTATCGCTTTTCCGGATGTGCAAAGTCTGGCATCTGCTGCCGAACAGGATGTCCTTAAACTCTGGCAGGGACTTGGCTATTATTCGCGGGCACGTAATATGCATCATACGGCTATGGAAATTGTTGAGAAACAGAATTGCGTTTTCCCGGAATCTTCGGTCGTACTCAAAAAACTTAAGGGAATTGGCGATTATACCGCTGCCGCTATTGCCTCGATATGTTTTGATGAGCCGGTCGCCGTGCTCGACGGAAATGTTGCCAGGGTAATTTCGCGGCTATATGCTATTGATACACCTGTGGATACGACAATTGGCCGGGCTAAGTTTACTGACTTGGCAACAAATCTGCTCGACAATCATCATCCCGGAACATTTAACCAAGCTATGATGGAGCTGGGAGCACTTGTTTGCACACCTAAAAGTCCGACGTGCAATACATGCCCGTTATCTTTTGGGTGTGAAGCTTTGAAACGCAACCAAACTGAAAGCTTCCCCGTTAAAACTCCTAAAAAGTCACCAACTATTCGTCAACTGAATTACCTGGTGATAAGTTTTACAAGAAATAAAGAGGAGTTTATTCTGATGCGAAAGCGCACAGGTAATGATATCTGGAAGAACCTATATGATTTTCCATGCATCGAGTCAGAAAGTGCTTCCGAAGTAGCTTCTGTGCTTGAACTTTGTGAAAAACAAGAAATGTTTGGTGGTTTACCTTACATAGTAAAACATGTTTCGGGCGAATATATTCATATTCTGTCGCACCGCAGGTTGCTGGCAAAGTTCATTCGGATTGAAATCCATGGAGTGCCATGTCAAACTGAAGATTTAATTGAGATCAGAAAAGATAAGATAGCCGAATTGCCTATTCCCAGGTTGATTGACAGGTACCTGGTAACTCTTCTATAAACAAATAACTTTTCCAGAGTTTTGAACTCTGAAAAAGTTAACTTCCCGAAAATTTTATTAACACTGCCATTAAAAGTATCAATTTAAAGTACATTTGTATAAATAATAAATCTAAGATCCAATAATTATGGCACGAGGAATCAACAAAGTAATTCTGGTGGGGAACCTGGGAAAAGATCCTGAAGTTCAGACATTTGAAACATACAAAAAAGCAACCTTTTCGCTGGCTACCACCGAGCATTCGCGCGACAAGGAAGGTAATGAAGTTCAGCATACCGAATGGCACAACATTGTGATGTGGCGCGGTTTGGCCGAAATTGCTGAGCAGTATCTCCGCAAAGGTGGACAGGTATATATAGAAGGTAAAATCCGAACCCGCTCATACGATACAAAGGAAGGGCAGAAAAAATATATTACCGAGATACAGGCAGATAACCTGGTTCTATTAGGCGGCCGTAAAGAAGGAGGCGAAAGCAATACACAGCCTCAATCCTTTAGTTCAAACAGTCATCCGGCTCAGCCTGTTATTCCTCCAATAACTGAGCCGGCAGCACAGCAGAATGATCACGATGATCTGCCGTTTTAAAGGTATAATTGACTAAATCAAACGTGCGGACAAGGTTCGCTCGTTTTGTTTTTCAGCTTTTACTATCTTTGCATCTTAAAATCAATTACTTCACACCGTGGCCGACCCACTCCCTGATGTGCTAAGCGCATTTATTTTATTGGATTTCACCTCAACCGATCTGGCTTCTTCTGCCGGATTGATTTCCGGATTAATTGCTATACTGGTTCTTTTACTGTGTTCAGCGGCTGCTTCATCCTCCGAAACGGCATTTTTCTCCTTCTCGCCATCACAGCTAAATGAGATCCACACTTCGAAAACCGCCGTCAATAAACGGATTGTGCATTTGCTCGGGAACTCCAAATTGTTGCTGGCTACAATTTTAATAACCAATAACCTGGTAAATGTGGGAATCGTTATTATTTCCACATTCCTGGTGAACCATTACCTCGATTTTTCATCGAATCCGCTGCTTGGTTTTCTTTTCCAGATAGTGGCAATCACAGCATTACTGTTACTACTGGGCGAAATTATGCCTAAAGTTGTTGCTACCCGCAAACCCGTTAAGATAGCTTCACTCCTGGCTACTCCATTATATATTGTTCAGAGGATCTTGTACCCGTTCAGCAAGTTGCTGGTAAATTCCACCCGCTTTGTAGATAAAAGGCAGGCACACGGCCATCACATCACACTCGACGATATTTCGAATGCCATCGATATTACCAATGACGGTAAAGTGGATGATGAGGACAGGAAGATAATGAAAAGCATTACCCGCTTCGGCGATATCAACGCCCGCGAAATCATGAGTCCCCGGGTTGACATTACTGCAATCGAAAACACACTTTCATTTGGTGAGGTCCGAAAAATTATTGTGGATTCAGGCTATTCGCGGATTCCCGTTTATAACGATACTCCCGATACCATCACCGGTATTTTGTATATCAAGGATTTGCTGCCTCATCTTTCGGAATCCGAGGACTTCAACTGGGAATCGCTGGTAAGGCCACCGTTTTTTATCCCCGAAAACAAACCTATCAACGATCTGATGCAGCAATTCCAGGAGAAAAAGATTCATATGGCCGTAGTGGTGGATGAATACGGAGGTACTTCAGGTATCATTACCCTCGAAGATATTATAGAGGAAATTGTGGGTGAGATAAACGATGAATTTGATGTTGAAGCCGAAAATGTATTCTATTCGCGTATTGATAATCACACTTATGTTTTCGAGGGCAAAACCACTATCAACGATATGTGCCGTGTACTTGGTCTCGACGATCGTATTTTCGATGAGGCAAAAGGGGAGAGCGAATCGCTAGCAGGTCTCATTCTCGAACTCGCCGGGAAAATGCCCGCCACGGGCGAAACCTTCAGCTTAGGTGAGTTTACCTTCCGTGTTGAAGCTGCAGATAAACGGAGAATAAAAAAAATAAAAATCTCAACGCCTTTGGTGGACGGCGATCCGTATTAATCCACATAAAGAATGTTGAAACCGCTAATAGCCCCTGAAAGAAGACAGTTCAGCGTTAAAATGCCCGGCCTGGACAGGCAATAAAGATTTACCAGCATCGTTTTAAAAAGCTTAACCATTTCAAGATGCATTTCAATCAAATTTTATCCTCATTGTTAAACCGCTACAAATTATCAGGTATAGTAATTGTGCTTTTATTTGGAATAATCGGGATTATGGTTATGCCTTCGTGCAGCAACGATTTTACACCTAAACCACGCGGTTATTTTCGCATTGCCCTTCCTGAAAAAAAGTATATCCTCATGGATTCGGTGTATCCTTATAAATTCGAATATCCGGCTTATGCCAGGATTACCAACGACCCGCTTTCGCCACAGGAAAAAAACTGGATCAATATCGAGATGCCTGTTTTTCACGGACGCATCCATATCAGTCATAAGCCTTTAACTGATAAGAACCTGCTTGTTAAGTATACCGAAGATACCCGTACCCTTGCCCTTAAGCATATGGCAAAAGCCAGCGGAATAAGGAATATCGCCATCAACGATCCGGGCCGGAAAATGTATGGCCTGGTTTACGAAATCAATGGCATGGGCGCCGCATCTCCTTACCAGTTCTATCTTACCGACAGCACCAGGAATTTTTTACGCGGCTCACTTTATTTTGATGCAGTCCCCAACAACGATTCACTTGCCCCGGTTATCGACTATGTGAAATCGGATATCCAGCATTTGTTCGAAACTATAAATTGGAAATAGGAATACAAGATTATTTCCGGTAGGATCACAAGATTTTTTAAAATATTGCCATCTGCATCTTTCACCCATTATTAAGGAATGCTAAATGAACTGTAAGAAAACAGCTTTTGATTACAGGAATATGTGGCAAAAAGAAATGTTGACCCAAGTCGACTGGAGAACCTTTATCGGCGCTTTCGGTATGAAGGTAAAAAGATAAAGCGTACTTTTGCAGTGCGTTGTAAATTCATCTAACTTCCCGGTTTAGGTAATTATGGCTTCAGATTAACAAAAATGAAGAACACGCAAGTATAAGTAACCAGTACGAGCCAGAGTAAAAATTTGTAAAATCATTGATTAACAAAGGATTGTAATCGGCTGTAATAAATTGTAATACATGTTTCAACATCAATATAACATAAGCATGACTAACTACAATCTTTCGCACCTTGATGAACTCGAAAGCGAATCCATTTTTGTGATACGCGAGGTGGCAGCGCAGTTCGAACGTCCTGCCATACTTTTTTCGGGAGGCAAGGACAGTATTGTGATGACATACCTTGCCCTTAAGGCTTTCTGGCCAGCTAAAATACCTTTTCCCCTGTTGCATGTCGATACCGGGCACAACTTTCAGGAAACCATCGACTACCGCGACAACCTGGTTAAGGAACTTGGTGTTAAGCTTATTGTGGGTTCCGTTCAGGAGTCAATTGATAGCGGCCGTGTTGTGGAGGAAAAAGGTTACAGCGCCAGTCGCAATCTTTTACAAACAGTTACCTTGCTCGACACTATAGAAAAATACAAGTTTGATGCCTGTATGGGTGGCGGTCGCCGAGATGAGGAAAAAGCACGTGCCAAAGAAAGATTTTTCTCGCATCGTGACGAATTCGGGCAATGGGATCCTAAAAACCAGCGTCCCGAACTATGGAATATTTTCAATGGGCGTAAGCATATAGGCGAGCATTTCAGAGTATTCCCTATCAGCAACTGGACCGAAATGGATGTGTGGCAATATATCCTGAAAGAAAATCTACCGATGCCAAGCATTTATTATACACATCAAAGGGAGGCATTTCTACGCGATGGTGTATGGCTTGCAAATGCGCCGTTTATGAAACTGAAACCAAATGAAAAGCTCGAAATCAAAACCGTTCGCTGCCGTACCATAGGCGATGTTTCCTGTACTGGTTTGAATCTTTCAACTGCCAATTCACTCGAAGAAATCATTTCTGAAATTGCTGCTACCCGTGTAACCGAGCGTGGCAGCCGTGCCGACGACCTGCGCAGTGAAGCAGCGATGGAAGACAGGAAGAAAGAAGGATATTTTTAGAAGATAAAGTTGACAAGGGTAGTGGAGGACAAGGTGAAGGGGAGAATGGGAGATGGGAAGACACGGAGAAACTCAAATCCGAAACTCTTCAAACATTTAAACCCTTAAGTTTTGCCACACTGAGCGAAGTCGAAGTGCTGAAACCCTGAAACAAAAACTACGCGAAGCGCAAAATATTAAACTATAGAAGAACAATGACCGAATTTTCATCCAAAGGATATCTGAATATGGAGCTGTTGCGTTTTACGACAGCCGGAAGTGTTGACGATGGTAAGAGCACACTTATCGGAAGACTTTTATACGACAGCAAATCAATTTTTGAGGATCAGCTGGAAGCCGTAAAACGGGCAAGTATTCAACGCGGGAATGAGCATATAAACCTGGCTTTGGTTACCGATGGACTTCGTGCTGAGCGCGAGCAAGGAATAACCATCGACGTGGCTTACCGCTACTTTGCAACCCCGAAACGCAAGTTTATAATTGCCGATACGCCCGGTCATATTCAGTATACACGCAACATGGTTACCGGTGCTTCCACTGCCAATGCCGCACTAATCCTTATCGATGCGCGTAACGGCGTAACCGAACAAACCTACAGGCATACCTATATTTCAACGCTTCTTCAGATTCCCCATATTGTTATCTGTATTAACAAAATGGACCTGGTTGGTTACAGCGAGGAAGTTTTTGAAGAAATCCGTGAAAAATTTGTCGCTTTTGCTTTGAAACTGGGCGTGAAAGACTTCCGCTTTGTGCCCATCAGTGCTTTGCATGGCGATAATGTTGTTGAGCCTTCTGCCAATATGAGCTGGTACGATAACGGAACTTTACTCGAAGTACTCGAAACACTTCCCATCGATCACGATTATAACCTTACGGATGCCCGTTTTCCGGTACAGTATGTCATCCGACCCATATCAGACGATTACCACGATTACCGCGGCTACGCAGGCCGCATCGACGGTGGGATTTTCAAAACCGGCGATAAGGTGATAATACTTCCGGGAGGTTTTCACTCCACCATTAAATCCATCGAACTACAGGATAAACAACTGGATCATGCATTTCCGCCCATGTCGGTAACCATGCAGCTTACCGATGATATCGACATCAGCCGGGGCGATATGATCGTTAAAGAAGATAACCGTCCGCAGGTGAGCCAGGATATTACCATGATGGTTTGCTGGATGAGCCCGCGCCCCTTGCAGATCGACGGCAAATACGCGCTGAAGCATACCACCCGAGATGTGCGCTGCCTGGTGAAGGAAGTTCACTACAAGGTTAATGTCAATACAATCGGACAGATAACCGATGATTTGGGCGTGAAAATGAATGATATCGCCAGGATTACCATCCGAACCACCAAACCATTGCTTTTCGATTCCTACAGCCAGAACCGTATTACCGGTGCAGTTATTTTTATCGACGAAGGAACCAACGAAACGGTAGGGGTTGGGATGATTGAATAAAAACATTCAATCATATTCCTGCATCGGGCGTTTTAAAAGAAAAGGCCTTGGATCAAATATTATTTATTCTTCAATTCCATACGGGTTATCCAGTTAAATTACTTTTACGTGCATTATTTCACTTCCCTCTTTTCAGGGGATAAAATTCTTTCAGTGATTTTCTTAAAATTGAAGATAAAAGTTGGTTTTGTATCATCCTTTTACGCTACTTTTGGCCCCACAAATTATAGTTTTCAAACTGAAATTATTCACACAGCAATCCATACTTCATTATGAAAAAAACAGTTTTTCTGCTTGCGCTTAGCCTTTTGTTCACCTTTTCGGGCAGCAGGGTAATTGCCTGTTCAAATTTCCTGGTTACCAAAGGAGCCACGGTTGATGGTTCAAGTATGATCAGTTACTCGGCCGACTCGCACACCCTGTTCGGCGAATTATATTATTGGCCTGTAGCCACATATCCTGCCGGCGCCATGCTGGATGTTTACGAATGGGATACAGGTAAGTTTTTAGGTAAAATTAAACAAGCTGCTCAAACTTACAATGTTGTAGGCAATATGAACGAACACCAGGTAGCCATTGGCGAAACCACTTTTGGCGGACGTGAGGAGCTGATTGACACTGCAGCTATTATGGATTACGGCAGTCTTATTTATATTGCATTGCAACGCTCCAAAACAGCCCGCGAAGCTATACAGGTTATCTCCTCACTGATGGCTGAGTATGGCTATGCAAGTTCAGGTGAATCTTTTTCCATCAGCGACCCAAACGAGGTTTGGATTATGGAGATGGTTGCGAAAGGCAAACCTGTTCAGGTAAAAGATAAAAAAGGACGTATTACCGTTAAATATAACAAAGGCGCTGCCTGGGTTGCTATACGCATCCCTGATGGTTATATTTCGGGACATGCCAACCATGCACGTATTACAACTTTTCCGCTCAACGATCCTGAAAACTGCCTGTATTCGCCGGATGTAATCAGTTTTGCACGCGAAAAAGGCTTTTTTAAAGGAGAAGATAAGGATTTCAGTTTCTCTGATATTTATGCCCCGATTGATTTCGGCGGTGCCCGTTTCTGTGAAGCCCGTGTATGGAGCGGTTTCAATAAAGTGAACAAAGACATGGGCAAATACCTCGATTATATAAAGGGTGAGAACCTCAATAATCGCATGCCTCTGTATATTAAACCTGACCATAAACTCACACTTCAGGAAGTAATTGGCCTGATGCGCGATTATTACCAGGGTACGGAACTGGATATGACCAAGGATTTGGGTGCCGGTCCATACAGTTGCATTGTCCGCTGGCGCCCGCTTACATGGAAAGTGGATGGTAAAGAGTATTTCAACGAACGTGCCATCAGTACGCAACAAACCGGATTCGTATTTGTAGCCCAGTCGAGGCCATATGTTCCGAGTCCGCTTGGAGGCATTATCTGGTTTGGTGTCGACGATACGTATTCAAACGTATTTATACCCATGTACACCTGCATGACCAAAGTTCCCGAAACATTTGCCGTAGGCAATGGCTCAATGATGGAATTCAATGATAATGCAGCCTTCTGGGTGTTTAACCAGGTTTCGAATTTTGCCTATACTCGCTACAGCGATATGATTGTCGACATTCAGAAGAAACAGTCGGAACTGGAAAGTAACTATATCGCCATGGTTCCGGCAATTGATAAAGTGGCTCTCGAAATGTACCGTACAAATCCTGCTAAAGCCATTCAGTTCCTGACTGACTTTTCGGTTACACAAGGAAACAATACTGTACATGAATGGAAACAGCTTTATGGCTACTTGTTTGCCAAATATATGGATGGAAATATTAAGGAAGCTGTTGCTGTTCCTGAAGGATATAAATACGTAGCCCCGGCAATAAAACAGCCCGGATACGGGGACGATTTCTACCGCAAACTGGTTAAGGAAACCGGTGAGAAATTTAAAGTAATTGGCCCTGCCAGCCATTAAATCTCATCTTTAAACCTAACATGCGCCCTGCAAACAACTTTGTCAGGGCGCTTTTCATGAACCTGTTTAAATTAATTCAAGGCATACTTTTCGATATATTGTTTCGTTACCTTTGAATAATAAAACCACTTGATCACTATGGAATCAAAACCTGTAAACACATTGGCGTATAAAATCTCTATTGGCATTTTACTGGCTGTTATTGCTGTAATGGCATGGATGCTGATAAATCAGAAAAATGTTATTTTAACACAGCAAAAAAGTTCCGAAAGCGTAAAAATAGAATTACAGGCACAACTAGATTCCCTGCTGGCCGAGCACGAACGTGTAAAAGTATCGTACGGCGAACTCAGCAATTCACTTTCGGAAAGAGATAGTATAATTAATGTTAAAGCTAACGAAATAAAAAAACTACTTGGTACAAAATCCGAACTGGCTGTTGTAAAGCGCAAACTAGCACAATTACAGCAGATTACACGTGTTTACGAACAGCAGATCGATTCGCTTTTTACAGTGAACCGCAAATTGAAAGCCGAAAACGAAAAAATAAAGATTGACTATAATCTTGAACAACAAAAAACTAACGACCTTTCGAAGGACAAGCAAGCACTTAGCGAAAAAATCACCGGTGCTGCCATTCTAAAGGCTTATAAAATCAACGCAGTCGCTTTTAAGTCGAAAGGTGTGGATAAAGAAAAAGAGACCGATAAGGCTGCAAGAGCCGATAAAATCAAGGTTTGCTTTACGGTAAGCGAAAATAAACTCGTGAGTTCAGGATACAAACGGTTTTTTGTACGTATTGCCCGTCCCGACAATTCTATACTTACACGCGGGCCGGCATATACATTCCAGTTCCTTGGGCAGACGCTTCAGTTTTCAGCCATGGAAACCCTTAATTATGAAGGCGATGCTGCCGATGTATGTACCTATTTCGAGCGCCCCGTTAATGGTGGCGAGCTTTCGAAAGGTAAATACTTTGTTAATATTTTTACCGAAGACCGTGAGATAGGACAGACAGCCTTTGAACTGAAGTAGGCCATTTTAGCCAAAAATTCATCTTTCACAATTTGGCTTTGCTATCAGAACCATCATCAGTTTATTGCATGTAAAAAATTATGCAAAGTACTGTTTTACCGGGTATCAGACCCTGATTGAGGAATGGCTTTTTTATCAAACATGATAAATTGTGTGTTTCGTGTTAATTATAAATCGAATTTTATAATTGCTAACAGATAACACCAGACATTAAAGGGCTAAATAAAGTTAGTAGTTAATCTGAACGTGTGGATGCTGAACCCAAAAACCATAATAAAAAAATGTTTAAAATAAAATCCATTTTGTTGAAAAAC
>Ga0136636_10001237_pt1 | contig 14709 bp, 12 predicted proteins | sample AntDrymUQ8522106_2_FD_104653 | JGI IMG/M metagenome (GOLD analysis project Ga0136636, IMG submission 104653) | Polar desert sand microbial communities from Dry Valleys, Antarctica - metaG UQ852 (21.06) | ecosystem: Environmental > Terrestrial > Soil > Desert | place: Antarctica: Dry Valley... | reverse complement strand
TGCTCGCACAATCATATGATGCGGTTGATGCCGCGTTGTTAGGCGTTTACCTGCACGGACTAACAGCTGATCTCGCACTTCCTGAAACGGGATCCGAATCTTTTATCGCTTCCGACATTATTTCCAATCTCGGAAAAGCATTCCTGACTTTACAAAAAGTATCGGGATGAAATATCCAAAACCAGTCACTTTAAAAAAAACACTGTAACTTCGCCGTTCGAGCCACGATTCATTACTATGCAGAAAAATCCAAATTTAAGAACCATCAATGTTACGCGCTACATTACGCCACTGCGCGAAGGTGGTTCGCTGCCGGCACTTGCAGAAGCAGACGACGATTTTAAATACGTCCTCAAATTTAAAGGTGCTGGCCATGGTGTTAAGGCGCTGATCGCGGAACTCATTGGCGGCGAAATCGCCCGAGTTTTAGGTCTGCCGGTACCCGAGCTTGTTTTTGCGAATCTAGACGAAGCTTTTGGTCGAACTGAAGGCGACGAGGAAATCCAAGACTTATTGCAGGGAAGTCAAGGTCTCAACCTTGCATTGCATTTCCTTTCGGGCGCGATCAATTTTGATCCGGTTGTTACCGATGTAGACGCCGACCTCGCATCAAAAATTGTTTGGCTCGATGCGTTTATCACTAATGTCGACCGGACTTTTAAAAACACCAATATGCTGATCTGGCATAAAGATTTGTGGTTAATTGATCACGGTGCTTGTCTGTATTTCCACCATTCATGGAGTAATTGGGAAGGCCATGCAAAAAGTCCGTTTGCGCTCATCAAAGACCATGTACTTTTGCCACAAGCCTCTAGTTTAGATTCGGCTGACGCTGCATTTAAAAAGGTTTTGACCGATGAGAGTTTAAGAGGCGTAGTCAACTTGATACCCGAAGTATGGCTGCGTTGGGAAGAAACCGAGGAAACACCCGAACAAATACGAGAAATTTATTTTAGCTTTCTCCAAACCCGACTCGCAAATTCCAATATTTTTCTAAAACAAGCCCAAGATGCAAGAGAAGCAGCTGTATGAGTACGCCGTGATTCGCGTTGTGCCGCGGGTAGAACGCGAAGAATTCCTAAATGTCGGGCTAATTCTCTTTTGTAAAAAGGCAAAGGCAATCCAGGTGCGCTTTCATATCAATGAAGTTCGACTACAAACTTTGGCTCCTGAAATCGAGATTGACCAGATTCGGGACAATTTGGATTCTTTTGTAAAGATTGGCCACGGTTTGAAAAGTGGCGGACCTATCGCGCTATTCGATGTCCCGGAACGGTTCCGCTGGCTAACTGCCATCAGAAGTTCGGTAATACAAACTTCGCGTCCGCATCCCGGACTTTGCGATGATCTCAATAAAAATTTTGAAAGATTGTTTGCTGAATTAGTCTTGTAGTTTTAAAAGAAAAGCTTTCAGATCATCATATGTTTTAATCTTTACGCTTTTTTTCTCTTTACCTAAAACGCCCTCAATCTGTTGCGGAATCTGCAATTTGACTTTTAACGCAGGTTCGACCACATCAAGGAATTTTATCGGATGTGCGGTTTCGAGGAAGACACCAATGGCATCATGATGTTTGATCATTTCCATTTTAAGCCCCAAATAACCGACAGCTCCATGTGGTTCGGAGATGTACTGGTGATTATTATAAATGAATTTCATCGCGAAAATAGTTTCATCGTCAGTAAAAGCATACGAAGAGAAATCTTTTTGGAATGCATTTAAGTCGTGTGCATACAATTCTTCAATACGGACAAAATTGCTCGGATTGCCTACATCCATTGCATTTGAAATCGTCGATTTTGAAGGTTTTGGATCATATTTGCCGCTTTGTAGGAAACGCGGAACGGTGTCGTTGACATTTGTTGCAGCAACGAAATGCACAATTGGTAATCCCAATCTTTTGGCCATAATTCCGGCGCAAATATTCCCAAAATTACCACTCGGACACGAAAAAACCAGAGGTTTGTTTTGCGATTTAAGTTGCTTATAGGCGAAGAAAAAGTAAAACATTTGCGGTAACCAACGAGCAATATTGATCGAGTTGGCGGAAGTTAAATTATTGTTTTTCAGCGCTTCTTCTAGAAAAGCTTTTTTAACCATATCCTGACAATCGTCAAAAACACCATCGACTTCCAATGCCGTAACATTCTGCTTAAGAGTCGTAAGTTGCCGCTCCTGAATATCACTGACTTTTCCGGATGGATATAAGATGACAACATCGACTCCTTCAACTCCGAGAAATCCACTAGCAACTGCACCGCCAGTATCGCCCGATGTTGCAACCAAAACAGTATTTTTCGATTTGATACTTCCACTGTTAAAGTAGGCTAGGCAGCGCGACATGAATCTGGCACCGACGTCTTTAAAAGCCATTGTTGGTCCGTGGAATAATTCGAGCGAATAGACATCGTCTCCTACTTTTACCGTTGGAAAATCAAAACAGAGTGTTTCAGTTATAATCTTTCGGAGTGCGTTTTCAGGAATCTCATCGCCAACGAACTGGCGGAATACCTCGTAAGCGATCTCTGTATCTGAAAATGCCTCGATCTTTTCAAAAAATCCAGGTGAAAGTGCCGTTATGCTTTCAGGGAAATATAATCCTTTATCGGGTGCCAATCCCTGAATGACTGCTTCCCGAAAAGATACTTTTGGAGCCTGATGATTTAAGCTATAATATTTCATTTTATAATATTCTTATTCCTTCCGGATTTATTTTGGAAACGTGGAATTCATATTGCAGTTCAGTATTATCAAATATTTGCCGCATGGCATCCGCCACATTTTGGGCGTTTTGCAAACCTTTGGTCAATGCGAAAATCGATGGACCAGAGCCTGAAATTCCCGCACCGAGCGCACCATGTTGCATTGCCGTTTTCTTTACGGCTTCAAAATGCGGGATGAATTTTCCGCGTAACGGTTCAACGATTCCGTCATGTAAAGACCGTCCGATGAGTTCATAGTCGCTTGTATACAGTCCAGCAATAAGGCCGCCGACATTTCCCCATTGTGTGATCGCGCTTTTCAACGAAACCATAGGTGGCAAAATCGCGCGCATTTCGGAAGTCTTGAGTTCAATCTGCGGATGGATGACGGTCGCGAATAATTCCGATGGACTTTCAATTCGCACGATATCCAGAGGTTCGTAACCCCTGACCAAAGTAAATCCGCCTAAAAGAGCAGGAGCCACATTATCAGCATGAGCACTTCCGCTCGCGAGCACTTCACCTTGCATGGCAAATTGTACGAGTTGCTTTCTCGAGAACGGACTTCCTGCTAACGCATTGACGCCGAAAACTGCACCGGCTGCACTCGCCGATGAACTGCCGATACCGCTTCCTGCTTTGATTTTTTTGTGGATTTCTACTTCAAATCCGAAATCAACATCTAGTTCCTTCAACAGCGCTAATGACGCAACGCCGGCGACATTTTGCTCCGTTTCCCACGGCAGAACAGCCCCTGTGATTTTCGTAATGCGAATTCCTTTTTCGGTAGATTTGCGAATGATCATTTCGTCGCCCACATTATCCAGGCACAAACCCATGACGTCAAAGCCGCAGGAAAGATTTGCGATGGTTGCGGGGCAGAAGAGTTTGATTTGTTCCATTTCAATTGTTTTGGCCTGCTTATACATTTCCAATACGAATCACATCGGCGAATATTCCCGAAGCCGTTACTGCAGCTCCGGCGCCGGCTCCTTTGATCAGTAAAGGTTGGTCGATATATCGGTCGGTAAAAAATAACACAATGTTGTCTTTACCTTCGAGGTTGTAAAACGGGTGGTCTTTCGCCACAAATTGCAAGCCTACGCTAGCTTTGCCATTGTCGAACTCTGCAACGAACTTAATACGACAATCTTTGGCTTTTGCTTCGGCAAGAAGCTGCTCAAAATGGGTAGAATGTTTGACAAGAGATTTGAAGAAGTCCTCGTTGTTGGTCGTGTCCATACATTCTTTTGGAAGAAAACATTTATTTTCGATGTCCTCAATTTCCATCTGATATCCACTTTCGCGAATTAGAATTAATATTTTTCGTGCTACGTCTACGCCGCTTAAATCAATCTTCGGGTCAGGTTCGGTAAAACCTTGCACGCCAGCTTCTTTAACAACTTCGTGAAACGGATGATTATCGTCGAAATTGTTAAATATGAAATTGAGACTACCCGATAAGACCGCCTGGATTTTATTGATTTTATCGCCCGAAGCAATCAGGTGTTTTAGCGTATCAATAATTGGAAGTCCGGCGCCAACGTTAGTCTCAAACAAAAAGGGCGCATTGTATCTGCGTGACAACTGCTTGAGATGGCTGTAATTGACATACGCCGACGAGCACGCAATTTTATTGCACGTAACCACTGCAACGTTCTGTTCGAGATATTGGTCATAGGTTTGGGAAACAGATTCGTTAGCAGTAATGTCAACGAAAATACTGTTGCGCAGATTGAGCTCTTTCACCTTGGAAATAAAATTTTCACTACTTGCAGGTTCGGCATTCGATAACAATTCCTTCCAATCTTTTAAAGATATGCCTTCTTCTTCAAAATGCATTTTTCGCGAATTTGAAACGGCGATTACGCGCAAGTTTATCTTAAGATTTTCTTTGAGGAATTTCTTTTGCTGGTGGATCTGGTCGATGAACTTTTCGCCGACGTTTCCAACGCCCATTACAAATAAGTTAAGTTGCTTGGTATTGTCCTCAAAGAAACGTTCGTGCAGTGTATTGAGCGCTTTTTTGACATCACGTTCGTTAATCACGACAGAAATGTTTCTTTCAGAAGCGCCCTGCGCAATCGCGCGGATATTAACATTGTTTTTGCCGAGTGTGCTGAACATTTTGCCGCTCAAACCTTGATGATTTTTCATACTTTCGCCTACAAGCGCTACGATGCAAAGATTTTTCTCTACGATACAAGGGTCGACTTTATATTGCGAAATCTCTAATTCGAAAGCTTTGTCGATTGCGCTCTGCGCTTTATCGGCGTCGGCGTTGAGTATTCCGATGCAAATGGAGTGCTCGGATGAAGCTTGCGTAATAAAAATCACATTAATACTCTCATTAGACAGGACTTCAAACAGCCTTTTTGAAGAACCTGAAACCCCAATCATTCCAGAACCTTCGAGGGTGAGCAATGCAATTTTATCGATGTGCGATATCCCTTTAATGGGATTTTCAATACCGTTAATTACTGATGTGATCAACGTTCCAGCATTTTGCGGCTCAAACGTATTTTTAATGAGAATGGGAATATTAAGTTTTAAAACCGGTTGTATTGTTGGCGGATAAAGGACTTTAGCTCCGAAGTGCGACAATTCCATAGCTTCCTGATAGGATATCGTTTTGATAGGTTGTGCTTGTTTGACAATTTTCGGATTGGCGGTAAACATTCCGTTGACGTCGGTCCAAATTTCCAACTGGCGTGCATTAACGGCCGCTGCAATTATTGCCGCTGTGTAATCAGAGCCACCGCGACCTAACGTGGTATTGTTTCCATCTGAAGACGAGGCGATGAAACCAGGTAAAACCGTGACCTTAGCTAAGACCGAATTGAAATGGCTCGCAATTAGTTGGTTGGTTATTTCAAAGTTGACGCTTGCTTTTCCGAAAGTGTTATTGGTTTTGATAAGTTCCCGGCTGTCCTTGTATTCGGCATGGCTCATATTCTGCTGTAACGCTTTGGCAATAATCTGCGAAGACAGCAATTCGCCAAAACTCAATATTGCATCCGATGTTCGGGCAGACAATTCTCCTAGCAAAAAACAGCCGTCCAGCAACGTTTTAAGCTGATTGATCTCACTGTTAATCGCATCAATAACTTCGTGCTGTTCGGTAAGCGGAATCAGATCCTCGATCGCAGCCTTATGTTGCTGTTCAATCTGGTTGACGATTTCTTTGTAATTCTTATTTTTTGCGGAAGCCGTAGCAGCCCCTAATACCAACAAGTCGGTGACACCGCTGAAAGCCGATACGACAACGGCGAGTTGGTCATTCTTGGCAGCTTCTTCAACAATATTAACGACTAGATTGATATTATTTGCGTTGGCAACCGAGGTTCCTCCAAATTTTAATACGTTCATTTCAGTTTTGTTTAATGGCGATGGAATTTACTTAGACGATTTTGCTCTTTTTCTTCCGAAAAAATAAGCACGGATTGATATGTCAACAGATTACCCCAAAGGGGTTGTAGAAGTAGACGCCGTACCAAAAGCAAGAGCAACCGGAGAGGTGGTTGTTGCAAAATACTGATATGTAAGTGTTTTGTTCGGCATCTGATTTTTCAAATGTACCCTTTTTCCCCAAACATAAAAGCCGGCATTACATTTTTGCGAATTTTTTATAAATGATTGATGAATCACATGAAATTCAAACATTCAGGAACGGTAAGTGATAGTGAAATAGATATTGTTCAAAAAAAAACCTCTCCGAAGAAAGGTTTCCATGTTCTATATTTTTAGGCTTCCGAGGAATTCTGTCAGTTTTGAGTCGGAAGGACGCGGTGCATCTGCATTGACAATTGTACCATCGGGGCCGATGATGATAAATCTCGGAATACTGTCGATCGCATATCCTTTGACAAATTCCGAATTCCAGTCGTTGTCAGCAAATAGCTGAATACCGCCCAGTTGCTTATCAGTGACCATTTTATTCCATTTTTCATGATCCTTTTTGGCATCAATAGATATACTGACGAATTTTATGTTTTTGCCATGGAACTGCTGTTCCACCTTCTGCAATGCTGGAATTTCCTGACGGCAAGGTCCGCACCAGGTTGCCCAAACATCGACATATACATAACTTCCTTTGAGACTGGCGAGTGATGTTTTGCCGCCCTTGTGGTTTTCGTACTCAAACGCGGGTGAAACTTTTCCCGATGACAATGATTTGGTCTTGTTGTACTTCTTTGTGAGATCTTCTTTGAAAAATGGGTTGGTTGACAATGCCATCAGTTCATTGTAAAGGTTCGCACTATTGGGGTTTCCGGGAGTAATCTCGTAAGATAAAGTCTGGGTAAAGGCATTTTTGATACTTTGGCTTTTAAGTTTTTTGATTTCCGGTAGGGCGTAAGCAGCCATATATTCGTCGGTTGGTTGCATTTTCTTTCCCATTGATTCGCTAAAAACTTCATTGACGAGTTGTTTGTATGGATTGGAAAACAGAAAAGCTTCATCGTCGTCAAGGTTGAGCAGCGGATCTATTTTCGGAAAAGTCGGCGATGGTTGGAATCCCGCTATTTTTGCATAATGCGCGTGATAAGTTGGATAATTTCGAATATAAAGCTGTTCGAAATAATAAATATTCTTTAGTTCTTTTTGCTTAAAAGCTGCGTCTTCGAATTTAGTTGTGTTGTAAGTGGTCATTATCGATTCCTTGATCGTTCTGAGTTTATCCAGGAAATCCACTTCGCTCAAACGGTACGTTTCGTCCTGCTTGATTGGAATAGTAACTGCGGTTTTCTTGACAATATATTGATTTTCAACACTACCTTTCCCGCTATATTTCATTGATTTGTAAAAATCTTTATTGTCGCCAGATAAGTTGAGCTTAGTGCCTTTTGTGAGGTACAACGACATCCGGTTTTCCGCAGTGGTCAAAGTATAAGTTCCGGTATAGTCAATGCTGAAGGTTTCCGAAAAACTGCCATCGGGTTTGAGTGTGATTTCTTTAAAAAAAGACTCGCCGCGTATGGCAATCTTCTGGTCAGATGTATTCGTAATTTTTCCCGAAACCGTCACTGTTTCTATGGGAACCGTAAACGATGATAAACCTATAAAAAGCAACAAACAAATGGCATTTCTCATAACTGATAAAATTTTTGATTCCCAAATGTAACAATAAAACCAAAGTGCGAATAATATTTTAAATAGTATTAACAAAACTTGCTTTTTAGCAATCGTTTGTGGAATTTTGGGGACCAATTACAAACTAATGGACAACACACATTACATCAGTTCCGATGTACTTTCTTTAGAAAATTTACAGGAAATCCTCAGCCACGATATGAAACTCGCGCTTTCAGAAGAAGCCCGAATCAATATTCAAAAATGTCGGGAATACCTAGATAACAAGATGCGTACGCAGCAAGAACCGATTTACGGCATCAACACTGGTTTCGGTGCGCTTTGTAATGTGATAATTTCGAATGACGACCTTTCGCAACTTCAGGAAAATCTGGTTAAATCGCATGCTTGCGGGACTGGTGAGGAAGTGCCGCTCGAAATTGTAAAGTTGATGTTGTTGCTCAAGATTCAATCGTTGAGTTATGGTAATTCGGGCGTCCAGCTTATTACCGTAGAACGCCTAATCGAATTTTATAATAACGATATTCTTCCGGTAATCTACACGCAAGGTTCGCTTGGCGCTTCAGGCGATCTGGCTCCCTTAGCACATCTCTCACTACCGCTTTTAGGTGAGGGAGAAGTTTTTTTTAACGGACAGAAAGTACATTCTCGCGAAATCATGAAACGTTTCAACTGGGAACCGATCGTCTTGCAATCTAAAGAAGGACTTGCGTTGCTCAACGGTACGCAGTTTATGAGTGCTTACGGTACGCATGTGCTTATTAAAGCTTGTAAATTCTCGTGGCTTGCCGACCTAATCGGAACAATTTCACTCGAAGGTTTCAATGGTAGAAAAGAACCTTTCAACGAACTCATCCACTTTATTCGTCCACATAAAGGACAAATCGTAACGGCGCAGCGTGTGTTGGAATTCCTCGATGGCAGTGCTATTATTTCACAACCGAAAGAACATGTACAAGATCCGTATTCGTTTCGTTGTATGCCACAAGTGCATGGTGCTTCCAAAGATGCTATTGATTATGTGAAGAAAGTATTCCGTACCGAAATGAATTCGGTTACTGATAATCCTAATATTTTCACCGAATCTGACGTCATCATTTCAGGCGGAAATTTCCACGGGCAGCCGTTGGCGTTGGCGCTCGATTTTCTTGCGATTGCGTTGGCAGAACTCGGGAGTATTTCGGAAAGAAGAACCTACCAACTGATATCGGGGCTTCGCGGCTTGCCTGCGTTTCTAGTTGATAATCCCGGGCTCAATTCAGGTTTAATGATTCCGCAGTATACAGCGGCAAGCATCGCGAGCCAGAACAAACAATTGGCTACACCGGCTAGCGTTGATAGTATTGTTTCGAGTAACGGACAAGAAGATCACGTGAGTATGGGTGCGAATGCGGCGACAAAAGTTCTTCGTGTAATGGATAACCTTGAACGTATTCTTGCCATTGAGCTTATGAACGCTTCGCAGGCGATTGCTTACAGAAAATTGCCGTCAAGTGATTTTATTGAAATGTTCCTTAAATCCTACCGTAACGACGTACCGTTGGTAACAAATGATCGAATTTTGCATTATGATATCGAAAATTCGGTGGCCTTCCTGAACAGTTTTATTATTGAAGAAGAGCTGCTAAATTGAATGTTAAATACAAGGTAGCATTGCTAATGTTTACCTAAAACGTTTTCTCTTTCTGGATAAATTCTGTAACTTTATTAAATAAATTTAACACAATTCGTCATGGAAAGAGAAAACAACAGCATGCGGAATCCCGACCATTCACGCGAGCAAAAAATGGATGAGACCGATTTGAGTATTGATAAAACAGTTTCCGGAAAAGACAGAAGTGAAGAAGGCAGGGAGGAACGCCGTCATCAACAAGCGCACGGAAATAGGAAATATGAATCGCACACCAATCATTCTTCTGCTGATGATCAGCCACAAGTTAATACCGACCTGAATCCGGAACGCGGAAGAATTTAATTATTATTTTGATTTGGAAAGAAAACGGCTTATGTCATCAGATATAAGCCGTTTTTTTTATTAATTATTTTAGGAAGTAAGAAGTTACCTTTCTACCGCGCTTCTTTAATTCTTTAGTGTTTTCCACTAATAGTGCTGCGCTGGCGTCGTGTATCGTTTGAATCTGTAGGACTTTCCATTTGTCTATGTCCGCCTCAAATTCGACATTAAATAACAGTTTTGAAAGGTTCTGGATAGCATAATAATCGGCGCGTTTGTGGCTATCGTCGGTGTTTGCATCAGCATTGGTGATAAAAAACGAAATAATGTCGAAAATGGTTTTGTCGAGCAATGTAAGTTCGGTAAGTTTTGCGCGATATTCAAGATCAATAGCTGTGAGCTTCGGAAACAGTTTGTAATCTTCAAAATGGCGGCCTTCGTGCGCAAGATAACTAATCAGGAATGTTTCACTAGTAATGTCATACGATTTTTTAACGCAGTACAGTTTGTCGGGATAAGCCCAGCCGCCTGGATAAGCGCGATCTAGCGTAGCATATTCTTCCCAACCCAAACTTACAAAATCTTCCATAAAAACGATTGGCGTCCTTATTTTTTGGCCGTGAAGTGTAAACTTATAAATGGTATCGGTTTGGTGGCGCCACACTAAGAGATCATAGAATTTCCCCGTTTTTCCGAATCCGGCAGAATACAAACCTTTCGAGTGGATATAAGAACTCAGGTACTTATCGAGTTGCTTATCGATTGCAACTGTCGAGAGTTTTTTTGCAGCCGGGTAATTTTTTCTAAGAAAGTTCACAAGGTTGTTTCGTAACAATGTATCGTATACTTTCGGATAATCGAGAAAGGATTTTCGCCAGTAATTGCGAAAGATGATCAACAGGCTGTCGACTGGAGATTCTCGCAAAGCAAGGTAATTACTGCGATCGATTTCGTAATTAAAACGCGCGTTGAGTCCGTCTTTCAAGTTGAGATAGCGGCGAATTAAATGGTCTTCAGGTTGTATATTAATGAGTTCGAGTACTTTTGGAATGTTGCCGTCGAGCGCATAGGAAATCACTTTTGGTGTATCGATTTCCGTGCTATCGATATTGGTTTGTGCCATGCTAGTAAATTGGCAAATAAAGTATAAGGACAAGAAAGAAAAGTGTTTGCTGTTTGTCATAATCTACTGTTTAGGTTACGGAGACAGCTATTCAAAAGCAAATGCAAGTTACGGTGGCGGGACTGCGATCTAGTCTGTTTTACGCAACATCATCGTAGTATGCATACACGAATAAATATCTTCCATTTTCTGGATATTCCAGTCTTGCTCAACCATTTTAGCGATGACTTTGGATTTATAAGCGTCGCTCAGTGGCAAAAGATTGAGCATTACACCATATTTGCTTTTACCCAACACGCCACGAATTTCCTCAATCTTAAAGTTGTTATTGATTTTGGTGAGGACCGTTTTTGTGAAGGGCCATTCCCAATCTTTGTCATCTTGAAACGGACGATACATGGCGCGCAGTATTTTTATAGGCAAACTGGTTTCTAGCGGATCGTAAGAAATGATAATACCGCCTATTTTTAGTTTCTCTTTGAGTTTGGAAATCAGCAAGTCGAAATTCTCAAAGTGGTGCAGAACGCCGTAAGCGTAGATTACATCGAAATCCTGTTGGGGGAATTCGGGAGACAGAAAATCAACTGCCAAGGCGCGCGCGTTGTAAAATTGGCGATCTTCAATTCTCTTTTGAAGGTGTGCAATCGCGACATCGCTTAGATCAATTCCGATGTATTCTTTAGCATTTTCTGCCATATACAATGAAAGTGCATTGCCTCGAAGACAACCGAGGTCTAAAATTTTTTTATCGGCCAAATCGCCAAGCCATAACTTATGCTCATCATAAACCCGGTCTTTGATATCGAATTTTTTGCGGAAATCACTCAGTGCGCCATTGCGAAAATTTGACCACAATTTGGAAGCAAAATTCTTCTTCGACTTTGCACCTTCGGTGTTATAGAATTCTTTCTGACGCTTGTTGATCTCTAATATGTCTTCGGTATTCTTCATTTTCGGAGGATTAAACTTAGGTACAAATATAGCAACTTTTGTAAAAGAAAAAAGCCCACTAATTAGTAGGCTTTTCTGCTTTTTGGACTTTGATGTTGAGTTCTTGTGCATCGGGTTCGATATCCATGAAGATCTCATCTCCTGAACTGGTCTTAGAAGTAATAATCTCTTCAGCAAGTGCATCTTCCACGTATTTCTGGATCGCTCTTTTTAGCGGACGTGCTCCAAACTGGCGATCAAAACCTTTGTCAGCAATAAATGCTTTTGCCTCATTTGAAAGGGTTAAAGTATATCCGAGTTCGGCCACACGAGCATACAGCTTTTTCAATTCGATTTCGATAATGAGATCGATATGTTCCTTTTCCAAAGCGTTGAAAACAATTACATCATCAATTCTATTTAAAAATTCAGGAGCAAAAGTTTTCTTTAGCGCATTCTCAATGATGCTTTTTGAATTCTCGTCTGCCTGCGACACTTTGGCTGCCGTTCCGAAACCAACACCTTGACCGAAATCTTTAAGCTGTCTTGCCCCGACGTTAGATGTCATAATAATGATAGTATTTTTAAAATCTATTTTACGTCCGAGACTGTCCGTCAGGTAACCATCATCAAGTACTTGTAGCAACATATTAAACACGTCAGGATGCGCCTTTTCAATTTCATCGAGCAATACGACACAATATGGTTTTCTGCGAACCTTTTCGGTTAATTGTCCACCTTCTTCATAGCCGACATATCCCGGAGGCGCACCGACCAATCTTGAGATAGAAAATTTTTCCATGTATTCACTCATGTCGATACGAACTAGGGCATCCTCTGAATCAAACAGTTCTTTGGCAAGTACTTTTGCTAATTGGGTTTTACCGACACCAGTTTGTCCGAGGAAGATAAATGAACCAATTGGGCGATTCGGATCTTTTAATCCGGCACGGTTTCGTTGAATGGAACGTGCTATTTTTAAAACAGCTTCCTTTTGTCCAATTACTTTATTTTCAATTAATTCTGGTAGGATAGCTAATTTATTACTTTCCGTTTGTGCTATTCTATTTACGGGAATTCCGCTCATCATAGAAACCACGTCGGCTACATTGTCTTCGGTAACAACAATACGATTGCTTTTCGAATCTTCTTCCCATTGTTCTTGTGCAATCGCAAGATCTTTCTCGATGCGTTTTTCATCGTCGCGAAGTTTTGCAGCTTCTTCGTATTTCTGTTTTTTGACTACTGTATTTTTAGATTCTCGTACTTCTTCCAACTGCCGTTCGAGTTCTAGAATCTGTTTTGGCACTTCGATATTGGTGATGTGAACACGTGAACCGGCTTCGTCCAAGGCATCGATTGCTTTATCTGGTAAGAAACGCTCCGACATGTATCGGTTGGTCAGTTTCACACAGGCTTCGATAGCTTCAGATGTATAAGTTACATTGTGGTGGTCTTCGTATTTGTTTTTAATGTTGTTAAGAATAGTTATTGTTTCCTCGACTGATGTCGGTTCTACAATGATTTTTTGAAAACGTCTCTCGAGTGCGCCGTCCTTTTCTATATACTGACGATATTCATCCAAGGTCGTAGCGCCAATGCATTGTATTTCTCCTCTTGCCAATGCGGGTTTAAACATATTCGACGCATCCAGCGAACCTGTAGCGCCGCCGGCTCCGACTATGGTGTGAATCTCGTCAATGAAAAGAATGATGTCGTCATTTTTCTCAAGCTCATTCATTACGGCTTTCATCCGCTCTTCGAATTGCCCCCGGTATTTGGTTCCTGCTACCAGACTCGCTAAATCGAGGGTTACAACTCTTTTGTTGAAAAGTATTCTCGATACTTTCTTCTGAATAATGCGCAAGGCCAAACCTTCAGCAATAGCAGATTTACCCACGCCGGGTTCTCCAATTAACAATGGATTGTTCTTTTTACGGCGGCTTAGTATTTGCGAGACACGCTCTATTTCTTTTTCACGGCCAACAACGGGATCGAGTTTTCCTTCTTCGGCCATTTCGGTCAAATCCCGGCCGAAGTTATCAAGTACCGGAGTTTTCGATTTCTTATTGGATTTATTTGCAGGATTATTGAAATTGCCTTCTTTTAATGAATCATCTTGATTTGAATCTTCATTGAAGGATTCATTTTTAGGAAGGTTATCCAGGAAATTTTCTTCGTTTGGTGTCATATTTAGATACTGTTCTTTAGCTACGTCATAATCTATTTTAAGTTTATTAAGTAGCTTGGTTGTAGGATCATTTTCGTTTCTCAAAATGCATAATAACAGGTGAGCCGTGCTGATAGAAGTGCTTTGGAATACTTTCGCTTCCAAAAAAGTAGTTTTCAGCGCGCGTTCGGCTTGTCTGGTAAGGTGTAGGTTTTTCTTTTCATTGCTTACTACAACGTTAGGATTGGCGGGGCTTAAGATTTCGACCTTTCTACGCAAATGATCCAAATCAATGGACAAGTTGTTTAGAATGGTAATGGCTTTTCCGTTTCCGTCTCTCAAAATACCCAGCATGAGATGCTCGGTCCCAATAAAATCGTGGCCTAAGCGTAAGGCTTCTTCTTTACTGTAGGTTATTACATCTTTGACTCTAGGGGAAAAATTATCGTCCATGATATTTGTATTGTCGTATAAATTTGAAAGTTCATTGCCCGAAAAGCAAAAACTGTTCCTGTCAAAACTCTTGTCAGCTAATTGACAAAAAATAATTAAATCTATTCGTTAAATGATAGTTAACTTATCAACTGATATTAGTTTACCTTTTGTTAATAAATCGAAAAAAATTGTGTAAAATATATACGCGAAAAATACTCGAGAAAGGTTATATTAGCAGGATTTTTTAAACCAGAACAAATTTAAAAATAATTATATAATTATGTCTGACGGAGATAAGTTAAT
>Ga0136636_10001236_pt1 | contig 14712 bp, 15 predicted proteins | sample AntDrymUQ8522106_2_FD_104653 | JGI IMG/M metagenome (GOLD analysis project Ga0136636, IMG submission 104653) | Polar desert sand microbial communities from Dry Valleys, Antarctica - metaG UQ852 (21.06) | ecosystem: Environmental > Terrestrial > Soil > Desert | place: Antarctica: Dry Valley... | reverse complement strand
TGGTTTTAAAGACCGTATTGCTCACCGTCTCGTTGAATGCGACAACGCCGTCATTTAAAGATGCAAACCATTTTGTGCCGTTTTTATCAATCACCATTCTGCCGAGTTTGAATAATCCTAAAGTCGTGTAAACACCTTCGGTACTGAACGATTTCCATTGTCCGTTTGCTTGCTTTTCGACCAACGCGCGTTTTTGCAAACTACTGTTCATCCATAAGTTGTTGGCCTTATCGAATGCGGCGCCATTGACCCAGATATTTTCGGGACCCTGATTGTTGATTGGCGTCAGACCGTCGGATCCTGTATTGGATTCATTGTATAAAATGGTCGGCACAAAATTGTCAACCTTCAACATTCCGGAAAAAAAAGAACTGATATAAACTTCGTTGATATTGATCGGATTGATCGTAATGAGCGTCAACGCTTTTGCCCCTAGAAGTTCATCATAGGGAATGTGCTTCCAGCCGGCTTCGTTAAAAATACTCACGCCGAATTGGGTTGGGCTGTTACCAATATAAGTGTATGGATTATAATCTTTGTCGTATCCGCCGTAAACCGCCCAAAGGTTTTTGGTTGTCGCATTAATTCCGAAGACTGCATTTCTCAAAGCACCTGCCGGACTCATATTAACGAACGCCGATGACTGCAGCGGCGTTGAAAAAAGTCCTTTCTCGGTTGTGCCCAGATAAAGCGTTTCGTTGACTACTGTCGCGCAGGAAAATGCAACTTGCGTTTCGGTGATCTCAGAACTATTGAGATGCCGCACCTGAACCATCGCCGAATTGTAAACATAAACGTGATTGGCCGTGGTAACAATCATATAATCCCCACTTTTTCGCATATCGGTGGAAGGCTGTAAAAGGAAGATTTCATTGGTAAATGTGGCGCCGTTCCAGGTGTATAAATAGCCGGTATTGGAAACTGCGTACAGACTCATACCTATGGTTTCAACGCCAGTCCAGCCATTTGCATCGAGCGTATTCCACTGGTTGTAGTCGTTGAGATTCGGATTGGTAATTGAAGCGCTTCTCATGCCTTGGGTTAATGTTGCGGCATAAATCCGATCCTGAAAAACCGCGGTCTGCTTGACCACAATTTGCGATCCACCGTTACCAATAAAATAAGTATCGCCAAACAACAAACTCGCGAGATTATATTGGACAATTCCGAAATCGCACGAAATATAAACGATACCGTTGTACTCCATGAAATGGTTGATCCTTTTGATAGTTGGTGGTAATGCTTTATTGATGATGTCGACAACATTGAGCATCGAGCCGTCGATATCATTAATCACGATTATCAATCCGTTTTCATAGCCAACGAGTGTTTTCCGGAATGCAGTACTGCGATAAATTGACGTGATTGTCATCCCTGAAAGTCCGTCGATCGTATTGGTGGTTTTGATTGAACCTGAAATCACATCTTTGGAAAACAAGGCGTTTTCAGCCGCTGCAAGGATATTGTTTGACCCTTCTGATAAATCCTTGATTTCGTTGTAAGAAAAATAGCTTTTCCACAACCGGTTATTTTGGGCAATCGTTGTTTGGATAGCAAAAAGAATTATAAAAGAGAACAATATTTTTTTCATTGCAGCTTTGAATTGAGAGACAAATATAATACAAAACGAAAATATTTCTTTTTTAATATGAGAAACAAAAAAATGCCTTCGCTATACAGCAGAAGGCATTTTTAAAAATATTAAAACCGAAGAATCAGCTACATTAGAAATGTATTTGTCTCATTTCATAATTCTTTTCCTAGTTTATACTACACCCTGACCCAACATGGCATCGGCTACTTTTACGAAACCTGCGATGTTTGCGCCTTTTACGTAATCGACATAACCTGCATTGTCAGAACCGTATTTCACGCATGATGCATGAATGTTGAGCATGATGTTTTTAAGTCTTTCGTCAACTTCTTCGGATGTCCAGCTCAAACGCAATGAGTTTTGCGACATTTCCAATCCTGAAGTGGCAACACCTCCGGCATTTGAAGCTTTTCCAGGTGCGAAAAGTATCTTGGCTTTTTGGAAAACCTCAACCGCTTCAGGCGTAGAAGGCATGTTTGCGCCTTCGGCAACACAGATACAACCGTTGTTAATCAAAAGTTTTGCTTCTGCATCGTTGAGTTCGTTTTGGGTTGCACACGGCAAAGCCACATCACATTTAATTTCCCAAGGGCGTTTTCCGGCTACAAATTTTGCATTCGGATATTTCTTTACGTATTCACTAATACGCGCATAATCAACATTTTTGATCTGCATGACATAGGCCAATTTCTCGGCATCAATTCCGTCTGCATCGTAAATGTACCCAGCAGAATCAGATAACGTCACTACCTTTGCGCCTAATTGCGTTGCTTTTTGAGCTGCATATTGCGCGACGTTTCCTGAACCCGAGATGACCACAGTTTTGCCTTCGAAGCTTTGACCTTTGGTTTGCAACATACTTTGAGCAAAGTACACATCGCCATAACCTGTTGCTTCAGGACGGATCAATGAACCTCCGAAAGAAATTCCTTTTCCAGTCAATACGCCGGTGAATTCATTTCTAAGTCTTTTGTATTGTCCGAACATATAGCCAACTTCTCTTCCACCAACACCGATATCTCCAGCCGGAACATCGGTATCTGCACCAATATGTTTTGACAATTCGGTCATGAAAGACTGACAGAAACGCATGATCTCATTGTCTGATTTTCCTTTCGGATCGAAGTCAGCGCCACCTTTTCCGCCTCCCATTGGCAATGTGGTCAAGCTGTTTTTAAAAGTTTGCTCGAAAGCAAGGAATTTAAGGATACTCAAATTTACTGATGGATGGAAACGAATTCCTCCTTTATATGGACCTATCGCAGAATTCATCTGGATGCGGTAACCTCTGTTTACCTGAGTGTTTCCGGCATCATCTGTCCAGACTACACGAAACATGATAATGCGTTCGGCTTCCACCATTCTTTCCAAAAGCATTTTGTTTTGGTATTTTTTATTCTCTTCAATAAATGGGATTACCGTTTCTGCAACTTCCTTTACAGCCTGCATGAACTCAGGCTCATTCGGATTTCTTTTCGAAACTGCTTCAATAAAATTGTTGATACTTTGCGACATGATTATTAGGTTATTTACGTTTAAGAAAACGTTTTCGTTAATTGCCGACAAATATACATTTTATAGAAATATAGCGTCTGTTTTTTTGATTTTCTGTTTCCGATTTATTTTTTTGTTACCAAATGCGAAGGAAAGATGGATTTAATTTGAGGTTTTAAAACTATCTTTGGCTTTTTACGTACTTCCATAAGTATTTTTTTATTTTATTTTATTTAGTGAATGATGTTTTTATATATTTGTCGGGAAATGAAATTAATTGATATGCAGAAGCCCAAATACTTAGTCATAGCCTTGCTGTTTTTATTGGGCTACTCCAATGATACGGTTGCCCAGTATGGGTTTTCACATGAGGTAGGTGTTATTGTCGGACCGGTTGCTTTCCAGTCTGATTATGGCGAAAGACGCGATTTTAATACCAATGCTGGTAACACCGGATACGGAATAGGGCTTATTCACTACCTAAATTTCTCTTACAAAGCCGAATGTAACTGTTACACACCTGAGACCTTTTTCAACGATCACTTTAAACTCAGAAATGAGTTGTCTTACAACAAAACCCAGTTCAGGCATTTTGGCGAATGGGTTGAAGGCGACCGTAAAAAACTATTTAATAGGCAATTACGCGCGATGAGAGGAAGCACAGCGGTTACCAATATCGGTACACAACTTGAATATTTTCCTTTGAGCATTCGCGACTTTACATCGTCAATTGGGAAACTGGCTCCGTTCGTAAGTTTGGGTGGGCAGTTTAGTTTTTATGACCCTAGTGCTTCTTCTGTACTTGGAAAATTAGACACTCCGGCAACGACGCCCGTGAAATATTACAACGCCACACAAAACTCTGGCGGATCGGTTTGGTCTGTAGTTGGTAGTATCGGAACCCGCTATAAGTTAGCGCCATTATCCGATTTGATGGTTGATTTGAGATGGCAGTATTATTTCTCTAACTGGGTTGACGGCTTGAATCCAAATCCAGAAATCTACACTGAAAATAAAGCCAATGACTGGTTGGTTTGGTTTAATGTCGGATACATCTATTACATTCAATAATTCACACAAAATATAAAAGCGGTTACAAATTGTAGCCGCTTTTTTTATGTTTTGATTTCTCTTGCCAATTGCAGCAATTCATAATCGCCCTTTCCTTTGCCATACACTTTAATTGTGGCGAATGATTCAATATCTAAAACTTCGCGGATCCGAGTGACCTTTTCCATGCCATAGCAATTCTTTGAAGCCAGTGCTCCCGTGAGCTTGCTTTCGTATATTTCTAATTGCGTTCCAATCACCGTTACGCCATATTCATCACTCCACGGCACGATCCATTCTGCGGCAGATGCCGAAATGATATAAACCTCATGTCCAGAGACGAGATGTTTTGTAAATTCGCTGAACACTTTCGGATTTAGATCCTTTGCTATTTTCTGCGTAGCGAAATTTTTAGCTAACGATTGGAATCTCCCGACTTCCATACCCTTAAAAAAGTACGTGAGAAATCGGGATTTTACTTTTTCGTTTCCCAATAAATTGAGTTTTAATCCGATCAGATCGGGCAGTATCATCAACATTCCTTTGTAAAACGCGGTTTCGCCCTTTGCAAATCGAGTAAACTCGATGAGACTGTCCTTGCGATACAAAGTGCCATCAAAATCAAATAGCGCGAGGGTTTTCATCGGTTGCAATACAATAAGTAACTCATGAGTAAAATCCAGCACACAATTGTAACTTGGATAAATCGGTCCTTTAATACAATCAGTGTTGGTGAATAAGTCGATTGGTCGACCAATGCCAGTTTAAGATAGCGGAATATACCATTTACAACAAAAATGATCGACACATACAGCAAATCGGAATTGTAATGCTTCTGGTTTTCGGGCGCAATACAGTAAAAGATATACGACACAATGACAATCGATGCGAGCACGCCAAGTACAGTATCGATAAACCCAAGATTATAACCTTCAATATTCTTACGGACTTCCATTCCGCCCTGAGCAAGAATTACATCAGTCCTTCTTTTGGCAATTCCGAGAAATAATGCCAGCAGATAAGTAATTAATAAAATCCAGATTGAGGGCTGGATTCCAGTTACTGCAGTTCCGGCAAGCAGCCGCAATACAAACCCAATCGCGATGATGTTAATGTCGAGTATCGCAATGTGCTTGAGCCATTTGGAATAAAGGATGTTCATCACAATGTAAATGCATATGATAACAAATAGTTCGATGGAAAGCCAAAACGACAGCGACATCGCCGCAAGCATGAGTGTAACTTGCAAAACAATTGCTTTTCCTACCGTGATTTTTCCCGAAGCCAGCGGTCGTTTTGATTTAATGGGATGTGAGCGGTCTTCGTTGATGTCCAGAAAATCATTGATAATGTAGATACTGCTGGCAGCGAGCGAAAAAGCCACCATGGCCCATATAACCTGCAACAATAATGAGGTGTCGAGAAAAGCGCCGCCAAAAAAAAGTGGTGCGAAGACAAAAAAGTTCTTGACGTATTGTTCAGGGCGAACCAGCTTAAGGTAATCTTTCATTGTTCTTTAGCGCGTTATATATCATGAAATGTTTGGTTTCTTCAATCAAGTTGAACTTATTGCTTATGAAAACTGCAATCGAACTAAATTCTGAGAGGTTTTGCTGCACATACAACTCACGGTTCAAAAACGACTTTTCCATAAAGATATAATTCTTTTTTGCTGCAGCGAGTTTTATGAAACGTTTTTGCTGATTGTCGATTTCGGTTTCAATAATCCAGTCGGCTGGAAGTTCGCTCTGGTCGTTAAAAAGGTAATTAGCCATTGGAACGTTTGGCGCTACGATAAAATTCTCGCCATATTTTGCCACAAGACCTTTGAGTTCGATGTATTTTTCGAATGAATCTTTATTGGTCTTAATAAATTTGAGTTTTGGCGATACCTCTTCAAGCGCAAATTTTAAAGTAAAAATATTTGTTTGCCGGTAGGGCAGATAATTATACGAAAACGCAATGAGACAAATTGGAAGCGCGATCCAGAAATACAACTTCGAACTTAACGGAAGGTCATTTCCGACAAGAATTACAAAACCCAAAACAATCCCAGTCGCAAATAGTATCGGGTACTGATAGCCCAAGCTGATAGACGACGACCACGCAATACCCAACGCGACCATCACCGGCAATAGTTGCTTCAGACTTTTCTGCATCCATAACGCATATGCCAATGCTATTACAACAGCATCGAAAGCAATTCTCGAAGCAATCCGTATTTCCCCCATCAAACTCGCCAAAATGGCGATTGTGAATAACGCCAAAGCAGTCCACTTAAAAATAGGCGCCAATAGGCTTTTGTCTTTTTTAGTTGTTATGTAAACCAGGCATAATGCTGAAAAAAGCAAAATAGAAATGCCGAACCAAAACACAGATACAAAAATGTAATTGTGAATTCCCGTGTAAAACAGATAAAATAATGGCGTCTGTCCCGTAGTTTGGTGTATAAAATTATCCCAACCCGTAATCGAAAGGATTATAGCCAAATATACTACTATCAACGCTCCGGTCATTACTAAAAAGGCTATTGCTTTTATCGTCCCATGTTGTATGTAAATCCACAACAGGAAAAATCCAGGCACCAAATAAAAAGATTGTTTGGTCAAAGCGGATAACACAGTCATCAAAGAAATCACGAAAAGCAGTACAACGCCAGGGCTTTTATATTTAGAAACCAGCCAAAAGGCGATGCCGGCAAATAGTAAACCGTCTGTAGTTGGCCAAGGATAAGGCGAAAAATTGAGTAGTGAAACGACAAATCCAAAGCAAATCATTCCCCACTTATTGATACGGTACTGACCCAAATCATAGATGTTGTCAAAACCAAACACGAAAAAAATTACCTGCGAAGCAAACAACAAGTAAGCAATAACTCGAATCAGGAAAAACTGGCCTGCCTCGGGTAATATTTTAATGAAAAAGGCATGGAAGTACAAAGTTACAGGCGGACCCTTATAAATAAAATCCTCATATACCGATTCGCCGTTTACAATTCGCCACGAAAAACTCGGGATGTAGCCGGTGTCAAAATTCTCGAATCCGAATTGGCTCAGTACCAAGCAATAAAAAAGCACAATAAACGCAAATACATATTTGTAATTTAACGATCGCATCATTGAGAAGTTGCTTATAATTTACCGCACAAGATATAATAAAAAAGGCTTTACGAATAAGTAAAGCCTTTGATTTTTTTTAGTTCAGCGCCTGCTTCAAATCTTCGATCAGATCCTCGGCATCTTCAACTCCAACGCTTAATCTTACCAAGTCATCGGTAATTCCGATTTCTTTACGCTTGTCCTCAGGAATCGAAGCGTGTGTCATCAGCGCCGGATGGTTTGCTAGCGACTCAACTCCGCCGAGCGATTCGGCTAATGTGAACACCTGTAGTTTTTCAAGGAACGCTATTGAATCTTCCTTTTTGCCTGATTTGAACGTAAATGAAACCATTCCGCCAAAACCGCTCATTTGCTTTTTCGCAATGTCGTGAAACGGATGGCTTGGCAATCCCGGATAATAAACGGTATTTATTTTCGGATGGTTTGCTAAAAACGCCACTACTTTTTCGCCGTTTTCGCAATGTCTTTGAACCCGCAAGTGCAAGGTTTTTATGCCACGCAAAACCAAAAAGCTGTCCATTGGACCCAACGTCGCTCCAGTTGCAAATTGCTGGAAATGAAGTTGTTCTCCCAAAGCCTTATCCTTTATTATCAATGCGCCTGCGATAACATCGGAATGTCCGCCGAGATATTTGGTAGCAGAGTGCATTACAACATCGGCGCCTAAGTCAAGCGGACGTTGTAAATAAGGCGTTGCAAAAGTATTGTCGACCGCAAAAAGGATGTTATTGGCTTTGGTTATTTTGGAAATTTCGGCGATATCGGCGAGTTTCATCAATGGGTTGGTAGGTGTTTCTACCCAGACCATTTTGGTGTTTGGATTGATCAGTGATTTGAATTTAGCGATATCGTTCATATCGACAAAGTGAAATTTGATTCCAGAATCCTTATAAATACGCGTAAACATTCTATATGTTCCGCCGTATAAATCGTCCATTGCGATGACCTCATCTCCAGCTTTGAACGAGCGCAGCAAACAATCGGTCGCTGCAAGTCCCGAAGAAAATGCGAGTCCGCGAGCGCCGTTTTCAAGGCTGGCAAGCGCATTCTCCAGCGCGGTACGGGTTGGATTTGCGGCGCGGCTGTATTCGTAATCTGGATGTAAAGGTTGTCCCGGGCTGGTCTGCACGAAAGTTGACGTTTGGTAAACCGGCGGCATTACTGCTCCTGTTGCGGGATCGTGATGCTGTCCGCCGTGTATGGTTTTGGTGTTGAATTTCATTTGTTCTTTATTATTTGCTTTTTTCATCGATCGGATGGAATGCCTTGCCAGACATTTCATTTTATATTTATGTTGTACAAAGGTAATTTAATTGGCGGTTGGTGATTGTGGTTTAACGCTTTTTTAGCCCCGATAGCAGTGCAAATCCTTTTTTTAAACATTGTCCCGCAGCGCAGCGGAAGGGAAATTTAAAAAAGATTGCAACGGATAGCGGGATTGGCTTTTAAACAAATTTACGAATACTCATCATGATTCCCGTGTGCACCGCTTCATGGTAATAATTGAAAGCCATTGCTTCGTCAGCGTTTTTGAGATTGAAGCCCGTGATGGTGGTGAATTCTGTATAATTTTGAAAGATCTTTTTGCTGAAATCCATTTCGGATTTGTCAATCGTTGCAAACAACAAGTCTTTGATTGCATCGACTTCTACTTGTGTCACATCGCGTTCGGGTTTGGTGCCGCGCTTGTAGGTATCGACCATTTCTTTTGAAACCATCATCGGAAGTCCCGAGAGATTGTAGACAAGCATTTGCTGCACGACAATGATGTGCGCAATGTTCCAAATCAGGTTGTTGTTGAATCCGTGCGGGATTTTGTTGAGCTGTTCCAAAGTATGGTTCTCGAGGAATTTGGCTATGATGTTCCGGCTCGTTTTGGTAATCGCGAAAGTGTCGCCCATTTTTTTAAATTTTCGCTAAAAATAAACATTTTGATTGGGAAATGAATTTCCTTTGCATAAAGAAATTTAGCTTCAAATGAACGTGATCTATTATCTCGCTTCCTGCGATACTTGTAGGAAAATCATCAAATCGTTACCCGCTAACAACTTGGTTTTTCATGACATCAGGCAGAATCCCATTTCCGAAAAGGACCTTGCCGAAATGCACGGGCTTTCCGGGAGTTATGAAGCGCTCTTCAGCCGCAAGGCACAGCTTTACAAGTCAATGGATTTGAAAAACAAATCGCTAACGGAAGCCGATTTTAAAAAGCTCATCCTCGAACATTATACGTTCCTGAGTCGGCCGGTTTTTATCATCGATGGGAAAATCTACATCGGGAACAGCCCCAAAAATATTGACAACGTAATCAAGGCTTTGCGCTAATGTCGAAACGTAATTTTGCGCTTATCGCCGCCACGCTGGTCTCCATTATTTATGGACTGACTTTTACGATTGCCAAAGACGTGATGCCGCAGTATATCGATCCGTTTGGATTTATTCTATTGCGTGTTGGCGGATCCACTGTGTTGTTTTGGCTGGTTTCATTTATGGGTCCGAAAGAAAAAATCGCATTGCATGATTTTCCGCGTATTGCCGCTGCGGCTTTTTTTGGTGTTGCGCTCAATATGCTCACATTTTTTAAAGGGCTGAGCTTTACATCGCCGATTTCGGCAGCGGTGATTATGGTGACGACACCGATTATCGTACTGATATTGTCGGCTATAATTATGAAAGAGCGCATGCGCAAGCGCAAGGTTTTCGGGATTGTTCTGGGTTTGGTGGGCACTGCGTTTTTAATTCTCTACGGAAAATCGATCGGCAATGCGCCAAATGCAGGAATGGGCAACCTACTGGTCTTTATCAATGCGGTTTCATACGGGTTTTACCTCATCATTGTCAAAAAGCTCATGGACAAGTACAATGCTTTTACGTTTGTCAAATGGATTTACAGCTTCGGACTGCTGATGGTGCTGCCGTTTGGTTGGGCCGAATTACAGGCGGTCGATTGGGTGATCATTCCTAGCGACATTTATTGGAAAATTGGCTTTGTCGTTGTATTCTCTACTTTCTTTACCTATCTGCTCAACTTGCTTTCGATGCGCGAGCTCAAACCGACGACTGTTGCCGTTTTCATTTATCTGCAGCCACTGTTTGCCACCGTTTTTGCAATCGGATTGGGTAAGGATTCGTTGGGTGTGGTCAAACTGGTTTCGGCAGCATTGATCTTTACCGGCGTTTATTTGGTCACACAGAAAAAACCGGAAGCCAACAACCTATAACAAACAGTCAATTTTCACTATATTTGACGTCTCTTTACAATTACATATGATACAATCGATGACGGGTTTTGGCAAGGCCACATTGCAATTGCCGACTAAAAAAATAACGGTAGAAGTAAAATCACTCAACAGCAAAGGTCTGGATCTCAATGTGCGTATGCCCTCGGTTTACCGTGAAATGGAATTGGGCTTACGAAATGAAATCGCCTTGAAACTAGAACGTGGAAAAATCGATTTCTCGGTTTATATAGAAATGACAGGCGAGCAGACTTCGACCAAAATCAACGTCCCGATTGTCAAAGCTTATATCAATCAGATGCGCGAGGTAATCAATAACGCCGACGAAACTGAACTGATGAAAATGGCGGTGCGTATGCCCGATGCCTTAAAAACCGAGCGGGATGATATTGATGAGAACGACTGGGCTGAAATTCAGAAGGTGATTACCGAAGCGCTCGACAACATTGGCAATTTCCGAAAAGATGAAGGCGAATCGCTTGAAAAGGAATTCTTGTTGCGTATTGCCAATATTCGCCAATTTATGGACGACACCTTGTCTCTAGATTCCGAGCGTATCGCGACCGTTAAAGAACGCCTGCAGAACGCCATAGCCGAACTCAATACAAATGTCGACACCAATCGTTTTGAACAAGAACTCATTTATTATCTTGAGAAACTCGACATCACCGAAGAAAAAGTGCGGCTGACCAACCATCTTGATTATTTCCTCGAAACCGTTAAAGGCAAAGAGGCCAACGGTAGAAAGTTGGGTTTCATTACCCAAGAAATGGGTCGCGAGATCAATACTATGGGCTCGAAAGCCAATCATGCACAGATGCAAAAACTCGTCGTGATGATGAAGGACGAACTCGAAAAAATCAAAGAACAAGTCTTAAACGTTTTATAGCAAACTATATCCAGATCTAAGTGGCTTTGGACAAACTTTATGAAAAAAGGAAAATTAATCGTGTTCTCCGCGCCTTCAGGTTCCGGAAAAACAACCATCGTGAGGCATTTATTGGGTGTTTCTGAACTGAATCTTGAGTTTTCGATATCGGCTACGTCCCGCGAGCCACGCGGTGAAGAACTGGATGGTAAAGATTATTATTTCATTTCCCTACACGATTTCAAGCAACACATCAAAGCGGAAGATTTTCTCGAATGGGAAGAAGTCTACCGCGATAATTTTTACGGAACGCTCAAAAGCGAGATCGACCGGATTTGGGCTTTGGGAAAAAATGTTATATTCGACATCGATGTCGCAGGCGGACTCCGTATCAAGTCTAAGTTCCCGCAGGAAACACTCGCCGTTTTTGTCAAACCACCAAGTATCGATGAGCTCAAGATAAGGCTCAAAAAACGCTCGACCGAAACCGATGACAAAATTAATATGCGAATCGCAAAGGCCTCAGTAGAATTGGCGACCGCGCCACAGTTCGACAAGATCATTAAAAACTATGACCTTGCTGTGGCAAAAGAAGAGGCGCAGCAGTTGGTCCGGGATTTTTTAAAAGAGTAAACAATCCAAAACTTGTAACTTTCAACGCTGAAAAAATGAAAATCGGCCTTTATTTCGGAACTTTCAATCCTATTCATGTCGGTCATCTCATCATCGCCAATCACATGGCTGAACACGCCGGACTTGACCAAATCTGGATGATGGTTACACCACACAATCCGTTTAAAAAGAAAGACACGTTGCTCGACGACTACCAGCGATTGCAATTGGTTCATCTGGCGACCGAAGATTATTCCAAAATTAAAGCTTCGGACTTCGAGTTTAAATTGCCGCAGCCCAATTATACCGTCAACACTTTGGCACATTTGCAGGATAAATTTCCCAATCACGAATTTGCATTGATCATGGGCGAAGACAATCTGCGCACCTTTCACAAGTGGAAAAATTATGAGGTGATTCTTGAACATTACAACATCTATGTCTATCCGAGACTCGAGGCAAAAAACCCTTCTGCAATAGTTGTCGCTGTGGATTCGTCGTTTAAAAATGATCCGAAAATTCATCTCATAGATGCTCCGGTTGTAGAAATTTCGTCAACTTTTATTCGCGACTGCATCAAGAACAAAAAAAATGTCATGCCGATGTTGCCGCATAAGGTTTGGCAATACATTGACCATAACAATTTATACAAAAAATAGTTCGGGAACGGGATAAATCAAAAGGCGTTCAGAATATGCTCCTGAACGCCTTTATCAAAATAACCCCAAAACAAAACTTAAACTAACTTGTATAGTAAAGAACAAAAACCAAAATTGTTCCTTTAGGTTTATTAACGCCGTAATATTTCCTGTATTATACTGAAAATCATAATTTTGAGTTAATTTTTTTTTAACAGCAGCACTTTTGCGACAAACGCCATTCAAAATCATTCACCTTTTCTTTATTTTAAGTACTTTTGAGAATCGTATTTCAACCCAAATGATGGAGCTGTTTCCCGCTGTACTCTGCAATCTTTTTATTGCTATCTAGATTTAAAATCTGGCGGGAAAAATTTCACAGCAATAAAAAGGATTTCCATTTCCATCGGGGCTAAAAACAAAACAATGACAAACCAACCAAAATTTGCCGTCATAGGAGGCGGAAGCTGGGCCACGGCCATCGCTAAAATGTTATGCGTCAATCTCGATGAAATTGCGTGGTATATGCGCAACGAAGACGCCATTCACCACATCAAAACCCAGCACCACAATCCAAACTACTTAAGTTCTGTGGAATTCAATATTCAAAAATTAAGACTTACCAGCGATATCAATGAGGCAATTGCCTATGCCGACTATATCATCTTTGCGATTCCATCTGCTTTTCTCAGCAGCGAAATGTCTAAAATGACCGAGAGTCTCACAGGTAAAGTCATCTTTTCGGCTATCAAAGGAATTGTTCCCGAGACCAGTTTAATCGTGGGCGAGCATTTTCACAAGGTTTATGATATTCCGTTTGAAAATATTGGGGTGATTACTGGGCCGTGTCATGCCGAAGAAGTGGCGCTTGAAAGATTGTCTTATCTTACAATTGCGTGTGGCGACGCTAAAAAAGCCAAGATCGTCGCGAACTGCTTATCGGGAAATTATATTAAAGCAAAGATCACTGACGACATAATCGGTACCGAATATGCGGCGATGCTCAAAAACATTTATGCAATTGCAGCAGGAATAGCGCACGGTTTAGGTTATGGAGACAACTTCCAATCGGTGTTGATGAGCAACGGAATTCGGGAGATGAAAAAATTCATTAAAAAAGTCCACAAGATGAAACGCAACATCAATGATTCGGCTTATTTGGGCGATTTATTGGTAACTGGTTATTCTGTGTTCTCCAGGAACCGCATGTTTGGGAACATGATCGGCAAAGGCTATACTGTAAAGAGCGCCATGATGGAAATGAGTATGGTCGCTGAAGGTTATTATGCCGCTAAAAGCGCGTGGGAACTCAACCAGAAACATCAGGCGAAAACGCCAATTATCGATGCGGTACACGAAATTTTATATGAAGGGAAAGAAGCGCGAAAAGTGTTTAAGAAATTGACGGATAAACTGGATTAATTGCCAATAAATTTCTTATTAAAAGATTTATCCTCAATGATTTAAGATCAAAAAATGTTGGTTCCAAATTGGTATCCTGCCAGCATTGTGCATTTACAAAATGGAAAGGATGAGAAATGTGAAAGAAGAAAAATTAAATAAGTGTTGATTCCTGAATTTGCTTTTGAGCTATATTACTCTCTTCCCGAAATTACGCCATCCACAAATAAAATCGGAACTTCTTCGGTGTAATCTTCATGGATAGAATGCGCGACAAAAGTGTATTTCTTGTCATAAAGCGTATTGCCGATGAAAAACGTAACCATAAATTCATTGTTGAGAACAAGCAGGCTTTTTTCTACCATTTCGATTTTTACAACCGAAACCGGCGGAATTTCCACGAATGCATGGCGTAATGTAGAAGTCTTTTTCATCTCGCCGTCAATCGTACCAAAAGCTTTTGAAACGACCATCACGCTGTCGAGCTGGAAATCGCTGTCATTTATAAGATACGCATACCAAACCTTTTCCATAAAATCGTCGCTCCATTCCTGAACTGCGGCGAGGAAAACGTTTTCTACTTGCGGTATGATAATGTCTTTTTTCATTTATTCATTCGAGAATTGTAGTCTTATGCCCTAGCCCCGATTGCAACGAAAATCCTTTTTGCGAACTTGCAAGCGAGAAAAAAGATTGC
>Ga0136636_10001235_pt1 | contig 14719 bp, 13 predicted proteins | sample AntDrymUQ8522106_2_FD_104653 | JGI IMG/M metagenome (GOLD analysis project Ga0136636, IMG submission 104653) | Polar desert sand microbial communities from Dry Valleys, Antarctica - metaG UQ852 (21.06) | ecosystem: Environmental > Terrestrial > Soil > Desert | place: Antarctica: Dry Valley... | reverse complement strand
GATCTGCAACGTCAGGTCATCATCAAGCCCAATGGGGATGAACTGCCCTTTGAGGTGCAGGCATTTCGCAAATACTGCTTACTCAATGGATTCGACGACATTGGTTTGACCCTGCGTCACGCCGAAAAGATCAAAGCTTTCGAGACCGAGAGATTGCTTCAAAAACCGTGGCTAGCACGCACAATGATTACCTAGTCCAGTACGAAACTTATAGTATTTATTATCATGAAAATTGCAGTCTTGCCAGGTGATGGCATTGGTACCGAAATCGTCGCGGAGGCCGTTAAGGTCCTGAAGGCACTTGATCTCAGTTTCGAAATGGAAACCGCCTTGGTCGGTGGCGCGGCCTACGCGGCGCACGGTCACCCCCTGCCTGAAGCAACGCTCAAACTTGCCAAGGAAGCTGATGCCGTTTTGTTCGGCGCGGTGGGTGACTGGAAGTACGACAAGCTGGAGCGCCAGCTCCGCCCCGAGCAGGCCATCTTGGGTCTGCGCAAGAACTTGGGCCTGTTTGCCAACTTTCGTCCGGCCATCTGCTACGAGCAGTTGGTCGACGCATCCAGTCTCAAGCCCGAACTGATCTCAGGTTTGGACATTTTGATCATTCGCGAGCTCACCGGCGACATTTACTTTGGTCAACCCCGTGGTCGCCGCGTTGCCACTGACGGACATTTTCCAGGTGCCGAGGAAGCGTTTGACACCATGCGCTACAGCCGCCCAGAGATTGAGCGCATCGCCCATGTGGCCTTCCAAGCCGCGCGCAAACGCAACAAGCGTGTCACCAGCGTGGACAAAGCCAACGTTTTGGAAACTTTCCAGTTCTGGAAAGACGTGGTGACCGAAGTCGGCACACAGTATCCAGACGTCGCGCTGGACCACATGTATGTCGACAACGCCGCCATGCAACTCGTCAAGGCACCTAAGAAGTTCGATGTGATCGTCACAGGCAACATGTTTGGCGACATCCTGTCGGATGAAGCCTCCATGTTGACTGGCTCCATCGGCATGCTGCCATCGGCCAGCCTGAATGCCAGCAACCAAGGTTTGTATGAGCCCAGCCATGGCAGCGCACCTGACATTGCGGGCCAAGGCATCGCCAACCCGCTGGCCACGATTCTGAGCGCCGCCATGATGCTTCGCTTTAGCCTGAACCAAGAAGCGGCCGCCGTTCGCATCGAAACTGCGGTCAAAGCCGTCTTGCAACAGGGGCTGCGCACGGTCGACATCTACAGTGAAGGCACAACAAAAATTTCCACAGCAGAGATGGGCAACGCCGTGGTGAAGGCGCTTTGACCAACCGGACAGGCCGGGTTATACAATCGCGGGCATGCGACTCCCAATGATGTATGACCTTACCCCGCTTTCACCAGCAGGCTCAGTTGCATCTTGCGCAGTCGCAGCGACACGGTCCGCTGTGACCAAAACCATTACAGGCTGACTCAGCCCGGTTCGTCGCGCCCCTACCGGCCAGACGAGCCGGACAGATGAAATCCATGTATTTCGACAATCTGAAAGGGCATTCTCATGAAAATTGGTAATCTGGTCGGCCTCGTTGGCTGGCGCGGTATGGTGGGCTCGGTCTTGATGGACCGTATGCAGGCTGAAGGCGACTTTGACCTGATTGAGCCCGTGTTCTTCTCAACGTCCAATGCCGGCGGCAAGGCCCCTGTGCAAGCAAAGAACGAAACGGCGCTGCAGGACGCCTTCAACATCGACGCACTCAAGCGCTGTGATGTCATCATCAGCGCCCAAGGCGGCGACTACACCAGTGACGTGTTTCCAAAGCTGCGCGCTGCGGGTTGGTCCGGTCATTGGATTGATGCTGCATCCACCCTGCGCATGGAAAAAGACGCCGTCATCATTCTTGACCCGGTGAACATGCCTGTGATTCAGAACGCACTGAGCCATGGCGGTAACAACTGGGTTGGCGGAAACTGCACGGTCAGCTGCATGTTAATGGGCGTGGGTGCCCTTTACAAAGCAGGTCTAGTGGAGTGGATGAGTACCCAAACTTATCAAGCGGCAAGCGGCGGCGGCGCACAACACATGCGCGAATTGTTGACGCAGTACGGCACCATCAATGCCGAAGTGAAGGCTTTGCTTGACGACCCCAAGAGCGCCATCTTGGAAATCGACCGCAAGGTCATCGGCAAGCAGCGTTCGCTCACGACAGCAGAAACCGCCAACTTTGGCGTACCTTTGGGTGGCTCTCTGATTCCGTGGATCGACAAAGACCTTGGCAACGGCCAATCCAAAGAAGAATGGAAAGGCATGGCCGAAACCAACAAAATTTTGGGCCTGGGCGAAGGATTCAACACCTCAGCCATTCCGGTGGACGGATTCTGCGTACGCGTAGGCGCCATGCGCTGCCACAGCCAAGCCTTGACGTTCAAGCTCAAAAAGGATGTGCCTACCGCTGACATCGAAGCCATGATCGCCGCCGACAACGAATGGGTCAAAGTCGTGCCCAACAACCGCGAAGCCACCATCCAGGACCTGACACCCGTTGCCGTCACCGGAACCATGACTATTCCCGTGGGCCGCATCCGCAAGTTGGCTATGGGCCCGGAGTACGTGGGCGCTTTCACAATTGGCGATCAACTGCTGTGGGGTGCTGCTGAGCCGCTGCGCCGCATGCTGAGAATTCTGCTCCAAGCGTGATCTGACACGTCATAATTCACGGCTTGACACTGTCTGAGAGAGATGGTGTCAAACCGTTGCCGTTCTACGACATAGAATTGCGACTTTATGATGTCAACGGGTTTGCCGGGAAAGTTCAGAATCTGTCTTAACTTGTCAGGCTAACGCATTGATGTTATGGTACTTTTATTGCTATAAGAAGCGTGGCACGATGCCCGCAACAGGCCACCTGCGGTTGGCTTTAATACCGGAGTCGACAAATTGATTGCGAAGTCTCATCAATGGCAACTGGGCGCTGTCGCGTTGGCAGCAGTTTTAAGCGTGTGCATGAGCGATGCGCAAGCACTCTCGCTTGGACGCATCACAGTGCAATCGGCTCTAGGTGAAGCCCTAAGAGCCGAAGTTGAAATCCTCGACATCAACGCCGAAGAAGCCGCAAGCCTCTCCACCCGCGTTGCCAGCCCGGAAGCGTTCAAAAAAGCGGGGCTTGAATTCAACCCCGCCATGAGCGGCTTGCGAGCCACTCTGCTACGCCGTACCGATGGCCGCGCTTACATCAAGCTGTCAAGCGACCGCGTGGTCAGTGAGCCGTTTGTGGATGTGATTCTGGAAACCAGCTGGAACACCGGCCGCATCGTGCGCGACTACACCATGCTGTTTGATCCGCCGGGTATGCGCAGCACGCAAGTGGCACCCGCTGTGGCGCAGTTGCCCACGCAGCAGCGCACGACCGCGGCGCCGATTGCGCCCAAAACACAAGCCGCCCCACGTGACGCGGTGGTCACTACCCCGCTGAAACCAACGGTTGAGCAGCCCAAACCGGTGATGACAGCGGCAACGCCAAAACTGCAAGAGCCTGCACGCTCGCCCAACTCGCCCACACTCACCGTCAAACCCGGCGACACCGCCGGACGCATCGCTGCCGCCAACAAACCCGCCAGCGTGTCGCTCGATCAGATGTTGGTTGCCCTTTTGAAAACCAACCCGGATGCGTTCATTCAAAACAATGTGAACCGCATCAGGGCTGGCGCCATCGTGACCTTGCCGTCCGAAGAACAAGCCAGCGCGATGTCGCCCGAGCAAGCCACACAAACCATTGTGGCCCAGAGCCAGGATTTCAATGACTTCCGCCGCAAGTTCGCGGAAGTTGCACCAACCGCGCAAGTGGCGCCCAGCAGCCGTGAAGTGAGCGGCAAGATACAAGCCAGCGTCGATGACAAAAAGACCGCTGCCGGAACACCAGACAAGCTCACCTTATCCAAAGGTACGGTCCAAGGCAAGAGTAACGAAGAACAGTTAGCGCAAGCGCGCATTGCGAAGGAAGCGGCCGCCCGTGCTGCTGAACTCAGCAAGAATCTCAGCGACCTCAACAAACTTGCTGCAGCCTCCGGTGTGCCAGCAGCCAAAGCCTCTGCAGCTTCACCGAGTCCCACCACACCCGCAGTGTCCGTCGCAGCCGTTAACGCTGCTGCGCAAGTAGTCTCCATGCCAGCCAGTGTGCCAACGCCAACCAGCGCCGTCGCATCAGCGCCAGTAGCTGCCCCAGCGAAACCCGCTGTGGTACCCATGCCAATGCCTGTGGACGATGAAAGTGGCCTCTTGGCCGATATGTTGGCTAACCCATTGATTCCAGCCGGTGCTCTTGGCTTGCTCGCGCTACTAGGCTTCGGTGTGTACCGTGCCAAACAGCGCAAAAAAGCATCACAGATGGACAGCTCATTCTTTGAAAGCCGTTTGCGCCCTGACTCGTTCTCGGGTGCCAGTGGTGGACAAAGCGTGGATACCAGCGACAACCTGACCACAGGTTCTTCGATGGTGTATTCACCCAGCCAGCTTGACGCAGTCGATGACGTAGACCCGGTGGCAGAAGCAGATGTGTATTTAGCCTACGGTCGTGACCTGCAAGCCGAAGAAATCCTGAAAGATGCCCTGCGAACCAACTCACAGCGGCTGGCCATTCACCTCAAGCTTCTTGAGATATACGCAAAACGTAGGGACGCCAAAGCGTTTGAGGCCATTGCAGCACTGGCATTCAACCTGACGGACGGTGCAGGCCCGGATTGGGGGCATATTTGCGAAAAAGGTTTGGCAATTGATCCAGACAATGCTTTGTATTTGCCCGGCGGTCAACCTATGTCAACCGCCATGGCGGCAACCATTGCCGCGCCCATGGTGGCTACATCGCCCGCAGTACTGGGCGCCAGTCAGCCTGCTGGTGATGCCCTTGAATCAGCACCCGCGGCAAGTTCTGTCGATCTGGACCTCGATCTGGACTTTTCGCTAGATGAACCCGCAAACCCAGCACCAGAAGTTTCAGACGCTGCACTGGAACAAACAGAACCCACTTTGAACTTCGGTGCGGATACTGAACCAAGCCCAGAGCCTGAAGCGCCCGCAGAAACACCTGACTTTTCTTTTGAATTGCCAGAGGTTGCCGAGCCATTGCCCACGATTTCTGATGACTTGTTGTCCACTTTGGACACCGAACCTGCGCCGATCACCCAGGAAAATGAACCATCCACGTTGCGCGACAACCTGGATCCCCCTGAACCTGAACTGACTCTGGAGTTTGACGAGCTTGCTCCAGAGCCAGCACCCGCCGATGCAGCGAGCAACAAAGACACCGATTTGATGTCCTTTGACTTGGGTTCGCTGTCACTTGAATTGGGTGAAGACCCTGTGACGGAACCCGGCGCTTTTGTGGATGACAGCCAGGACCCCTTAGAAACCAAGTTGGCTTTGGCGGAAGAATTCCGCGCCATTGGTGACGACGACGGTGCACGCGCGCTCATCGAAGAAGTGATTGCCGAATCCAGTGGCTTCATGAAAGCCAAGGCCGAGCGTGCGCTGAGCAAGCTTTGACCCCCGCGGTCAAGGCGGACTCCCCGCATGCGGGAGCCCAGCGTATGCGGATTGCACTCGGAATCAGTTACAACGGGCTGGCCTACCAAGGCTGGCAAAGCCAGTCCAGCGGGTTGACCGTGCAGGACAAACTGGAAAGTGCCCTGAGCAAGTTTTGCGCACAAAAGGTCTCCACCCTGTGCGCAGGTCGTACTGACGCCGGGGTTCACGGGCTCATGCAAGTCATTCATTTCGACACACTGCTAGATCGCCCTGAACCGTCATGGGTCCGTGGCCCCAATGCCTTGCTTGCGCATGACATTGCGGTGCAATGGGCCAAGGTGATGCCGTCTGAGTTTCATTGCCGCGCCAGTGCCCTGACCCGACGCTATGCCTATGTGCTATTGGATTCCCCCGTGCGCCCCAGCATCGACACCGGACGCGTTGGCTGGGTTTTCAGGCCCTTGAACTTGCAGGCCATGAAACAGGCCGCGAACATCCTTCTGGGCGAGCACGATTTCACCTCGTTTCGGGCCAGTGCCTGCCAAGCCTTGTCGCCGGTCAAACACCTGATGTCGATTCGCATCAGCCGACGCGGCGCTTACTGGCGCTTTGAGTTCGAAGCCAATGCGTTTTTGCACCACATGATTCGCAACATCATGGGCTGCCTGATCATGGTGGGTGATGGTCGCAAGCCTGCGTCTTGGGTTCAGGAGGTGTTGGACGCTCGAGACCGAGATGCCGCAGCCCCCACTTTTTCTCCCCACGGGTTGTACTTTTTGGGGCCAACCTACGCCCCGCAATGGGATCTGCCTCAGCACGCAAGTCTGCTCGATGGCCTGCCTGGAGCGCCTTGATGACCAACTCGCTGTCAATTGAATCCACCCACCCAGCTGCCATACAGCAACCTTGGCGGACACGCCTCAAAATGTGTGGCCTGACGCGTGAACACGACGTAGACGCGGCCGTTGACGCCGGGGCCGATGCCATTGGTTTTGTGATCTACCCCAAAAGCCCGCGCTACGTGACACCGCAGCGTGCGGCGGAGCTGGCGCAACGCTTGCCGCCGTTTGTGACGCCGGTGTTGCTGTTTGTCAATGAAGAACCCGCCAAGGCGATCGCGCATTTGTCACTGATTCCGGGGGCCATAGCCCAATTTCATGGGGACGAGACACCGCAGCAGTGCTGGGCGTCTGTGGGTCAAGGTAAACACCCCTACTTGCGGGCTGCCCGAATTCCCTTGGGGGCAGACGCCAGCAGCTTCGATCTCTTAAAATTCGCCCACGATTACTCTAACGCTCAGGCCATCTTGCTCGACGCACATGTCGACGGGTACGGTGGTGGCGGGCAAACATTCAATTGGTCACTGCTTCCTCCAAACGTCAACGCTCACCTCGTCTTGAGTGGTGGGCTCAACGCTGCCAACGTGATCGATGGCATCACGCAGGTGCGTCCGCGCTGTAAAACCCTGTCGCTTGACATCAGTTCTGGCATCGAAGTGCCGGGGCAAAAAGGCATCAAGGACGCGGCAAGAATGCGAGAGTTTGTGGCATCCGTTCGCCACGCAGATCAACTCTTATGTAATAAATAGGCCTCTAGCCCAGACATTACTTGGGTTCATAGCTATTAATTTGGATTAATCATGTTTGACTACCAACAACCCGATCCTCGCGGCCACTTTGGCATCTATGGCGGCAGTTTTGTGTCTGAAACCCTGACACACGCCATCAACGAGCTCAAAGACGCTTACGCCAAATACCAGCACGACCCTGCGTTCGTCGCAGAGTTTGAATCCGAGCTGGCGCATTTTGTCGGCCGCCCCTCGCCCGTTTACCACGCTGCGAGAATGAGCCGTGAACAAGGCGGCGCGCAGATATTCCTCAAGCGCGAAGACCTCAACCACACCGGCGCGCACAAGGTCAACAACACCATCGGTCAAGCCATGCTCGCCAAGCGCATGGGCAAGCCGCGCGTCATCGCCGAAACCGGCGCGGGCCAGCACGGCGTGGCTACCGCCACCATCTGCGCCCGCTACGGGCTGGAATGCGTGGTGTACATGGGCAGCGAAGACGTTAAGCGCCAAAGCCCCAACGTTTACCGAATGAAGCTGCTGGGTGCCACCGTGGTGCCGGTCACCAGCGGCAGCAAAACCCTCAAAGACGCGCTGAACGAAGCCATGCGCGATTGGGTGGCCAATGTGGATACCACCTTCTACATCATTGGCACCGTGGCCGGACCGCACCCTTACCCGATGATGGTGCGCGATTTCCAAAGCGTTATCGGCAAGGAATGTCTGGTACAAATGCCCGACATGCTGAAAACAGCGGGTTGCAGCGGCGACCAACCAGATGCGGTGGTTGCCTGCGTGGGTGGCGGCTCCAACGCCATGGGCATTTTTTACCCCTACATTCAAAACGATGGCACGCGCTTGATTGGCGTGGAAGCCGCAGGCGCGGGCATGGACAGCGGCAAACACTCCGCCAGCATTCAGCGCGGCAGCCCTGGTGTGCTGCACGGCAACCGCACCTATGTATTGCAAGACGATAACGGCCAAGTCACCGAAACCCACAGCATCAGCGCGGGACTGGACTACCCCGGCGTCGGCCCCGAGCACGCGTTCCTGAGCGACATTGGCCGCGCTGAATACGTCGGCATCACCGACACCGAGGCGCTGGAAGCCTTTCACTACCTTTGCCGCACCGAAGGCATCATTCCCGCGCTGGAATCCAGCCACGCCGTGGCCTATGCCATGAAGCTAGCCAAAACCATGCGCCCGGACCAATCCATTTTGGTGAACCTTTCCGGTCGAGGTGACAAAGACATCGGCACCGTGGCCGATTTGTCCGGCGCTGACTTCTTCTGCCGCCCCAGCTGCCAAGGGCAGTCCGTCAAAGGCGGCGCAGCCAACGAACACCCGGTCAATTTTGCGGCCACCAACGCGACAGGAGCTGCCCAATGAGCCGCATCGCCACCACCTTCACCCAATTGCAAGCACAGGGCCGCAAGGCGTTGATTCCGTTTGTCACCGCCGGTTTTCCTTATGCCGACATCACGCCCGAGCTGATGCACGCCATGGTCGCTGGGGGTGCCGACGTGATTGAGCTGGGCGTGCCGTTTTCCGACCCCAGCGCCGACGGCCCGGTGATTCAAAAGGCGGGCGACAAAGCGCTGGCCTTTGGCGTCGGCCTGACGCAAGTGCTGGACATGGTGCGCGCCTTCCGCACGCAAAACACCGCCACGCCAGTCGTTCTGATGGGCTACGCCAACCCCGTGGAGCGCTACAACCAGACCCACACCAGCCCCACCGGCAGCGCTTTTGTGCATGACGCCGCTGCCGCCGGTGTGGACGGCGTCTTGATCGTGGACTATCCGCCCGAAGAGTGCGAAGAATTTGCAGCCGAACTCAAGGCCAACGACCTTGACCTGATCTTTTTACTCGCCCCCACCAGCACCGACGAGCGCATGCAGCAAGTCGCCCGCATCGCCAGCGGCTACGTGTATTACGTGTCGCTCAAAGGCGTGACCGGCTCAGGCGCGCTCGACACCGAGGCTGTCGCCGCCATGCTGCCGCGCATCCGCGCGCACGTCAGCGTGCCCGTAGGCGTGGGTTTTGGCATTCGTGACGCGCAAACCGCGCAAACCATCGGCAAAGTGGCCGATGCCGTGGTGATTGGCAGCCGAATCATCCAACTGCTCGACGACAAGCCCAAAGAGCAGGTTTGCCCTACCGCACAAAGCTTTTTGCGTGAGATTCGCACCGCATTGGATTCATAATCCGCGTCTGAAACTTGACGGGCTGGTGGCGCACCACATTCGGTGCACTGCGACCAGCCTCCCCCCATGAAGGAGAAAAGCATGAGTTGGCTCGAAAAACTGCTCCCACCAAAAATCCAACACACCGACCCGGCAGACCGGCGCAGCGTGCCCGAAGGCTTGTGGATCAAATGCCCGTCCTGCGAGACCGTGCTCTACAAAACCGATCTGGAACAAAATCAAAACGTCTGTCCCAGCTGCAGCCATCACCACCGCATTGGGGCGCGGACCCGGCTGAACGCCTTCATGGACAACGAAGGCCGTTATGAAATTGGTCAGGAAGTCCTGCCCGTCGATGCCCTCAAGTTCAAGGACAGCCGCAAGTACCCTGAGCGCCTGAAGGAAGCGCTGGAAAACACCGGTGAGACCGACGCCCTGGTGGTCATCGGCGGCACCGTCATGGGCATCGGCCTGGTTGCGGCCTGCTTTGAATTTGAATTCATGGGCGGCAGCATGGGATCGGTGGTGGGTGAGCGCTTTGTGCGCGGCGTACACACCGCGATTGAACAAAAAGTACCGTTCGTCTGTTTTACCGCCACCGGTGGCGCGCGCATGCAAGAAGGCTTGCTCAGCCTGATGCAAATGGCAAAAACCAACGCATCACTGACCCAGTTGGCTAAAAAAGGGCTGCCCTACATCAGCGTGCTGACCGACCCAACCATGGGCGGCGTGAGCGCCGGTTTTGCCTTTGTGGGCGACGTGGTGATTGCCGAACCCAAGGCGCTGATCGGCTTTGCTGGCCCACGCGTGATCGAATCCACCGTGCGCGTCACCTTGCCAGAAGGCTTCCAGCGCGCCGAATTCCTGCAAACCAAAGGTGCCGTGGACCTGATCTGCGACCGCCGCGAACTGCGCAGCACCATCGCCAACACTTTAGCCATGCTCACTCGCCAAAGCGCTGACGCGGTGGGCTGAATCGGCGCCTAGCCCTGCGCTTTCTGCGCTTGAGGCTAAATCAAAAAAAAGCACGCAATCCATTATTTATATGGGCTGCGTGCTGTGCGACACCCAAGAAAAGACATTTTCAATGCAGGCCCCCGAAGGTAATTTGGCTAGGCAAACCTATTTGGTTCCGCGGAATCTTGGATGCACCAGTAGATCATGACCGCCCAGCCAATCAACGGAATCAAGCCAATCAACTGCCACCAGCCGCTTCGATCAATGTCATGCAACCGACGCGAAGTCACCGCGAGGTAGGGCAACAATGTTCCGAGCGAAACCAGCGCAGCCGGAATGTCTCCCATGACTTGGGCAGCGATGGTTGCCAATATTACAAAAAGCGTCCACCACCAAAACTCTGATTTTGAAGCTCGGCCTTTGAAATCGGCATACTTCTTGAAGCAGGTTTGGATCGATTGGATGAATGTCATGGTAAGTACCTCAAGTTAAGCTGATCTTGTGATTTGGCCGCCCGACACGCGTGTCGCGACATGAATGCTGGTTGAGTAGTTTTTGTGAAGTCTACCGTTAGAGGCCAACCGTCCACGGTCAATTTATTCTCTGTTCAGTCAGAGGGAGTGCGAATATTGAGTGAAAAATTTCCCCGTTACAGATCAAGCACTTACGTTTAGAACAAATTCACCCTGGCCAACCGTCGAAATCGACCCGACAAAGAACGTCTTTGACACCCCCATCCAACCTCACAACAACAGCGCCCCAGCCTGCAAATTCCCCAGCACAATCCCGGCAATCTGCACCAGCACCAACAGCGCCAGAGGTGATAAGTCCACCCCGCCCACCAGCGGTAACACTTTGCGAATCGGGTTCAGCAGGGGTGCGACCAAGCGGTCCAGCACATCGGCAATGGACGACTGCACCGACACCCACGACAGCACGGCATACACAATCACCATGCCCGTGATGCCTGACAACGCTGTGCGAACCAAACCAAACGCGGCCAGGATCGGCACCGCAAACAGGCCACCCGCACCCACGGCCAGCAGCCACAGCACCGCAAACTGAAACAACTGCAACAGGTAGGCCGCCAGCAAGCTGGCCGTATCTACCGCACCCATAGACGGCACGACTCGGCGCAGCGGCAGCACTATCCAATCGGTCAGGGCAAAGACAAAGCGGCCCAAGGGATTTCCTGAACGTGCCGACATCGGTATGCGCTGGTGCTGCATGTACAAACGCAGCAGGCACGCGCCGCTAAGCAAGCCCACAGCAATCTCAAGCAGCAAGGAAAAAATATGGTAAAGCATGTGAAGGACTCAAGTAGACAGTGCTCTGGATCATAGCGACAGCATGGGGCCTTTAAAATAACGGGTTTTGCTGAGCCTGAATGAACCAGGCTTTTGCACCCTCAGCGCCGCCAGCCCGGTGCCCTGCCCTCTACCGTTATTCTTGATTGCCCCACATGTCTGACCCAACCATTGCCCCTGTGCCCCAAGACGAAAACCAACTTATTTTGGAGCGCCGCGAAAAGCTCAAAGCCTTGCGCGAAGCCCAGGCCCAGGGCCAAGGGGTGGCGTTTCCGAACGACTTCAAGCCCGCCGACCATGCAGCCAAGCTATTTGCCGCGCACGCTGAGAAAGAACCCGAGGTTTTGACCCTTGATGCCACCACCGCCAAGGTGGCCGGGCGCATGATGCTCAAGCGGGTGATGGGCAAAGCCAGCTTTGCCACGCTGCAAGACAGCACCGGGCGCATCCAAATTTACATCAAGGGTGAAGATGTGGGCGCAGACGTGTATGGCGCGTTCAAGCACTGGGATTTGGGTGACATCGTGGCCGCTGAGGGCGTGGTATTCAAGACCCGCACGGGTGAGCTGTCGATCCACGCCACCAGCATTCGCTTGTTGACCAAGAGCCTGCGCCCCATGCCCGACAAATTCCACGGCATAGCCGACCAAGAGGTGAAATACCGCCAGCGCTATGTGGACCTGATGACCGACGAGGAAACGCGCAAGCGTTTTGTGGCGCGCAGCAAAGCGGTGAGTGGCATTCGTGAATTCATGGTGGCGCATGACTTCTTGGAAGTGGAAACGCCGATGCTGCACCCGATTCCGGGCGGTGCCAACGCCAAGCCCTTCACCACGCACCACAACGCGCTGGACCAGGAAATGTTCTTACGCATTGCGCCCGAGTTGTACCTGAAGCGCCTGATCGTGGGTGGGTTTGACCGCGTGTTTGAGATCAACCGCAACTTCCGCAACGAAGGCATCAGCGTGCGTCACAACCCCGAGTTCACGATGATGGAGTTCTACGCCGCATACTGGGACTATCACGACCTGATGAACTTCACCGAAGCGCTGGTGCGCGACGCCGCGATGAAGGCCGTGGGCACGTTGAACCTGAGCTACGGCGGCAAGCCCGTCGACCTGAGCCAACCGTTTGAACGCCTGACGATCCATGAAGCCATCTGCAAGTTCACCGAAGGCGGCCAGACGCTGGAAGACGGTTCCGGCCTGAAGGTGGACAACGCCACTTGGCTCACCAACGCCCTGCGCAAGCTGGGCATGACCGAAGCCAAGCACCACCTATCCACCCGCTCGCTGGCCAGCCTGCAAGTGCTGTACTTTGAAGAAACCGTGGAAGACAAGCTGTGGCAACCCACCTTCATTTGCGAACACCCGGTGGAAATCTCGCCATTGGCCCGCGCCAGCGATACGCGCCCCGAGGTAACCGAGCGTTTTGAGCTGTACATCACCGGGCGCGAGTTCGGCAACGGTTTCAGCGAATTGAACGACGCCGAAGAACAGGCCGCGCGCTTCCAAGCGCAGGTGGCCGCCAAAGACAGCGGCGACGACGAAGCCATGTTCTACGACCACGACTTTGTGCGCGCCCTGGAATACGGTATGCCTCCCACCGGCGGCTGTGGCATTGGCATTGACCGCCTGATGATGCTGCTGACCGACAGCCCCAGTATCCGCGACATCATTCTGTTCCCTGCCCTGCGCCGCGAAGTCTGAGCCATATTGGCGTCCAGCCTATATAACTAATGGGCTGATAGCTATGACTACCGTAGTAAACACCGCGCCACGCTCGCTGCGCTACCTGCAGGGCTACCCGCCAGACGCGCTGGTGCAGGTGGAAACCATGCTGCAGCAAGACCGCGTGGGCGACTGGCTGCTGCAAAAGTACCCAAAGGCCCATGCCGTGCGCACTGACAAAGCGCTGTTTGACCACGTGCAAGCCCTCAAGGCCGAGCACATGCGTGGCGCAGAGCCCTTGTCCAAGGTGATGTTTGACGCCAAGCTGCAGGTGGTGCAGCACGCGCTGGGCACGCACACCAATATCGCCAGGGTCCAGGGCAACAAGCTCAAAGCCAAGCGTGAAATTCGCGTGGCGTCCCTCTTCAAACACGTGCCGCAAGAGTTTCTGGACATGATTGCGGTGCACGAGCTTGCCCACCTGAAAGAGCGCCAGCACGACAAAGCGTTTTACCAACTGTGCAGCTACATGGAGCCGCGCTACCACCAGCTAGAGTTTGAAGTACGCGTGTACCTAACGCATCTGGAAACGTCGGGTTTGCGGCTGTGGGGCGTGGCGGGGGCTGATTCGGTTTCCTGAATTGCCACTTGAGTGCGGAGTGGGGGGCACGGGGGCGATGGCCTCATGCTGTCAAAGGCCCAGAAATCAGCCACCGCCCCCACGCCATGCCTGCTGGCAAACCACTTGTTTGCGCACGCAGGCAGCAATGCTGAATAACCATCCCCCGGCAAAGCCGGGGGTTTTCAAAATTGTGAGCCGCTCAAAGCGGCTAAACAGGGTCGCTTACGCGGCCCCAACTCTTTGCGCCACCTCTACGGTGGCACCCTATCTCCACAGCCCGAGCTGTTCGAGTCGCTCGTCTTCTTTCTCCTGATTGCGGATGTAGTTCCGAATCACCTCTTCATCCCGGCCAACCGTTGATACAAAATACCCACGTGCCCAGAAACTTTGCCCTGCAAAGTTTCTCTTGCGCTCGCTGTACGTTCGGGCCAGGTGTATCGCGCTTTTCCCCTTGATGTAACCCACCACGTTCGATACCGCATATTTCGGCGGTATCGAGATCATCATATGCACATGATCGGCCATCAAATGCCCCTCCTCAATCCTGCTATCCTTGTGCTGGGCCAACCCCCGAAACACCTCGCCGAGATGTTTCCTCAGTTGCCCGTACAACACTTTTCTTCTCCCTTTCGGGATAAACACGATGTGGTACTTGCAGTCCCATTTCGTGTGGTTTAGGCTTTCTATCTTGTCCATCGAGTTCTTCCTTTCGTTTGCTTGGCGGCTCACGATTGGAAGTGTCTCTGATGGACATCCAGACCCAACTAAAAGTAAAACTCCTACTGTCTCCCCGGCATAGCCGGGGGATTACCTATTGGATTTACATTTTTGTTACATGTCACGCACGCTACCTGCGTGCTGGCCGGATGTGGGTCACGATACCCACCTGACGCACCAGCTGGAAGCATTAAGTGGAAGCATCAACTGAG
>Ga0136636_10001234_pt1 | contig 14721 bp, 11 predicted proteins | sample AntDrymUQ8522106_2_FD_104653 | JGI IMG/M metagenome (GOLD analysis project Ga0136636, IMG submission 104653) | Polar desert sand microbial communities from Dry Valleys, Antarctica - metaG UQ852 (21.06) | ecosystem: Environmental > Terrestrial > Soil > Desert | place: Antarctica: Dry Valley... | reverse complement strand
TCGGTGGTGCCAGAGCGTCGGGTCGGGCGGGCCTTGTTCTGCGCAAGTCAAGGAGGAGCCACTGTGCGCCGGCGAAGCCGGTGTGCGGTGGCGGGGGACATGGAGCAGAACAGGCCCGCTCGATCCGGCGCGATCGCTCAGACGCTCGAATGCCGGCTTTCAGGCCACAAGCTGAACGACAGCAACGAGCCCGAGACCGACGACCACCGGCTCCCATCGCATCCGATGCCCGGCGTGGGCACAAGGACAACGGGGCCCCGCAGGGCCCCGTGTGTTCAGCTGCCAGTCAGCGTCACCTCACGTTCGTGAAGCGCGCTGCAGGCCGGTCGTCGGCGCGGTGCAGCGTGGTCACGCTGGCCTTCATCGCCCAGGGCCGCAGCTGATGGTGCAGCGGCACATAGAGGTACTCGTCACGGGTGCGCAGCAAGGCTTCGCGGATCATGCCGTTGCGCTTGGCCAGGTCGGTCTCGGTCTTCATCGCGTCGACCAGCTTGTCCACCTGCGCGTCGCTCACCCGGCCGAAGTTGAAGTTGCCGTCCGCGCCGCTGGTGCGTGTGTGCACCAGTGACTGCAGGCTGTACTGCGCGTCGAAGGTGGCCACGCCCCAACCCAGCAGGTAGGCACTGGTGTCGAAGTTCTGCACCTTCTGGATGAAGGTGGCAAAGCCCTCGGCGGCAAGCTTGGTCTTCACGCCGATGCGCGCCCACATCGACACCAGGTTCTGGCAGATCTCCTCGTCGTTGACGTAGCGGTTGTTCGGGCAGCTCAGCTGGAACTCGAAGCCGTTGGGGTAGCCGGCCTCGGCCAGCAGCCGCTTGGCGCGCTCGGGGTCGGGCTTGATCGGTGCATCCAGCTCGGCCGAATGGCCGTTCACCCCCGGCGCCACGATGATGGAGGCCGGCAGCGACAGCCCGCGCATCGTGGCGCGCTTGATGCCCTCGCGGTCGATGGCGATGTTCAGCGCCTCACGCACCCGCCTGTCCTTGAACGGGTTCTTGCCCTTCACGTCGCTGTACTTCAGCTCGGGACTGAACTGGTCGAGTGCGATGAAGATGGTGCGCACCTCGTTGCCGTCCAGCACCTTCAGCTTGCCGTCGCCGCGCAGCCGGGCCACGTCTTGCGTGGGCAGGTCGGTCACCATGTCCACGTCGCCCGACAGCAGCGCCGCCACGCGGGTGGCGTCGGCCTTGATGGGGGTGTAGACCACCTCGGTCACGTTGCTGGCGCTGGCCTTGTCCCACCAGTCGGGGTTGGCGCTCAAGGTGATGCGCTGGTCGGGCGTCCAGCCGGTGATGCGGTAGCTGCCGGTGCCGTTGACGTTGCGCGAGGCGAAATTCTCTTCCTTGGCTTTGTAATCCTGCACGTTGGCGGTCTTGTTCTTCTCCGCCCAGATCTTGCTCACGATGAAGAAGTCGCCGATGTTGCGCAGCAGCACCGGGTTGGGGCCGGCCAGGATGAAGTCGACAGTGTGGTCGTCGATCTTCTTCACCTCGCTGATGCCGGCCACGTAGATCGACATCGTGCCCTGCGGCTGCTTGATGCGGCCGAAGGAGAACACCACATCGTCGGCGGTGAAGGGCGAGCCGTCATGGAATCTCACACCACGGCGCAGGTCGAAGCGCACCTGGGTGGGGCTGATGTAAGTCCACTTGGTGGCTAGCGCCGGCTCGGGCTCGTACTTGGCGTTGTAGCGCGTCAGGCCCTCATAGGCGTGCTGCAGGATGGCATTGGTGGTGGCGTGGTTCTGGGAATGCGGGTCCAGCGTCAGGATGTCGTTCTGGGCGGCCCAGCGCAGGGTGTTGGCCTGCACCGGCGCCAGGGCCAGGGCGGCGGCCAGCAGCGCCGTCGCTGCGGCGCCCTTCAACGCGAGTTTCAAAGTCATGGGGAGGCTCCCGGGGTTTCAAGAACATCGGATGCTAGGGGCAAGCTGCCGCAGCCCGCAGAGGATGTTCCCGCAGGCCGTTCAGCCAGGCGCGGGGCGGCCTCGGCGTCGGCGTCGCAGTCGCAGCCCGTGCCGGCGGCGATCCAGCGCTGTGCCAGGCTGCGCAGCAACGGGCGCAAGGGCCGGGGCAGGGCGGGCCAGGCCGATTCTGGCGCCTGCACCATTGCACAGCGGTAGTGGGTGGCAGCATCGTCCCAGCGCAAAGCCGCACAGCGACCGTGGCGCCGGCCGGTGACCAGCACGCCCAGCGGGCAGGGTTGCCAGGCGCAGCACACGCCACAGCCGTTGCAGGCCGCACCCACGGCCGGCTTGGGCGGCGCCGCTGCATGCAGATAGATCACCGTGTGCGCCATCAGGCCGAGAGTCTGGGCGCCAAAGCCGGTCTGTTGTCAGCCAAACAGAAGGCTGGCGGGTGTCTAATCCTGCGAGGCCGCCGAAAAACAACAGTGCTACATTGCGGCTCGCGAATCAAAACAAGGCCCTTTCGTGCCCCTTGCTGAGCGGCTGCAGAGCCGGTCGAGACGTCTTCCCGGACCAGCAGCAAGGCGGGTCGCAATCCGCCAACCGGTCGAGCCGGGTCGCGGAAGGTTTTCAACCCATCCGTGCCCTGGAAACCGGGGCAAAAGGTGAGCGAACGATGATGCAGCAACACAGGTCCACCTCGTACCTGTTCGGTGGCAATGCGCCCTACGTCGAAGAGCTTTACGAAGCCTATCTCGACAACCCCGGCAGCGTGCCCGACAACTGGCGCACCTATTTCGACAACCTGCAGAACGTGCCGGCGGCCGATGGCTCCGAAGCACGTGACGTCGCCCACGCCCCGGTGGTGGAAAGCTTCGCCCAACGCGCCAAGGCCAACGCCTTCGCGCTGAAGGCCAGCTCGGCCGACCTGGCCGTGGCGCGCAAGCAGGTGCATGTGCAGTCATTGATCGCCGCCTACCGTTTTCTGGGCAGCCGCTGGGCCGACCTGGATCCGCTCAAGCGCGCCGAGCGTCCCAAGATCCCCGAGCTGGAGCCAGCGTTCTACGACCTGAGCGAGTCCGACATGGACATCACCTTCAGCGCGGTGAACACCTACTTCGGCAAGTCCGAGAACATGACGCTGCGCGAGATCGTGCAGGCGCTGCGTGAGACCTACTGCGGCACCATCGGCCCGGAGTTCATGCACTGCACTGACCCGGCCGAGAAGCGCTGGTGGCAGGAGCGGCTGGAATCCATCCGCAGCAAGCCCAGCTTCAACATCAACCAGAAAAAGCACATCCTCGACCGACTGACCGCAGCCGAAGGCCTGGAGCGCTACCTGCACACCAAGTACGTGGGCCAGAAGCGTTTCAGCCTGGAGGGCAGCGAAAGCTTCATCGCCAGCATGGACGAGGTGGTGCAGCGCGCCGGCACCCACGGCGTGCAGGAGATGGTGATCGGCATGGCCCACCGCGGCCGGCTGAACGTGCTGGTCAACACCCTGGGCAAGATGCCCAAGGACCTGTTTGCGGAGTTCGACCACACCGCGCCCGAGAACCTGCCCTCGGGCGACGTGAAGTACCACCAGGGCTTCAGCTCCGACATCACCACCCCCGGCGGCCCGTTGCACCTGAGCCTGGCCTTCAACCCCAGCCATCTCGAGATCGTGAACCCGGTGGTCGAAGGCTCGGTCAAAGCCCGGATGGACCGGCGCGGCGACAAGACCGGCGCCGAGGTGCTGCCCGTGCTGGTGCATGGCGACGCCGCCTTTGCCGGCCAGGGTGTGGTGATGGAGACCCTGGCACTGGCACAGACGCGCGGCTACTACACCGGCGGTACGCTGCACATCGTCATCAACAACCAGATCGGCTTCACCACCAGCGACCCGCGCGACAGCCGCAGCACGCTGTATTGCAGCGACGTGGTCAAGATGATCGAGGCGCCGGTGCTGCACGTGAACGGCGACGACCCCGAGGCGGTGGTGCTGTGCACGCAGATGGCGCTGGATTACCGCCAGCACTTCAAGAAAGACGTGGTCGTCGACATCATCTGCTTCCGCAAGCTGGGCCACAACGAGCAGGACACGCCTTCGCTCACCCAGCCGCTGATGTACAAGAAGATCGCCGCCCACCCCGGCACCCGCAGGCTGTATGGCGAGAAGCTGGTGGCGCAGGACGTGCTGCCGCCGAGCGGCCCCGACGACATGGTCAAGCAGTTGCGCGCCGCCTTCGACGAAGGCCGCCACACCATGGACCCGGTGCTGACCAACTTCAAGAGCAAGTACGCGGTCGACTGGGCGCCCTTCCTCGGCAAGAAGTGGACCGATGCGGCCGACACCGCGCTGCCGCTGGCCGAGATCCGTCGTCTGGCCGAGCGTGTCACCACGGTGCCCGCCAACTTCAAGGTGCACCCGCTGGTCGAGAAGGTGCTGGCCGACCGCGGCGCCATGGGTCGTGGCGAGATCAACGTCGACTGGGGCATGGGCGAGACCCTGGCCTATGCCTCGCTGGTGGCCAGCGGTTACGCGGTGCGCCTGTCGGGCGAGGACTGCGGCCGCGGCACCTTCGTGCACCGCCATGCGGTGCTGCACGACCAGAACCGCGAGAAGTGGGACATCGGCAGCTACACGCCGCTGCAGCACGTGGCCGAGAGTCAGGCGCCTTTCACCGTGATCGATTCCATCCTGTCGGAAGAAGCGGTGCTGGGCTTCGAGTACGGCTACGCCAGTGCCGAACCCAACACGCTGACCATCTGGGAGGCGCAGTTCGGCGACTTCGTCAACGGCGCGCAGGTGGTGATCGACCAGTTCATCGCCTCGGGCGAGGTGAAATGGGGCCGGGCAAACGGCCTCACGCTGCTGCTGCCGCATGGCTACGAAGGGCAGGGCCCCGAGCACAGCTCGGCGCGGCTGGAGCGCTTCATGCAGTTGTCGGCCGACAACAACATGCAGGTGGTGCAGCCCACCTCGGCCAGCCAGATCTTCCACCTGTTGCGCCGGCAGATGGTACGCATGTTCCGCAAGCCGCTGGTCATCATGACGCCCAAGAGCCTGCTGCGCAACAAGGACGCCACCTCGCCGCTGTCCGACTTCACCAAGGGCAGCTTCCAGACGGTGATCGCAGAGCAGAACGCCGACATCGCTGCCGACAAGGTCAGGCGCCTCATCGCCTGTTCGGGCAAGGTGTATTACGACCTGGTGAAGAAGCGCGAGGAGAAGAAAGCCGGCGACGTGGCCATCGTGCGGGTGGAGCAGCTCTACCCCTTCCCGCACAAGGCATTCGCGGCCGAGCTCAAGCGCTACCCCAACACCACCGAGGTGGTGTGGTGCCAGGACGAGCCGCAGAACCAGGGCGCCTGGTTCTTCGTCCAGCACTATGTGCACGAGAACATGCAGGACGGCCAGAAACTGGGCTATGCCGGCCGGCCGGCCAGCGCCTCACCCGCAGTGGGTTACGCCCACCTGCACCAGGAGCAGCAGAAGGCGCTGCTCGACCAGGCCTTTGGCAAGCTCAAGGGCTTCATCCTCACGAAATGAGACCCACCCCCGAGGCGCCACAGGCGCCTCCCCCTCATGCGGGCCGAGCCGGACGGGAGACAGTCCCTGCGGACTGTCTCCCGCCTGCGAGGGCCAGCCGGCATGCTTGCCGACTGGCGACGCCAGCGACCGGCAGAGCCGGATCCGCAGCGTCCGCTTGAGGGTTGCACCACATTCCGGGAATTCACACCATGGCAATCGTAGAAGTCAAAGTTCCGCAGCTGTCTGAATCCGTGGCCGAGGCCACGCTGCTGCAGTGGAAGAAGAAGCCCGGCGAAGCCGTGGCCATCGACGAGATCATCATCGAGGTCGAGACCGACAAGGTGGTGCTGGAGGTTCCTGCGCCTGCGGCCGGCGTGATGGCCCAGATCGTCTGCGAAGACGGCGCCACCGTGGTCAGCGACCAGGTCATCGCCCGCATCGATACCGAGGCGAAGGAGGCCATCAGCCCGCTGGAGGTGAAGGCCGTGGCCAGCGACGCCGCCGTGGCTGCCGCAGCACCCGCCGCCGCAGCTGCCGAGATCGCCGGCATCAAGAGCGGCGTGGCGATGCCCGCTGCTGCCAAGCTGATGGCCGACAACAACATCTCGGCCACTGCCGTGGTAGGCACCGGCAAGGACGGCCGCATCACCAAGGGCGACGTGCTGGGCGCCGTGGCTGCTGGAGTTGCCGCACCAGCGCCGGCGCCGGTGTCGGCACCCGCACCCGCACCCGCACCCGCACCCGCACCCGCCGCACCGCGCGTTGCTGCACCTGCGCCCGCTGCCGCCAGGCCGCTGCCCGCCGTGGCTGCGCCGCCGGGCCTCAACCTGGGTGAACGACCCGAGCAGCGCGTGCCGATGAGCCGCCTGCGCGCCCGCATCGCCGAGCGGCTGGTGCAGAGCCAGTCCACCAATGCCATCCTCACCACCTTCAACGAGGTGAACATGGCCCCGGTGATGGAGATGCGCAAGAAATTCCAGGAGAAGTTCGAGAAGGAGCACGGCACCAAGCTGGGTTTCATGAGCTTCTTCGTCAAGGCCGCGGTGGCGGCGCTGAAGAAGTACCCGATCCTGAACGCCAGCGTCGACGCCAACGACATCGTCTACCACGGCTACTTCGACATCGGCATCGCCGTGGGCAGCCCGCGCGGCCTGGTGGTGCCGGTGATCCGCAATGCCGACCAGATGAGCTTTGCCGACATCGAGAAGAAGATCGCCGAGTACGGCAAGAAGGCGGCCGACGGCAAGCTGGGCATCGACGAGTTGATCGGCGGCACTTTCTCCATCAGCAACGGCGGCACCTTCGGCTCGATGCTGTCCACGCCCATCATCAACCCGCCGCAGAGTGCCATCCTGGGCGTGCACGCCACCAAGGACCGCGCGGTGGTGGAGAACGGCCAGGTGGTGGTGCGCCCGATCAACTACCTGGCATTGAGCTACGACCACCGCATCATCGACGGCCGCGAAGCCGTGCTGGGCCTGGTGGCCATGAAAGACGCGCTGGAAGACCCGGCCCGCCTGCTGTTCGATATCTGACGTTCGCTGTCTGACGTCCGACGTCTGACATTCGACCTCTGACCACCCGCTGAAAGGATGCTGCCATGTCGCTGGCTGACGAACTGCACAAGCTGGACGCACTGCGCGAGCGGGGTGTGCTGTCGCAGGCCGAGTTCGACCAGGCCAAACGGCGGCTGCTCGATGGCACGGCGGCCCACGCCATGCCGGGCACGGCGACGGAGATGGTCAACCGCCTGCGTCGTTCGCGCAGCGACAGGTGGATCGGCGGCGTGTGTGGCGGCCTGGCCGCCAGCACCGGCGTCGAAGCCTGGGCCTGGCGCTTGATCCTCACCGTGCTGTTCCTCTTCGGCGGGGTCGGCGGTCTGCTCTACATCCTGCTGTGGATCTTCGTGCCGCTGGAATAGCACCCGGCATCAGCGTCCACCGGCACACACCAACAACCTGGCTTCACCATGTCCCAAACTTTCGACGTCATCGTCATCGGCGGTGGCCCCGGCGGCTACATCGCCGCCATCCGCGCGGCCCAGCTCGGCTCCAAGGTCGCCTGCATCGACGAATGGCAGAACGCCATCGGCGGCCCCGCACCGGGCGGCACCTGCACCAACGTGGGCTGCATCCCCAGCAAGGCGCTGCTGCAGAGCAGCGAGCACTTCGACCAGGCCGGCCACCACTTTGCCGACCACGGCATCGGGCTGAGCAATCTGCGCATCGACGTGGCGAAGATGCTCGGCCGCAAGGACACCGTGGTCAAGCAGAACAACGACGGCATCCTCTACCTGTTCAAGAAGAACAAGGTCAGCTTCTTCCACGGCCGCGGCGCCTTTGCCAAGGCGGTGGAAGGTGGCTATGAGATCGCGGTCAGCGGGCCCACCACCGACACCCTGGTGGGCAGGCACATCATCGTGGCCACCGGCTCCAGCGCCCGCGCGCTGCCTGGTGCGGCCTTCGACGAGGACAAGATCCTCAGCAACGACGGCGCGCTGCGCATCGCCGCAGTGCCCAAGACCCTTGGCGTGGTCGGCTCTGGCGTGATCGGGCTGGAGCTGGGCTCGGTCTGGCGCCGGCTGGGCGCCGAGGTCACGGTGCTGGAAGCCATGCCCGGCTTCCTGGGTGCGGTGGACGAGGGCGTGGCCAAGGAGGCGCTGAAGGCCTTCACCAGGCAGGGCCTGAAGTTCAGCTTCGGCGTCAAGATCACCGAGGTGAAGGCTGGCAAGAAGGGCGTGAGCCTGGCCTACACCGATGCCAAGGGCGCCGAGCAGACGCTGTTGGTCGACAAGCTCATCGTCTCCATCGGCCGCGTGCCCAACACCACCGGCCTGAACGCCGAGGCCGTGGGCCTGGCGCTCGATGAGCGCGGCGCCATCGTGGTCGACGCCGACTGCAAGACCAACCTGCCCCAGGTGTGGGCGGTGGGCGACGTGGTGCGCGGCCCGATGCTGGCCCACAAGGCCGAGGAAGAAGGCGTGGCGGTGGCCGAGCGCATTGCCGGCCAGCACGGCCATGTCAACTTCAACACCATCCCCTGGGTGATCTACACATCGCCGGAGATCGCCTGGGTGGGCCAGACCGAGCAACAGCTCAAGGCCGAGGGCCGGGCCTACAAGGCCGGGCAGTTCCCGTTCCTGGCCAACGGCCGGGCGCGGGCGCTGGGTGACACGACCGGCTTCGTCAAGTTCCTGGCCGACGCCAAGACCGACGAGATCCTGGGCGTGCACATCGTCGGCCCGTCTGCCAGCGAGCTGATCGCCGAGGCGGTGGTGGCGATGGAGTTCAAGGCCAGCGCCGAAGACATCGCCCGCATCTGCCACGCGCACCCATCGCTGAGTGAAGCCACCAAGGAAGCGGCCTTGGCCGTCGACAAGCGCACCTTGAATTTTTGATCCCGTCGCACCAGCGACGACGCACCAGGAACGGGCCGGCTATGCTGGCCCGTTCCGCGTTCGAGCACCGTGCATGACCTCTGTCACCGACCTGTACCAGCAGACCCTGCGCGAGCGCGGCTACACCGCCGACCCGGCGCAACTGCGCGCGGTGGCCTCGCTGCAGCGCTGCCAGGACGAATGGGCCGCCTACAAGTCGCGCCGCGGCAATAGGCTGACCAAGATCCTGGTGAGGCCGCCCATCCCGCGCGGGGTGTACATGCACGGCGGTGTGGGCCGGGGCAAGAGCTTCCTGATGGACTGCTTCTTCCAGGCCGTGCCGCTGCAGCGCAAGACCCGGCTGCACTTCCACGAGTTCATGCGCGAGGTGCACCGCGAGCTGCAAGACCTCAAGGGCACGGTCAACCCGCTCGATGAACTGGGCCGGCGCATCGCGCGCAAGTTCCGGCTGATCTGCTTCGATGAATTCCACGTGGCCGACGTGACCGACGCGATGATCCTGCACCGGCTGCTGGACGCGCTGTTCGCCAACCGGGTGTCGATCGTCACCACCAGCAATTTCGCACCCGATGCGCTGTACCCCAACGGACTGCACCGCGACCGCATCCTGCCGGCCATCGAGTTGCTGAAGGCGCAACTGGAGGTGATCAACGTCGACAACGGCACCGATTACCGCCAGCGCACGCTGGAGCAGGCGCAGCTCTACCACTGCCCGCTGGGGCCGCAGGCCGACGCCGCGCTGCAAGCCACCTTCAGCCAGCTGGCCGAGGCCCGCGACGAGAACCCGCTGCTGCACATCGAGCACCGCGAGCTGCGCGCGCTGCGGCGTGCCGGTGGCGTGGTGTGGTTCGACTTTCGCACCCTGTGTGGCGGCCCGCGCTCGCAGAACGACTACCTGGAGCTGGCGCAGCAGTTCCACACCGTGGTGTTGTCGAACGTGCCGCAGATGCCGCCCAAGTTTGCCAGCGAGGCGCGGCGCTTCACGCTGCTGGTCGACGTGCTGTACGACCGGCGCGTCAAGCTGGTGATGTCGGCCGCAGTGCCGGCCGAGCAGCTCTACACCGAAGGCCCGCTGGCGCACGAGTTTCCGCGCACCGTCTCGCGGTTGCAGGAGATGCGGTCGGCCGACTACCTGGCGCTGGAGCGGCGCGAGGTCGACACCCGCATCACATGAACCGCTTGCCGCCTGCCTGTTGCGCGCTGGCGCTGCTGCTGCTGTGCCGGGCGGTACTGGCCGTGCCCGACAGCGATACCGCCGAGAGGGCCCGCATCGCGGCCGACCGGCAGGCGGTGGAGACCCGTTTCGAGGCGGCCAGGCGTGCCTGCGAAACCCGCTTCGTGGTCAACCACTGCCTGGACGGGGCGCGCCAGGAACGCCGCCTGGCTTTGGATGCGCTGCAGCGCCAGACCCACCTGCTCGACGATGCCCGCCGCCGCGACCGCGCTGTCGAGCGCCTGCGGGCGATCCAGGAGCGGGAGTCGGCCGCCGCCGCCAAGCCGGCGCTGGAGGCCGCCAGCGCGCCGCAGGACGGAGCCAGCCGCGCCGCCGCGCCACCGCCGCTGCGCCGTGCGGTGCGGTCGGCGCCCTCTGCATCGGCCGCAGCGCAGGCGGCACGCCAGCGCCAGGCCCAGCAGCAGCAGCGCCTGCAGGAAGCCCAGGCCCACCAGGAGGCGGTGCAGGCCCGCAATGCCCGGCGCGACACCCAGCGCCCGCCGGCGGCCGGCTTGCCGGTGCCAGCGCCAAGTGCGCCGGCGCCTTGAGTCAGGCGATCAGCTCGACCTTCAACATCGCCAGCGACAGGTTGTCACCATGGCCGTTGGCGCGCTGGCGGGCCCGCGTCGCCATCATGTCGGTGGCGTCGCGCGGCGCGAAGCTGTTGACATACATGCCCAGCTCGCGCGGGGTGAAGTAATGCCACAGCCCGTCGCTGCAGCACAACAGCGTGTCGCCCGGCAGCAGGGCGTCGATATGGTGCAGCGTCACCGGCGGGTCTGCCTGGGTGCCCAGGCAGCCGGTCAGCAGGTTGCTCTGCGGATGGGTGTTCGCGCCCTCCTCGGTCAGCTTGCCTTCGTCGATCAGCCGCTGCACGTAGGAATCATCCATCGTGCGGCTGACCAGGTCGGCGCCGCGGAAATGGTAGACGCGTGAATCGCCCGCATGCACCGCCACACAGGCCAGCCCCGGGCCCAGCAGAAACGCCGCCACGGTGCTGTGCGGCTCTTCCTCGGCGGTGATGGCCGTCAGCTTGATCATCAGATGGGCTTCCAGCACCAGCTGGCGCAGCAGTTCATCCGGGCTGTCCTTGGCTGGTACGTGGCGGTCGAACAGCTGGCGGGCGGTCAGCAGCACCTGGTCGGCTGCCTTGCGGCCACCGCTCTTGCCGCCCATGCCGTCGGCCAGCACCGCCAGCAGGCAATCCTTGTGGCGGGCATGGCGCAGGATCTGCACCTGGTCCTGCTGGTAGGGGCGGTCGCCCTTGTGCAGGGCGGTGGCGGCCAGCAGTCGGTAGGCCAGGGGGGGCTGCGGAAGCACGGCACTCATGGGGCGGCACTATAAACTCCGCCCACCCATGGACCTCGAGCCTGCTGCCGACATCAACCTGCGCTCGCCCCAGCGCGCGCTGATCGAACTGCGGATGGCGCATGCCGATCTCGACAGCCTGATCGACCGCGCAGCCGAGCCGCTGCCGGCCGACGACCTGACGCTGCGCCGGCTGAAGAAGCGCCGCCTGCTGCTGCGCGACCAGATCGCCAGGCTGCAGGCCGAGCTCGACCCGCCGGAACCAGCCTGATGCACGGCCCCGCCGAGGCGGCTGCGCCGGCGCCCGGTGACCTGGCCCGCGCCACCCGCGACGCACTGGGCCCGCAGGGCGCGCTGGCGCAGGCCGACCCGAACTTCGTCGAGCGTGCGGTGCAGCAGCAACTGGCCGAAGCCGTGGCCGCCGCTGTCGAGGAGCACGCCACCCTGGTGGCCGAGGCCGGCACCGGCGTCGGCAAGACCTTCGCCTACCTGGTGCCGCTGCTGCTGTCGGGCCGCCGCGCGCTGGTCTCCACCGCCACCAAGAGCCTGCAGGACCAGCTGTTCCTGCGCGACCTGCCGCGCCTGCGCGACGTCCTGCGGGTGCCGGTGCGCATCGCCCTGCTGAAGGGCCGCAGCAGCTACCTGTGCCTGCACCGCTTGCAGCAGGCACGTGAAACCGGCACGCTGCCCGACCGCTTTGCGGTGCGCGCGCTGGCCCGCGTCGAGACCTGGGCGCCATCCACCCGCACCGGCGACCTGGCCGAGATCGACGGTCTGGACGAGCGCAGCCCGGTGATCCCGCTGGTCACCTCCACCCGCGACAACTGCCTGGGCCAGGACTGTCCGCAGTTCGCCAACTGCCACGTCGTCAAGGCCCGGCGCGAGGCGATGGCGGCCGACCTGGTGGTGGTCAACCACCACCTGTTCTTTGCCGACCTGTCGCTGCGCGACAGTGGCGTGGCCGAACTGCTGCCCACGGTGGATGCGGCGGTGTTCGACGAGGCCCACCAGTTGGTGGAGACCGGCCTGCAGTTCCTCGGCACGCTGTTGTCGTCCAACCAGGTGATCGACTTCGGCCGTGATCTGCTGGCCGCCGGCCTCAGCCATGCCCGCGGCCAGGCCGACTGGCAGCAGGTGGCCGGCGGCCTGGACAAGGCCGCGCGTGAACTGCGCCTGGCCTGTGCCGGTCCGCTGCGCGACATCAAGGGCGTGCTGAAGCTGCGCTGGGATGAACGCAGCCGGGATGCAGCCTTCGTTGACGCGCTGGACGGCCTGGCCAGCGCAGCCGACGCCGCGCGCGACGCCGCCCGCCTGGTGGAGGCCACCGCGCCCGACTTCACCCGCCTGGTCGAGCGCGGCGAGCGCATCGCCCGGCTGGCGCATGCCTTCGCCCTGCCGGCCGCCACCGACCGGGTGCGCTGGATCGACCTGGGCCCGCGCGACGCCCGGCTGGTGGACAGCCCGCTGCACATCCGCGACCTGTTCACCGAGCAGCGCGCGCTGGCCCCACGCGCCTGGATCTTCACCTCGGCCACGCTGGGCAGTGACGATGAACTGAGCTGGTTCACCGAGTCGGCGGCGCTGGAAGATGCCCGCAAGCTGCGGGTGGGCAGCCCCTTCGACTACCCGGCCCATGCCCGCACCTGGGTGCCGCCGCGCTTTCCCAAGCCCAGCGAGGCCGGCCATCCGGCGGCGGTGGGCGCCCTGGCGGCGCGGCTGGCCGGCCGGCTGGGCGGGCGCACCTTCGTGCTGACCACCACGCTGCGGGTGCTGCCGCTGATCGCCGAAGCGCTGACCGAGGCCGCGAACGCCGCCGGCACGCCGCTGGTGGTGCTGGTGCAGGGCACCCACCCCAAGCGCAGCCTGCTGCAGCGCTTCCTCGACACGCCGGGCAGCGTGCTGGTCGGCTCGGCCAGTTTCTGGGAAGGCATCGACGTGCCGGGCGCCGCCCTGCAGTGCGTGGTCATCGACAAGCTGCCGTTCCCGCCGCCGCATGACCCGCTGGTGCAGGCGCGCAGCAAAGAGCTCGAGTCGCGCGGGCGCGATCCGTTCAACGACTACTACCTGTCGGAGGCCGCCATCGCGCTGAAGCAGGGCGCCGGCCGCTTGATCCGCAGCGAGACCGACATGGGCCTGCTGGTCATCACCGACCCGCGCCTGCGCCAGATGCCCTACGGCCGCAAGCTGCGTGCCGCGCTGCCGCCGATGGGCACGCTCGACACCGAGGCCGATGCGCTGGCCTGGCTGGACGAGATGGCGGCGGTCAACGCAGCGCGCTGAGACCCACCCGAACCGCCACGCCTACCAGAACTGCCACCAGGCGCGCTCGGGCACGCGCACGCCACCCTGGATGAAGCGGGTGTTCGGGTAGTTCTTGGTCAGCACCCGTTCCGCGTCGGCGCGCAACTGCTCCAGCCCCAGCTTGTCGTAGCTGGCGGCCATGATGTAGAGCGCCTCTTCCACCGCCGGCGTCTGCGGGTACTCGCGCACCGCCAGCTGCGCCCGGTTCGCGGCGGCCAGGAAGGCCTGGCGCCGGAAGTAGTAGCGCGCCACGTGCAGCTCGTAGTCGGCCAGCGCGTTGACGATGTAGCCCATGCGGGCCCGCGCGTCGTCGCTGTACTTCGACTCGGGGAAGGTCTGCACCAGCTGCTCGAAGGCCTGGTAAGAATCGCGCGACGCCTGCTGGTCGCGCTCGGACAGGTCCTGCCGCGAGACAGCGCTCAGGAAGCCCATGGTCTCGTTGAAGTTGACCACGCCCTTCAGGTACAACGCGTAGTCCAGCGCCGGGCTGGACGGGTGCAGCCTGACGAAGCGGTCCAGCGTGGCGATGGCTTCCACGCGCTCGTTCAGGCGCCACTTGGCAAAAGCCAGATCCAGCATGGCCTGCTGGGCCAGCAGGGTGCCGGCGGCGCGGCCTTCCACCCTCTCCAGCTGCTTGACGGCCAGGTCGTAGCTGCCGGCCGAGAGATCGTCCTTGGCGTCTGCATACAATTTCTCGACGCTGCCGCGGTCGTCCTTCGGGGCGCTGCTGCAGCCGGCCAGCAAGGCCAACGCCAGCAGCGCGGCCCAGCCCCGTCCAGTGCCATGCCGGCGCCCGCCGGCCAGCGGCTTGAAAAGCTTGAACACGTTCATCGGTGTCGGCAGCCGCAATGCGGCCGGCGTCCTTCCAGGGCAGATATGCAAAGCATTCGATTCTAATGGCCGGCCTCAACCGGCCTGTGTCGGCCCAGGGCGGGCAGGGCGGCGGCGCTGCACCGGCCGACGCGTTGCCGTCCGACGCGTTGGTGCCCGACGCGCTGCTGCCCGACGACTTGATGTCCGACGAACTGCCGGCAGACGACGCGGCGCTGCAGGCCGAAGTGCGCCAGGCCGCCGTCAGCCCG
>Ga0136636_10001233_pt1 | contig 14731 bp, 11 predicted proteins | sample AntDrymUQ8522106_2_FD_104653 | JGI IMG/M metagenome (GOLD analysis project Ga0136636, IMG submission 104653) | Polar desert sand microbial communities from Dry Valleys, Antarctica - metaG UQ852 (21.06) | ecosystem: Environmental > Terrestrial > Soil > Desert | place: Antarctica: Dry Valley... | reverse complement strand
TTGTGTAAATTCTGGGACTAGTTTACGCGTGCTATAATGGTGATGTATTCCATTTGAGAACCACACAGTTTTTAAGTAGTTGGTGAGCGAATTGGCAGGGTGTGAGAGTTGTTTACATATCGCCTCAAGTACCGTTCGAATAACCAAATTGTACTTAAAATGCTGATCGTATAAAATATCTCGGCCAGCTATTGTGGCTTGAGCTAAATGATAAATGAATTGTTTTTTTTGAAGCGAAAGTGTATCGAAGTTTTTAATTGGGAATCGCAAGATTCGTATATCAGCAAATTCATCTATGAGAATTGATTCTTGAATCATTTTCTAATGTTGTTAACGTGAGATTTATTTTTCGGCTTTAGGATTTCGCAAGTCAGTATCTTGTGTTAATTCCCACTTTCCTTTTATAAAACGATAACTGTTATACGAAAAATCGGGACCGTAAAATCTGTAATTATCTTTGTAAGCTGGGTTCGATGGGGTTAAATTGTCGCACACAATTTGTTTCAGTTCCTGATCGTATTGAAGCATCATATTAGTTGTAGCCGAAAATTCAAAAATCAATCGATTATAATAGCCTACTGATTTTGCAAGAATAGGACTGCCAAAATGCGGTTCGCCATTGTAAAGTAAATTCACGGTTTCTATGAGTTTAATCTTAGTGAATTCATCATTCCCTTTATAACCTAAAAGCGTATAATAGGTTTGTTTTTTGAATTCGGTTTGAACTATTTCGTAATATATAGCTCCATACCATTTTTTTGGAGTGAGAGACATGCGTTCAGGCGAGCGTATATAGCCGGTTTTATCGGTTAATAAATTTACCGATAATGATTTATCGGGTTTATGGGAGATGGCAGCACCAAAAAAGCGATGAGATCCATCAGAATATTCAATGTTCCAGGTGATTACTTTAAATTTTTTATCGGGCGATAGGAGCGTGAACATGCGATAAATACCATGCATCCTATTCTCGAACCAAATGGGTTGGATCCAAATTTTATTGAGTCGATTAATGATTGTCGAGTTAATCAAATCCTTCTCACTATTTGTTTGAGCTAAAGCCATTGCTTCAAATAAGCATTTCAGGGTTACGTCCGAAATTCTCTCATATGCAATTGGGTTTGTGGAATCAAGAAAACGAAGTTCATGTATTTTTAAATTATTCTCAATGGTTGATTCATGAAAAGACAACTTAATATTTTCGATATTAATAGGATGTTTAGTTTTTTTTATGACGACATCCGAAAAATAAAAAGCGATGGGTGCTTCATCTACTAAGTCACGCACAAAATAATCGATGTGTGCATTTTCGTTGACAATAAAAGGGAAGTAATAAATTTCATATTTCCCATCGTTACTTACAATCGATTTTAGTGTTGTGTTATCGTGACTGGCGTTTTTATACTCGGTTTGTAGAATAATAGCTAACCATTGAGTCGATAATTGTTGCAACTGATACTGTTTTTCATTTACATCAATTATTGTTTGAATGTTTTTATATGCTTCAATAATTTCTTTCGCTTTTATATTAATTGGTTGAGCATTTAAATTTATCGATGAAATAATTAATATAAATATGTATAAATGTATATATTTGCACATGATTTGAATTTTAGTATATTTAGTTTGTAATCAAAAATTAGTCCGAAAGTATGAAGATTTGGAATAAAATAAAAGGCTACATCAACCTTCGCTTGCTAATTGGCATTGTACTAGGTGGTTTAGCAGGTTTTTTATACTATTATTATGTAGGTTGCAACAGTGGCAGCTGTCCCATTACAAGTAAACCAGTAAATTCAATAGTTTATGGTGCATTTATGGGTGGGCTATTGCTTGTGCATAATAAGGATAAAAAACCAATGTAAGGATTTTATGCGTTTTGCTTTTTGCGTTGCTGCGATTGAGAAACAAAGGATATTCTATGATGAACGAATAATCCTTATGATTTAGACCATTTGAGAATTAGATCTATTGTTGATAGAACTATTGGTAAGGTTGCCCATAATGTTGTTTGTAATGCGAATAGGCAATTCAACAAAAAATGTGCTGCCTTGTCCCAGTTCGCTCTCAACGCGAATATTTCCTCGGTTTAGCGATAACAGCTCTTTAACAAGCGATAGTCCAATACCGGTTCCCTTTTCACCATATGTTCCCCATTCCGATGTAACTGCTTGATCGAAAAGTTGATTGATTTTATCATTTGAAATACCTATTCCAGTATCTGCCACTTCGATGTATAACATAGAATTTTGAGCTGAGCACTTTATTGTAACTTCACCGCCATTTCGAGTAAATTTAAGAGCATTACTAAGCAAATTTCGAATTACGGTTGAAACGCAGTTACTATCAATCATTACTTCACCCACTTTTTGAGGTGAGATGTTTTGCATCTTAATATTTTTGCTGTGTGCCATAGCTTCATTCATAGAAAACACATTGTTTATAAGCTCTTCAATACCAATCTTTTCGATTCGGAAGCTATACATTCCCTGCTTTTCAATCGACCAATTCAATAAATTATTTAGTAAAACCTCAATCTGATTAATGGTGGTTACCATGCCATGCATAAGAATTTCAGCATTAGGATCAATTTTATGCTTGGTGAGCTCACGTATAGCAGTTGTAGAGAGCTTTAGTGTAGACATAGGTCCTCTTAAATCGTGACCAATAATTGCAAATAATCTATCCTTAGTTTGGTTGCTCTCTTCGAGGTAGTAACGTTGAGTCTCTATTTCGTTTCGTTGAGCCGTTTCTAATTCTAAAGCTCGCGACAATTGTTTATTTTTTCGAACCACCATCCAGCGCATAATGATTAAGGCTATTACACCAATTAACAAACAAATAATGGCATATAACCTCATTTTGCTTTGAGCAAATGCTTTATCTACTTCGGCTTGTTTTATTGATACCTCATGTTCGGTGCGTAAATCGGCTAATTTCCGCACGTTATCAATGTTTATTAAACTATCGCGGAGTATATAATATTGTGTTTGAGCTTGATATGCACCTTTGTAATTTCCAAGGGCAATATATATTTGCTTTTGAAGTTCGTAGATGTCGCGTTGTTGAGGCACTAAGTTTTCGTTTATGGCAGTGGTTAGGCAACTGTCAGCTAGTAGTTTTGCGTATTGGTAATTATCTTGTTTTAAAGCATTGTTTGCTAAAGTAATTTGATAGCATATTATAGCATAATAGTCACTAAATGGCATTAAAAGTTCAATTCCAGTTTTCAGACTTTCATTGCTCTGCGGTAAGTGATTTAAGCTTGAAAAGACCATGCCGATATTCCCTGTTGCATAGGCAACTCCTTGTAAGTAATTGTTTTTTTTAAAGAGAGGAATTGATTTTTTAAAATAGATAAGTGCAGAATCGAATGCCGCAGTCTGCAAAAAAACATTTCCCAAACTCAAATAAATATTGGCAACAAGTATTGATGATGTATCCAATGTTATGGCGGAACGACTTTGAGTATAATAGTTTAATGTGTTTTTATAGTCTTTTGATTTAAAATAGATGTCTCCAATTTCTTTTAAAGCGAAGCATTTTTCTTTATGTAAATTTGATGAATTAGCAACTGTTATTGCTATTTGAAGATTTATTAATGCGGCATCAAATAGTCCTCGTTTTTTTAAGCTAATAGCCTTATAGTAGTGCCCTCTAATAAAATTGAGATTGTCATTATTTTTCTCTGAATGTTGTATTAATAATTCAGCATAATATTCGCATGAATCAAGATTGTGATGTCGGTATGCTAATGTTTTTAAAATATTGAGCTGAATGGAATCAGACAAGTTTTGATTTGGCTTTAGTTGATCGACGAAATTATTTATTATTGATTTTTGCGTAAATGATTGTGTCTGTGTAAATAAAAATGCACATGAAAGCAATACTAATTTAAATAATATGATTTTGTTGCTTTGCATGTGCAATGGATATTTAATTTCAATAGGTATTTCAAATTCTATTTGAAATACCTATTGGTGTTTATATTTCAATTGATAATTGAGGAGGTTCATTTCCTTTTAATGCACTCACCGATTTTTCAGCCACAACACTATCCTTACACTCGCATGTACAGTTTGTAACGGTAGGCATATAGGATATGTCGCCTTTAGCTTTTTTGCTAATAACGGCTTTCCAGTGGTCGAAATCTTTTTTCTCAGGCTTTTCCGAAAAGAAAGTTTCGGCGCTAGGATTGATGCCAGTAATGTCGGTAATGCCTGAGCATTGGTCGAGTTTCCAAACAATACTGTCGCCTGGATTTACAGCAGTTTTAATTGACTGCCCATGATGTTGTTCGCTGTCGCGAAACTGTAAAACTCCGTCTACCAACTTAAGGTAGATTTTAATTTTTCCCATAATAATGCGGTTTAATATTAAAAAGCACCTAAAATTAATGCTTTTATCGAATAATTGGTAATGGGATAAGAGAAATTGTTGAAAATGTTGATTTGAAGGTTATAAATAATTCGTTTAAAGCTGCGGAAGGCAACTATTGGTTAATTGTTTTAGATTTTGACTTTTTTGTGAGATACTAGTTAAGCCCTCGAAAGGGTTTGGGGAATATGAATAGCATCTTATAGGGCGTTGCCCTATGCTGTCGATATCGCCCTTTCATGGCTTGACTATACGACATTGAATCTTTTATTCCCAGTTAAGTATGATTTTACCACAGTTGCCCTCTGCCATAATATCAAAGCCTTTTTGGAAATCATCCACATTAAAACGATGAGTGATAATGGGTGAAATATCTAGACCTGACATGAGCATTTGTTCCATTTGGTACCATGTTTCGAACATTTCGCGGCCATAGATGCCTTTAAGCATTAAGCCTTTGAAGATAACACGGTTCCAGTCGACGACCGTTTCTGGAGGAAGAATTCCCAAAAGCGATATTTTGCCAGAGTTGTACATGTGCTCAATCATTTGATTAAAAGCTGCGGTGGATCCGGAACACTCCAGTCCAATGTCGAAACCTCTCATCCCGAGTTCGTTAATGGTGTCGGTTAAACTCTCTTTTAGCGGATTAATAACTCGTGTTGCACCCATTTTTCGCGCTAAGTTGGCTCTAAATTCATTGGTTTCGGTGGCTACCACATAACGAGCACCTGCAAATTTAGCGATGGCAATACACATACTCCCAATAAGTCCTGAGCCTGTTACCAGCACATCTTCGCCAATAAGAGGAAAGGAGAGTGCCGTATGGGTGGCATTTCCAAACGGATCCATGATGGCAACTATCTCATCGGGAATTTGTTTATTGATTTTCATGACATTGGTGGCTGGCACTTTAACATACTCAGCAAATGCGCCATCGATGTTAACGCCAATTCCAACAGTTCGTTCGCAAATGTGCTGACGACCACGCCGGCAATTTCGGCAATGTCCACAAGCAATATGACCTTCGCCCGTAACTCGGTCGCCTTCTTTAAACTCGTCCACCTCGCTACCTACCTCTGCGACATGTCCTACATATTCATGGCCGATAACCATGGGAGTTGGAATGGTTTTTTGTGCCCAAACATCCCAATTGTATATGTGAAGATCTGTGCCGCATATTGCAGTTTTGGCCACTTTAATTAAAACGTCGTTGGGGCCAATAATTGGTTTAGGAACATCTAATAGCCAAATTCCTTTTTCGGGTTTGAGTTTTACAAGGGCTTTCATTTTTTATAGTATATTATAGGTAAGAGTATTAAGTATCGAGATAAAAGATTTAAGATAAAATTATCAAGAAATAAAGTTCGATAAATGAATTTTTGGAGGCAATGATTATTGTCACGGATACCATTGTCATCAACTAATTCATGAAATTCAAATACGATGGTTTGCTGAAAAGCTTAAGCAGCTTTATTGTCTAATTTTCCCAGAGGGAATTAATATCAATAGAATATCATGTACGATTGATTATTTTGCCCGTAGGGCATTAACATTCATATGAGGTCTCAGACCTATTTATTGTTTTTCGTTTGTGCTGTTAATGAATCTATTAGCTAAATAAAATACGACATTATTCCCAACGTAGTACTTATTTATCCCCTACGGGGAGCAATTTTTTTCAACGTCAATTCTCTATTGGTATTTATCCCCTAGCGGGGAATTTAACCCAATAAATCAAGGATTTGTATATTTTCTTATCTCTTCCCTTACATTGGGCAACTATAAAACCAAGTTATTCAATTGTAATAGAATGAAATAAAACTTTGCCAGAAGACCCTAAATAGACCCTATATTAACTTTTAGCATTTAAGTAATTGTAAAACTCTAATTGCGATCGAAAGGGGATAAGGCTTTCGGTTGTGCGATGGGTGTTTGTTAAGCCGTTGTCAAGTATACGAGCAGCTGTATTATCGCGCCATTGCATGTTCCAAAGTGTTTTAAGTTCTTCTTTAAGGTTTGGATCCAATATGGGACAAGCTACTTCTATTCGTCGATCCAAGTTTCGGGTCATCAAGTCGGCCGATGAAATGTAGATTTTCTCATCTCCATTGTTGCAAAATATGAACATTCGCGAGTGTTCGAGATACCTATCGATTAACCCAATGGATTCAATAGGAGGTGTTTTGGGATCGAAATCAGGAACAAGAGAGCACATTCCCCTCACATTTAGTTTTACATCAACGCCAGCTTGTTTCGCTTGGTATAAACGATTGATCATTATTTTATCAACTACGTTGTTGCATTTAATATGGATATACGCAGGATGTCCTTTGCGAGCGTTTTTTATTTCGTTAGTGATGTAATTGGTTATTTTGGCTCTTAACTGAAACGGAGAAACCATTAAATATTGATAGCGTGGTACTTTATAGTTACGATCGAAAAATTCAAATACCCATGAAACTTCTTTGGTAATGGATGAGTGGCTAGTCAGTATTATGTTGTCGGAGAATACCTTAGCGCTATCTTCGTTGAAATTACCTGTTCCAATAGCAGCATAATATTCAAGTTTGTTTTTTACTTTACGTGTTATTAGGCAAAGTTTGCTGTGAACCTTTAAACCGGGAACTCCATAGATCACCTTAACACCTTCATCTTTTAGTCGATTCGACCATTTAATGTTAGCACCTTCGTCGAAACGAGCCTGAAGTTCGAGGATTGCACTTACTTTTTTACCGTTTCGAGCTGCATTTATTAAGGCGTTCATCACGTTCGATGATTTGGCAACACGATAGATGGTAATTTTTATCTCTATAACTTGCGGATCGATGGATGCTTCGCGAAGAAAATCGATAAACTGTGTAAATGAGTGATAAGGGAAATGTAGTAGTATGTCCTTTTTCTTGAGTGCCTCAAAATAAGTTCGATTGTTATCAATGTCTTTATGACGAATGGGCGGTTGCGATTCATAAAGCGTCTCCGAACCTCCAATCTTAGGGAAATTCATGAAATCCTTAAAGTTGTGATATCGTCCGCCTTTTATAATGGCATCATCTTTCGAGAAGCGAAGTTTTTTTAAGATTAAGTCTAAAAAGTACTGTGGTATTTTTTTGTCGTATATAAATCTCACCGGAGGAGCTTCTTTCCTACGCTCGAGGCCTTGAGCAATTTGCTTTACATAGTTCTCCGAGATTTCATCATCTAAATCCAATTCTGCATCGCGAGTTAGTTTTATGACATAGGATGATATTTCATCGAACTCGAACATGTAAAAAAGATCTTTTAACTCAAATCGAATGGCATCATCGAGCAGCATGATGTATTTATTCTCTCCTTCGTCGGGTAAAATAATAAATCGTCCAACATGGTTCGATGGAATTTCTATTAGTACGTAGGTGTTTTTCTCTCGTTTTTTACATTTTAATTCTACAGCCATGTATATGGCATCGTCTTTTAAATCAGGTAAATCTCTATCTTTATTTAATATTAACGGCATTAAACGTGGCTGAACATATTTTTGGAAATACTGACGAATAAATATTTGCTGATTTTCATTAATCTGATTTTCATTAATTAAGTAGATGTTATTCTTTTTTAGGTCAGCGAGTATGCCATCGTAAACGTTTGAGAATGTATTGCTTTGTTTTAAAACAATTTGGTTTATCTCTTTTAATACTTTATGAGGATTAATGCCTTCGAAATCATAAGGGGTACCCAATTCCTCAATACGTTTAAGAATTGCCACCCTAACCCTAAAAAATTCATCTAGATTATTGGAATAGATACCCAAGAATTTTAATCGTTCGATTAATGGAACTGTTTTTTTATTTGCTTCTTGAAGTAGCCTTTCATTAAATGATAGCCAGCTTAGTTCTTTAGTTCTATATGTTTTATTGGGCATAATCTAAATTCGGTTTGTTTTATCAAATTTAATACAATTTATTAAAAATGTGAGATGAGATATAAAAAGATAAAGAAATCTTTTTATTGTTTTTTTGGTTTAAGTGATAATTAATTAGCATTTTTGCAGCTCGTTTTTGGAGACGAAATTTGGGTTCGAATTAACAGGTTTAAATTGTTAGGAATGTTAACTCAATCTTAATTTACAATTTTTATGTCAATGTGGTTAAGTTAAGTGCAATTGAAAAACCATCGCTCAACCCCTTAATTCCCTAAAGGGGAAACCTTGCGCGATGATCCCTTTAGGGAAATAAAGGGTGTGTAAAGGGGAAATGCTTTTAGCTAAACGACATTGATTTTTATATAGCAAAACTAATTTGTTTTTATGAGCAGAAGGCCTTATCAATTGCATGAAATATTAGAAAAAAGGGTGTTGACCGATTCCACATTTGTGTTGCGATTTGAACGTAAAGAATTGGAGTTTAAAGCTGGTCAGCATATATCAGTAGGGCCACCCAATGGAATTCACACTCGAGAATACTCTGTTTACAGTGCGGTTAATGATAATGCCATAGAAATATTAGTAAAAGAGGTGATGGGTGGTTTGGTTTCTCCGGCACTTAATCATCTTAAAGAGGGTGATATGGTTGTTGTTCAGGATCCAGTGGGTTACTTTTCGTTACCTGTTAATCATACGCCTACATCGAAATATTTGTTTATTGCCAGCGGTACTGGAATTTCGCCTTTTCATTGCTTTGTTAAGACCATTCCAAATTTAAATTATCAATTGGTACATGGTGTAAAGTATGTTGGGGAGGCTTACGAGAAGCATCATTACGATAAAAAGCGATTGACCGTGTGCACTTCTCGTGAAGGCAAGGGTGACTTTTATGGAAGGGTTACAACTTATTTGCAAACTCAAAATATTGATAAAGAGACGCATTGTTACGTTTGTGGTAATTGCGATATGATTCATGATGTGTACGATATCTTAGAAGAAAAAGGAGTGCCATCAGCGCAAATACATGCAGAGGTTTATTTTTAAGGAGAAGGGAGGAAGATAAAGAGATAGGATTTAACTATGTATAAATATAGTAGCGAATGAATTATCATTTAGTGGTGTTAGGATGTCAGATGAATCAGTCTGACTCGGAGCGTGTGAAAAGAGTTGTAGAGGAGATGGGATTGGTGGAGACACTGAATGAAGATGACGCTGATTTAATTGGTATCATTGCTTGTTCGGTTCGCCAGAAAGCCATTGATAAAGTTTATACGAAAATTCAAAAGTGGAACTCACTGAAAAATAAAAAACCACTCATCACATTTGCTACCGGATGTATTTTACCTGATGATAAACTTAAGTTTTTAAAGCAATTCGATTTGGTTTTCGACATTGGGGAGGTGCTCTCACTGCCAAAACTTATTGCTCAATATGGTGTATCATCGCCTTTGGTGAATGCATTGGGGATGGCCAAAAAATTATCGTTTCCTTCTAAAAGTGATATTTCATTGGATGCCATAATGGTTGATAGTGATGTAATGATACGCTCGGACATAAAACCGACCGCGTCATTTTTATCGCCTCTAAAACGAAAAACAATTAGTTTTGAAAATCAACAATGGGAGGTTAAACCTAAATACAACAGTGGGTTTGAGGCTTATGTGCCTATTCAAAACGGATGTGATAAGTTTTGTACTTTTTGTGCTGTTCCCTATACGCGAGGACGTGAGGTGAGCCGACCATCAACTGAGATTTTGGATGAGATAAATCATCTGGTTGCATCGGGCTATAAATCAATTACACTCTTGGGGCAAAATGTGAATTCATATGGAAAAGATTCACAGGGGTCTGAATTATCATTTGCCGATTTACTTTCCGCAGTTGGTGAGATAATTGAAAAAGCAAGAGCTGATGTTTGGGTTTATTTTACATCGCCACATCCACGCGATATGACGCGTGAAGTGATTGAAGTGATTAGTCGTTACAGCTGTTTGGCCAAACAGATTCATTTGCCGCTCCAGTCGGGCGATAACAAAGTGCTGATTCGAATGAACCGTAAGCACAACATGGATCGATACCGCGAAATTGTTGGCTGGATTCGTGAATTGCTGCCCACAGCCACCTTGTTTACCGATATAATCGTAGGTTTTACAGGTGAGAGCGATGAGCAATTCGACCGCACTCGCTTAGCCATGAACGAGTTTAAATACAACATGGCCTATATTGCTACTTATTCGCCGCGTCCGGGAGCAGCTTCGTTTCAATGGGCTGATGATGTTGACCATGCTGTAAAAAAAGAACGATTGGCTGTTTTAACTACCGATTTGGTGGTGTCGGCATCGGAGTATACATCGCAAATGATGCATCAAACCATAAAAATATTGGTTAGAAACGATGATCGTAAACAGGGATATTTAACTGGACATACCGAAGGGAAAATTGTGGTTCGTTTTGCCTGTGATGATAAAGCCTTGATAGGGCAATTTGTGCAGATAAAAGTTACCTCAACAACGCCATTTTCGGTTGAGGGGAATTTGGTTTAGAGGTTGGTTGGGGTTTATGGGTTTATGAATTTGTCGTTTAGGGTTTTTGCCTCGACGCCGATACTTTTAACTTCGCCGCCGATGCTTTTATACCCGATGACGATGCTTTTAACTCCAAACTTTTCAACTCTAAACCCCTAAACCCCTTTCAACAACTAAACTAATCAAAACAATGTCTGATAAAATAATCTTCAAAACCTTGGGGTGTCGCCTCAATCAGTTCGAGACCGATGCATTGGCCAAGCGGTTCGAGTTGAATGGATATGAAGTGGCTGAAAGTGGCACTGATGCTGATGTGTTGGTGGTGAATACTTGCACGGTGACCAATCAGAGCAATCAAAAATCGCGGACAGCCATTAATCAGTTACAGCACAAAAACCGTAACGCCAAACTGTTTATTACAGGATGCATGGCTGTGAGTCATAAAGCGGAGTTGGAGCAACTGTTTCCCTTGGCTCATGTGGTTGATAACAAGCAAAAGAGTGCCATCTATCATAAGGTTGACTCGATTTTAAAAGGAACCGATGAAATACCGTTGAATGAAACAGCCGATTTATTTAGTTACGAGTCGGTTACGGAGCTGTTTCACACCCGAAGCGTGGTTAAAATACAGGATGGATGCGATAATTTTTGTACGTTTTGCATTATTCCGTTCGTAAGAGGGCGAGCTACCAGTCGGCCGCCGCAGCAGATAATTAGTAATGTGCAAGATTTAGTTGCCAAAGGAGCTAAGGAGATTGTTTTAACAGGCGTTAATATTGGGCGATACAGCATTGATGGGCTCAATTTCTCGGCTTTGGTGGAGCAAATACTTGAGGTGGAAGGTGATTTTAGAGTTCGAATATCATCGATTGAACCCGATGGATTTGATGAGCGGTTTTTTAAGTTAGTGCATCATCCAAAAATGACACCGCACTTGCATTTATGCTTGCAAAGCGGTAGCGATAGAGTGTTACTCCAAATGCGGCGAATGTATACCGCTCAGGTGTTTAGAGAAACAGTTGAGCGTATTCGATTGGTGAACCCACTCTTTAATTTCACCACCGATGTCATTGTTGGTTTTCCCGGGGAATCGGATGATGATTTTACGCAAACGCTCGATTTTTGCAGAACGATGCAATTTGGTCACATACATATTTTTAAGTACAGCGACAGGAACGATACCCGTGCATCGCGAATGAGCGATAAAGTGTCGGGGAAAGTGATGAAGCTACGCAGTCAGCAGTTGCACGAATTGGCTGAAAACCTTAAGCGCGAATATCGATTGCAATTGTTGAATGTGCCTCAAACGGTGCTGGTTGAAAAAAGCAACAATGGCCTAGCAACAGGATACAGCGAGTTTTTTGTACCGCATCGTATAGCAGGTTGCCATGTTGCCCGTAATAAATTTGTTGAGGTTCGATGCATGGAATTGGCAGATTCCGAAATCATTAGTAGAGACGCAATGATTTGCGTCTAATGAATAGATGCATTGATAGAGAAGCAAATCATTGCGACTGTGCTAATAGTCCTATTGAAACGATTAGAGTTAGTATGGCTGATTTTAATATCGTCATGGGACAAAATAATGGGTATAGAATAATTAGTGTCTATCAACCAAATAATGACAGGCGAAAAATGTTTATTGAAAAAATGGCAGATAATTTGCTCGAATGGAGTGCTATAGAAGCGCTAGCCTGACAGCTTGTCTGTGATTTGCCATTGGCATAGGCTTTGAGTAGTCATCGCCAAATTATACTATTGTTAAACTTAAAAAATAGGTGAATCATGCAAAAAGGACACATTGGTGTATCTAGCGAGAACATTTTTCCCATCATCAAAAAATACCTCTACAGCGATCACGAGATATTCTTACGTGAGTTAGTTTCGAACGCGGTTGATGCCACACAGAAACTAAAAACATTGAGTTCGGTTAGTGAGTTTAAAGGCGAGCTGGGCGATTTAACTGTTCGCATATCGCTTGACGAAAAAAATAAAACCATCACCATTACCGACCGTGGTATTGGAATGACGGCCGAAGAGATTGAGAAATACATTAATCAAATAGCTTTTTCGGGTGCTAACGAATTTCTAGAGAAGTATAAAGACGATTCGAATGCCATTATTGGTCATTTTGGATTGGGCTTTTACTCGTCGTTTATGGTGTCGAAAAAGGTTGAGATTAAAACCTTATCGCACAAAGAAGGTAGCCAGGCTATTCGTTGGGAGTGCGATGGCAGTCCCGAGTTTATGCTCGAAGATATTGAGAAGGCGGATCGTGGAACTGAAATCGTTTTACATATCGATGATGAAAATCTTCAGTTTGCCACCAAGGATGAGATTAATAAGTTGTTGAAAAAATACTGTCGCTTTTTACCTATTGAAGTTGCATTTGGTAAAGAAACCGAGTGGAAAGATGGCAAACAAGAAGATACCGATAAGGACAATGTAATTAACGATACTAATCCGCTTTGGACTCGCAAACCTGCTGATTTAAAGGAGGAAGATTATCAGAAATTCTATCAGGATTTATATCCTTACAGCGAGGAGCCGTTGTTTAATATTCACTTGAATGTTGATTATCCGTTTAATTTAACCGGAGTTCTTTATTTTCCTAAGATAAAGAACAACATCGAGATGAATAAAAATAAAATTCAACTCTATTGCAATCAGGTTTATGTTACCGATTCGGTTGAGGGAATTGTACCTGAGTTTTTAACCATGTTACATGGCGTTATCGATTCGCCTGATATTCCATTAAACGTATCGCGATCGTATTTGCAGAGCGACAACAATGTGAAAAAGATCTCAAGTCACATCACCAAAAAAGTGGCTGACCGTTTAGAGGAGATTTTCAAGAAAGAACGCGATGTGTTCGAAGCCAAGTGGGATCATTTAAAACTCTTTATTGCTTACGGAATGCTCACCGATGAGAAGTTTGATGAGCGTGGACGTAAGTTTTCGTTATTGAAAAACGTTGATGGTAAGTATTTTACTTTCGAGGAGTATAAGGATATTATCAGCGCCAATCAAACCGATAAGGATAAGCAGCTGATCTATTTGTATTCAACCGATGTTGAAGCTCAGCACTCGTTTATTGCGGCAGCTCAAGCAAAGGGTTATGATGTACTTCAATTAGATGGACAGCTGGATACGCACTTGATTAACCATTTAGAGCAAAAATTGGAGAAGACACGTTTTGTACGTGTGGATAGCGATATAGCTGATAAATTAATTCCTAAAGAGGAAAACATTGAGTCGAATTTAACTGCTGATTTACGTGAAGATTTAAGCATTATTTTTGAATCGCAAGTACCAAAAAATAAGAAGGTTAATTTCTTTGTGACATTCGAAAGCCTTAAGGCCGAAGATGTGCCAGTAATGATTACCCAACAAGAGTTTATGCGCCGCATGAAAGAGATGAGTGCCATGCAAGGTGGAGCCATGAATTTTTATGGTGAGATGCCTGATAGCTATAACTTGATTGTGAACGAGAATCATCCGTTGGTGCAGAAAATTATGGCTCAAAAAGATAAGGCCGTTGCTACTCAAGTTGAAGGCGTGAGAAGTAAGTTGTTGGCAATTGAAAAACGTCGCGAAGAGCTTGAAAGTGCTAAGAAAGATAAAAAAGAGGAGGAGATACCTCAAGCCGAAAAAGATGAGTTAGATGATGTGAACAAGAAGATTAGCGAGCTGAAAGATAAAAAAGAGACGATACTTAAAGGATTTAGTAGCGATAATAAGCTGGTTGGACAGTTAATTGACTTGGCATTATTATCGAACAATATGCTAAAAGGTGAGGCTTTGACTAAGTTTGTTCGTCGCAGTATCGACTTAATCTAAGTAGGGTCTGCTGAAAAACTCAAGCAGCTTTATTATCTAATTTTCCCGTAGGGAATTAATATCAATAGAGAATCATGTGCGATTGATT
>Ga0136636_10001232_pt1 | contig 14738 bp, 10 predicted proteins | sample AntDrymUQ8522106_2_FD_104653 | JGI IMG/M metagenome (GOLD analysis project Ga0136636, IMG submission 104653) | Polar desert sand microbial communities from Dry Valleys, Antarctica - metaG UQ852 (21.06) | ecosystem: Environmental > Terrestrial > Soil > Desert | place: Antarctica: Dry Valley... | reverse complement strand
GACACGGGCGTGCTGGATGTGTTCATCGACGAAGGTTTCGTCAAGTACCGTGAAACAGAAATGGGCAAGGGCGGTTTGATGAAGGGTGGTGATTTGGCCAGCACCTTCGCCTTCTTGCGGCCCAATGACTTGGTTTGGAACTACGTGGTGGGCAACTACCTCAAAGGTGAAACCCCGCCACCGTTTGACCTGCTGTACTGGAACAGTGACAGCACCAACTTGCCCGGCCCGTTTTACGCTTGGTATCTGCGTAACACCTATCTCGAAAACAACTTGACCAAGCCCGGCAAGCTCACCGTGTGTGGCGAGTCGGTGGACCTGACCAAGGTGGATATGCCGGTGTACATCTACGGTTCGCGCGAAGACCATATCGTGCCGATCAACGGTGCCTATGCCACCACGCAGTTTTTGCCAGGTCAAAAACGCTTTGTGATGGGGGCTTCGGGTCATATCGCGGGCGTGATCAATCCGCCTTCCAAGAACAAGCGTTGCTACTGGGTGCGTGATGACGCGCAATTACCCGCAGAGCATGCGCAATGGATGGACGGTGCCGTGGAGCACAAAGGTAGCTGGTGGACAGATTGGTCGAACTGGCTGGCCACGCAGGCTGGCAAGGAAGTGGCTGCGCCCAAGACCTACGGCAAGGGCAAGCACAAGGCCATCGAGCCTGCGCCGGGTCGCTACGTCAAGGCCAAGGCTTGACCTATTCTCTTTCTAAATCATTCGTGTCTTTGTTGGTACGCCTTGCCGTGCTGTAGCATTGCCTGCGGCTTAGCGCCACAACACGCATGATTTGAAACCGGAATGAAGTAAGAAATTTCTAAAACCAAGGAGGAAATGTGGAAGATATCGTGATCGTTTCGGCCGCGCGCACAGCGGTAGGTAAGTTTGGTGGCTCGTTGGCCAAGGTGTCTGCACCTGAACTGGGAAGCATCGTGATCCGTGCGGCCATCGCGCGCGCCAAGTTGCAGTCTGACCAAATCGGTGAAGTCATCATGGGCCAAGTGCTGGCCGCTGGTGCCGGGCAAAACCCCGCTCGCCAGTCCGCGCTCAATGCGGGCTTGGCGCATGAAACCCCCGGTTTGACCATCAATGCCGTTTGCGGCTCTGGATTGAAGGCCGTGATGTTGGCAGCTCAGGCCGTGGCCTGGGGCGACAGCGACATCGTGGTGGCTGGTGGACAGGAAAACATGAGCGCCAGCCCGCACGTTCTGCCCGGCTCGCGTGACGGACAGCGCATGGGCGACTGGAAGATGGTCGACTCGATGATTGTGGACGGCCTGTGGGACGTGTACAACAACTACCACATGGGCATCACTGCCGAGAACGTGGCCAAAGCCTGCGGCATTACCCGTGACATGCAAGACGCCCTGGCGTTGGCAAGCCAGCTCAAAGCGGCTGCAGCCCAAGATGCTGGTAAGTTCAAAGACGAAATCGTTGACGTGAGCATTCCCCAGCGCAAGGGTGACGCCGTTATTTTCAATGTTGACGAGTTTCTGAATCGCAAAACCAATGCAGAAGCATTGGCTGGCCTGCGTCCTGCATTTGATAAGGCGGGAACGGTCACGGCTGGCAATGCTTCTGGTATCAACGACGGTGCTGCCGCTGTGGTGGTCATGACCGCGAAAAAGGCTGCTGCCTTGGGGCTCACGCCACTGGCTCGCATTGCTGGCTTTGGCACCACGGGCCTTGATCCGGCCACCATGGGCTTGGGTCCCGTTTCGGCCACGCGCAAGGCGCTGGCGCGCGCAGGTTGGAATGTGGCGGACATTGATCTGTTTGAACTCAATGAAGCGTTTGCTGCGCAAGCGTGCGCTGTGAATCAACAACTCGATGTCGATCCGGCCAAAGTCAATGTGAATGGCGGCGCCATCGCCATCGGCCACCCGATTGGCGCGTCTGGTTGCCGTATTTTGGTGACCTTGTTGCATGAAATGCAGCGTCGCAATGCCAAAAAAGGCGTGGCTGCGCTGTGTATCGGCGGTGGCATGGGGGTTTCCCTCGCCTTGGAGCGTTGATTAGCCCGCCATAATGTTGCTGCAGCGGGGCGAATCGCCCCGTCAGATGTGTTGAATAAGTCAAACGGATTAAGTACAGGAGAGCGTTATGAATGGAAAACTAGCCTATGTGACCGGTGGTATGGGTGGTATTGGTACCGCCATTTGCCAGCGTCTCAGCAAAGAAGGCTTCAAAGTGATTGCCGGCTGCGGACCCACACGCGACTATGCCAAGTGGATCGACGAGCAAGCGGCGTTGGGTTATACGTTTTTTGCGTCGGCTGGCAACGTGGGTGACTGGGATTCCACCGTAGAAGCCTTTACCAAGGCAAAGGCGGAGCATGGTCCTATCGACGTGTTGATCAACAACGCGGGTATCACCCGTGACCGCATGTTTGTCAAGATGACGCGCGACGACTGGGACGCGGTGATTGAAACCAACTTGAATTCCATGTTCAACGTGACCAAACAGGTCGTGGGTGACATGGTTGAAAAAGGTTGGGGTCGCATCATCAATATTTCGTCTGTCAACGGCGTCAAGGGTCAAGCGGGTCAAACCAACTATTCGGCCGCCAAGGCTGGCATGCATGGTTTCTCCATGGCTTTGGCCCAAGAACTGGCGACCAAAGGCGTGACTGTCAACACGGTGAGCCCAGGCTACATCGGCACAGACATGGTCAAAGCCATTCGGCAAGAGGTGTTGGAAAAAATCATCGGTACCGTGCCGGTCAAGCGTTTGGGTGAACCCAGCGAAATTGCCTCCATCATCGCTTGGCTGGCGTCGGAAGAGGGCGGTTACGCCACTGGCGCTGAGTTCTCGGTGAACGGTGGCTTGCACATGGGCTGATGCCAGCGTTGGTGTGCTACCTCATAAAAAAACCCGCATGATGCGGGTTTTTTTTGTCGGCTTACTTGGTGGCTGTTTCAATCTGTTCGGTCAGTTCCAACCACAGCTCTTCCAGCGACTGAAGTTCTTCATTCACCGCCTTAAGACGCACGCCAAGGTTTGCGTAATCTGACGGTGGGGGCGATTGGCTTAAGTGGGATTCCAGTGATGCGCCTTCGTTTTGCAACACGGCCATGCGTGCTTCCACGTCTTGCAATTTGCGCTTTTGAGACCCGATGGGTGCGGGCTTCTTGAGTGCTTTGGCTTCGGTAGCGGCGGCTTCTGCCTGGGCCTTGCGCTCAGCCTTGGCCGCTGCGCTGCTGGCTTCTTTGATGGCTTCGCGCTGGCGCTTGGCCTCGTCCAGCAGGTACTTCTGGTAGTCGTCCAGATCACCATCAAACGGTTCAACACCGCCGCGTGACACCATCCAGAACTCGTCACACACCGAGCGTAAAAGTGCACGGTCATGGCTGACGAGCATCAAGGTGCCTTCGAACTCGTTAAGCGCCATGGCCAGCGCCTCACGGGTTGCCAGATCCAAGTGGTTGGTGGGCTCGTCCATGAGCAGTAGGTTGGGTCGCTGCCACACCATCATGCACAGCACCAGGCGCGCTTTTTCGCCCCCGCTCATGCTGCCCACAGCCTGCTTGACCATGTCGCCGCTGAAGTTGAAGTTGCCCAAGAAGCTGCGCAAATCTTGCTCGCGGGTGGCTTGGCCGGCAATTTTTCCGGCTGCAGTTATGTCTTTGACCAGTCGAATCATGTGTTCCAGAGGGGTATCAGCCGGGCGCAAAACATCCAACTCTTGTTGGGCGAAGTAGCCGATGTTCAGCCCCTTACCTTCGGTGATTTCACCGCCAATGGCAGCGAGGTCACGGGCAATGGTTTTAACCAGGGTCGATTTGCCTTGTCCGTTTGCGCCCAAAATACCGATCCGCTGCCCGGCCAGAACGGACTTGCTGACCTTGTTCACAATCACGGTGGGCGGTGTGCCTTCGGGCGAGCCCTCGGGAGCTGGATAGCCAAAGCTGACACCGCTCATGGACAACATGGGGTTGGGCAGGTTGGCGGGTTCTTTGAACTCAAACGTGAAATCTGCCTCGTTGAGCAGGGGTGCGATTTTCTCCATGCGGTCCAGTGCCTTGACCCGACTCTGTGCCTGTTTGGCCTTGCTGGCTTTCGCCTTGAAGCGTGCAATGAACTTTTGCAGGTGGGCAATCTTGTCTTGCTGCTTGGAGAATGCGTTTTGCTGCAGATCCATTTGCTCAGCGCGCATGTCCTCAAACTTACTGTAGTTGCCGCCGTAACGTACCAACTTGGCGGCATCAATATGCAGGGTGACGTTGGTGACAGCATCCAGGAATTCTCGGTCATGGCTGATGACCAGCATCGTGCCTTCATACTTCTTGAGCCACGCCTCCAGCCACACCAATGCGTCCAGATCCAAGTGATTGGTCGGTTCGTCCAGCAGAAGCAGGTCCGACGGACACATCAGCGCCCGCGCCAGTTGCAAGCGCATACGCCAGCCGCCAGAAAAGCTGTTGACGGGGTTTGTCAACTCGGTAGTTTTGAACCCCAAACCCAGAATCAGCGCTTGGGCGCGGGCTGGCGCGTCATGGGCGCCTGCGTCTTGCAGCGCCATGTAGGCGTGGGCCATACGGTCATAGTCTTCCGTGGCCTCGGACGCTGTGACTTCCTGTTGCGCGGCCAGCAAAGCCGTATCGCCGTCCACGACAAAGTCGGTGGCGGATTGGTCGGTTTCGGGCATGTCCTGCGCGACTTGGCCCATGCGCCATTGGGTGGGGATGTAATACTCGCCCGCGTCTTCATGCAGGCCGCCGTTGAACAGCGCAAACAGCGAGGATTTTCCTGCACCATTGCGGCCGACGAGACCTACTTTTTCACCTGGATTGATGGTGACGGAGGCGCCGTCGAGCAGGACTTTGGCGCTTCGGCGCAGGGTGACGTTCTTGAGAGTGATCATGAGGGGAGATGCGAGCCGGAGGTGGCAGGTGTCGAGAGCGGGAAACCGAGGTAAATCAGCGTCCCATGGGGGTAGTCTTTGAATGGCTCGATGGGTGTAAACCCAAGTGACCGGTAAAGCGGCAGTGCCTGGGTGTTATGCGGCCAAGTGCTGATGCCTACGTGCGTGTAGCCAAGTTGCTGCGCCGCTTGCAGCAAGTCCAAGGTTACGGCGCTGGCGAGTCCTTGGCGCCGAAACGACTCGCGCACATAAATGCGTTTGATTTCGACCAGGCCGGCCCTTGCTGTGGCAGCCAAAGCGCCACAGCCCGCCAGTTGACCCGAGTGGTAAATCAGCACGGCAACGCCGCCTTGGTTGGCGTGGTAGCGGCTCGGCAGATGTTCAATGTCTTGCCAGATGCTGCTGTGGCAAGGGTTGGCGAGGTCTTTGTCGGCGTATTCCTGGAGCAGGGTATTGAAGGTGTCCCAGTCCTCTGGGGAGTTGACTTGACGCAGCTCGGTGGCCCCGGCGCCTGGGGTAGTCTCGTAACCCATAGGCAGACCCATGCCATCGAGCAGGGTGTCGCGCGTCAGTAACAACACCTGATCTTGCCCGGCGCTGGTCGTCAGCCAGATCGGGTCAAGGTTGGGAAAGGCTGCCTCAAAAAACTCGCGCTCATTGCCAATCTCCAGCACCAGAACCGCTGGGTCTGACATGTGCGCAGGTGCAGCGACAAGCAGCGCACGGATGAAGTCCATGCCGTCCTGGCTGCCCAGGGTGTTGCCATCGAGCGCGATCTGGGGTTCTGCTAGGTACTCCTGCGGCAGTGCGGCCATGCTTTTGGCACTCACGTACGGCGGGTTGCACACAATGAGGTCAAACGGACCACGCGCTTGTAGCTCCGGCGAATTCAGGCCATCGGCTTGAAGCAGGGTGATGCGTGGGGTGAGTCCATGTTTGGCCACGTTGATGTGGGCCACAGCCAGTGCATCGGTAGACAGGTCAGAACCGGTCACCTCGATGTCAGGGAAAACCATAGCCGCGATCACTGCCAAGCTGCCGTTGCCGGTGCACAGGTCCAGCACATGCCGGGTGGATTCTGTCAGCCATGGGTCGATGCCACCGTCGGCCAACAGTTCGGCAATGAGCGAGCGCGGCACGATGGCGCGTTCATCCACGTAAAACGCAACGCCTTGCAACCACGCTTCGCGGGTCAAATAGGCAGCAGGTTTGCGGGTTTGGATGCGTTCATTAAAAAGAGTAGCAACAAGCGCCTGATCTCGGATGGTTACAGCCATGTTTGCCACTGAATCGTGGCCGTCCAGAGGTGAATCAATCGGCAAACCCAGGCGCCACAGCACCAGCCAGGCGGCTTCGTCAAAGGCATTGAGCGTGCCATGGCCAAACGCAACTTTGGCCTCGGTCAGTTGCTTTGCGCCGGTTTCGATGAGTTCCAGGACAGTCATGGGCGTGCAGAGTGGTCAGGGTGTGGCGCAAAAAATGGGGCGCAAACAGAGCTTGGTCTTGCGCGTCGGGCGTGCAAGACCTGATGTTCATGGGGTAATTTGCTGCAACAAAAGTAGCAACAAAAGAAGATTCAACGTGGGATGGAAAGCGATTTTATCAGGAGAAGGTCAGTCGCCAATGTCCAGTGAAATTTCGGTAAAGGTGGCTTGGTCTTCCGATTCGGTGCTGAGCACATTGGCCGCAGCCTGCTGGTTGGTGCGGTTGGAAAAATCGTTCTGTAGGCGCCACATCAAGTTGGTGGGGGAATCCGCGTTGGCCAAACCCTCTTTGCGTTCCACAATGCCTGCCGTGATGAGTCGTGCAATGTCTTGCTCGAAGGTTTGACTGCCTTCGGCTAGGGATTTTTCCATGGCTTCAACGATGCCGGAGAAGTTGTTTTTTTCGATCATCTCAGCCACCAGTTTGGTGTTGAGCATGATTTCCACCGCGGGCGTTCGGGTCTCTGCCACGGTGCGCAACAGCCGCTGCGAGACGATAGCTTTGAGCGCGGCGGCTAAATCGCCCAGCATGGTTTGGCGCACTTCCACCGGGTAAAAACTCAGAATTCGGTTCAGCGCCTGGGAGCTGTTATTGGCGTGCATGGTGGCCAGACACAGGTGGCCCGTCTGGGCGTAGGCAATGGCCGCTGTCATGGTTTCGCGGTCGCGAATTTCACCGATCATGATCACGTCAGGCGCTTGGCGTAAGGCGTTCTTCAGCGCGATCTGGGTGCTTTGGGTGTCCACCCCGACTTCACGCTGGTTGACCACAGAGCGTTTGTTTTTGAACAAAAACTCCACCGGGTCCTCGATGGTGAGGATGTGCCCCGACATGCTGGCATTGCGGTGGTCGATCATGGACGCCAGCGTGGTGCTTTTGCCCGCGCCAGTGGCACCCACCATCAGAATGAGGCCGCGCTTTTGCAGCATCAGGTCGGCTAAGGAGTTGGGCAACGACAAGGTGCCCAGCGCGGGGATGTCGTTGATGATGAATCGAATCACGGCGGCAAACGAGCCGCGCTGACGCATGGCGCTGATACGAAATCGGCCCACACCGGGCATGGACCAGCCTATGTTGAGTTCGTTCAACTCCTGCAGCTCCTCGATGCGCTCGGGCGGCAGGATTTCGCTCAGCAGCGTCAATGGCGCGTCGGGCGGCAGGATTTGGCTGTTGATCGGCATGCACTGGCCGTGGATGCGGATCATCGCTGGGGAATGTGCGGACAGGTACACGTCTGAGGCGCGCTTCTCAGCCATAAGCCGAAGAATGCGCTTCATCGTGCCTTGCGGATTGCTGTCATTGGTTGCCATCTGGGTTCCCTTTGTGATTCTCCGAGTCGACGCTTGCGACCCGAACTTGCAAGAATACCTTTGCGCGTCAGACCCCAGCTAGAGCGCCCGCGAAATATTTGACTTAATCGCGCAACAAATCGTTCAGGCTGGTTTTGGCGCGGGTTTGCGCATCCACCCGTTTGACGATGATGGCCGCGTACAGGCTGTATTTGCCGCCTTCTTTGGGTAAGTTACCGCTGATGACCACGGAGCCTGCGGGAATGCGGCCATAGGTGGTGGTGCCGGTGGCGCGGTCGTAAATCGGGGTGCTTTGGCCGATGTAGACGCCCATCGAGATCACGCAGTTTTCTTCCACAATCACGCCTTCGACCACTTCCGAGCGCGCGCCGATAAAGCAGTTGTCTTCAATGATGGTGGGGTTGGCTTGCATGGGCTCCAACACGCCGCCAATGCCTACGCCACCACTTAGGTGCACGTTTTTGCCGATCTGGGCGCAAGAGCCGACTGCGGCCCAGGTGTCGACCATGGTGCCTTCGTCCACGTAAGCGCCGATGTTGACAAACGAAGGCATCAGAATCGTGCCCTTGGCCAGGAAGCTGCCGCGCCGAGCAACAGCGGGTGGAACGATGCGCACGCCGGTGGCACGAATGGCAGCTTCGTCCATGTTGGAGAATTTGGTCGGGACTTTGTCGTAAAACCCTAGGTCACCGGCTTGAATGAGTTCGTTGTCGTTCAAGCGAAAGCTTAACAACACGGCCTTTTTGATCCATTGGTGGGTTGTCCACTGACCCACGCCGTCGCGGGTGGCAACGCGCAATTGGCCTTGGTCGAGTTGGTCGATGACGTGGTTGACGGCATCTATCACTTCTTTGGGGGCAGTGGTTGCAGACAGGTTGGCGCGGTCTTCCCAGGCAGCGTCCAGAATGGCTTGAAGTTGTTGAGTCATGGTGATGGCTTGATGAATGAAAGTTGAAAAAGATGATCGGGCGCAGCGCTCACACGGCCCGGCGTTGGACAAAGTCCCGGATGCGGTGCGCCGCTTCCAGACACTCGGCCGTTTCGGCGACCAGCGCCATGCGAATACGACCTTTGCCGGGGTTGTGGCCTCGCGCCTCGCGCGCCAAGTAGGACCCTGGCAAGACTGTCACATTGTAATTTGCATACAGTTCCTGGGTGAAGGCGATCTCGTCGCCGCCCACATCGGCCCAAAGGTAAAAACCGGCGTCTGGCAGAGCTACGTTCAAGACCTCGGCCAAGACCGGGGTAACCTGGGCGAACTTGGTCCTATACAAGGAGCGGTTCTCCACCACATGCGCTTCGTCTGACCACGCGGCCGTGCTAGCAGCCTGAACCACGCCACTCATGGCGCTGCCGTGGTAGGTGCGGTAGCGCAAAAATTGTTGGATGATGGCCGCGTCACCGGCCACAAAACCGCTGCGCATGCCGGGGACGTTGCTGCGCTTGGATAGGCTGGTCAGTGAAATCAGGTTCTTGAAGTCACTGCGCCCCAGCTTGGCTGCGGCTTCCATGCCGCCCAGAGGGGGCTCATCGCGAAAATAAATTTCGCTGTAGCACTCGTCTGATGCAATGACAAAGCCGTGTTGGTCGCTGAGTTCAAGCAGCTTTTGCCATTCCGCCAGCGGCATGACGGCACCCGTCGGATTGCCAGGGGAGCATACAAACAACAGTTGCGCGCGAGCCCACACCGCTTCGGGGACGCTGTCCCAGTCGGGTGCAAAGTTGCGCGCTGGATCGCTGGCGACAAAGTACGGCTCGGCACCTGCCAACAGGGCCGCGCCTTCGTAGATTTGATAAAACGGATTGGGGCTGACTACCAGCGGCTTTTGTCCGGCCACACCGGCGTCACGGTTGATGACGGATTGCGTCAACGCGAATAACGCTTCACGCGACCCCAAAATCGGCAGCATTTGCGTCGCCGGGTTGACCGTCAGAGCATAGCGGCGCAGCATCCATGCGGCAAAGGCCTGGCGCAGCGCTGGTTCACCCAAGGTTGCCGGATAGCCGCACAGCCCGCTGGGGCTGCGGTTGACGGCATCAACCATGGCTTGCTGGATCAAGGCGGGCGTGGCGTGTTTGGGTTCGCCCAAACCGAGGCTGATCGGGGTGTACGCGGGGTTGGGGGTGATGTCGGCAAAGAGTTGGCGCAGCCGCTCAAAAGGGTAGGGCTGCAAAAGCGAGAGTAGGGGATTCATGGGCGGGAATTATCCCGGATTGCAGCCGCCGCTGCCGGGGCAGCTTGCGCCTACCTTCGCTGGTGAATAGACGCCTTGCGAATGGTCAATCAGAGCGCAAGCGGGGTGGCGACATGGTTCCAGCCTAGCCAGCGCTGGGCCGCGCTGCTTAAGCTGGCGCAGTCTCCGGTGGAATGCAAGTAGATTTGACTTGTGACGTCGGGCGCGCCCAAGTCGGTCAGCACGCGGCGAGTTTGCCGGGCGACCGGGTGGCCGTTGCTGATGATGTTCACGCCTTGCGGCAGCGACGCCTGCAGGTGCGTATTGGCGAAAGGGTAGTGCGTGCATCCCAGCACCAAGGTGTCCACCTCACCAGTTTTTAAGCCAAATGACCCTATATCCCAGATGTATTCTTGGCAGAGTGCTATTACTTTGGAGGTATTGTCGTGCTCGATAGCATCTGCCAAGCCGTCGCATGGCTGGCAGAAAAAGGTGGCCTGTTCACCCAAGGAGGCCAACAGAGTCTGGAATTTTTGGCTGTTGAGCGTGCCGCGCGTGGCCATGACGCCGATGCGTTTGGTCTGGCTGAGGGCGGCGGCAGGCTTGAGAGCGGGTTCAATGCCGATGATGGGCAGGTCCGGGTGTTCTGCACGCAAAGGCGCGATGGCCGCAGCGGTGGCGGTGTTGCAGGCAATCACCAGCGCCTTGATGGGCAGCGGTGTCAACTCGGTCAGGTGCCGGGCGATGCGGCGCGAACGATCCAGCACAAACGCCTCGCCCCGCTCGCCATATGGCGCGAACCCGCTGTCTGAAATATAGACAAAATCTTCGTGCGGAAGCTCCTCGCGCAGCGCCCGCAGAACGCTCAAGCCCCCCATGCCGCTGTCAAACACCCCGATGGGGCGTTGGCGCGGGCAGGCATTGGGTTGGATTAGCAGCGAAGGGGCGCGGGCGTCTGCTGGCGCTGAACTCATCGGCTGGTGACCGCGATGCCTTTGAATTCGCCAGCGGCGATGCGCTTTTGCCATTCCGCCGGGCCGGTGATGTGCGCGCTGGTTCCGCCCGCATCCACGGCCACGGTGACGGGCATGTCCACCACGTCAAATTCATAAATCGCTTCCATACCCAGGTCTGCAAAGCCCAGTACCTTGGCGGTTTTTATAGCTTTGGATACCAAGTATGCGGCGCCGCCCACGGCCATCAAATACGCGCTTTGGTGCTTTTTGATGGCTTCAATGGCGACCGGCCCGCGTTCAGATTTGCCGATCATGGCGATCAGGCCAGTTTCGGCCAGCATCATTTCGGTAAAACCGTCCATGCGGGTGGCGGTGGTGGGGCCGGCGGGGCCGACGGCTTCGTCGCGCACCGGATCGACCGGGCCAACGTAATAAATCACGCGGTTGGTGAAGTCCACGGGTAGCTTTTCGCCCTTGGCCAGCATGTCTTGGATGCGCTTGTGGGCGGCGTCGCGCCCGGTCAGCATCTTGCCGTTGAGCAACAGCGTGTCACCGGGCTTCCAGCTGGCGACTTCGTCTTTGGTCAGGGCGTTGAGGTCCACGCGCTTGCTCTTGACGTAATCTGGCTTCCACGCGACGTCTGGCCAGGTGGATAGCGGTGGGGGCGTCAGGTAGACCGGGCCGCTGCCGTCCATCACAAAGTGGGCGTGGCGCGTGGCGGCGCAGTTGGGGATCATGGCCACGGGCTTGCTGGCCGCGTGGGTGGGGTACATCTTGATTTTGATGTCTAGCACGGTGGTCAAGCCGCCCAGCCCTTGCGCGCCAATGCCCAGCGCATTCACTTTTTCGAACAGTTCCAGGCGCAGTTCTTCCACCTTGGTCAGAGCGGCACCGCTTGCTGACTTGGCTTGCAGCGCATACATGTCCAAATCGTCCATCAGACTTTCCTTGGCCATGAGCACGGCTTTTTCGGCGGTGCCGCCAATGCCGATGCCCAGCATGCCGGGCGGACACCAGCCTGCGCCCATGGTGGGCACGGTTTTCAGCACCCAGTCGACGATCGAGTCGCCGGGGTTGAGCATGATCATCTTGCTCTTGTTTTCGCTGCCGCCGCCCTTGGCTGCGACCGTGACTTCGACCGTTTTGCCGGGCACGATCTCGGTGAAGATGACGGCGGGCGTGTTGTCTTTGGTGTTTTTGCGCAGAAATTCGGGGTCTGCTACCACGCTGGCGCGCAAGGTGTTGTCGGGGTGGTTGTAGCCACGGCGCACGCCTTCGTTGATGGCGTCATCGAGCGAGCCGGTGAAACCTTCCCAGCGCACGTCCATGCCAACCTTTAGGAACACATTGACGATGCCGGTGTCCTGGCAAATGGGCCGGTGGCCGATGGCGCTCATTTTGCTGTTGGTCAGAATTTGCGCAATGGCGTCTTTGGCGGCAGCGCTTTGCTCGCGTTCATAAGCGCGTGCCAGGTGCGCGATGAAATCCGCCGGGTGGTAGTAACTGATGAATTGCAGGGCGGCGGCGACGGATTCGATCAGGTCACGTTGGTGGATGGCGGTGCTCATTCTGTATGCCTTTAAGTGTTGCGGATTAGCGTGTCACAGTATTATTGGAGTTTAACCAAGCCCATTTAACGGCAAACTGACGCTTAGGACCAGGGATCATGATCAAGGCAATACTTCGGAACGTTTCGCCTGTTGTTAACGGACAAACCATTGGGGGCATCATGCTGGCGTTGGCAGCGTTGGTTGCGCTGGTGCTGAGCAATTCGCCCCTGAGTGGGTATTACGAGGCCATTCTTCGATTTCCCGTGGAGGTGCGTTTGGGTGCCGATGCGCTGGTGCTTGCCAAACCCTTGGTGATTTGGATTAACGACCTGTGGATGGCGGTGTTTTTCTTTCTGGTGGGCCTAGAGCTCAAACGTGAACTGATGGTGGGGGAATTGTCAACGCCCCGTCAGATCATGTTGCCTGCCGGTGCAGCAGTGGGCGGTATGCTCATTCCGGCATTGATGTATGCAGCCCTCAACATGGGCGACAGTGTTGCGATGCGGGGTTGGGGCATCCCCATGGCAACCGATATTGCGTTCGCCCTGGGCGTTCTGGTGGTGTTGGGGTCACGGGTGCCCGTGTCCCTGAAGATTTTTTTGACGGCGGTAGCCATCGTTGATGACATGGGTGCCATTTTGGTCATTGCCTTTTTCTACACCGCTAATCTCTCTTTTGAGATGCTGTTGGCTGCTGGTCTGGGGGTGGGCGTTTTGGTGTTGATGAACCGATTGCGTGTCACTGCAATCGGTCTTTATGTGGTGGTCGGTTTGGTAATTTGGGTATTTGTGCTTAAGTCAGGTGTGCATGCCACGCTGGCAGGTGTGGTGACCGCGTTGTGTATTCCGATGGGGGACGCCAAGGGCAAGTCCCCACTGCAATCTGCCGAGCATGCCTTGCATCCGTGGGTCGCTTACCTCGTGTTGCCGGTTTTTGCGTTTGCCAATGCGGGCGTCTATTTAGGCGACGTGACATTTGGCACACTGACTCAGACGGTGCCCATGGGAATCGTTGTTGGCCTGCTGTTGGGTAAGTTTGTCGGTGTTTTTGGAGCGTGTTGGCTCATGATTCGGTTTGCAGGTGCCCGATTGCCTGATGCAAGCACATGGCAGCAGTTGGCAGGGGTGTCTGTCTTGTGTGGCGTAGGTTTCACCATGAGTCTGTTCATTGGCTCGCTGGCATTTGAGGGACAAGCTGCCGCCTATGCCTCGCAGGTAAAAATAGGTGTGCTGCTGGGGTCTCTGCTCAGTGGCATAGTTGCCGTTGGCTTGCTTTTGAAGGCACCACCCATCAAATCGGCATCGGCCCATTGACCGGCGCGACGCCCCGTACCTGTCCCTACAGAACAGGTGTGGGGTGAAATCCACAGCCTGCGCGAGCAGGGCCATTGTGTCGAGGGCTAGTGGGGGTTACGCATGCTGAGACGGCTGAGCGGGAAGAAGACGTATAGGCCCTCGAAACCCGTCATGGCGAGCGCAGCGCGGCGATCTGTGCATTCGGACTTCGTGGCTGCATGGATTGCCACGTCGCTACGCTCCTCGCAATGACGGTGTATGCGGTGCCACGTCGCTACGCTCCTCGCAATGACGGTGCAGTGCGCCAAAATTTTGTTACTTGTGCGCATGCCCTCGAAACCCGTCATGGCGAGCGCAGCGCGGCGATCTATTCATTCGGACTTCGTGGCTGCGGCGAGAGGGTGGTCGGCACCGTTGCAGGCTACATGGTTGGTGAAATCGCACGTGCCTATGTCAGAATGTCCTCAACTCTTTAAAGTGGCATTCACGCGCACTCACTACCACCATGACCAGTACGGCACCCACGTCGAATTCCATGCACATTGAGGCAGCGCAGCTGCGCCCCGGGCTGTACGTCATCCTGGATTTACCTTGGTTTAAACACAATTTCACGCTCAACAGTTTCAAGATCCGCGGTGACCAGCATGTGCGTGAACTCAGAGACCTGCGTTTGGCGTCCTACCACATTGACCCCACACGCAGTGATGCCGCCGCGCTTGCCACGTTGAGCAGTTCACCATCAACCGCACCCAGCAAACCGGCGCCTGCGGCTCCCATTGCAGTGCCCGCAGAATCACCCGCTGACCGCGCGCTTGCCACACGGCGTGCCACCATTGCACAGCGCCATCAGCACATTGCCAACGTGGAGCGTGCCTTTACCAAGGCGACCGCCACGATGAAGTCCCTGAACCGCAACTTGCTGGCCATGCCCAAGGAAACACTGAAGGAGATGGGTGAATTGGTAGGGCAAATGATCGAGGCTTTTCTGGATCACCCAGAAGCCACCTTGCATGTGATGGGCGACAAGGTCGGCGGCGAAGAGGTGTATTTTCATAGCCTTAACGTCACCATTTTGGCGATGATGCTGGCCAAAGACCTGGG
>Ga0136636_10001231_pt1 | contig 14745 bp, 18 predicted proteins | sample AntDrymUQ8522106_2_FD_104653 | JGI IMG/M metagenome (GOLD analysis project Ga0136636, IMG submission 104653) | Polar desert sand microbial communities from Dry Valleys, Antarctica - metaG UQ852 (21.06) | ecosystem: Environmental > Terrestrial > Soil > Desert | place: Antarctica: Dry Valley... | reverse complement strand
CCGATTCTTGCTTATATTTGTCCATGGAAAAGTTTGTTTAAAAGTTTGATCGCTTTTATACCTCAAAGATAATGATTATCAATGAGATAACAAACTTTTCCTGTTTTTTGTGAATTATTCAGGCTAATACTATGCAGCGATACCCTGTGGCTTATTTATTGGATGGGGATGCTCATTTCTATTCGGTAGTGGGTATGATTCAGCAACTCAGCCAGGTGAATGGAAATACCATCTGCCCTGAAATGATAATAGTGGGTATTCCAAATACCGACAGAAACCGGGATTTAACGCCAACACACTCAGATGTCGACCGATCTATGGGAATTGACAGCTCTTTTTCTAAAATATCGGGCGGAGGCAAACAATTTATGGCATTTATTGAAAATGAACTCATGCCCTATATCAACTCAACCTATCCCACGCAACCCTACAAATCACTTATAGTACACTCCTTCGGAGGTTTAATGGTGATGGATGCTTTGGCAAACCATACCAAAATGTTCAACTCCTATATCTGCATTGACCCAGGCATGTGGTGGGACAAAATGAATTTTTTAAAGGCTTCTGAGAAGGCACTTAATGAAAAGAATTTTGAGGGTAAAACACTGTATTTAGGCATTGCCAATACGATGGAAGAGGGTATGGATATTAAAGAAGTTCAAAAGGATTCCTCCATTGAAACCCGGCAAATACGCTCTATTTTAGCTTTGGATTAATATATTAAAAGCCGGAAGCAGAATGGACTGAGGTACGAAAGCAAATATTACAACAACGATGATCACAGTTCGGTACCCTTGATTGCAGAGTATGACGCCCTTCGTTTTATTTTTGAAAAGTACCGTATAAAACTGTCGAGGAAAGATTTTATGGATTCAACAATGGCTTTTGTTGATAAATATGAAATGCATTACAAGGAAGTGTCACAATTTTTTGGCTATAAAGTAAAACCTCCTGAAGATCAAATTAATGGAATGGGCTACCAGTTTTTGCAGATGAAACAATATGATAAAGCAGGTAGATTTTTTAAGATGAATGCGGATAATTATCCGGAAAGCTTTAATGTATATGATTCATATGGCGATTATTTTGAAGCAACAGGCGATAAGCCAAAGGCAACCGAGAATTTCAAAAAGGCTTTATCTATTAAGGAATCTGCAGAAACAAGAAAAAAGTTAGAGGAATTACAAGTAAAAAAATGAACGTTGTTATACCTGGTATTGCCGAAAGCGTTCACATTTCATAACTCATTTTACAATTGGGTTCCCGAATTTTCCGATAAAAGCACAGTAAGTGTCATTGCCGATCCTGCATGGGACGAGGAACACTGGCTCCGTTTTTTTAACGAAGTTCTGCAAGAGGAAGTAATCCCGAATCCTTACAATCCGGATTTGAGATGGGACAATCAAAGCATTAACTTGTGCAGGAAATTAAAAATCAACCCGGCTCAACTGAAGGAAATATTTATAGATGAAATATTTTGACAACCCATAAGCATTATCGGTACTCCGGGTAATTAGCTCATTCATTTTTTTTAACAGATATTTAAGTATTCAAAATATTGGTTTAAAGAATCTTATGATATTTCGTATGCGATTTCATGGCTTTCAGCAACTGATTTTCACCTTCAACAACTCATTTTCTGCCTTCATCGGTTTGTTTGGGGCATTCGCCGATTTCCGTTTTACCACCTTTTAAAGCGGGTATATCTTTGTATCGTTTTAATAACAGCATGTATTTTAAAGTTTTAATAAATCCTTAACAAATCTGTTGTAACATTTTAAAACTTTCAACGTCATTAATACATACAAGAAAAAACCAAAAAGTAAAAACCCACTCGAAAGAGATAAAAAAATAAAAAGATGAGAACAAACAAATTATCTGCAACCTACGCTTCACTGATCATAGTCATTTTTATGTCAGTTAGCTCAATAGCGAATCCTTCAGCCAACTTTAGCGGCGATTTAACCAAAACTTCTGCAAAAAAGACCGTCACTTCCGAAAAGAGTCTTGTTTCTGAATCGGTTTCCACCAAAGAGGTTGAGAATGAGTTCAGTTACCTTCGTTTCGTTGCGAATAAGTTTATCAATGACAATGCAGAAGTTGTTAGCCATGGTTTATTGGATTACCTGCGTTTCGATGTAAACAACTTTGCAAACAGCAGTTCGGATGAAATTACTGAAATGCCTGTGAATGATTTTGATTACCTGCGCTTCGATTTAAATAACTATACTTCTGCAACCAATGCAGAACTCAGCGAGATGCCTGTGAATGATTTTGATTACCTGCGCTTCGATGTAAATAACTATACTCCTGTAACCAATGCAGAACTCAGCGAGATGCCTGTGAATGATTTTGATTACCTGCGTTTCGATGTAAACGACTATACTTCTGTAAGCAATGCAGAACTCAATGAGATGCCTGTGAATGATTTTAGCTACCTGCGTTTCGATGTAAACAAGTATTCCGATAATTCGGGTAACTTAACCGAAGTAATACCATCAGCCGAATAATGATTCCGGCCACAACCGGCGACATTTCTTAATATCTCAAGTCCTGTTATGTACAGGACTTTTTTTGTGCCTGATTGCTGGCTCTCTGGTTTCGGATGTTTCTTTAAACCATTGAAATCCAGTGTTCACCTGCAGTTTTTCGGCATTCGCTGGATTTTAGTTTTATACATCGCGTGCTGGCAGTAATTTTACCTGTAATCTGAAAATAAAATGATTCCGTATTCCGCATAAAGTCCTGAATGTTAAAAAAAATACTTGAAATGAAAGCCCGGATAAAATTTGTTATAGCACTTGGTTTAGTGTTGGCTGCCGGAATCAGCCATGCACAAGTACCGGGTTATAAAAGTATCTTTAAGAATCCGCCAACCGAAAGCAGCCATTCAGCCCTCAGGTTTTATAGCGGACTGATAACATAATATTTTGCTGCCGTCTGTTTTGTTCCCACCTTAATGGTGTAAGCAGAATCAGGCATAACCTTAAAAGTATACTCATCTGTCCAGTCGTCACCCATAGCTAGTATAAAATCAAATTTCACATTCCCGATTTTATTCAGAGCGGCCCTTCCCTTATTAATCCCGGCATTTTTAATTTCGATCACCTTATCGCCATCCATTATCTCCAGGTTAAGGTTGGCTATATAATCTTTCAGATCGTCCTTCAGCTCCCAGGCCCGCTCTTGGCCCATGTCGGGGTCTGTTCCGCGGTAATGCCATACCAGCGAATAGTTTTTGTTTTCAATAAATGAGCGTGGAGTGCGGTCCACAAAATACTGCAGCACAGGTTCAATGGTTTCCATCCACTGCTTGTCAATATGGTCAGTCATTTCCCATTCCCCGGAAGGATTTTTACTCCAGACACCGTGTTCTGCAATAAATGCCAGGGCAGGATAATCGTCAAACCATTTTGACAAAGTTTCTTTATCTCTGCTGCTTATGATTACCACAGTATTGTTTTCGACGGCAATCAGTTTTTCAACTATGCCATAAAGTTCCTGATCAGGCATTGCCATTTGCGGGTCTTTGTGAAATCCGGTCAATGTGCCGTCGTAGTCAAGAAATATGATTCTCTTTTCTGCACTTTTATAGCCGACAACCAATTCATTTATTACCTGATCATTAACTTTACGTGTTAAATTGGCAGCCTGCTGGCTTTTAACATTTTCGAGTCCGGTTATAAAATCATTCGCCCAGCGCTCTTCGTTGTATATTTTAAGCCTTTTCTGCATAACCGCGATACGTTCTGCCTGCTCTGCGTCGGGCATGTTCAAAGCCTGGAATATCGCGGCAGCAACTTCGGCACTGCTGTTAGGATTCACTATAAGTGATTCGCCCAGTTCTTTGGCTGCACCTGCCATTTCACTTAGTATAAGCACGCCTTTTTCATTTGTTCTGCAGGCCAGGTATTCCTTGGCATTCAGATTCATTCCATCGCGTGTAGGTGTAATCAGGGCGATGTCGGCACTGCTATACAATTCAATCATTTCGTGCCTGCTGAGAGTGCGGTAAAAATACGAAACCGGCATCCAGCCTATAGTTGCAAACCTGCCATTGATGCGCCCCACCAGTTCATCCGTTTGCTTTTTCAGATTTGTATAGTCGGCAACCGTGTAACGCGATGGTATTACAAACAGGAACAGGCAAACTTTCCCGATATATTCAGGGTAAGTTACAAGGAACTGTTCATACGCCTTTAACCTGTCAGGAATCCCCTTGGTATAATCGAGCCGGTCGATTGAGAGTATAATTTTACGGTCCTTATCCTGCCTGATATATTGTGTAAATTCCCTTTGCGTCTCAGTCTCATTTTAAGGGTTATTTTGAGCCAGTTCCCTTGCCTTGTTGTTGAAAAAGTCAAAATCAATTCCTTTCGGGAAAGCATCAACCACAGCAATTCGTTCTTCGAGCCTGATACGCTTAAAAACAGTTTCGTGCCCAAGCAACCTGCGCACACAGCTTATAAAGTGCCTTTGGTAATCATAGGTATGGAATCCGATTAAATCGGCACCAAGTATACCTTCGAGCAGTTCCATCCGCCATGCAGAAGACGGAATATCTCGAAAGAAGGAAAAGGAATATGTTGAAAGTAACCTACTGAAATACCGGGTATCTTTTCGCGGATCATGAGGGGAAGCATCATCAGGTGATGGTCATGAATCCAAATTACATCTTCAGCGGTTGCATATTTTGAAATAAGGGCGGCATATATCTGGTTAACCTTTTTATACGCTACCCAATTCGCAGGATAATATTTCGGGATTTGTGTAAAATAATTAAACAGTGGCCAGATGGTATTATCACAAAAACCATCCGAAAACTCATTCCTTAAGCGTTTGTCAAGGTAGACCGGGATACAGTTTTCCTTCCTTAAACTATTGTCGATATTGATTTTTTCTGCTTCGCTCACCTCGTCGATATTTACCCCGGCATTCCCTATCCATTTAATATCAAAGGATTCATAAAATTTCTTTAATCCCGAATTAAAGCCATCGGCTACAGGGCGTATTTCTTTTTTGCCGTCAATTTCAGTTACCTGAAAAGGCAAGCGGTTAGCTATTATAAAAAGTCTCTTCATTTTCTACTTATTTTGTTGTTTTCACGAATCTGATCCAGGTTTCCCTGGTTTGCTGAATATAAAAAGGAATTATAAAGATAGGTAACTAAATAATGCCAATAGATAAACGACCGAAATTTGAGTTTTACCAATGCTAAACTTTGAACCTTGCAGGAGAAATTTTCCGTGCAATGAAAATTGAGGTTTTCGGACATATTCAGAATAGAAGAAAATGGGTCTGGACAGAACAGCAAATGAGCATTCTCAAAGGTATGATAAAGATTTTGGATATTTATTCAGGAATAATGTGTGAATGTTGTAACATATACCCGCAATTGTGTAATACTCAGGCAGAGAAGTGGATGTAATTTTGCGCCAATTAAAAGAACCACTTATCCATTCTAAAATTTAAAGAAAATGAAAAAATTAATTCTTCTGATCGCAGTTTTGTGTATGATGAGCATTTCATACGCCCAGGTTTTAACGTTAAATGATGTTCCGCCTGCCATTTCAAAAGCTTTTGTAAAATCCCATCCTAAAGTTACCACTGTTGAATGGACCAAGAGCGAAAATAACTTTAAGGCCAATTATGTTGTTGATTCAACGGATCGTTCGGCAACCTATAATGTTGCAGGAAAAGTAACCGAAACTGAAAAACAAATTTCTGTAGCGTCACTGCCTACAACTGTAATTGCTTATGTGAATACTAATTTCCAGGATGCGTATGTAAAACAAGCATCAAAGATTACCAGTTCAAGAGGCAAAGTAAACTATTGCGTGAAAATTAAAGACGTGGTTCTGATGTTTGATTCAAACGGTAAGAATATTAAACCTAAGGTTTAATCGACAATATACCTGTTCGAATACCATAAATAATTTCAAAACCCCGATGAAACGCACCGGGGTTTTGTGCTTAGAGGCTAGGATATTTTATGAAAAACCAGTAATAATTCCGCATTTTAAAATGATACGGATAACTACAGTTATGATTGCTAAAAACTCATTTTAAACCCAATCCCTGTCTGCACATCGGGCGCATTATCCACAAGCAGATCCTCACGTGCATACACCGAAACGGCAAAGGCTCCTTTCGAAAAAGCTATACTAAAATAATTAGCAGTCAATACTCGGTATAGGTGCGAAATACTATAATTCCAGTGAGTCGAAATCCGCTCACCTGTTAATACATAGTAATCGCTTTCACTCTTTTTATTATATGAACTCTGAATAAAATAAGTAGTTGCAATTGATAAGCAGCTATTCCGTTTAAGCGGAATTACATAATCCAGAAGAAATTCGGCACTCAGCAAATACCTGGTATTACTTAGCTGTACACCTTCGCCGAAACTAATCAGCTTTTGGCGCAGCGCCGCCGCACTTATACCGAAATGGATTTGCCTGCGGGTTTTAAGGTTAAACTGTTTAATGGCAGAAGCACTAAATCCCAGGTCTGCCGAGGGGTTTATTCTGGTAGTATTGAATCCGAGTTGCAAACCAAAATTTGTATATATCTTATTTTTTTCAAGCCGTTTAAAAGCCGGGTAATAATGGTATGACATTCCAATACCGGAGAATACAAAATCACCGTTTTTCAGTTCTATCTCTTTCCCGTTTTTATCTGTATAATGAATTTTAACTTTATCAAATCCATATACTCTCCTTGCAAAAGGATCTTCGAACCTGCTTAAATTCGAATGATACCATTCAATAAACTGGTCGCTTGTGAACAGTGAAAACGGCACGTTTCCCGCGTCGACCGAAAATGCACGGGAGGCTATGCTCAATTCACTTTTTATCGAAAGTGGTATATTGAGTTTTAACTGATAAAGTCTGATGATGGCATCGGCATGAAATTCCATGGTTTGCGATGGCGTATTTTCTGCATCGAAATATCCTCCCCGCTCGTGCCACACAATTTTTCGCATAGCATACCGATCCGTTTCACTCAACGGGAAATATGCTTTTACATTGGGCAACCAAACATTACCATTGGAAATATTGAAAGAAAAGGAGGTTTTTTTTGCCGGCGCAACCTGGAAATTATGATTTATACGCGAAATGAATATCCCGAAAGGATGCGTTGAAAGCCGGTTTATAAAAATGGAAGGATCAATACTATCGAATTTAACACTATCATTCTTAGTTTGTGAAAAACAAACCCCACATTCAAAAATAAATACAATCAGAATAAGTTTCATGTTATGCAACATGGCTACATTATATACCTGGCCCTATGGTATGACAAGTTATGGAAACAGAAGAAAATGCTTTTGTATCACAACAAATAATTCGATTCAAAGTTAATCACAGGAATTAAAAATATGTACCCGACCGGTAAAAAAATCCATTTTTTTGGCATGTCTTTTCCTAATGCGGCTTAACGAAACTTAACTTCTTAAGATAATATATCAATACATTAGTTATGTTTTATTTAGCTTCTGCTGCCAAAATTTATACCAACCGGGCTTCCTGAAAGTATAATCTCATATCGGTTATTCTATCTTTAATCGTTTCAGTATGCAAATCTCAGGTTTCGGATGCCTATCTCCGAAAAACAGCCTTCAAAATAACATGTACTTTACCGGTAATTTTCCGGCATTGACCGGGAATAACCTTACCTAAGCATATTTGGTTGTAACATTTATTTTGATCCTCCGTCATACTTTCAAACAAAAGAAAATTAACAAAACTCCCGAAAGAGAATAAAAAAAATGAAAGCCATGAAAACATCAATTATCATTTCGACCGTCGCTGCAGTTAGCCTTATGATAACCTTTGCAGAAACCCCGATGAACCGTGATGCTCAATTCAACAAAGAAACCTTGTACAACAATATTTCATACATACCTGCCAAAAGCATTACCACCACACCTGAAGTTGAATTCTCCGCTTACACAAAAGCAGATGGTGCTGCCAATACTAAAGTAGATTTAAGCGAAGACTTCAGCTACCTGAAATTCAACGTAGCCAATTATACTGAAGCTAATGAAGTGGCAGCAGCAGCTAATGAAGAGAATTTTTTTGGATACCTCAAATTCAATGTTAATGACTATGCAGCAACTGAAGATGAATCCATCGAAACACCGGTAAATGAGTTTGAATACCTCAAATTTAATGTCAATGATTACTCAGCAAATGAAAACGCTGAGTCCATCGAATCACCTGCAAATGAGTTTGAATACCTCAAATTTAATGTCAATGATTACTCAGCAAATGAAAACGATGAATCCATCGAATCGCCCGTAGATGAGTTTGATTACCTCAAATTCAATGTCAATAACTACAAAACAACTGATAACAATGAAACCTTCAAATCGCCTGCTAATGAATTTGATTACCTGAAATTTGATGTAAACAGATATAGTTCCGATAATCTGAGTTCCGGACACGAAGTTGAGTTACCTGTAACTGAAAGATAAACTCATTAAGAAATACCGGCTAATGGCTTGGCTTGTATTTATTCTCAGAAAGAGTCCTGCAAATTACAGTGCTCTTTCTTTTTTTAGTCCGGCTGGTAGCGGCTTTTGGTAATAACCTTTACCCGCAGTTCATGAAGCAGCATATACAGTCCGAAATAAGTGCGGTTAATGTAGAGCAGATGCTTAGAGCCTCTGGCCGTTTTCGACTGCCGCACATCCTTGTTGTTGTAAAGCGATTCACTCAGTTTATAAATGCTATCGAAATACTCATCATCCCCAAAATCGAATTCCCCGGTGAAAAATGGCTTGCCCATAAGTCCTATTATTTCGCGGAAAAGCGGGATATAGAGCTTTTTGTCCGACTCCGTGTCGCTGTCGGTTATAAACTCATTCAGGTAAAACAATTCGACCATATTCTCATAATTATTGAGAGCGCCCGGTGAATGAAGCCTAAAATAATTATGATAAAAGTCATCGGGAACCTCTTTAACACAGCCAAAGTCGATGATACCTAAGCTACCATCGCTACGAAACAGGAAGTTTCCGGGATGCGGATCGGCATGAACCATACGCAGCATGTGAATCTGGAAATCATAAAAATCCCACAGCGACTGCCCGATGCGATTGCAAACTTCCTGAGCCGGATTTGTTTTCAGAAATTCCTTAAGGTGCATTCCTTCTATCCAGTCCATGGTGATAATGCGGTTTCCAGAAAGTTCCGGGTAATACACCGGAAAGGAAACGCCTTTAATACCTTCGTTCAGACAAGCCTTTGAAATGCTTACCGATCGCTTCAACTCCAGTTCGTAGTCTGTTTCCTCCATCAAACGCTCTTCAACTTCCGACATATAAAGCTTAAAGTCGCTTTCGGTGATATTCATCAACCGAAGGGCAAAGGGTTTTACCAGTTTCAGATCGGACTGAACACTGTCGGCCACCCCAGGGTATTGGATTTTAACGGCCAGTTTTTTACCATTAAGCAATGCTTTATGAACCTGCCCTATGGAAGCCGCATTTGCCGCATTATGGCTGAAGCTGTCGAAGACTTCTGATGGCGCTTTCCCGAAAGCATTGCGGAAGGTTTTCACCACCAGCGGATACGATAAGGGAGGCGCGCTGTATTGCGCCATGGCAAATTTATCGGAATAGGCTCGTGGAAGCATGTTTTTGTCCATGCTCATCATTTGTGCTGCTTTCAGGGCACTGCCTTTGAGCTCGCTGAGTGCCTCGTATATGTCGTGGGCATTGTCGGTGTGAAGCTGATCCTTGCCGGTGTCACCGTTAATGGATTTCAGGGCATAATGTTTCAGGTAGTTTCCACCCACTTTCACGCCGGTGCTTAAAAAACGTGAGGCACGCTGAACTTTCCCCACAGGGATGCTTATTTGTTCCTTTATCATAAAGTAAGTTTAGATTTAGTAGAGCAGATTAGTCTTATTTGTTCTGGTAAAGGAACTTTGCCATATCCACAAGTGAATCAACAACTCCCGGCCCCATCAGGTCGAAGGATACTTTTACTGCCTTTTCGATGGCAGCATCGGTTTTCTCAAAGCCCGCGCTGTCATCTTTTATCCAGAACCGGAGCACAAAAAGAAGCTGTAACCACAGTCCTTCCGGGTATTTATCTACTATGTAGGGGCGCTTTACAATTTCGCCTGATTCGGTTCCTTCAGTCATTAACTGTGTGATATAATCCTTGAATGTATCACGTGCTTTCGAAAGCGTATTCTGCCGGAGCATCTCAGGCCCTTTGTCAGCACTTTGAAGTATAAAGCTGCGGTTCTTGTTGAGGACTTCAACGAAAGTATAGTAGAAAGAAAGCAACTTCTCCTTGAGCGGGTAGGAGGGATATTCTTCCGAAGCAGAAAGGATATCAAGCGTGCTTTGGATAAAGCCGGCCCAGATACTTTTTTCAAGTCCTTCGAATGAGTTGAAATGGGTGTAGAATTCCTGCTCTTTTATTTTCAGTTTGCTGGTAAATTCATACACCGAAGCCGGTCGTACCCCCTTTGTTAAAAGATGGTCGATATAAGCCCTGGTAATTTTAGCTATATTATTGCCGGACCCTGTTTCGGGATTTTTCTTTTTAGTGGATGCTGCCATTGTTGTTTAAAGTTTTCAGATACAATTTAAACAAGATTTCCGGCTTATAGTTTCTCCGTATGATGGATTTTTATTAAAAATTGGCAAATGAGAAATAGCAAAGAAATTATCCGGAGTATAATCCAATCATTTCCTCTCCAGTTTTTCCCAGATTTCCCTTACATGTTCCTCGCCTGTATTATATCCAACCTGTGAATTCTTTTCATAGATTTCCTGTTGAGGCCATATATTGATTTTCCCGGAATCAGGATATTCAGCTACATCCATTCCTACGGTCGATCGCAAATCAAGGTAAACGCAAGGAGCAGAACTATGGTTATAAAATTGGTGAGCACCGGTTTCACCGGTTTCGAAAAACACAATATCGCCACCAGAAAGAACGGATAAGCCTTCCGGTGTGCGAAGCGTCATGGAACCGGATACCAGCATCATAAGTTCCTCGCAATTATGGTGATAATGGTAAGGAAACGAATATTTATCCGGATCAAGTTTCCTCATATCGAACATAAAATGAGTAGCTCCTACAAGCGTTCCCATTCGGGGAATTAAGGTTTTTAATCCAAAATCCTTCAATGCATTCGTATCTACTATGTATTCTGATGTTCCGGGTTTGATAATAGTTGGCATGGCTTTGGAATTTTAGGATCATTTATAAAGTTAAAAACAAAATATTTCAGATTTTGCTTTTAACTTGAGCATTTTTTTTAAATCCGGTACTTCTATCTCTGTGAAACCTAACTTATACTCTGTGAAATTAAAAGATTTAACAGAGATTTAAACAGAGAAAGCACAGTGGTGCTCAGAGAAATTCTAATCTGATCAGCATAAATTCCTAAATTTGATAGCTCCTAATGCGAATCAAGGGTTGAATTCATGTTTTGTCTATAGGGCGTTAAACTCTGGAAGAGTTCGCCCAGCAGCTAATAAGTTACAATTTCAACCCTTGATTCGCATTCCTATCCTACCTAATAATTATGAACAACATCGTAAATCAGAACGATATTGACCAACTTCTTAAGCTGGATGAAATTTTTACGAAAATTCATACACTTTACGGTCCCCCACCCGACTGGCAGAGGCCCGAAGGTTTTATTTCCCTTACCAGGATTATTCTCGAGCAACAGGTAAGCCTGCAATCAGCTAATGCACATTTCATTAAACTGAATTCCTATATCCCTGAATTTACACCGGCAGAAATACTGAAACTTTCGGATGAAGAAATGCGGAAATGCCATATCAGCAAACAGAAATCAACCTGCCTCCGAGAACTTTCATCAGCAATACTTTCAGGTAAAATAAACCTCGAAAACCTCCGCAAGTTGACCGAAACCGAAATACGGCAGCAGCTCAAAAGCATAAAAGGAATCGGCGACTGGACCACAAATATTTACCTGATGTTCTGCCTGCAGGTTAAAGATATTTTCCCGGCAGGAGATATAGCTCTAATCAATACCATAAAGGAACTCACCTCCGCTGTTTCCAGAGAAGAAATCATAACCTGCGCTGAACGTTGGAAACCTTACCGGAGTCTGGCTTCTTATTTCCACTGGCATTATTACCTGCGGAAACGAAACCGTTAAAATTCCTGTTTTCTACGACAAACAACAGGCTTATAAAACAGTTACTTGCAAAAGTGTTAAATGCGCTTTAGCAAAGCATTTATTGTTTATTGTGCAGCTACACAACCAGTAGCGTGATCTTCCTGATTGCTTTAAATCCTATATAATTCCGTATAATCAATTCATCCTGTATATCACCGGATCAATTGCAATACCTGCCATCAGGCTGCTTCCCTGTCCTGAAAACATATCAATACCCGGTTTATGTGTGAATTATACAATAAATACTCAAAATCGTGTAACAATCCATCGCGGATTCGATCGCACCTTTGCCGTCAATAACTAAAGGCCTTTCAGTAGACGGGCAAATAAACTAATCTTAAAAGAAAAGAACATGAAATTCTTATTCGGTCTAATCACAGCAATTTTAATTACAGGCTCAGTGAGCGCACAACACGGGAACACACCTGAAGGCCATTTAAGCCTCGGAATTAAAGGAGGAGTTAATGTTTACAATATCCATAATGATAACAATACAAATTATGATCCAAGGGTAGGCTATAATTTTGGATTACTTGGACATATCCATATCGCCAGGCAATTTGCCATCCAGCCTGAAATCGTATATTCGGCTCAGGGTGCACAATATACAACTGCCTTAGGGACTGCTAAATATAACCTGGACTATATTAATGTGCCGATCCTTTTCCAATATATGTGGGATAACGGATTCCGAATTGAAGCCGGCCCACAGATAGGATTCCTGGTAAGTGCGAAATCGAAAATCAATGATGTAAGCACCGACAATAAGAAAAACATGGAAACTTTGGATCTTGCCGCCAGCTTTGGCGCAAGCTATATTCATCCTGCAACTGGTATAGGTATTGATGCAAGGTATAATCTTGGACTCACCAATATCAATAAAACCAATGATATAAAATCCACCAACCGTGGACTTCAATTAGGAGTGTTCTATATTTTTGGCCATAAGGGCAAATAAGTGTTTAACGAACAAAGAAAACAAGAGGCACTCAACACCTGAGCCATCAAGCATAATTAATCCAGCATAAAATATCAGAGGTTGTCTGTTACAGATCATTTGATCTATTCAGGCAACCTTTGTTAATGATTATAAAGCTATACGCTTACAATAGCATTGCAATTGAAATCAGTGACTCTTTTCAGAATTAACTATTTTGTGAATGAAGGAAAGATGTTACCAAGGCAAAAAAACTGTGAAAGATTAAAAATGACGGAATCTGATTTCAGCAGGCAGTGTGCTTTTTTTGCAGGAATTTCTTACTTTCGCTATGCTCAAAAAATAAATTTATAAACTAACTAACAAGTTATGCGTTGGATAGGAAGAAGACAAAGCAGCAATGTTGAAGACCGCCGTGGAGGCGGGGGCCGGAATATAGCCATAGGTGGCGGGGCAGGCACAATCATCATTGTCATCATTGTATGGCTGATGGGCGGCGATCCCGGAAGCCTGATAAATGCAACTCAGCCCGGAACCGAACAAGCTTCAGATTACCAGCCAACGGCTCATGAGGAGGAACTGGTAAAATTTGTCTCGGTTGTGCTGGCAGATACGGAAGATGTGTGGGACAGTCTTTTCAGAGTTTCGGGTGATAAATATTCCAAACCCAAACTGGTGCTTTTCAGCGGGCAGACACAAACGGCTTGCGGCTTTTCGGGTGCAGCTACCGGCCCTTTCTATTGCCCGGGCGATCAGAAAGTATATATCGACCTCGTGTTTTTGGAGGATTTACAGAAGAAACTGGATGCACGGGGCGATTTTGCACAGGCCTATATCATTGCACACGAAGTTGGACATCATGTCCAGAAACTTATGGGCACACTCGACAAAGTGCACGAAAAACAAGGTCAGATTTCCGAAAAAGAATACAACCGTCTAAATGTAAAACTGGAGTTGCAGGCCGATTTTCTGGCCGGTGTGTGGGCACATCATGCTCAACGCATGAAAAACATACTGGAAGAAGGAGATATTGTTGAGGCATTTCGGGCCGCTAATGCCGTCGGCGACGATCGTATCCAGAAACAATCGCAGGGTTATATTGTACCTGATTCCTTCACCCACGGAACCAGCAAGCAACGATTGTATTGGTTCAGCCTTGGTTTTAAAACCGGGGATATCGGGCAGGGGGATACTTTTAATAACACCGATCTCTAAATCCCGGGTAATAGCTTAAACCCGAATCGAAAGTCTCACTTTTCCTGCCTCGGGTTGTAATAATTTACATTGCACCTGATCAAGCGCAAGGATTCAAAAGTCAGTATCCGTAATTTTGCCTGTTTGCACAATCAGCATCAAAGATGAAAAAGGTGTAAATTGGGTTTGTTGACAATTATCAATTGATACACTTTATCTTTGCCACAAATGAAGAAAATCGAATTACTGGCGCCGGGCGGAGATATTGATTCCATAAAAGCTGCCATCGCGGCCGGGGCCGATGCAGTATACTGCGGACTGGATAAATTTAATGCCCGCAACCGCGCTACCAATATCAGTTTCGATGATCTGAACGGGATTTTACGTCTGGCTCACAGTAATAATTGCCAGGTTTTCCTGACCCTGAATAT
>Ga0136636_10001229_pt1 | contig 14753 bp, 14 predicted proteins | sample AntDrymUQ8522106_2_FD_104653 | JGI IMG/M metagenome (GOLD analysis project Ga0136636, IMG submission 104653) | Polar desert sand microbial communities from Dry Valleys, Antarctica - metaG UQ852 (21.06) | ecosystem: Environmental > Terrestrial > Soil > Desert | place: Antarctica: Dry Valley... | reverse complement strand
GACCGGGCTTTGGGGTGAAAGGCGCGCGTCGGCAACCGCTTGCATACATCACCGTCAATTTCGCGTGTGTTTTCACCCCAAAACCGCATGCACATAGCCCAATCGCCGGGCCGGGTTTAATGCACAGCGCCGGGTTTAATGCGCAGCGCCGGGTTTGATGCGCAGCGCCGGGTTTGATGCGCTGCGCCGGGTTTGAGGTAAGACCTTGATTTCCTCAGGACGCCAAATCACTCTGAATCGCACCCGAACTGTGCAGCGCTTGTTCACGGCGTCTTTTCAATATGTTTGATACAGCCCAAACAAAAGGGCTGTCCAAATCGACAGCCCTTAAAATTTTGACGTCGGCAAGAACCGGCGCTCAATGGTGTGGCATTTATTCGACCGTGATCGTGCCAGACATGCCTTTTTGTTTGTGGTCATCAATGGTGCAAATGACTTCATAGGTCCCGGTTTTCACAGGCACCAAGTACAACTCAACAATGCCACCCTTCTTGAAGGCTTCGATCGCATCAAAATAGGGGGCCTTGATTTCGCCACCATGCGGTCTTGGTGTCATAACCTTGCGCCAAGCCACAGACTTGAAGAATGCGGGTGCGGTGTAGTAATGGTCCGCTTCGCCGTTGTTCTTGATCACGATCCGGTAAGGTTTGTTGGCCTTGAGCTTGAGATTCTGAGGCACGAACTCATGCTCAAGCAACTCGATCGTGACCGTTTCCATGGCGTCCCATTTGGCTGCCTTGACGATGTCTGCACCATTGGTAATGTAGTCTTCTGCCACCGCCAGGGTGGGAGCGATCAAAGCGCAACCGGCGAGAGTCATGGTAAGGATTGATTGGCGCATGTTTGATTCCTAAGTTGATGAATGAAGAATTGAAATAGAAGCTCGGATCACCCGACTAAATTGGCAAAAGGGCCATTCCGCAAGCTACTAAAATTATCGCACCGGTTAAAAAATTTCTGCAGGGACATGAAAGCGAACAGCACCAATTTGAGACGCTGTCTGGTGGTCAGGGTTGTAGCAAAAGAGATCAGCTAGTCCACTATCTTCACAATGCCTTCCATTCCGGCTTCACGGTGACCGGGAATGCTGCAAAAGAAACTGAACTCGCCCACCTTTAAGGCGACAAACCAGACCTCGGCCTCATTTTTAGGCCGGATATAAACCGAGTTGATGTGATCGGCAGTTACCCGACCAACCTTCGTGTTGACCATTTTGAGCGCGATGGCATCCTCTTCAAAAAAAGAACCGCCCACCATGTCGTGAGCCTTCACGCCTATGTTTTTTAGGCGCAAACGGTATGCCATCCCGCGCTTGAGAACAATTTCCCCTGGCACGTAATTGTGATCATCGAGGTCTACAACGATTTCTTTGGCCACATCCCACTTGACAGTTGCCAAAGCTGGATGCTGCTTCAATACTTGCTCTTCATCTTCTGCTGCAACCACCGGACTGCTCAAAGTGAGTGCCAATAGAGCGCTGCCCAACAACCCAACTGCTGATTTTTTCATTTTCAATGGTGCTTGAAATATCAATTATTTGATGGCCGAGAAATCAAACAACAAGGGCTCAGAGACGCTTTTGTGCTCGGAGAAGCCTTTGTTGAACACTGCAATCTGGCCTACCAATTTTTGCCCGGGTTTGAAGACCGCATCATCGGCGTGACCAGTGTCGAGTGCCCGCCCAAATTCAACCTGCCAATTGCCACCGCCCCATTCGCCCTTGGCCGCTACATCGGCACTGCTGCCGGACGGGGTGCCAACTTCGAACGATGGCACTTTGTCGCCCTTGTTGTCTTTCGGCCGCGTCAAGGTCTTGAACACCGGTGCCCCGGCATCGCGCTGTTTTTTAATGTAGATGGTTTTGCCATCGGGCATTGAGTATTCAGCAGCGTTTTCCAGCATGGCGGTGGTCATGTGGTGCGTCTGGTCTTCAGCAAAACCAGTCGGATTGGTGCGACCCGCAGACCATTGCCAGACGTCTACCGTGTAGTCTTTGGTTGCCAACATGGAGCGATCAAAATCACCCGACATGTGGAAACGCAACGCCAGCATATCGTCACGCTGCTTGCCCTGCACATATTTGTCACCGCGCCATTCCCAAAGCAGATAGCTCGTATCGGCAGACGAATCAGGGTATTTCAGCGCAAAGTACACCTTGCCACCATTCACGCCGACCTTAACAAGCGCCGTGAGGCTCCCGGTCTGGTTCTTGTCATCGTCCGCGCTCATACCGAACTTGGCCCGATCAGCTTTGTCAAGGGCGGGTTTGACAGGCACCTTGATCCAGCCATCACGGCCCCACTCCGCCAAATTGCCATCGATCTTGGGTGCCTGGGCCAATGCAACCACTGGCACAACTTGAGGAGTCTGTGCCAAAACCATCAACGGAATCAGCAACAGAGTGGCAACACAACATTTCACAAGGCGTCTCCTGAATGGCACATCAAATTTGACCTGAACAATATTAACTGAAACCTTGCAGCCAACGCCTTACTCAAGTGTGTAATTTGACGACGCTGGCACAGGCAGCGTCTAAGATGTCAATTTTTTACTAGGAATTCGCCAAATGAAAATTGAAACACTCGCCGTGCATGGTGGTTATACGCCTGACCCCACGACCAAGGCCGTGGCTGTGCCAATTTACCAAACCGTTGCTTATGCCTTCGACAACACGCAACATGGTGCGGATTTGTTTGACCTGAAAGTGGCAGGCAACATCTACAGCCGCATCATGAACCCGACCTGCGGTGTCCTGGAAGCTCGCGTGGCGGCCATGGAAGGTGGCGTTGGCGCATTGGCAGTGGCGTCCGGCATGTCGGCAATTGCGTACGCCATCCAGACTATCACCGAAGCTGGAGACAACATCGTGTCAGCTTCGACGCTATACGGCGGCACCTACAACCTGTTTGCACACACTTTTCCGCAAATGGGCATTGAAGTGCGATTTGCCGACTACCGCGACCCTGAGTCATTTGGCAAATTGATCGACGAGCGAACCAAAGCCATTTATTGCGAGTCAGTAGGTAACCCCTTGGGCAACGTGACCGACATTGCAGCCCTGGCCGCTGTGGCACATGCGCATGGCATACCCCTTATCGTCGACAACACCGTGTCCAGTCCTTACCTGTGCCGCCCGTTTGATCACGGCGCCGACATTGTGGTGCATTCACTCACCAAGTACATGGGTGGCCACGGCACCACCATTGCCGGCATCATTGTTGACTCAGGCAAATTTCCCTGGGCCGAGCACAAAACCCGCTTCAAACGGCTCAACGAGCCAGATGTCAGCTACCACGGCGTGGTTTACACCGAGGCGTTAGGCGCGGCCGCTTATATTGGGCGCGCCCGTGTGGTGCCGTTGCGTAATATGGGTGCCGCGCTCAGCGCGCTGGCCGCATTTCAAATTCTGCAAGGCATTGAAACACTGGCCCTTCGCATGGACCGCATTTGCGACAACGCTCAAAAAATCGCCGGCTTTTTGCAAACCCACAGCAAAGTCGGCTGGGTCAACTATGCGGGCCTGCCAGACCACGCCGATCACGCGTTGGTTCAAAAATACATGGGAGGCCGCGCCTCTGGCATCATCAGTTTTGGACTCAAGGCGCAAGACAGTCTGCAGGCAGGGGCCCGCTTTCAGGACGCACTCAAATTGTTCACCCGGTTGGTCAACATTGGCGACGCAAAATCACTGGCCTGCCACCCAGCATCAACCACCCACCGCCAACTCAATTCTCAAGAACTGGCACGTGCCGGCGTCAAACCCGACATGGTGCGGCTGTCAGTAGGTATCGAACACATTGACGATTTGATGGAAGACCTGACGCAAGCCCTCGCGGCAGTCTGAACGCCCGGCGGACGAGACCATGGCTCAGGCGGGTGGCATCCGCTTGGCCAAGCTTTCACCGACAAATGCAAACGCAAAGACAATGGCTTCATCCAGTGATTTTTGAATGCCATGACGCTCCTGCTCGGTCAGGTAAAACATCAGGTCAACGTCATGGCGAACATAACGCGCAGGCAAACGATTCAGTGCCACACAGGCCACATCGACCAACATGTCAGCGCTGTACTCCAGATACGACTCTGACAAACGAGCCACTTGCTCAAAAACCAGTCGCTCGTAATAGTTGTGAACCTGTTCAAAATTGAAAACCATAAAATGCCCTAAAAGATGTCAACACATCAGATCGCGTGATGACCATATCAGTTCAGCTGCCAATTGACAAGCACCCAGTTACGGATTTTTCAGCAAAAAGAAATTTTTAGCTATGAAACATGTAGCAAAGCACCAATCTGAGATATAGTTTGTTTCACCCGCCACGGTGCAGGGGCAGTCAGTTGCTGGCCACCCAATCTTGCACTGATTCACCAGGCGAGCCATTGACGCCCAAGGAGACCAACCACATGAGCCACAAAGACAACGCAGCCATCGGCCCACTTTTGAGCCTGCTGGAATCCAGATATGCCATTCGTGTCCTTTGGGCACTGAAAGACAATCACCCGCAGACTTTTCGACTGCTTCAAGACAGTGTGGGTGGCATCACGCCAAACACCCTTAACACCCGAATCAAGGAACTGCGCGCAGCCGGTCTGCTCGATCACAGCAGCAGCGGCTATGCGGTCACCCCAATGGGTGCCGACTTGCTCAAGCGCATGGGCGACTTGTCTGCCTTTGCCACCAAGTGGGCTGCCAGCCAGGCTCAAAAAAGCACTTGAAACACGCGCCACTACTCTTCTACATCAACAGACACCACTCATGACAACAACTGCATCAGGTCTCGAATACGAAGACACACACATTGGCACTGGCAACCTGGCCAGCAAAGGTCAGAGCGTGACCGTCCATTACACCGGCTGGCTGTACCAGGATGAACAACAAGGTACCAAATTTGACTCCAGCAAAGACCGCGGCGACCCCTTTGTATTCAGCCTCGGGGCTGGCATGGTGATTCGTGGTTGGGACGAAGGCGTGGCCGGCATGGCTGTGGGCGGTACACGTGTGCTGATCATTCCACCTGCTTTGGGTTATGGTGCGCGTGGCGCAGGCGGTGTCATTCCACCCAACGCCACACTGAAATTCGAAGTCGAATTACTGGAAGTGCGCTGACTTAACCACCGCCGGTTTACCAGCTTTCACACGCTGGTTTCTCCAGATGCAGCGGGCTATATTCGGCCCGCTTTTTCATGGCAAAAAATCTTCGCCGCAGTTATTTATTGCGATGATCTCTTGAAAACAGTCTGTCTATCCCAATCTCTGGGCATCGCTATTTATAAAGTTCTGAAACCGCATGTCTGAGCCTACCCAACTCCACCAAAATCAAGCCGCCGCAAACACTAACGACCCTCAAGACCTGAGCGACATCAGCGCAGCCACGGCCAATTTTGAAGCTGAGGCATTGGCAAAATGCCACGCTGATCTGGCTGAGTTGCAGGCAAAAAGCACCGAATTGGCCGACCAGTATTTACGCGCCAAGGCAGAATCTGAAAACGCCCGTCGGCGCGCAGAAGAAGAAATCACCAAAGCCCGCAAGTTCGCGGTGGAGGGATTTGCAGACAGCCTGCTACCGGTACTTGACAGCCTGGAAGCCGGCTTGGTCATCAAGGATGCCACCCTGGAACACATTCGCGAAGGGGCCCAGGCGACCTTGCGTCAGATGGTGGCTGCGCTTGAGCGCAACAAGGTTGTGGCCATCAACCCGGCAACAGGTGATAAATTTGACCCGCATCTGCACCAGGCAATCAGCATGGTGCCTTCAGGCCAGGAAGCCAACAGCGTCGTCAGCGTGCTGCAAAAAGGTTACCTGATTGCCGATCGCATTTTGCGCCCAGCCCTGGTGACCGTGGCAGCGCCCAAATAAGTTGTTTGGCTGGCTTGAAAAGTAGCCAGCTAACCATACGTTAAGCACATCTAAATTTTAAAACCTCACGGGACCCAACGCGACTTGCCTGACAAGTTCTCGAGGTCCCCAACTCTAAGGAAGCATCATGGGAAGAATCATCGGTATCGATCTGGGCACCACTAACAGCTGCGTGGCAGTCATGGAAGGCAATGTGCCTAAAGTGATTGAAAACGCGGAAGGTGCCCGCACCACGCCGTCCATCATTGCTTATCAGGAAGATGGTGAGGTGTTGGTGGGTGCATCGGCCAAACGTCAGGCAGTCACCAATCCCAAGAATACCTTGTACGCAGTGAAGCGCCTGATTGGTCGCAAATTCGCTGAAAAGGAAGTTCAGAAGGACATCGACCTGATGCCCTACAAAATCGCCGCCGCGGACAATGGCGACGCGTGGGTGGAAGTGCGAGGCAACCGCATGGCGCCCCAGCAGATCAGTGCCGACGTGCTGCGCAAGATGAAAAAGACCGCCGAAGACTATCTGGGCGAAGAGGTCACCGAAGCCGTCATCACTGTGCCGGCCTACTTCAATGATGCACAGCGCCAGGCTACCAAAGACGCGGGGCGTATTGCCGGGCTGGATGTCAAACGCATCATCAACGAGCCCACTGCAGCAGCGCTTGCTTTTGGCATGGACAAAAATGAAAAGGGTGACCGCAAGATTGCGGTGTATGACCTGGGTGGCGGCACGTTTGACGTGTCGATCATCGAGATTGCTGATGTTGACGGTGAAAAGCAATTTGAAGTGCTCTCTACCAACGGCGACACTTTCCTCGGAGGTGAAGATTTTGACCAGCGCATCATCGACTTCGTCATTGCAGAGTTTAAAAAAGATCAAGGTGTTGACCTTGGCAAAGATGTGCTTGCGCTGCAACGCCTGAAAGAAGCTGCTGAAAAGGCAAAAATTGAACTCTCCAGCAGCGCGCAGACAGACATCAACCTGCCCTACGTGACCGCTGATGCCTCCGGGCCTAAACACCTGAACATCAAGCTGACCCGTGCCAAGCTGGAATCCTTGGTGGAAGACCTGATCGAGCGCACGATCGCGCCCATTCGCACCGCGCTGAAGGATGCCAGCGTGAGCGCAGCTGACATCCATGATGTGATCATGGTCGGCGGCATGACCCGCATGCCCAAAGTGCAGGAAAAGGTCAAGGAACTGTTTGGCAAAGAGCCCCGTAAAGACGTCAACCCTGATGAAGCGGTGGCCGTGGGTGCAGCCATCCAGGGACAAGTGCTTTCAGGTGACCGCAAAGACGTGTTGCTGCTGGATGTGACACCCCTGAGCCTGGGCATTGAAACCCTGGGTGGTGTGATGACCAAGATGATCACCAAGAACACCACCATTCCAACCAAGTTTGCGCAAACCTTTTCGACTGCCGACGACAACCAACCGGCTGTGACGATCAAGGTGTTCCAGGGTGAGCGCGAAATTGCCGCTGGCAACAAGATGTTGGGCGAATTCAACCTGGAAGGCATTCCACCCGCGTCACGCGGCACACCACAGATTGAAGTCTCGTTTGACATTGATGCCAACGGCATTCTGCACGTGGGCGCCAAGGACAAAGGCACCGGCAAAGAAAACAAGATCACTATCAAGGCCAATTCCGGTCTGACCGAAGCCGAGATCCAGCAAATGGTCAAAGACGCTGAACTGAATTCAGCTGAGGACAAGAAAAAACTTGAGTTGGTCCAGTCCAAGAACCAGGCCGATGCCAGCTTGCACAGCGTCAAGAAGAGCCTGACAGAATACGGCGACAAGATTGACGCATCTGAAAAAGAAAAGATCGAAGAAGCGATCAAACACCTTGAAACCGCCCTAAAGGGTGACGACAAGGCTGCCATTGATGAAAAGAGTGCTGCCTTGATGACCGTGAGCCAGAAACTCGGCGAAAAAATGTACGCTGACATGCAAGCCAAACAAGCTGCCGAAGGTGCGCCAGCAGGTGATACCGGACAATCCGCTCAAGCTGGTCCGCAAGGTGGCGCAGCGCCACAAGACGACAATGTGGTTGACGCCGAAGTAAAAGAGGTCAAAAAGCCCTAAGCAGTTTGCGTCACTGCAGCGTTATTTATAGCTGACACGCGCCGCGCTGAGCCTTAAACCGCTCAACGCGGCGTTTGCATTGAACCCAGGCACCTAAAAACCATGGCAAAAAGAGATTACTACGAAGTTTTGGGCGTTCCCAAAAACGCCTCGGACGAAGAAATCAAGAAGGCTTATCGCAAACACGCGATGAAGCACCACCCTGACCGCAACCAGGGTGATGCGACCAAGGGCGCCGAAGAAAAGTTCAAGGAATCCAAAGAAGCCTACGAGATGTTGTCGGACCCACAAAAGCGTGCGGCCTATGACCAGCATGGCTTTGCCGGTGTCGACCCCAACATGCGCGGTGGCCCCGGTGGCGCCGAGGCTTACGGCGGTTTTGCCGAAGCGTTTGGTGACATTTTTGGCGACATGTTTGGCCAGCAACGGGGTGGCCGAGCCGGTGGCGGACGCCAGGTGTTTCGTGGCAGCGATTTGAGCTACGCCATGGAAGTTACCCTGGAAGAAGCGTCCAAGGGAAAAGACGCTCAAATTCGCATTCCCAGTTGGGACAACTGTGATGTCTGCAAAGGCAGCGGCGCCAAAGCAGGCACACAGGCCAAGACCTGCGGCACCTGCAGCGGATCAGGCTCGGTGCAGATGCGCCAGGGCTTCTTCAGCGTGCAGCAAACCTGCCCCACCTGCCGCGGTACCGGCAAGGTCATTCCTGAACCATGTACAGCGTGCCACGGCCAGGGCAAGATCAAGAAGCAGAAAACCCTTGAGGTCAAGATTCCATCCGGCATAGACGGCGGCATGCGCATTCGCAGCGCAGGCAATGGTGAACCAGGCACCAATGGCGGCCCGGCGGGTGATCTCTACATTGAAATCCGCCTGAAGAAGCACGATATTTTTGAGCGCGACGGCGACGATTTGCACTGCTCGGTGCCCATCAGCATCGTCACCGCCACCCTCGGTGGGGAAATTGACGTGCCCACACTGGCCGGAAAAGCGGCCATTGACATCCCGGAAGGCACACAAACCGGCAAGCAGTTCCGGCTGCGCGGCAAAGGTATCAAGGGTGTGCGTTCGAGTTACCCGGGTGACCTGTATTGCCACATACTGGTAGAAACCCCGGTGAAGCTCACCGAGCATCAGCGCAAACTGCTGCGAGAACTTGAGGAGTCGCTGAAGAAAGGCGGCGGCAAACATTCACCCACCGGTGACAGCTGGACAGACCGTTTAAAGAGTTTTTTCACTTGACCCAGTTCACTGAGTTATAAAAGCTCACTTGAAAAAGCCACGCGGTTTCACAATGACAGCGTGGCTTTTTTGTTGTTGAGCAGAACATGAAGGAGGCACACCATGAGCGTCAGCATCACTTTTTTAGGCGGCTCGGGCACCGTTACCGGGTCCAAGTACCTGGTACGCCATGACGGGAAAAGCGTGCTGGTGGACTGCGGGCTGTTCCAGGGTTACAAGCAACTGCGCTTGCGCAACTGGACACCACTGCCAGTTTCTCCAATCCAGATCAACGCAGTGTTGTTAACACATGCCCACTTGGACCACAGTGGTTATCTGCCCTTGCTGGCAAAAGAAGGATTTAAAGGCCCGGTGTACGCCAGCCGGGGCACACGCGACCTGTGCAAGATTTTGTTACCAGACAGTGGCCACATCCAGGAAGAAGACGCCGCGTTTGCCAACCGGCATGGCTTTTCCAAACATGCACCCGCCCTGCCCCTGTACACAAGGCAAGATGCGCTGGAAGTCTTGTCCTTGATCAAGGCGGTGGATTTTGACAAGGTCATCACACCTGTGCCCGGCTGGAAAGCCACTTTCAGCGCTGCCGGGCACATTTTGGGTGCGTCGAGCGTTCTACTCGAAGTGGCGGGCCGGCGCATCTTGTTTTCTGGCGACCTGGGACGACCTGATGACCTCGTCATAAACGCGCCCGACGCTGCCCCGCAAGCTGACACCGTGTTGATTGAGTCCACTTATGGGGACCGCACCCACCCCAAAGAAGACGTGCTGGCAGAGCTGGCGCCCGCCCTGCAACGCGTGGCCAAACGTGGCGGCGTGGCGGTGGTGCCAGTGTTTGCTGTGGGCCGCGCCCAGGCCCTGCTGCATGCCATTCACTTACTCAAGATGAAAGGTGAATTGCCGACCTCCCTGCCGGTATTCCTTGACAGCCCGATGGCGGTACACACCACCCATTTGTTTGAACATCACCTGGGTGAGCACCGCCTGAGCCGACAGGACACCCACGCCCTGACCCACAGTGCCACCATGGTCAACAGCACTGACGAATCCAAAGCCCTTGCCAGCCGCCACGGCCCGATGGTGATTTTGTCCGCCAGTGGTATGGCCACCGGCGGGCGGGTGCTGCACCATCTGGAACACTATGCGGGCAACCACCGCAACATGGTTATCCTGACCGGCTACCAGGCCCCTGGCACGCGCGGAGCAACATTGGCAAGCGGCGCCAAGGTGGTGCGCATTCATGGCCGCGATGTGGAAGTTAACGCTGAAATCGTGCAACTGGAGTCAGCCTCTGCCCACGCCGATGCCAACCAGTTGCTGGCCTGGCTGCGCACCATGCCGCAGGCGCCAGATCAGGTATACGTGGTGCATGGCGAGCCCGGCCCGTCTGACACGCTGCGCGGCCGCATTCAGCGCGAACTTGGCTGGCGCGCAGCCGTGCCGGAACAGGGCTCAACCTGGCCTACCTGAGACCTTTGCCATGACACAATTTTTGACTGCTGCGTTTTACAAGTTTGTTGAATTGCCCGATTACGAATCGCTCAAGGCGCCCTTGCTTGACTTCTGCGAGCAACAAGGCGTCAAGGGCATGATTTTGCTGGCTTCTGAGGGCATCAACAGCTCCATTGCCGGCTCACCGGAAGGTGTACACACGGTGCTGGCTTATCTGCGCCAGGATCCACGGCTGGCCGACCTGCAACACAAGGAAGCCTGGTCAGACAAAGCACCCTTTTACCGCATGAAGGTGCGCCTGAAACGTGAAATTGTCACGTTGGGTGTGCCAGCAGCAAACCCGGCAAAACTGGCTGGCACCTATGTGAAACCGGCCGACTGGAATACCCTGATTTCTGACCCTGACGTGGTGGTCATCGACACCCGCAACCATTACGAGGTCGACATTGGCACCTTCAAGGGCGCGGTCAATCCGCACGTTGACAGCTTCTCCCAACTGCCGCAATGGGTCGAACAGTCAACGGCACTGAACCCGGCAACAGGCAAGAAGCCCAAGGTGGCCATGTTTTGCACCGGTGGCATTCGCTGTGAAAAGTCCACGGCGCTGTTGCGCTCACAGGGCTTCGAAGAGGTCTACCACCTGGAAGGCGGCATCTTGAAATACCTGGAAACCATGCCGGCTGAACAAAGCCTGTGGCAGGGTGACTGTTTTGTGTTTGACGAGCGCGTGTCTGTTGGCCATGGTTTGCTGGTGGGTGAATATGGCTTGTGCCGGGCCTGCCGTATGCCAATCAGCGAGGCTGACAAGTTGTCCCCGCTCTTCGAGGAGGGTGTGAGTTGTGCCCGTTGCCATGCAAACACCAGCGACGCCCAGAAAGTCGGCGCCCGCGAACGCAAGCGCCAGTGGGATCTGGCCAAGGCACGTGGCCTCGACTGGGTGGGTGCGTGCCAGACGTAGCCCGCCCCATCTTTTATTCGTTCAGGCGCTGCCCCTACGCCATGCGCGCCCGCATGGCGCTGATGGTGGCTGGACAAGCCTGCGAACTGCGCGAGGTCGTCCTGAGCCGCAAGCCAATTGAACTGATACAAGCCTCGGCCAAGGCCACCGTGCCGGTGCTGATTGACACGGACGGCCGCGTCATCGATGAAAGCCTGGACATCATGCTGTGGGCGCTGCACCGCAATGACCCCTTGCATTGGCTCGATCCACAAGCTGGCATGGCAGAAACCATGCAGTGGGTCAGGCGCTGCGACGGCGAGTTCAAGCACCATCTGGATCGCTACAAATACCAAAATCGGTTTGACATCAGTGACCGTGGCGACCCACGCAACCTGGCGGCAAAGTTTTTGGAAGATTTGAACCAGCGTCTGGAGGCTTCCCCTTGCCTGGCTGGCCCGGACTGGGGGTTCGCAGATACCGCCGTTGCGCCGTTTGTGCGCCAGTTTGCACTCACCGACCGCGCCTGGTTTGCCAGCCAGCCATGGCCAAGGCTTCAATTCTGGCTGGAAGAATTTGAAAACGCAGACCTGTTCAAACGCATCATGACCGTCCAGCCCCCGTGGCAGTCTGGCCCAATATTTTATACATAAAAATAGCCGCTAGCCCTTATTATTAAAGCGCAAGCAGCTATCTATTAAATAGCAACCAAAACCACCGCAAGGTGGCAGCTGTTTAAAACGCGTCCAACGCCAGCGCCGTCACACAAACCGCGCCGTCCACAATGCTGTCACGCAGGCCAGGCACCTTGGTCAACAAATGGTCAGCGTAGAAACGGGCGGTAATCACCTTGGCCTGCATGAAGGCCACGTCTTCACCTAGGGCGATCTGCGCCTGGGCTGCCAGCATGGCGCGGCCCATTTGCCAGCCAGCCATCAAGTTACCCGCCAGCATCAGGTAGGGCACGCTGCCCGCGAACACATCATTCGGGTGCGCCTTGGTGTTGGCCGCGACGAACTCCACCACATCAATGAAGGCCAGTCTGGCCGCCGCCAGCCGCTTGGCCATGGCCAGCGCATCTGCGCTGCCGTTTTGCGTCAACTCCGCTTCAGTGGCGGCAATTTGACCGGCAAGCGCCTTGGCGGACTGCCCACCATCACGCGCCGTCTTGCGCCCCACCAAGTCGTTGGACTGAATGGCAGTGGTGCCTTCGTAAATGGTCAGAATCTTGGCGTCGCGGTAATACTGGGCGCAACCGGTTTCTTCGATGTAACCCATGCCACCATGCACCTGCACACCCAGGGAGGTGACTTCCAGGCTCATCTCGGTGCTGTAACCCTTGATCAAAGGCACCATGAATTCGTAAAACGCTTGATTTTGTTTGCGCGTGTCGGCATCAAGATGGTGGTGCGCTGCATCAAAGGCGGCGGCTGCCACACTTGAAAGGGCACGGCAGCCCTCGGTGTAGGCGCGCATGGTCATTAGCATGCGTTTGACATCAGGATGGTGAATGATGGGGCCGGCCGCAGGCAACGAGCCATCCACCGGGCGGCTCTGGATGCGGTCTTTGGAGAATTCCACGGCCTTTTGGTAGGCACGCTCAGCTATGGCAATGCCCTGCACACCCACGCCATAACGTGCCGCGTTCATCATGATGAACATGTATTCCAGGCCACGGTTCTCCTGGCCTACCAGATAACCCACGGCGCCACCGTGGTCGCCAAACTGCAGCACAGCCGTGGGACTGGCCTTGATGCCCATCTTGTGCTCGATGGACACACAGTGCACGTCGTTGCGCGCGCCCAGTGAGCCATCGGTGTTGACCATGAATTTGGGCACCACAAACAGGCTGATGCCTTTAACACCCTCGGGTGCACCCGCCACGCGGGCCAGCACCAGATGAATGATGTTTTCCGCCATGTCATGCTCACCCCAGGTGATGTAAATCTTGGTGCCAGCGATTTTGTAGGAGCCATCCGCCTGCGGGTCGGCTTTGGTGCGCACCGCCGCCAGGTCGCTGCCAGCCTGGGGCTCGGTCAGGTTCATGGTGCCGGTCCATTGACCGCTGACGAGTTTTTCAAGGTAGGTGGCGTTGAGTTCAGGGCTGCCTGCGGTCAGAAGCGCTTCAATGGCGCCGTCGGTCAGCAGCGGGCACAGGGCAAAACTCAGGTTGGCGGAGTTTTGCATTTCACCCACGGCCGAGCCGATGGTTTTGGGCAGGCCCTGGCCACCAAAGTCCACCGGGTGCTGCAGGCCTTGCCAACCGGCCTCAGTGAACTGCTTGAAGGCTTCCTTGAAACCCGGGGTAGCGGTGACTGCACCCTCCTTGAAGCTGGTAGGGTTCTGGTCGCCAATCCAGTTCAGCGGGCTAAGCACATTTTCAGTGAACTTGGCAGCTTCTTCCAGCACCGCCTGTGCGGTGTCAAACCCGGCATCTTCCATGCCTGGAAGCTGGGCAATCTGGTCGATCTGGGCCAGGTGTTTCATGTTGAACAACATGTCTTTGACGGGGGCTTTGTAAGTCATCGCGAATCTCCGGAAGGTAAATCGGGCCTGATGTAGAGCATCAGGCAAAAAAAGGCATCACGGTGGATGCCCCGGTGTGAACAGGCTTAAAGCGCTGCCACCAGTTCAGGCACTGCCACAAACAGGTCTGCCTCCAGCCCGTAATCCGCCACGCTGAAGATCGGTGCCTCGGCATCCTTGTTGATCGCCACGATGACCTTGCTGTCTTTCATGCCTGCCAAGTGCTGAATGGCGCCGCTGATGCCCACAGCGATGTAGAGCTGAGGCGCGACAATCTTGCCGGTCTGGCCCACTTGCAGGTCGTTGGCGGCGTACCCGGCGTCCACGGCGGCACGGCTGGCGCCAATGGCGGCGCTGAGCTTGTCGGCCAGTGGGGTCATGAGCTCATTGAACTTGTCTTGGGAACCCAGGGCGCGGCCACCACTGACGATGATCTTGGCGGCAGTGAGTTCGGGGCGGTCGTTCTTAGCGATCTCGGAGCCAACGTAAATGGTGGTGCCAAGGACTGCCACAACCGCTACAATTTCAATAGCTACTGCCGCTTGTCCTGATTGGGCTGCCGCATCAAAACCCGTGGTACGCACAGTCAATACCTTGATGGCATCCAAGCTTTGCACGGTGGCGATGGCGTTGCCAGCGTAGATCGGACGCTCAAAGG
>Ga0136636_10001228_pt1 | contig 14757 bp, 13 predicted proteins | sample AntDrymUQ8522106_2_FD_104653 | JGI IMG/M metagenome (GOLD analysis project Ga0136636, IMG submission 104653) | Polar desert sand microbial communities from Dry Valleys, Antarctica - metaG UQ852 (21.06) | ecosystem: Environmental > Terrestrial > Soil > Desert | place: Antarctica: Dry Valley... | reverse complement strand
ATCTTGGATTATGCTGCAGAAAAAAATGCGAATTTTCTGGTCATGGGTTCCCATGGACGCAGTGGAATTTATGATGTTTTCATAGGAAGCTTAACGAAAGAACTCACAAGAAGATCCACGATTCCGGTTTTGGTCATCCCGATGCAATAAAAACCATCATTTACAACAAAATCAAATCCCACACTCATAGCTGAATGTGGGATTTTATAATAATAAGAATCAATTATTTAGTCTTGTTTTCTATGAATTTTTGGATCATAATATGGATGATGACCTTCTGTTGGAGAAAAATAAGATTTGTCCTTGTTGCCTCCCAATGTAGAAATTAAAACGTAGCACCAATAGCTGAAAAGCGCTGCTGCAACAAAAAATAAAACCCAATTGATAAAATCCCCTGCGAAAGGAAATATTTGAAAAACCCATTTGAAGAGGTCACTTAAGAATAAGAAGAAAGACGTCATTATTTTCCTTTTTTAAATTAACTTTGCACAAATTTATAAAAAATGTTTCGATTACTTTCTAAAGAAAGCAATATATTTTCAATACCGTTTTACATTGGCTTACTTCTTTTAATTGTAATTGCTTTTAACTTTTTAGATTTCAGTACTTTAGATGTAATTTCTGCCCTGATCACATTTTGCGGCGTTTCTCTTGGTTATTTCTGTTTTAGCGCTCTGGCTCTTAATTATCAAACACATCTTCCGCTATTTCTTTATACCGCCTTTATTTTTACGCTTTATCCAGGAGATTTAGATATTGGTATCGCAATATCACTCTTTACAAATTCACTAATTTTATTGCTTTTAACCAATGTAGACATGTCGGTTCGAAAAAATTCTTATCTTTTGGTAGGAACTATTTTAGGACTTAATTTCGTGTTTTTGCCCACAACCTGGCCCATGTCACTTTTTGTAATTCTGCATATCATTGGAACTTCAGACAAAATTGGGCTGCACTTTTTTCGATTGCTTTTCGGTATGTTTTTAATTGCCTTGTCTTATTTTGGAATCGCTTATTTTTTGCATCTTAATTCTTGGAATGAGGCTTACTTTCCTTTTACCAGGTTTGAACTTTCTCCTTATTTAAAAGATTTCGTGTGGTTAATTCCTGTTGCCTTGATGATCATTTACGCCGTTTTTGATCATTTTCGGCATTTTAATTTGAAAAGTCCGAACAGCAAATTTAAATACTCATTTTTACTTGTTTTCACTTTTGCGCAGCTCATTACCATTGTACTTTATATGGGCGATTATTATGAATACATGCTTTTACTTGCTCTTCCTGCGTCTATCATGATCAGCAGAATGTTGCGTTTTCTCCCAAAATACTGGACAAGAGAAGTTGGATTGTGGCTCCTTATTTTTTGCCTTTTTATGTTTAAACTGGCCAATTACTTTAACATTAATATTTAACTGAATGATTGAAATCAACGATAAATTAATTTCTGAGGAGATATTTTCTGAAGAGTTTGTCTGCAACCTCTCCAAATGCAAAGGCGCATGTTGTGTTGCCGGAGATGTAGGTGCGCCTTTAGATAAAAATGAAACTGAAATTTTGGATAGAATATTCGAAAAGGTAAAACCCTATTTGCGTCCAGAAGGTGTGAAAGCTTTGGAAGAACAAGGAACCTGGACCATTGATCCTCAAGATGGGGATTTTGTAACACCGATGGTGAATGGAGAAGAGTGTGCGTACGTAATTTTTGATGAAAAAGGAATTACCAAGTGCGGCATTGAAAAAGCTTATGAAGACGGCGCAGTGGATTGGCAAAAACCTATTTCCTGTCATCTGTATCCGATCCGAGCGACGGAATATTCCACCTTTACTGCTATGAATTACCATGAATGGGATGTTTGCAACGATGCCTGTATTTTGGGTCGGGAATTAAAAGTTCCAGTTTATAAATTCCTGAAAACTCCGCTGATCAGGAAATATGGGGAAGAGTTTTATGCTACGCTGTGCGATGCAGCGGAAGAATGGAAGCGGGAGTATAATTCCTAAAAATTTTCTATCTTTAAATAAAAAATGTCAGAGCATTTTGAATTCTTAGATATTTACAAAGCATTCATATCCCTAATTGCGGGAATGATCCTGGGTTTTGAGCGGGAAATGAAAGATAAATCAGCGGGTTTGAAAACCATTACAGTAATTTGTTTGGGTTCTACCCTCTTTGCTATTTTATCTTACAAACTTTCTGGAACCGGAGATCCCACCAGAATCGCCTCTTATGTTGTGAGTGGGATCGGATTTTTGGGAGCTGGTGTAATTTTTAAAAGTGGTTTTAATGTTTATGGATTAACCACAGCGGGAATTATTTGGATCGCAGCCGCAATCGGAATGGCAATTGGTTTTGGCGAAGTGTATATTGCGTTTACCTTTCTTATTTCGGCACTAATTATTATTTATTCTGCGAAATTTCTGACAAAACATTATCTCCCCCAAAAACACTATAAACTGCTCAGACTTGCACTTCCGATGGAACTTTTTCATAAAAAGGAAGGAATTATTGTAGCCCTTAAAACCATTTCGAAAGATGTAAATGAACTGGCTTTAGAAAAACGGGACCAAATGCTTTATTTCACCGTAGATTTGCAGCTTAGTGCAAAAGGACTTGAAAATCTAGAAAACTATTTGGTTTCAAACACTGACCTACAATCTTTCAGTTTTTAAAATTTTTGAAATTCTACATAAAAAAATCCGTCTCATTTCTGAAACGGATTTACTTATTTGTAAAGAAAAATTACTTTTTAATCTCCTCCAAAAACTCATCGTGAGAAATTGCAGTTTCTTTTTTGGTAGCTTTTTCCAGGATCACATCTTTCAATTTAGACATACCCACTTCTGAGGAAATCTGACGAACCTGCTCCTCATCTTTCAACATTTCGATGGCATATTTCTGCACCTCTTCATCAGACAAATGGTGAATTCCGTAAATTGCCAACTGATTGCGAACCAACTGTTCCGCTTGTCCTAAAACATCTGCGTACTCCAATTTGATCTCATTATCATTCATTAATTTACCTTCCAAAATCTGATATTTCAATTGATTTTTTTCAGCTTCCAGGATTTCTTTCGCCTGGTTTTCATCATTGATGTTTTCATTGCTGAAAAGCAACCATTTCACCAAGAAAGTTTCTGGTAGTTTCACCTCTTCTTTCGTGTTGATTTGCTCCAAAATTTTATTAACAAAGTGAACATCGGCATTTTGCTGGAAATACTCATCCAATTCTGTTTTTACCTTCGCTTTTAATTCTTCTTCAGATTTTACAGTATCTACACCATAAACTTTATCAAACAATTCTTGATTCAATTCAGCTAAGTTTAAACCATAGAAATCTTTTACTTTCACTTCGATTTCATGGTGGTGAAGGTGTTCAGTTTCTTCTTTCCCGAAACCTAATTCTTTCGCCAACTCCTCATTTTTCTGCAATTCATCTTTAGAAACTTTTACAGACTGGTCCATTTTAAAACCTTTCACAAGGTTGAAAGCGTCTTTCTTCTCTGCATTCACCACCACATTTTTCGGTGGATGGTTGTGTGCTCCGTCTGCATCTTGTTCTACAACCTGGCTAATTTCCAAAGCGATGTGGGAATCATCTCCCATATTTTCTTGCGGAACCTGCTCTGCGAAACGCTTCTGCATATTTTCGATGCTCTGATTAATTTCTTTGGCAGATGCTTCTACTTTATAATGTGGCGCTTCATATTTTGCAAGATCAATGGTAAATTCTGGTTCGTAACCTACTTCAAATCCAACTGAAAGTTGCTCTGCATTATGGTCCATTTCCTCCACTGGCTGTGGAACTGGTTGCCCAACTAAACGCAATTTATTATCTTTCACGTAATTGTTCAATGCCTCAGAAACTTGTTTGTTGATTTCCTCAAAAGCAATTCCCGCTTCATACTGCTTTTTTACCAGGCTCAATGGCACTTTTCCCTTTCTAAATCCGGGAACTTGTGCGTTTTTTGCATAGTTCATCAGTTGTTTATCAACTTTTTCTTTGTAATCTGATTTATCTAAAGTAACTGTAAGTAACGCGCTTACTTCATCGTGGTTTGTCGCTGTAACGTTCATTGTTATTGATTGAAATTTTAGGTTGCAAAAATAGGGATTTCCCTCGGAATTAAAAATTAATTTCATCATAAAAAATCATAAAAAAACCTGCTTTCGGGTAAAAGCAGGTGTTTGAAGATCTAAAAGATTTAGTTACTTAATTGGAAAGAAGCTTCAGCATCAGTTTCGCCACCGGTTACACTTCCCCATGCAGTTCCGTTTTGACCTTCACTTGCGGTTGCAGGTTCGTGAATTAATTTAACTTTTAAAAGAGGAGAAGGATTATTTACCGTTTTTATTACTTCCCATTTTGTTATAAGTCCTACTTTTCCATTTGTCCCAGTTGATTCCGCGGTATCCAATCTGGTAAGATTGACCTGCGATCTCGGGAAATCAAAAATTAAAAAATGCTCGTCTTTGGCATCCTTTATTTCTTGAGTCACATCTTCACTTCCATTTAAAAATACGGTTCTAACTTCATACGAAGCACCATCAATTAATTTGATGATCGGTGAGCTTGTTGCACCGATACTATAATTATACGAAATGCTTTGCTGTGTACTTAAATTCTTTACATTTAGAACAATATTCGTCAATTCTTCTTGAGGAAGATCATCTTCTGCTGCATCATCTCTCTGGCAAGAAAACAAGGTAAGGGTGATGAAAAGCATTGCTAGTAAAGTAATGAAATTGTTAGATTTAAATAAATTTTTCATGTTGATTAAATTAAAATTGTTAAAAATTGTTTTGATTAAATAAATAAGAATGTTTCAGATTAAAATTTATATCTGAAACTTAAAATGAAATTTTGGCCTGTTTCTGCAGAAAAGTATCTCAGTCGATTAAGGTAATCGCGGTAAGAAACATCAAAAGCATTATTGATGGTTAATCCGGCTGAAAAATTCTTTGCCACATCGATTCCTGTTTGTAAATTCCAGAGGGAATACCCTTTTGGTGGCGTGCTGAAGTCAACTGTTTTCACTACTTCTTCGCCGTTTTCATAAAAGGTCACATCGCTGTTGTGAACGGGAAATCTAGTTTGTTTAAAAAATGTTTGATTTTCTACATTTACGTAGAAATTACGCCATTTTGAATTATTAAACTGCAGCGCATTTGAAAAATTAGGCGGCATCATCAGAATCAGCGGTTCGTTATTGGATTCATCTTGTCCGTAAACATAGCTTCCTTTGGCTGTATAGGAAAAATAATCCGTTAGTTTAAAGTCAATATCAACGTCTGCACCAAACAAAGTGGCATTAATCTGCTTATAACTCCACACGGGAAATACGCCGCGAATGGTATTTTGAATACCGGTAGGAATTTCGTTAATAAAATTTTTGTTGAATGAATAATATGGATTTACAGATAGTTGCAAGCCATTCAGTATATTGAACTTCATATCTGCAATCAAATTAATTTGATGACTGGTTTCATTTTGAAGACCTAAATCTCCAATTTCAATAACCGAGGCAGAATGATGGAGCCCATCTGAAAAAAGTTCAGCAATATTGGGAGTTCTGGAAGCTTTGGCATAATTAATTTTTAAGTTAAAGGTTCCGGAAGGATGAAATTCTATTCCAGCATTGAAAGACAAGTTTTGAAAATCAAGTTTTGGCCGAGTCAGAATTCGGTTCGCATTTGTCCTTCTATAAAACTCGGGATATTGTGCAGAATATAATTTTTCCCAATCGCTTTTATCATACCATTTTGTGACATCGTAAAAACGATAATCATAACGTAATCCTGCTTCTGCATTTAGTTTAGGTAGTAATTTATACTTGAAAACTGAATAAATTCCTGCCGAAAATTGATCATAGTTCGGAATTAAACGCCGTGCTTTTGTTGCAGGATCAGAGTAATTATTCTGAAACGAAGCATCAATTCCTGTTTCTAGAGAGAATTTTTCCCGCTCCAGTAAATCATTAATGTTAAATTGATGGGTCATTAATTCTAAATCAAGTGAAGGAATTTGATTCAGTTCGCCTCTTCTAATATCATATTCCTGCCGGTGATTATGCTGAAAACTATAAGTTGCCGTAACTTTTCCTAAATTTTTTAATCTTTTAAAAGCCGATAACTTCGCAATATGATGTTCAATCACTTGTCTTGGATTATCGATATGATAAGAAAAACCGGCGGTATAAGCCGGGATCTGAGAATTGATTGCTTTATAGAAATCCTCCGAATTACCTACATGCGATCCCCGATAAATCCCGATATTTTGATTGGTCAGGTAGTAATCAAAAGAAATTCCTTTGTCAAATGTATTTTTCTGAACCGTAAAATTAAAAGATGAAAAATCCATTCCCGTATTCACCAAATTATAATCAGGAGTTTTTTGATCACCCAATTTTCTTACACTTCCACCCGATTTTATTGCCCAACCCTCTTTCCAGGTTTTTACTAATCCTATATCTAACCCTATTCCGCGACCATTAGAAATCCCCGAAAGATTCACAGAACCTTTTAAAGTGTCTTTTGCCGCGAAAATTTCCGGCTCCAGAACCACAACTCCACCGGTTGCATCACCTCCGTATTTTAAAGCGGAAGCTCCTTTAATAACATCAATATGTGCAAAATTATTGATGTCAACATTCGGCGCATGCTCAACACCCCATTCCTGTTCGGCCAATTTTACTCCATTGTTAAGAATAGTAATTCTACTTCCGTAAAGCCCATGAATAATCGGTTTTACAATATTATTTCCAGTTTTTAAGGTAGAAACTCCTGATATTTTCGACAATAAATTACCTAAATTTTCAGTTGAATTTCGCTCTATTTCTGCATGATTTAAAGTTTTCACCACCATTGAACCAGAATTTTTATGATTTCCGTGAAGAGTAATCGTCTCAATATCCTGAACATGATGCTCCAAACGAATATCAACTTCCAAATTTTTGTTAACGATTAAATCCTCTCTGAATGGAGTACAGTCTGGATGGGAAACGGATAAGGTGTAACTTCCTTTTGGAATTTTGCTAATTACAAAACTTCCCTTTTCATTAGATGTTACGGTGAAGCCTCCAATCTGAATTTTAGCATTCTGTAGAGCAGTTCTGTCGTGAGAATCAGTAACAGTTCCCGATAATTTGTACGTATTTTGTGCGTTCGTCCATATAATTCCTAAAAGGAAAAACATGATATTTATAAAAAATTTCATTTAATTTAATTTTGTTAAAATTGAATACGGCAGAATTCTAATAATAGAATTTCTATTGTTTGCCTAAATCATTTATAAAAAATGATTATTTTAAACAAAATTTACAGGTGGACCTCGCAGTTGTAAGTAGAAAAACTCGCACTTTACGAATCTTTGCTGGAAGGCAAAAATCTGCTTTTGAAAATCCTCATTTTTAATAATCGAAAAATGAAACTCTTGCGGTATGAGTGAATTGCCAGTGTGAAAAATATGGCAGGAAAGACAATCGGAAAATGCTTCAGTTAAGGAAGTTGAAGTATAGGTTTTCTCTGATTTTTTAAAAGTAAAATCCGAGGAAACCTCTGCACTCCCGTGCTCGTGAAAGTTTTGGGAAAATAAAGCAACAAAAAGATAAACGCCTCCAAAAACGGCAGCGAAAAATCTTTTGAATTTTTTTCCTACAAACATTCCACAAAAATACACAATTTTATCAAATGTTATTATTAGAAAGCTTTAAACTTTAAACTTGTTTTCGTAAATTTGTGCTGAAATTTTTTTGTATGAAAGAAAGTGCAGTAAAAAAGATTGCCGTTTTCACTTCTGGTGGAGACGCACCTGGAATGAACGCCGCTTTGCGAGCGGTAGTAAGAACGGCAAGTCACTACAATATAGAGTGTTACGGAGTTAGAGAAGGTTATAATGGATTAATCCACGATGATTTTACCAGAATGGGACCTCGCTCTGTAAAAAATATCATTACAGAAGGTGGAACCATTTTAAAATCTGCCCGTTCCAAAGAATTCATGACCAAAGAAGGTCGCCAAAAAGCCTATGACAACTGTGTAAAACATGGGATCGAAGGAATGGTTTGTATCGGCGGAGACGGAACTTTCAAAGGAGCCAAAATTTTTTACGAAGAATTTGGAGTGAAAGTGATCGGCGTTCCCGGAACTATTGACAATGATATTTTTGGGACAGATAACACCATCGGTTATGATACGGCGCTTAATACCGCGATGGAAGCGATCGATAAAATTAGAGACACCGCAACTTCACATAACCGCGTATTTTTTGTAGAAGTAATGGGACGTGATGCAGGTTTCATCGCATTAAACAGTGGTTTAGCAACGGGAGCCATTGATATTCTTATTCCGGAAAGAAAAGACAGCATCGAAGACCTTTTTGAAGTTTTCGAAAGAGCAGAAAAAGCTGGAAAAGCTTCCAGCATCGTGGTCGTAGCAGAAGGAGAAAAATTAGGCAGTATTTATGACATCGCAAAAGCAACGCAAGCAGGATTTCCGGATTATGATATTCGTGTAGCGATTTTAGGTCATATTCAACGTGGTGGTTCCCCGAGTTGTGCAGACCGCGTTTTAGCAAGTCGATTAGGTTATGGCGCAGTAATAGGTTTGATGGAAGGAAAAACCAATGTGATGGCAGGAATGCAATCCAACAAATTAACCTATACTTCCATAGAAGAAGCGATTAAAAAGCATAATGAAATGGATCAGGAATTGCTGAAAATATCAGAAATTTTGGCCATTTAAAATAAATTGAAATAAAATAAATCATCAATAATTAATAAACAAAAAATTATGTCAACAATCAAAGTAGGAATTAATGGATTCGGTAGAATTGGACGTCTTGTTTTTCGCGCAATGGCGGAAAGAGAAAACATCGAAGTTGTAGGTATTAATGACCTTATCGATGCAAAATACATGGCATACATGCTGAAATATGATTCTGTACACGGAAGATTTTCAGGCGAAGTTTCTGTTGAAGGAAATGACCTCATCGTGAATGGAAAAAAAATCCGCGTAACTGCCGAAAGAGATCCAAATAATTTGAAATGGAATGAAGTAGGTGCAGAATATATTGTAGAATCTACAGGTTTATTCCTTTCCAAAGAAACTGCTCAAGCGCATATCAACGCCGGTGCAAAAAAAGTAATCCTTTCTGCGCCACCAAAAGATGACACGCCAATGTATGTGATGGGGGTTAATCACCAAGAATTAACAAACGACATTACTATTTTCTCCAATGCGTCTTGTACAACCAACTGTTTGGCGCCGATTGCGAAAGTAATGCACGATAATTTCGGAATTGTAGAAGGTTTAATGACCACGGTTCACGCCACTACAGCTACTCAAAAAACCGTAGATGGACCTTCCATGAAAGATTGGAGAGGTGGAAGATCTGCTTTAAACAACATTATTCCTTCTTCTACAGGTGCTGCAAAAGCCGTAGGAAAAGTTATTCCTGCGCTGAACGGAAAATTAACTGGAATGTCTTTCAGAGTTCCAACAGTAGACGTTTCTGTAGTAGATTTAACAGTGAGATTAGAAAAACCAACTTCTTATGAAGAAATTTGCCAAGCCATGAAAGCGGCTTCAGAAGGTGAACTGAAAGGAATTTTAGGTTATACTGAAGATGATGTGGTTTCGCAAGATTTCGTAGGGGAAAAAAGAACCTCCGTATTCGATAAAAATGCAGGAATTATGTTGTCTCCGAACTTCGTAAAAGTAGTTTCTTGGTATGATAACGAGATGGGATATTCTAATAAATTAGCTGATTTATTGGTACATTCCGCTTCATTATAAGAAATAAATTCTTGTTAGTGAGCAATCTTTAATGAGCAATAAATAATAGAAACCTCTTGAAATTCGGGAGGTTTTTTTTGTGGAATTTTTGGGCAATCCCCTTTGGGTCGGGCTATCCGTTGCAATCCCGCCGCGGCGGGGATTTCCACTTCTATCCCTATTGCAAACTCCGCACAACAGAGTGTCTCGGCTTAAAAATTGCAGGAAAATATGTGCATCTTAATTATGTTAAAAATAACATGAATTAAAAGTGAAATTCAACCTTCGCTTTGCTAAGTGTAACGCCTTTGCGCCCGTAATTAAAATAGCAGAAAAATAACATTTCCATTGCGGACTTTGCGTTAAAATTTTTCTCGAAATACTCAGATAAAATAAACATGAAACCAAAATTCCAAAATTCACTCCACTTTAAAAATTATTGGGAAAACGGAAACGGAAAAGAACTTCTGGATTGGCCAGAAATAAACCCTGATTTTGAAACCTTTCAAAAATTTGCTCCCCTTTATCATGAAGTCGATGATTTGGGAGATGAAGTTGTGAAAGAAACTTACTTAAAACTTCCCTACAAAGAAGCGTCTTCTTTAATTCAAAAATACTCCGAACAGCCCATTTCTGAAAATGATCAAGTAGCTGAAAGTGTAAAAAAATTCTTTCTTCAAATGCAGGAAATCCCAACTTGGTTCGATAAGGATTTAGCCAATAAAGGTGCAAGATTCTGCATGCGAACTGGTGCAAACGGTCTCATTATTTTGCGTGATTTTACGCTGATGGGTGGTTATGATTTCGCCTACCTGAACAAACCTTTAATCTTTACGGGTGCCTTAAAAAAAGGCGCCGTGAAGAGACTGAAAGACACTTTGGAATTCTGGATTCATGTAACGCGAGAAGATGCCTTAGAACCAAATTCAGAAGCCTGTCAATTGATTGTAAGAACGCGGTTGATGCATTCTTATGCGAGATTAAAAATCAAAGAAAAAACCGAATGGAACTCTGAAATCTGGGGAGAACCGATCAATTCCTGGGACATGATCGCAACTTATACCGGATTTTCCCTGGTCTTTATGCAAGGTTTAAAAAAACTCGGAATTAAAATCTCAGCAGAGGAAGAACAAGGCCTTTATCACCTTTGGAAATACATTGGCTATTTATTAGGAATTCCGGCTGAATTTTTACCAGAAAACCGTCAGCAGGCAGTTGAGCAATTTTATTGGTGGACCACCATTCAAGATCAAGGCGATGACGATTCGGCACTGCTTGCTCAAGCCTTACTGCAGGAAAATTTAGACAACACTATTTTTAAACACACCATGCAGCGCAAGATTTTACTCAAACTTCATTTAAGTATGAATTGGTTTTTGCTTGACGGGGAAATCAATCTGCGTTTGCAAATTCCAAAACCTAAAAAAACGTATCTGCTCTTTCCGAAAATGCTCAGGAAAGCGAATTTAATTTCTCAAAAAATTTATCTTCGCAATCAGCAACAATATCAGAAATTAGTAGAAATGGGCAGTGCACAGCAAATAAAAGTGCTGGATGATTACATTCAACATACACCGAAAGATTTTCACTACTAAATAAAAAAGCGGTTCTCAATTATTTGAGAACCGCTTTCAATATTGATTAAGGAAGGTTATTTCACCATCATCTTGGTAACTGCTACTCCACTATCGGATTTTAACTGGATTAAATAAGTCCCGGTTTTAATACCGTTAATAGAAATTTGTTGATCGCCGTTCACTTTAGAGGTTTTCACGGTTTTTACCAAAGATCCTGTCATGTCATAAATGGCTAATTCTCCATTTTTCGCGTTGGTGTATCTAATATTTGCTGTTCCATTTACAACAGGATTCTGAGTAAGAATCAAAGAAGCTGCATTTTTATTTCCGTTTACTTCGCCTGTTGCTAAAGCAGAAGCATTTCCAAAAATTCTGAAACCGCCTGGTTCAATGGTTATTGGAGAAGTGGTGCTGGAAACTGGGAAAGAAGTATTATCCATCAAATTAAACCAACTTCCAGTGTATGGGAAATTTGGTACAATGTTTTGTGTGGTGAGGGTGAAGTTCGCCAGAATTACCACATTTTTCAGTCCGGTTGTTAAGTCATTTCTGTAAATATAAACTTTTGGCATTAAATTTCCGGATTCTACTACAAACGTTTTTGTATTGAAAACCGCATTGGATAAACGAATTTCCAAAATTTTCGCCCAGGTGTCGTATACCGATTTTCTTGCAGCATTCGTATCGTAAGCAAGACCAAAAGCGGAGGATTTCGGACTTAGTTTACAATCTCCGGGAATTGAATCTTCTTCTGTATTGACCGTTCCATTTTCACAAGTATAGATACTTTTATCAAACCCTAATTCCGCAAATTGCCAGATCATTTTCGGACCGGGAATTGTTAAAAAAACTGCTCCATACGCTTTCTGTCTCTCCAAAGAAGTTGCAAGATCTTTCACATCGTACCCAGCGATTGAAGCGCCAGAAACCGAATTTTTATACATTATTCTTTCCTCATCATGACTTTCACCATAACTCATTGCTCTTCTTTCAGAAAAACCGTGGGCTTGGAAATTAACTCGGTTAAAATTACTGTTCGTAGCATAACCCATTGTATTTTGGTTATAAGCGGTAGTTTGCTTATCCCACATCATCACGCCTTTTCCTTCTCCTACTTTGTAATTTGCCCATTGCGCTTCTTCGGAATCCATTCCTAAATGTTCAAAAATAACATAAGAAGTTGGATCATAAGACCATTGATTATCGGCATATGCTCTCAGGGTATTTACCCGATCTTGCTGGTAACTATTGGTACACGCATCGTCGCCACCAGAACAATTTTGGGTAAAACCTTTGGTTAGATCCCAACGGAAACCGTCTATTTTGTATTCTTTAATCCATTGTTCCAAAACCCGATTCACATAATATTTCGTTTCTGGTTTAGAATGGTTGAAATCATTAAATACACTGTAGGAATGTTTTGCTACTTCATTAAAGAACGGATTATTAGCAGCTGGTTCTCCGAATCCATTACCATCTGGATCCACCATCCACATTCTTTCTAGTGGATTTCTACCTGTAGCGTGATTTAGAGCTATATCTAAAATTACAGCGATCCCATTTTGATGACAAAGATCAATAAACTCCTTAAATTTTTCCGGAGTTCCGTATGCTTTGTCTAAAGCATAGTGAAATGCGGTATTATATCCCCAGGAATTGTTACCATCAAATTCCATTACAGGCATTAACTCGATGGCGTTAATTTTTAAAGATTTCAAATAAGAAATTTTATCAATAACAGATTGCCAGGTTTTTTCTGCGGTGAAATCTCTTACCAGTAGTTCATAAACAATAAGATTTTCTTTTGCGGGTTTGGTAAAATTGGTAACCACCCATGGATAAGTTGGTTGAGCCGTTTTAATAACGGAAACTTCAAAATCCTGACCGGTTGGATAAGGTGGTAGATTAGGATAAACCATTGCCGTTTGGTTGATGTAAGGATCATCATAAGGAGAAAGTACCAGAGGCGAATAAGGATCCGCTACTTTAATTCCGTCTGCAGTTCTGTATTGAAAAGTATAGACTTGCGCTGGAGTTAACCCAGTAATTTCTATCCAATAAAGATTAGGATTAGCGGTGTCTCTTTTCATTAAATAATTGGCGCTTACGGTCCAATTATTAAAGCTTCCGATCACATGCACATAAGGTTTTAAGGGCGCAAAAAGAGCAAGTCCCACTTTTGTAGGATCTGCGGCATCATAACTGATTCCCTGTTTCATATAAGCTGGAATCGGAGCAACCGTAACTGGTAAAGAAAGGGAGACCGTAAAAGTTTTATTTACAGAAGTACCTGCAACCGCATCGGTTGCTACCACCTCAATTGTTGCATCCTGTGTTACTGTATAGCTATGATTTAAAGCAGTGGAAGCTGATCCACTCGTATAAACTGGAGTTCCATTGGCTTTAACTTGAAAATTTGCTGCTAAAGAAGCAGTTCCAGTAATGTTTATTACTGTACCAGAATTAACCACATTGGTACTGCCAGAAAGTGGATTTGTAAGATTAAACTGAAATTTTCCAACATTTAACAAAATGTCTTGGGATTGAACTGACCCACTTACCGTTTTAACCAACATTCCAATTTTGGTGATTGGATTTGGTCTTCCATAATACGATTTTACGGTATTCATGGTAAAAGTGTAAGTTCCAGTAGAACCTGCGCTAGAAACATAAGTTAATTTATTTGCAGGATTAGATGCGGTCCAGGTTCCGTTTGAGGGACTGTCTTGTTGAATATTAGCAGTATCATAAGACCATGCCCATAAATAAAGTGCATGAGATGAAGCTACGCCAAACGCAGTTTCATTCACGGTGAATGTTACCGTAATTGCATCTGTTTCATCAAAAGTTGCAGGATTAACTGAATAAGTGATATTTTGCTGAGCTACAGCAAGATATGGAATTAGCAATGCTAAAAATAACGTGTAAAAATATTTCATAATAAAAATTTTAGAGGTGTAAAAATAACAAAACTTCTCAAAGTACAATTATATGTACGAAATATTTTCTAATAAAGTTTTGGTATTTATTAAAAATTAACACTATTCAAGCAGGTTTCTTGCATAATTTATAATTATTTCTCCGAAATCAGAGGTTGATAATTAATTAGATTTTTACTTTCTACAATTTTTGACTGGTTTTCTAACAGGTAGTTTTTACCGTTCAAAAGTTCCGTTAATAACATTTGCATTTGTTCCGCAGCAACCTCTGGAAGATGAGATTTCTTCGCCGCTTCAATCACTTGTTGTTTACCGTTTTGCTGAATTTTGGCCAAATCATCTTTACTAAAAAGATTGAAAAATTGCTCCTCAATATTGTAATATTTGTAATCTGTTTCTGTGGAAAGGATTTCTGGCGCTGGAAAATTGATCAACTTTACTTTTCGGTTTTGCTCATCAACTTCCCATT